>Ga0214472_10004127_pt1 | contig 15319 bp, 14 predicted proteins | sample RVTome_6_FD_207662 | JGI IMG/M metagenome (GOLD analysis project Ga0214472, IMG submission 207662) | Soil microbial communities from uranium-contaminated site in the Upper Colorado River Basin, Wyoming, United States - RVT140D175 | ecosystem: Environmental > Terrestrial > Soil > Contaminated >...
GTCTTGATGAATATGCCCCCGGCGAGATTCGAACTCACGGCCCCAGGATTAGGAATCCTGTGCTCTATCCACCTGAGCTACGGGGGCGCATCTGAATTGAAGGCTATTTTGTTATATCCCACATAAACTGTTATCATCTTTTGCAAATCCGGGTCAAACCATCCGCTATGAGCCAGACTAGAAGGTTGCTAATCTTGCCTCCCGCATTCTTGGCCTGCTATGCATCCGGCTGCGCGCCTACTTCGAACCTCTCGGTGCAAATGTACCATCCCAGGACGAAGGTGGTCCAAAATTGCACAGCCCGCGAATCAACCGCCAAAGACATCCCCCTGCTTTCGGCTGCTGTCGAAGCATGCGCGCGCCAACTTGAGGCGCGTGGATTCATTCGAGTGGAAGGCTCCCACACACCGAGCGAAGAATCAAACAAGTAGGCCTACGATTGCTGCAACCGATCCACCAGCCGCGCGTCGAATAATAGTTGTCGGCGAAGAAGTCGCAAGGTTGACCTGGCGTCGGTGAAATATTTTTTTTGATCAACTCACCCGAGTGGAATCTCAGCCGTTTTATTCCGCCCGGAGGGGATATACCCTTTTGTAGCAAGCCCGAACGTCAAGGACAATCCTGTCAAAACCAGAGGCTAACTTGTCGTAATTCGCAATCAGCGGTCGAGTTTGGCCGTATACGGCCACTGATAGAAATTACCTAAATACCGGGCAAGGGATGGAACTTCGCTTATAATTCAGGGGCGACCATTGGCATCCGGCTTGCTCCAAATCTTGGAATCTCGGTCGAGAGGTGCTGAGGACGAAGCGGCGGCCTGCCCGATGTGCTCGCGGAGAGGTACAAGTTTGGCTTAACTTTAGGATTTTGACAGCGAGAAAACTGCCAATGGCGGATGACATTAAGGCTCTAACCGGCGACACACTTTTCCAGCTTCCGGTCGCCAACGCAATCGTTACGGCACAACATAGCTCCCGGCTGGTAGGTTTGCTGCTAATTGATTTCGACCACGCCGACGGCCTTGGTAATGTTTCCAACCATTTTCCCCAGCAAATCTGGACCCGGCTGCGAAACACGCTACGGGATACCGATACTATCATCCGCATGGATAGCGGGGAAATTGGGGTATTGCTACCTTCCGTTAACGGCACCGAAGACGCGATTCTTGTGGCCGGGAAAATCCATGCAAGCTTCGCCGAGCCGTTTCAAAGCGAAAATATCAGACTCAACGTAAAGGCTCACATCGGCATCGCCTTGTATCCCGAGCATGGCAACAACGCAGATGCGCTGATTCAGCAAGCTCGGGTCGCTTTGGGCGATGCGATGCGGATGAAAAAGAGCTATGTTCTGTTTTCGCATGATGCCAAACGGCGGCGGCATTCGCCTTTACGCATGAGTCGATTGCGCCAAGCGATTGTCGGAGATGAATTGTTTTTGTTATATCAACCGAAGGTGATCATGCGGGATGGTGCTGTTTCGGGAGTCGAGGTCCTTTGCCGTTGGCAGCACCCCGATCTCGGCGTTGTTTTGCCGGATGACTTCATTCCCGTTGCGGAGCGGACCGGCCTGATCGTTCCTCTTACGCTTTGGGTGTTGTACAGATCCTTGCTGCAGTGCCGTGAATGGAATGAGACGGGGATCGAATTGGGGGTAGCCGTCAACCTTTCTATGAAAAATTTGGATGCCCCGGAGCTGCCCACCCAGATCGCGGGCCTACTCAAAAGCGTCGGCGTGCCGTCGAAGCAGCTGGAACTGGAAATCACCGAGAGCACCATCATGAGCGATCCGCAGCGGGCTATCCGTAACCTGGCTCTGATCAGAGAACTGGGCGTAAGTCTGACGATCGACGATTTCGGTACGGGCTATTCTTCGCTTGCCTATCTGACGAAACTCCCGGTTGAGGGACTCAAAATCGACAAGTCCTTTGTTCAAAGTATGGAATCCGACCGCGATAATGCCGTAATCGTAAGATCGATCATCGATTTGGGACATAATCTCGGCCTCAAAGTGGTCGCCGAAGGCACTGAGACTCGCAAGTCTGCTGAAATGCTTCAAACGTATCATTGCGATGAGGCTCAGGGCTATTATTTCTGTCCTCCCGTAGCGGGGCCTAAGGTTAACGAATTTCTTGCCGCCCAGTCTAGTCCATTAAGGCAACCGAACTCGCCGACGTGGAGTGCGTCGGAGAATAACCTCGACAATTTAAGCCTCGTGGCACCGTTGACTGATATTGTGAACACGCAAAAGCACCGCTACGAGCGGTCAGGCAAAGTCAATGGCGATGAGCTTCCTGAGTTCGCCTTCAAGATCAGGTAGACATTGAGATTCAGCCTTCGGACTGGAACGATAGATCCCATAAACTTGAATATTGGGGCGAGGGATAATATGGCTTTAACGAAAAAGGAGGGTCAACTATGAAACTTAATTTTAAGTCCAAGCTTTTGACGATCGTGTTCATATGTGGAATGTTGGCAAGCCCGAATCTGGTTCGAGCCCAACAATCAGATCCACAAAGCGAAGATGGCGCGTTTTTCCTCGGCAGCTTCTTACTGTCAGTGCTCTATCTTCCTGTTAAGCTCGCCACCTGCGTGGGCACCCAAGCAACCGCGGCTGTGGCCTACACAGCAACCTACGGTGTCGCTGGTAATTATGACGGGGGCACCAACGGCAAAGAAATAGGTGAAGTAGCCCGGCGTTCTTGCACAGGAGCTTGGGTCATTACGCCTGAGCAGGTGAAAAAAGATTACCAGTAGAAAATCCCTTGGAGGCACACGGCGCCAGCCGGCTGCGCGGTTAGCTTGAGCTAAAACCTTTGTGGAGTCCCACGGGCAAGCGGCGTGGCACCTTCCATGACGCCGGTCGGGCGGAATCCTGAGTAAGAGAGCCCCGGCCTTGGTCGGGGCTAGAGTCGAAGAATCGATGTACCGAGCATGAAACGCCGGCTTGTTTATGCAGATCACCCGCCGGAATCCGGCTCTCGCCTGCCCTCATAGATCGTCCTTAAACGATTCTTTTGCTAATCCCTGCTTCTTCATTTTTCGATAAAGCGTTTTGGTGTCCACGCCCGCCTCTTTCGCCACGGCATTGATACTACCCCTATGTTTCGAGAGCAGTCCTTCCAAATAGTCGTGCTCCTTCACCGACAGCCAGCCTTTCAGCGTCATATCCCGCCCGGCGTTTGGGACGATACTCCTCATCACTCTATTGGGTGCGCGCGGTAGATCGACCTCATCCACAACATCTGCGCTGCAACGAATAATCGCACGTTCAAGGATATTCTCCAGCTCTCTGATATTTCCCGGCCAATGATAATCGAGCATTTGCCCAAAGGCGGCGTTCGATACCTTTTGGATATTTCTTTGGCGGGCCAACGGGTTTCGGCTCAAAAGATGGTCGATTAGCAACGGTAGATCATCGAGACGTTCGCGCAGCGGCGGCAGCTCGATAGGCACGACGTTAATACGGTAATAAAAATCTTCCCGGAGCATCCCTTTTGCAAGGCTAACGGAAAGGTCGACATTGCTCGCCGCTATGATACGCATGTCGATTTTGACCTTCCGATTGCTTCCTAAACGCTCAACTTCCCGCTCCTGCAGGACCCTCAGCAATTTGACCTGCATCGCGGGCGAAATATTCTCCACTTCGTCGAGAAAAAGAGTTCCAGTATTGGCGGTTTCCAGTTTTCCCGCGTGGGCTTGCATGGCGCCGGTAAATGCGCCCTTCTCGTAGCCGAACAGCTCTCCTTCGAGAAGAGTCTCGGGGAATGCGCCGCAATTGATCGCGACGAACGGCCGGTCTTTGCGCGCGCTCAGATCATGAATGGCCCGGGCGGCCAGCTCTTTGCCCGTGCCGGTTTCGCCGATGATCATGACGCCGGAATCGGTCTCCGCCAGGGCTTTGATAATATCAAATACAGCGGCCATCTTGCGGCTGCGGCCGATCATATTTCCAAACGAATACCCCGCGGATAAACGCTGCCGCAGTTCCACGATCTCTTCGCGCAACCGCCTTTTCTCGATCAGCTTTTCGCTGACGAATCGAATAACTTCAGGCTGAAAGGGCTTCGAAATGTAATCACTGGCGCCCAGCTTCATGGCATCCACGGCCTGTCGAACGTTGCCGAAACCGGTGATCAGGATGATATCCGTGTTTGGATATCTCTCCCTGATGTGCCGGGTGAGCTCGATGCCGTCCATTTTGGGCATCTGAACATCGGATACGACAATCGCGAATTTTTGCTCGCGGAGCCTTTCCTTTGCATCTTCGCCGGTTGCCGCTTTGACCACGCTGTAGCCTTCCTCTTCGTAGAGCTTTCCGAGCTGGTCTCGGAGTTCGTCGTGATCGTCGACTATTAAGATATTGAACATCGGGTTGTCGTATGGGGGAGACTCGCGATTACAAATGCTCGCGACTGACCTTGCCGTTCGCTTCTGACCGGCGAGCCGGTAATATGATCTCAACCTGGGTGCCTTTACCAGGGGTGCGGCTGACGCGCAGACTACCGTCGTGCAACTCCACGAAACGCTGCGCGAGACTCAAGCCGACGCCGTCATGGTTATTCTTTGTCGAAAAATAGAGTGTCGGCGCCGACATCAATTCAGCGTCTTTCATGCCCCGGCCGAAATCTTCGATGCGAATCGTTATCGAGGGGTGGCGACCATTCGATTTTGCTCTGCCCACGATGGCGACTTCTCCGTTCTTATCGGTTGCTTCCAATGCATTCTGGAGGACATGACGTAGCGCCAGATCGAGATAAAAAGCGTCGCCGCAAAGCACCATATCTTTAAGCGCCGGTTCCAGTTCATCTCTGACGGCAATCCCCTTCTGCATAAACGCTGTTTTGTACGAAGCCAAAACCGGTTCTATGACGCCCGAGACGCGCAATCCGTCGACCCGAGCGGGAAATTGATTGTATTGGGAAAACGCCCGAGCGTACTCCACGGCCCGATCTAATGTCTGTTGCAGCAACTCGATATCCCTCACATTCGGGAACGATCGCCGTAGAGAACTGAGGATCATGCCCTGAATCTGGAATTGGTTAGCCAGCTTGTGCGCAAATTGGGAACCCACGCTGGGGTCCACCCCGTAAACCTTGCGGTCTCGGCCCAGAGGCACGACGCAGCCTCGCACCGTCTGAACTTCATTTGTCTCGACCAGCTGCATCCTATTGCAGACCCATAATGGTAAGCCATCGGCATGGATGAATCGGTGAATAAGCGAACTAGCGCGCAGCTGTTTGAGTCCGGCCAGACAGTCGCGCAACAGCGACTGATCCTCGGGCGGAACCGATTGTTCCCAGAGCGAGCGATTACCGAGGAAAGCCTCCCTGGCGATGCCAATAAAGTCGAATATATTCTCCGAAAGAACCGTCACGTCGAGTGACGTCTTGCATTCATAGAAAACGCAAGACAGGTCCGACAGGAACTTTATCGCCGAACGGTTGTCCAGCCCATCTATACCATTGGACATTTATGATTCACTGGGCGCCCAGCCTCTGAAGCGTGCTGGCACGGAACGCGAAAAATTTGGGCAGGTGTCCACTTCTTGTTGTCTGGCAATGGTTGATAGATTCTCGAGCATGTTCAACGCCTTGAAACATAACTTTATTTTACTTCGACACGCAGACGAATACAAGGAAAGATTGACCCTCTAGGAATTTTTTACCGTTCCAAGGTCTCCTTTCCAAACAGCGCCAGTAGCGCAGCGGAAGCAAATAACAGTGGTGCGTAAACTAGGAACGGCACGCCTGGACTGAAAGCGTTCGCCAGATAACCGCCTATCAACGGCGCCACGCCGCTGCCAAGCTCCGCTATCGTCCTACGCATGGCTTGTAAGCGTCCGCGCACATGCGCCGGCACGACGTCATACGTCGAGGTCGCCAGCGAGCCCAGGGACAATCCCTGGGCGAAACCCGCGATGCCGACTAGAATCCCAAGCTGCGCGAAGCTGTCGGTCAGGGGGATCAGCAAAAAGATCAGCGCCGGCAGGCCCATGCTTGGGACCGTGCACCACTTTCTCCCGACGCGATCCATGACAAATCCCGCGGGAATGATCATGGCGAATACGATCACGCCGGAAATGGTGAAGAGCATGCCGATCTGGCTCGGCGACAGATGCAAATAGGCGGCGGCGTAGAGCGGCAGCATGCTCTGAACGATGATCCTTTGTGACTGAGAGACCATGGTCGCCAGTACCAAGAGTCCATAGGTGCTTCTTAGATCGGGCCGAATTTCATCGAACAAAGCCAAAACTCCGCGCGCGCGTTCGCGCAGCGCTGGCGCACTCCAACCTTGCGGGGACTCCGGCGTCTTCTGCGCCTTGGGCGCCGCCGGGGTATTCGGACTGCGCATTCCCAAAATCACCGAAAGCGCGCAGGCCGCGGAGTAGCCGAAAAACGCCGCTTGAAAGCCGATGATTTCGGTCAGCCAGCCGCCGATGAGCGGCGCGAGCGCCGTTCCCATATTGTACGTACCGTGCAAACTGCTGATCAAGCGCCCGCGCTGGTTGCGGCGGGCGAGATCGATGGCGGCGATTTCCCGAGCCGTGGACCAAAGGCTGTCGGCGGCGCCGATGCACACTGACAAAAGCAATATCATTTGAAACCACGGCGCCACCGCGCACAGCAGCGCGGCGCCGCACGCCACCAGCGGACCGCCCACCAACGCTACGCGCGTGCCCCTGCGATCCAGCAGTATCCCGGCGACGATGGTGCCGAAAAATCTGCCGATCACTGTGGCGGTGATGATTTGCGCCGCGCCCCCCGCCGAAACCCCGAACTCGCGCCCGAGCACCGGTATCGTCGGAATGATCATCGCCCAGGCGCCCGACATAAACGTGCCGGAATAAAGCGCGATGAAACCGCGCGCGCTAGGATTAGCCTGGAGTGAGGGAAACATAGGGACGATGACGTGGTTTATAGTTAGTGTGTCGCCCCAGAATAATTTGTTTCTAAATCCCCCAAGAACCTATCGGTTGCCGCGATGGTGGCGTCCCGCGGCAGTTTTTTCAGCTCTGCAATCAAGACATCGAGGGCCAGGGGTTTTTCCGCCAGAGTCACGATGGCCTCAAAGTATCTGAAATAGGCGAGATCATGGCTGAGCTTCGCCTCCAGGGCGGTTGCCGGATGTTGCCCCGCAACCTGGCGCTGAAACATGCTCTGATAGGCGGGGTACATCGAGAGAAGCGCGAGGACTTTTTCCTTGGCATCTTCCGCGGGTGTGTCTTTGAAAATCGTTTCCGCTTCCTTCGCCAGCTTAAGCAGTTCCCGGGAAATTTGCCTTCCTTCTTTCAAGGCCATCTGGGCTCGCTTCAGGTTTTCAGCATCGCCATGGTGTTTGAAATATTGCACCGCCGCCAACGAACCCAGAGGCGTCACCACCCCCTCTTCGATGTCCCAAGGGAGATCGAAATTCACGTCGCCGTGCAGGTCTTCGTGGAGGATCACATTGACGCGCCGTACAATCCCTTCGGCCGCGAAACTTGGCGTCACCGCCGAGCGCGGATCCGCGAATTCGTTGCCCTGGCGGTAATAGACGCTGTAACCCTCCACTCTATACACCTGCTCGATCTTCGTTCGCTCCGTGATGCTGGAAATACCAACGGCCATACGGATGTCCACGGCCCTGTTGCGCGCCAGCGTGCCGGCCCTTTGCAACCACAGCCAAAGCATCGAAAGCGCCCTCCCCTCCCCCGTCGTACGGATGAGCGCATCGGTAGGTTCAATACCGAGAGTTCGACCAAAGGCTTTAACCTCTTGGATAAGGTCGGCGGTTTCGCGCAGCCCTTCAGCGCCGTGGAAACCGGGCCGCTCCGACAACGCGCAGGCATTGAAAGCCAAGAGTAGAAAGAGCACGCGGCCGAACCAAGCCTGTGCGAAGCGCCGCGAGAGATCCATGGATAAGATGATAATAGGGTTCCGGGTTCAAAGTTCAAGGTTCAGGGTTTAGCCCGGAAATTGGCGATGGAGTCCCAAACTTTGAACGTTGAACCTTGAACATTGAACTTCGAGCCAGGCTTACCGTCTACGCGGCAAACAGAGTCGCCACCGGGACTTTACGTGGAATCCAGCCGACCTCCACCATCATGTCCATTTCAGCGTCGGCGAGCTTCTGCTCCGCCTCGGTAAGAGTGAACTCGATCCTCGGATAACGAGCCGAGGCGAGCAGCGCGTCTCTATCCCCCGGGTAACGCTTGATGAACTCGTCGGCGATTTCCGGTAGATGCGCTTCGCTCCAGGCAAACGACGCGCGAAACGCTTGCAGCAGTTTGTCTTTGATGTCCGGATGATCGCTCAGCAGGTCTTCCCGCGCCGCGACCATATGTTTTATCATCTCGGGAAAACCGCGCAGCAGTTTCCAAATCTCGCCATCGGTGTAGAGACAGCGCGCCTCTTGATCTTCCTCGCCACGAAAGAAAAATTGATCGAGCAGCACCGCGCCGTCGACCTCGCCTCGTTTCAAGGCCATAAGCAGTTGTTCCTGCGGCCTTGTGACCCAAGCGAGTTTTGAGTCGTCCACGCCGAACTGATGGCGCAAGAGATAGCGGTGAATCGCGTGGGGGCCCTGGTGCGACCCCACCGTTCTACCCTGGAGATCCGCGGGCTTTTTTACCGGGCCGTCTTTGCGCACAAACATGCCGTTCCCCTTCATCGTCGATTTCCACTCGGTGCAAAGCCCTATGATCGGCGCCCCGGCCAATTTTCGCTGCACAAAATTTGGCAAATATAAGTTCGCCACCTGGGCGTCGCCGCGGATCAGCGCCTCTTCCTGCTCACGGCTCGGCGGATCCGGCAGCTCAATGACCTTCATGTTGAAGCTATCCGGCTTCACCTTACCCACCGCCAGGGCGTAGTACGTGCGAAACATGCAGAAACGATTGCGGTAGTGGGCGAAGGTGAGGTCCATGACGACTCCTAACTGGGGTGAAATACCGTTCCAAGTTCCGGGTTCAACGTTCAAGGTTTCGGACTCCCAGGCAACGTTCCGGTTTTAACTTTGAACATGGAACCTTGAACTTGGAACCCTACAGGCTACCTCCTGGCTAGCGCCTCTCGTTTAGTGTTGCAGATATCCAGCGCTGCCATGGCGTAAACCCTCGCGCAATTAACCATATTCTCGATGCCGACGCCGCGGCGCACGCCGCTCGGCGCGTCCCATTCGGCGGGGGCCTTCGTTTCCGTCGGATCGACGAGATGAGTGCCGTAACCGGGACCATAGGTGATCGCCGGCACGCCATAGGCCGCAATGCGCGAGCCGTCGCTGGTAATCCCGTAGCGTATCGGCTTTGAATAAGGCACGGGGCTGCCGAACACCGTCTTGTGCGCCCGTTCTATCGCTTTCACAACAAATTCGCTCTTGGAAATCTCGTAACCGTCGGTGGAAAGATATAGATCGACGCGAATGTCCAGAATATCGCTCTCCCGTTTTTTAACCTTCTCGCAAACCGCCTCAAGGTCGCGTTTAATCGCCAGCGGCGCTGTGCCGGGAAGTGTCTTCACGATGACGAAAATATCGGTGGTCGGCCGGGTGCCGGGCTTAAACGCATTACCGCCGTCGATGGCGCCGATCTGCACCGTCGGCAACATGAACTTGTGCGGATACTTGCGCTGGTATTCCTTTTCCCAGTCCTGAATCGCCTGCGCGACTTTGCAGGCGGCGAGGACAAATTTCGTCGCCTTGCCATCCACGCTCACCCGCGCCCAGATAAGGCCGGCGTTGCCGATTTGCAGGTGCAGACCCGTGGGTTCGCCGATGATGCACATATCCGCCATCACGCCGTGGTCCATCAGATAGCGCGCGCCCACGCCTGCCCCGCGGTAGGTCTTTCCCTGGAACCTCCCGACCTGGGCTTTTTCGATTTCGCCGACGACGCCGGCAATGATTAGATCGCCTTTGAGCTTCACTCCGGCCTTTTGCAGCGCCGCCACCGCCTCGATGTAACAAGGGAACGCCGCCTTCATGTTGACCAGGCCGCGCCCGTAGATCCGGTCGTCCTCGACGACGGTCTCTTGGGGATTGTCGAAATGGTCCATGTGCGCGTTGAACATCAGGGTCGCGCCGCCGCCCGTTCCCTTCAACCTGCCGATGACATTCGGTCTGCCGTCCTCGACGTACTGATATTCGACCTCCATGCCGAGCTTTTCGAATTCGCCGCCGAGATATTTGGCGACTTCCTCTTCCTCGCCGGTGATGCTGACGATGTCGGCGAGATTGCAGGCTTGCTCGACGATGCGATTTCGATCGACTTGTTCGACCACTGCGTCTTCCATGGGTGTCGTTGCTCCTTAAGAATAAGTTTTCCTGGAGTCTTTTCTGTAGCACAATCGAAAGCGACCACACAACGGTGCAAGTTGACGCCCATCGGCGTTTTGCTTAGATTGAGCATGATGAAAGTCGCTCTCGACATCGACGGCGTGGTGGCCGATTTCGTCTCGCCTTTTGTTCAGATCCTCCAGGCCCGCAGCGGCGGAGACATTGATCTTGAGTCGTTTAGCGATCTCAATTTCACCAATTACCCTTTTCTATCGAGCGAGCTGATCAAGCAGTGCGTCATGGAGGTTTCCGACGACCCGCTATTTTGGCGTGGCCTCGCGCCGCTGCCCAGCTTGGTGGAGTGGCAGTGCCTCGACGCGTTGAGCCGCGCTGAACGGCTGATATTCGTTACCCATCGCTACGAGCGGGATCACTACAGCATCCATGACATCACCTGCGATTGGCTGCGCGAGCATGGCGTCAGCAAGCCGGTAGTTTATTTTACCCAGAGCGCCAAATCGGCGCTCGTGGAGAAGCTCGGCGTCAAGCTATTCGTGGACGACCGGCATGAGAACTGCCTCGACGTGGCGGAAAATACCGAAGCCATCGTGCTCATGCCGCACCGGTCCTACAACCAGTCATTCGAACATCCCAAGGTCAAGCGCATACAAGATCTGCGCGCGCTCACGACCTATCTCGGTTGACGCGATCGCTAAAACGGGGAGAACTCTATGGGACAGCTCGATAACAAGATCGCCATCGTCACCGGCGCGGGCGGCGGCATCGGCGGCGCCATCGCGGTTCGCTTTGCCCGCGAAGGCGCGAAGATCGCCGTCGCTGACATCGACGGCGAAACGGGAAAGGTCCGCGCAGCGGAAATCGCCGGGCAAGGTGGACAAGCCTTTTCCATCGTCGCCGACGTGACCCGAAAGACATCGGTAGAGCAGATGGTACAGGCGGCGCTCGATCGCTGGGGGCGCATCGACATTCTGGTCAACGTCGCCGGCGGCGCACAGGTCAAGCCCGTGATCGAAGTCAGCGAGACGGAATGGGATCACATTCTCAACATGAACTTGAAGTCCGTTTTTCTCTGCTCGCAAGCGGTATTGCTCGCCATGATCAAACAACACTACGGTAAGATCGTGAGCATCTCTTCCATCTACGGCTTCACCGGCAACGCGACCCGCGCAAGCTACGCCGCAGCCAAGGCGGGCGTGGCGGTGTTTACCAAGTCTCTGGCGCTGGAAGTCGTCAGTCAGGGCATCAACGTCAACGCCGTCGCGCCCGGCCGTATCCTGACGCACCGAGTGCGCGGCCATTATACCGACGAGGAATGGAACGAGCGCGTCGCAGAGATTCCCATGAAGCGCGCCGGTACTCCCGAAGAAATCGCCAGCGCAGCTCTATTCTTGGTTTTAGACGAGAACAAATACATTACCGGCCAAACGATTCACGTAAACGGCGCGTGGTTTAATTATTAAACGATTTGAAGGTCGTGAAGGGTTAGATGTATTAGGCACCTTGAACCTTGAACTTTGAACATTGAACCTTGAACGGAGGCAATCTTATGTATGGCTGGCGCGCAAAAATCGGCCACGTAGCCCCGTCGCGTGGGGATACTTTAGTTTATGAATTCTACCGCATGCTACCGGAAGGCTTCATGATTCTAAACAGCACGGGAACGATTCGACAACTGGTCGACGCCGATTTCGAGCGCCAGTTACAACGAATCGAAGAGGCCGCCGCCGATCTGGTGGACAACAAGTGCGACTCGATCATCATCGGCGGCTCTCCCCTCTTCACCAAGCTTGGGCACGGCAGTGATATCGAGATGGGCAAGAAGCTTACGGCCAAGTTCGGCGTGCCGGTGTCTCCGGGCATCACCGGAGAAATAGAAGCGCTTAAATCGCTGAACATCAGGAAAGTCGTGGTGGCGACGCCACATGAGGAATGCTTAAATCAAAGGATGAAGGCTTTCCTGGAAGCCTCCGGATTTCAAGTGCTGAAGATCGAAGGTTACGGCGTGCGCAAGAACGCCGATCTCACCGACATGGACATCCACGCCGCCTACAAGATCGCCAAGCGCCTCTACGAACAAGCCCCCGAAGCCGACGGCGTCTTCGTCCCCTGCCCTCGCTGGCCCACGATCACCGACGTGGATTTATTGGAACGGGAAATCGGCAAACCCGTGGTGACGAGCTGCCAGGCCTACATCTGGCACGCACTACGGATGGCTCACGTATAGGAGTCGATTACTGGATTTGGCCGATTGATGACGTCGCTCGGTAAATGACTTTGGCGCCGAGTTGCGTCGAATGAAGACTCGGAAGGCAGGGCATTAACCCTGTTGCTTGATGATTCGCTCATACTCATCGTGAGGGCCGATCCAAACCCAAATGAAGTCCGCCCCATCCTCGACGGCCAATGCGCGATGATGAGGCCCGGCCCTCGCGGACCACAGCTTGCCGACCTTTTTGAAGTGTAATGAAGGGTGCGCGGGATTATCTTTGAGGAGATTAAAACTTCGTTGAGCCACTCGTCGGACAGGCTCCGGCAGATGCCCAAAGCAAGCCCAAAAACGGGCTGTTGTGCGATGCTTCACAAATCTTTGAGCGTTCCCTTTGCCTTAGCCTCGAACGCCTCACGAACCAGAAAATCGAGCCTTCCTGTCGCGGAGTCAGCTTCGATTTCTTTGTCCCACCTCTCCCAATCCTTCTCTGACAGCCAGCGGGTGAGTTCAGAGAAATCTTCTCTGGAAAGCTTTTCGATTTCTGTTTTGAGTTCGTCTACCTTTGCCATATCCTTCCCTTTCTCCCCCGATGGCACCGCACGTCCCTGATACACAAGCAGGGTTCGCAATTGATGTAGCGTGAAGCATCGGCCCTACGCGTCAATGCATTATGCCACCGTAGGCTATCGAGCGCCACAGCTCCTGCTGATTGACGATCACCGACGTGGATTTACTGGAACGCGAAATCGGCAAACCCGTGGTGACGAGCTGCCAGGCCTACATCTGGCACGCACTAAAGTTGGCCAGGGTGAAGCAGTCGGTCATTGGCTTCGGCAGGCTGATGGCGTCACTGGCGAACTGACTCACTCGCAGGTCGAACGAATTAGATCGGGTGCGCGACGGCACGTTGCCAACAAAGTAGGACGACGCGTTACGGCGCGTCTCCAGCACCGTCGGTTTCACCATCTATTCATACAGCGCCCCGTTCGGGCAAATGAGAGCCCACCACTCTTTCAGCTTCGTCTCACGAGTCGCAAACGATCGCTCAAGCACTCCAAGTATCAAATACTGTGCGTCAAGCACGTCGTGTTCCATTTTCTCGTACAGCTTGGGACTCAGTGGTTCAGGAAGCCTGCCCCCATAGCGGCAATAGACGTCGAGCGCAAAGAGCAGCTTGACTTGAAGCCACCTAAACAGAGCCCAGTCCGGTGTCACGGAAGCCGCAGGTGGGAGAGGTCGCTGAGCATTCGGTAGCTTAAGCTGCCCATAGAATCCCCGTAGCGCGTCCGTGTCGTAAGCCAGCACGTGCTTGGCTGCCTCTCTCGCCGCTTGGCGGGAGCTGTCACTGCCGGCTAGTACATCGGGGAATAAGGTCGACATAAGGTGAACGCTGTTAATAAACGACGCCACATCGAGCTGTAATTCCGCGGTGTGCTCGGCAACAGTTTGCGCCACTTTCGGAGGAAGCTCGTAGTCGTCGCGGAGAAGCGCCGCATTGAACTGGAAACGAATGTTCTCGCGATGGAGTGACGGTTTTCCGCTTGGTTGCTGTGTCTCAATCTCTATGCGAAGTAGGCCTCCAACGTGCGTCACCAGATCGACCGGATTAGCGGTCCGTGGGAACTTGGAGAAGCAGGTCGAGCGTTTCTTTGGGGTGTGCGACAAATTTGTGGGTAGGAATTGACCTGCCCTTTTTTTTGGCCTATTGTCTGAATGCTATATCAGCATTCAGACAATAGGAGGAAACCATGCCACAAACCTTGGAAGCGCTCGAACGGCAAAGAACCAAGCTCTATGAGCAACTTAAGGCCGTGGGGGATTTTCGTCCGGGCACCATTTCGGTTAACTTTCGCAAATGCGGCAAGACAAACTGCGCTTGCGCCCGTAAAGGTCACAAGGGGCACGGACCCCAATACCTGTGGAATACCACGCAGGGGGGACAAAGCCGGGCGCAGAACTTACGGATGGGCGCCGAGTTGGAAAAGGTCCGAAAAGAGCTGGCGGCGGATAGGGTTTTTCTCGGTTTGTGCCAGCAATTGGTCGAGGTCAATGAACAGATCTGCCAGCTTCGCCCGGTCCAGGAGGTCAAGGATGAAAAGGAGCTTGAGGCGTTGAAAAAAAAATGCAGAGGCAATTCTCGCCGAGATGGAAAAAGAAGTGAAGCGAATTATCCGCCGGGTGTTTCAAGATATGGAGCGACTGGGGCATGTGGACCTGGAAGCAAGCGAGATGGCCATCCGAGCCTCGTCCCACCAGATGGGTGGCAGCTTGCTAGAGAAGCTGCTCAATGCGGACGGTGGGGGCTACCGCGGGGCGCGCACGCAGTGCGGTAAGGGTCACCGAGCAGAGTTTATCGAGTATCGGAACAAGCAACTGCTCACGGCACTGTCCCCGGTTAAGGTCAAGCGGGCGTACCACCACTGTGAACAGTGCCAAGAGGGGGTGATCCCGAAGGATCACAACCTCGACATCGTCAACACCTCGTTCAGTCCGGGTGTGCGTCGCATGATGGGCCAGGTCGGTGGCAAGGAGCCCTTCGAGGAGGGACGCCGAGACTTAGAAAATTTGGCCGGTGTGTGGGTTAAGACCAAAGCCGTGGAGCGGGTTTCACAAACCATTGGCAAACAGATCGAGACGGTTTTTCAAGCAGAGCGTGAGCTGGCACTGTCGGGCAAGGTGGTGCCCCTAAAAGCAGTACCCAAGCTGTACATCGCCATCGATGGGACGGGGGTGCCGATGGTTGCGCGTGAGACCGAAGGACGCAAGGGAAAGGATGAAACCGCCAAGGCCAAGACTCGGGAGGCCAAGCTGGGATGCGTTTTTACCCAGACTGAGCTTG
>Ga0214472_10004128_pt1 | contig 15316 bp, 15 predicted proteins | sample RVTome_6_FD_207662 | JGI IMG/M metagenome (GOLD analysis project Ga0214472, IMG submission 207662) | Soil microbial communities from uranium-contaminated site in the Upper Colorado River Basin, Wyoming, United States - RVT140D175 | ecosystem: Environmental > Terrestrial > Soil > Contaminated >...
GGATCGGATTCTCCGCGAGCATGCGCTCGATTTCCTGGTTCAGCTCGACCGTGGAGAGCTGCAGCAGGCGGATGGACTGCTGCAGCTGCGGCGTCAGCGTGAGGTGCTGCGAAAGCCGGAACTGCAGAGTGGGCTTCATGGCGACGGGGAACTGCGGGCTACATGCGGAAGTGCTCGCCGAGATACACCCGGCGCACGCTGTCATTATAGACGATCTCCTCCGGGTGGCCGGAGGCGAGCACCGCGCCTTCGTTGATGATGTAGGCGCGGTCGCAGATGCCGAGCGTCTCGCGCACGTTGTGGTCGGTGATCAGCACGCCGATGGCGCGCTCCTTCAGGAAGCGGATGATGCGCTGGATGTCGAGCACGGCGATCGGATCGACGCCCGCGAACGGCTCGTCGAGCAGGATGAAGGCGGGCCGCGTGGCGAGCGCGCGCGCGATCTCGAGGCGCCGGCGCTCGCCGCCGGAAAGCGACAGCGCCGCGTGCTTGCGCAGATGCGCGATGTTCAGGTCTTTGAGCAGCTCCTGCAGCCGCGCCTCGATGTCGCCGCGCGCCAGCCCCTGCAGCTCGAGCACCGCCTGCACGTTCTCCTCGACGCTGAGCTTGCGGAACACCGAGTTCTCCTGCGGCAGGTAGGAGATGCCCAGGCGCGCGCGGGCGTGGATCGGCAGGTGCGTGAGCTCGCGGCCGTCGAGGTGGATGCGCCCGGAATCGGCCGCGATCAGGCCGACGATCATGTAGAAGCAGGTGGTCTTGCCGGCGCCGTTGGGGCCGAGCAGCCCCACCACCTCGCCGCTCGACACCTCGAGCGACACGTCCTGCACCACGGCGCGCGACTTGTAGCGCTTGCGCAGCCGCTCGCAGCGCAGCAGGCTCACTTCTTCGCCTCGGGCTTGTGCGGCGTCGGCGCGTCGGCTTCGGGCTTCTTCGGCTGGATCACGGCGCGCACGCGCGAGCCGGGCGCGTCCTTCGCGCCGGAGACCGAGAAGAACTCCGAGCGCTGGTCGTACAGGATGGTGCTGCCGCGCACCTCGTCCTTGTCGCGCGTCACGCGCGCGTTCTGGTGCAGCTCCACGCGCTCGTTCTTCTCGTCGATCTCGATGCGCCCCGCCTCGCCCTCGATCCACACGCCCTCGGCGCCGCCGCGCGCGTCGCTCTTCTGGCGAAAGCGCACCGGGTTGCCGCTGGCGGTGGCGAACTGGAAGCCGTCGGCGTCCTGGCGCACGACGATGCGCTCGGCCTGCAGCTGCATGCTGCCCTTGGTGAGCATCACGTTGCCCTCGAAGATGCTGATGCGCCGCGCCTCGTCCGAGGTCATCCGATTCGCCTCGACCTGCGTCGGCTTTTCCCGATCTGCCTTTTCGGCCTTGGCCGAAAAGGCAGACATTGCAGCAATCGCAATGGCTACGGCGATTGCATGGCGCCAGCGCATCATTGCTGTGGCTCCGCCTCGAACAGCCCGCGCACCTGCGCCTGCAGCGACAGCTGCCGCGACTCGTTGTCGTACTCCATGCCGAGCCCGACGAGGGTGCGCCCGCGCTCGCTGATCGTCACTTCGCGGTCGGTGCGCACCAGCGAGCGCGCGCGCACCACGTGCAGGAAGCTCGACTGCATGCGGCTTTCGCCGGACTCGGCGAGCGCCTCGCGCCGCAGCACCACGTTGTCGTGCAGGAATACGTCTTCGCCGTCGCGCGAAAGCGTGCCGCGGTCGGCGCTGAGGATGAGGCGCGGCTGCGCGGGCTTCGACTGCACCAGGCGCGGCGCCACCAGCGCCGTGGTGTCGTCGTCCGGATAGTGCACCATCTTCGCCGCCGATAGCGTCGACTCGGGCGCGCCGGCGCGGCTGAAGTCGGTGATGGTGAACTGCTCGACGCTGTAGTCGGGGTCGTGGCGCTGCTGCGCCGGCGGCGCCGGCGCCTCGCGCGCCGTGCGCTCCAGCCAGAAAGTGAGCAGCGCGAGCGCGATCATCAGCACGAGCGGGAACAGCCGCGTCGCGGACATCTTCATGCGAGGTACCGTGCGAGCGCGGCTTCGAGCCTGCCCTGCGCGCCGAGCACGTACTCGCAGACTTCGCGCGCGGCGCCGGCGCCGGCCGGCGCGTCGGGGACGTAGTGCGCGCGGCGCAGCGCCAGCGCGTGCGCGCCGGGCGGCGCGCAGGCGAAGCCGCAATGCCCGAGCACCGGCAGGTCCGGCAGGTCGTCGCCCATGTAGCCGGCGTCGCGCGGCTCGATGCCGAGCTGCGCCAGCAGCCGCTCGAACGCGGGGCGCTTGTCCTCCACGCCCTGCAGGACGTGGCGCAGGCCGAGCTCGGCCGCGCGCGCGGTGAGCGCCGGCGAGCGCCGGCCGGTGAGCAGCGCCGCCGCGACGCCGCATTCCGCGAGCAGCTTCAGCCCGTGCCCGTCGCGCACGTGGAACGACTTGAGCGCCTCGCCGCCCGGCCCATACCACAGGCGCCCGTCGGTGAGCACGCCGTCCACGTCGAACACCATGAGCCGGAGGCGCGCGGCGCGCTCGAGCGCGTCGGCGGAAACCTGCGCCATCGCTTCAGACCACCTTGGCGCGCAACAGATCGTTCATGTTGAGCGCGCCGACCAGTTCTCCCGCCGCATTCACCACCAGCAGCTGGCTGATGCGGTGACGTTCCATCAGGGCCACGGCCTCGGTCGCCAGGGCTTCGGGGGCGAGGGTGCGCGGGGCGCGGGTCATCACCCGCGCCATGCGCGCCGACTTCAGGCTCGCGACCTTCTTCAGCGCGCGGCGCAGGTCGCCGTCGGTGAATATTCCCAGCACGCGCCGCCCCGCATCCACCACCGCGGTCATGCCCAGGCCGCCGCGCGTCATTTCGTCCAGGGCCTGTTTGAGGGTGGCGGTTTCGCGCACCCTGGGCACGTCCGCGCCGCGGTGCATGACGTCGGCGACGTGCTTCAGCGCCTCGCGGTGCAGCGACCCGCCCGGATGCGAGCGCGCGAAGTCCGCGGCCGAAAAACCGCGCGCGTCGAGCAGCGCGATGGCGAGCGCGTCGCCCATCGCGAGCGCGGCTGTGGTGCTGGCGGTCGGCGACAGGTTGAGCGGGCAGGCCTCCTTCGCCACGGCCGCGTCGAGGTGCACGTCGGCCTCGCGCGCGAGCGACGAGCTCGCGCTGCCGGTGATCGCCACCAGCTTCGCGCCCTCGCGCTTGATGGCCGGCACGATGCGCAGCAGCTCCGCGCTCTCGCCCGAGTTGGAGATGCCGATGAACACGTCCTCGGCGCGGATCATGCCGAGATCGCCGTGGCTCGCCTCCGCGGGATGCACGAAGTACGCCGGCGTGCCGGTGCTCGCCATGGTGGACGCGATCTTGCGCGCGATATGCCCGGACTTGCCGATGCCGCTGACGATCACGCGGCCGCGCTGGCCGTCGAGGCACTCCTGGATCAGGCGCAGCGCGGCGAGAAAGCGCCCGTCGAGGCGCCCGATCAGCGCGTGCACCGCCTCGGCTTCGACCGCGAGCACGCGGCGCGCGAGCTCCAGCGCGCTGTCGCCGGCCCGCGTCGCGCTCCGCCGCTCTGAGCGCACTGCGCTTATCATAGCCGTGAAGTATAACTCTCCCCCTTCGCCCACCCTTCCAGCGGAAAATGGACGCCACTGGCCTGGCGCTGCAACCGGTCCTGGTGCTGCTCGCGGGCGGCGTGCTGGCCGTGGTGGCGTGCCGCAGCCTGGGGCTGCCGCCGATCATCGGCTATCTGGGCGCCGGCGTGGTCCTCGGGCCGCATGCGGCGGGCCTCGTCGCCGACACCGAAGCGGTGCGCCATCTGGCCGAGTTCGGCGTCGTGTTCCTGATGTTCTCCATCGGGCTCCAGTTCAGCCTGCCGAAGCTGCGCTCCATGGGACGCGCGGTGTTCGGGCTGGGCCTGTCGCAGGTCGCCGTGAGCATCGCGCTCGGCGTGGGCGCCGCGCTGGCTGCCGGCGGCAGCTGGCAGGCCGGCATCGCGCTGGGCGGCGCGATCGCCATGTCCTCGACCGCGATCGTCTCCAAGCTGCTCGCGGAGCGCCTGGAGCTCGACACGCCGCACGGCCGCGACGTGATCGGCGTGCTCCTGTTCCAGGACCTGGCGGTGGTGCCGCTGCTCATCCTGGTGCCCGCGCTCGGCGGCCCGGTCGAGGGCATCGGCCGGGACATCGCCGAGGCGCTGGCCAAGGCCGCAGTGGTGCTCGCCGTGCTGCTGGTGGCGGGGCCGCGCATGATGCGCGCCTGGTTCGGCGTCATCGCGCGGCGCCGCTCCACCGAGCTGTTCGTGCTGAACGTGCTGCTGATCACGCTGCTGCTCAGCTTCGTCACCGGGATCGCCGGGCTGTCGCTCGCGCTCGGCGCCTTCCTCGCCGGCATGCTGATCGCGGAAACCGAGTACCGCTACCAGGTGGAAGAGGACATCAAGCCGTTCCGCGACGTCCTGCTCGGGCTGTTTTTCGTCACCGTCGGCATGCTGCTCGACGTGCGCCTGGTGCTGGCGCAGGGCTGGCTGGTTCCGGTGCTGTTCGTGCTGCTGGTCGTGGTGAAGGGGGCGGTGATCGGATTGCTGTCGCGGGTCTTGGGTGCGCCTGCGGGCACGGCGCTGCGCACGGCGCTCGCGCTCGCCCAGGGCAGCGAGTTCGGCTTCGTCCTGCTGGCGCTGGCGCGCGGCGCGGAGCTCGCGCCCGAACCCGTGCTGCAGGCGCTGATCGCGGCCATGATCCTGTCGATGCTGGCGACGCCGTTCCTGGTCGGAGCAAGCGACCGCATCGTGCTGCGCTTCACCGCTTCGGAATGGATGATGCGCTCGCTCGAGCTGCACCGCGTGGCGGTCAGCTCCCTGCAGACCGAGCGCCACGTCATCATCCTCGGCTACGGCAGGAACGGCCAGCGCCTCGCGCGCCTGCTGGAGGCAGAAGGCGTGCGCTACGTGGCGCTCGACCTCGATCCCGAGCGCGTGCGCGAGGCGGCGCTCGCGGGCGACACGGTGGTGTACGCCGACTGTTCGCGGCGCGAAGCGCTGCTGGCCGCGGGCGTGGCGCGCGCCGCGGCGGTGGTGGTCACGTTTGCCGACGTGGCGGCCGCGGCGCGGGTGCTCGCCAACGTGCACGCGCTCAACGCGTCGGTGCCGGTGATCGTGCGTGCGCGCGACGAGGCCGACATCGCGCGCCTCACGGCCGCGGGCGCCTCGGAAGTGGTGCCCGAAGCCTTCGAATCGGGCCTGATGCTCGCCTCGCACACGCTGGTGTGGGTGGGCGTGCCGCTCGCGCGCGTGATGCGGCGCGTCAGCCAGGTGCGCGAGCAGCAGTACGGGCTGCTGCGCGGGCTGTACCACGGCGCTAGCGACGCCCCGGAAGGCGGCGAAGCGGTGCAGCCGCGCCTGCACTCGGTGACCCTGCACGCGCACGCGGCGGCGCTGGCACGCCCCCTCGCGGCGCTCGGGCTCGAGGAGCTGGGGGCGCAGGTGCGCGCGGTGCGCCGGCCGGGCGCGGCGAAGAAGCTCGCGCCGCAAGAGGCGGGGCCGTTGCGCGAGGGCGACGTGATCGTGCTCCTCGGCACGCCGCAGGCGCTGGCCGCGGCCGAGTTGCGGCTGCTGCAGGGGCAGTAAAAAGAAAAGGGCCGGCGCGCGGCCGGCCCTGCGGAAGTGAAACCCGCTGCGCTTACAGCAGCCGGCAGAGCGTATAGGTGTTGGTGCCGCTTTCCACGTAGCTGCCCGCGCCGCCCACGGCAGCCGCCGTGGCATCGACGACGATGTTCGGGTTGTTCGCCGTCTGCAACTGCCCGCGCACCGTGCCGGTGAGGCGCACGCCGTCGTCCATCTGCGTATCGGTGGCGATGCCGACCTTGTCCGGGTGGTTCGCCGAGCACATCATCAGCGCGAAGAATCCACCGGTGCCGGACGCACCGGCACCCAGGACCGCCCCGCCTGCATTGTCGCCGGTTTGCACGCCGACGATCCCGGACACCGCGTTCAGCGGCTGATTGACGCCCGAACCGGCAACGAAGCCCGAGCGGCGCAGATGATCCCACCAGCTGCAGGCTTCCACGTTGGCGGCGCATGCGGCGCCGCCGTTGTTGTAGGTGCCTGCAACCACGCCATTGCCGTTGCCGGACGTCGCCGCGGGTGCCGAGGCCCAACGCGCAGCCGCACCAAGGTCGTCACCCGGCAGCGCGCGATAGCGGTCCTGGTAGCCGTGGAACGCCGCGGAGATGCCGGAGAAGTCCGAGATGATGTTCTTGATCTTGGCTTGCGTGATCATTTCCTGGCCCTTCAGGATGCCGCCCAGCAGCAGCCCGATGATCACCAGCACGATCGCGATCTCGACGAGGGTGAAGCCTTTCTGGTTCGTTTTCATGCAATTACTCCTGTGCCGGAAGACGAGGCGATAAGACACGAACGCAATAACCGTGCCCGGTAGATTTTGGCACTTCTGCCCGCCGGAGGTCAAAAATCACGAAAAACCGTCGGAATTCCGTCAGTCCCGTCGCCGTTCCGACGCCAGCCGCCGCTCGAGCTCGTCGAGGCGCTGCTTGAGAAAACGGCGCTCGCCCGGATCCTGCAGGCGGCCGCTGGCGAGCAATCCCCCGAGCATGATTTTCGCGGCTTCGAGCTCGTTCATGTCTTCGAGGATGAAGACCTCCATCTGCTTCGCCCACAGGGGCACGTCCGGGTCGGTCGTCAGGCGCTGGAGGTCGGCCGCGTAGCGGCGCGCGAGCGGCAGGTCCTGCAGGCGGTGCTTGGCGAGGAGCGCCGCATGCGCGAGCGCGGGCCAGCGCCGGTTGGGCGCCTCCAGGTAGGCCTCATGGATGAAGGCGAGCATCGCGCGGGCGCGCGCCGGGTCATCGACCTCGGCGTACACGCGCCCGGCAGCGAACAGCGGATAGTTGCTGCGGGGGTCGGTGTCGAGGATCGCGCGCAGCCAGGCGCGCAGGCGGCCATAGTCGAGGCGCCGGTAGGGCAGGGCGTTGCCCGCGCCGAGGTCGAAGGCCTGCACGTAGAGCATGGCGAGGCGCGCGGCCGCGGCGGGCTCGCCGAGGCTCGCTGCGCGCAGGGCCGCGGCGCGCGGCGCCGGCGGCAGATCGGACGCTCCTGCCAAGGGCGGCGGGCGCAAGGCCTGCAGGCCGAGTTGCACGGCGAGCGTGACCCCGAGGAACACCCACAGCCAGCCGGGCACTGCCGCCAGCGGCCGCTCGCGCACGCTCACAGGTTGCGCCGGTGGAAATCGAACAGGCCGGCCGCGCACAGCAGGCCCGCATACAGAATCAGCGCGCCGACCGCCGCGGCATACTCGCCCGGCGCCGGCGGCGCGTACAGGAGCCATTCGCTGCGCGTGGCGGCATCGAGGCGCGGGAGCAGCAGCGCCACGGCGTCCACCGCGCCACGGGCCAGGCTCTGCGCCCAGGTCTCCTCGGCCAGGGGGCCGCGCGCCAGCAGCTGGATGGCGGCGATGGAGCGCGCCAGCAGGTAAAGACCGGCGGTGGCGGCGATCGCCGGGACCACGTTCGCCAAAGTCACCGCGAAGAACAGGCTCGCGGCGCACACCAGCAGCAGCTCGGCCGCGAGCGATGCGCCCCACAACGCGGCGCTCGCAGGCGCCGCCCACAGCAGCATCGGCAAGCCGCAGGCGGCGGCGAATCCCAAACCGATCGCGCCGTAGCCGACGAGCTTGCCCAGGTAATACTGGCTGCGCGACAGGGGCAGCGCCAGCGCGAGCTCGAGCACCTTGTCGTTTGCTTCGCGCACCACGCTCGCGCTGACGTGCGCGGCAACCAGGAACGCCGCGCCGGCGCGCAGCAGCGCGGCGGCGAGCGCGGCCTGCAGCTCGCGGCCCTCGGTCACCGCCACCTGCGACAGGAACGCCGCGAGCCCGAGCGCCGCGGCGAGCAGGCCGAGCGCGAGCCACGGCAGGCCGCTGCGGCGTGCCTCGAGCAGCGTGCTGCGGGCGAGAAGAAGGACCGTGGGCATCTATCGCGGGCCGGGGAATCTGCGTATCTTTGCCTGCGCCGCACCGATCATGCAAGCCGACACACAGAGCGCTGCCGTCGCACGCCTGCCGCGGGCGGCCCGGGCCATCAGCCGGCGCCACTGGCGCTTCGTGGTCATCGCCATGCTGGCACTGCTGCACGTGGTGGCGCTGCGCGGGGTCGCCGACGACGGCGCGCGCGTCCTGCTGCTGGCGCACCTGGGATTGCTGCTGCTGTGGCAGCCGTTGCTGCGCAGCGAGCGCCGCGTCACCCTCGCGCAGACGCTGTTCATTGCCGCGTTCGCGGCGGCGCTGGTCGTGTTCCTCAACTGGTGGCTGCTCGCGGTGTGGACCGTGGTGCTCGCGGGGCTGGTCGGCGGCAAGGTGTTCCTGCACCAGGCGCGCTGGCAACGGCGTTTCTACCTGATCGTGTTCGCCTATCTCGTCGCGCTGCTGGTGGTGGTCGTGCTGCCGCAGGTCGCGCCGCGCAACGAGATCGATCCGGCGATCCGCGCGCTCGCCGCCTGGGGGCTGCCGGCGCTGTTCGTGCTCATGGCGCTGACACCGGCCGAAAGCGACCCGCCCGAGGCGGCGCAGGTGATCGACTACTTCTACAGCGTCTTCCTGATGCTGATGCTCGGCGTGGTGATCCTCGGCAGCTTCGCCTTCATGACGCTGGGGCAGATCGGGTACCTGCAATCGCTCACGTACATCGTGTTCGTGATTGCCGGAATTCTCCTCGTGATCGGGCTGGCGTGGAACCCGCGCACCGGCTACGCTGGCCTCAACGTGTTCGTTTCGCGCTACCTGTTTTCCATCGGCCTGCCGATCGAGCAGTGGCTGCAGCAACTGGCCGAGCTGTCGCACGCCGAAGCGCGGCCGGAGCGCTTCCTCGCGGACGCGGTCGGCGCGCTCGCCCGGCTGCCCTCGGTCGAGGGCGTGGAGTGGCGCGCGCGCGGCGCGCACGGCGAGGCGGGCGCGCGCACGGCGCACGCGGTCGAGTTCGCCCATCACGAGATGTCGCTCACCATCTACTCGCGCTACCGCACCAGCCCCGCGCTGCACGGCCACCTGCGGCTGCTGGGGCAGCTGCTGGCGGAGTTCTACCTCGCCAAGCTGCGCGAACAGGCGCTGCAGGAGGCGAGCTACATGCAGGCGGTGCACGAGACCGGGGCGCGCGTGACGCATGACGTGAAGAACCTGCTGCAGTCGCTGAACGTGCTGTGCTCGGTCGCGGCCGCCGAAGGCGGCGAGTCGCCGCGAGCGCTGGCGCTGGTGCGCCGCCAGCTGCCCGCGATCACGCAGCGCCTCGCGGCGACCCTCGACAAGCTGCAGCGTCCCGTCCCGGAGCAGGACACGCGCGTGCCGATCGGCGAGTGGTGGGAGGCGCTCGCGCGCCAGTACCGGGATCGCGGCGTGGAGTTTGCCAACAGCGCCGCGCCCGGGCGCGCCGAGATTCCGCGCGCGCTGTTCGACAGCGTCGCCGACAACCTGCTGCAGAATGCGCTCGCCAAGCGCGCCGCGCATCCCGGCGTGCGCGTGCGCGTGTCGCTGGCGGCGGGCGAGTCCGCGGGGTTGCTGGTGTGCGACACGGGGCGCGCGGTGGCGGAGCAGGTGGCGGCGTCGCTGCTGCGCGCGCCCGTGCAGTCGGAGAGCGGGTTGGGGATCGGCCTGTACCAGGCCGCGCGCCAGGCGGCGGCGGCGGGCTACGCGCTACGGCTGGAGTCGAACCGCGACGGCGAAGTGTGCTTCGCGCTGCGGCCGGCGGCGGCCTAGGGCAGGAGTCCGGCGGCGATCAGCTTGCCGTAGAGCTCTCCCGCGGCGATCCAGGTCATCTGGTCGTCGAACTCGCCGTTGGTGGCGCCGACCGGCGTGGGCGTGTGCCAGACGAACACGCGGTCGCTGTTCAAATTGGCGGCCTCGTCGATGCCGCCGGCGCCGGTCGCGCCGTTCTTGCCGGTGGAAAAAACGATGGCGACGAGGGTGGTCTGGTTGGTGACCGGGACCGCCGTGCCGCAGGTCGTCGCCGTGATGACCGAAGCGGATTGGCACACGACGAGATCGTTCGGCTGGCATGCGATTCCGTTGGCGCGAAGAATGGCGGCATTCGTGAAATGCGGCAACGCTCCGGCGCACCCGGTACCCGTCAACACATTCGACACGGCATAGCGAATCGGGTTGCCCCAGGCGTCGACCGCGTTTCCCGCCTGATCCATGATCTGAAAGCCGATAGTGCGCGCCGGCAACCAGCCGCCGTAGGGGCCGGGCGCAGTACAGGTGCCGCCGCCGGCGGGCGCTTCGAATCCGGCCGTCGCTCCCGTCGTCGTGCTGGCGGGACACGGCAGCCGGCCGTTGACGAGCGCGAAGGCCAGGAGCAGTTCGCGCGCCGCTTCCAGCCGGCGCCGCGTCTCCTCGGAGTTGCGCTGCTCGGTCTGCGCCGAGAGCGTGTACATCGCCGCCGCCAGCAGCAGGCTGATGATCGTGAAGACCACCGCGAGCTCGGTGAGCGTGAAGCCGCGGGCGCGGCGGACGCGCAGCCGCGGCATCAGGGAAGGCTGGCGAGCGGAAAGGTCGGCGCGGGCGTGATCCAGTCGACGAGGACCAGCCGGTCGTTCATCGGGGCGTTGAGCGCAGGCAGCGCTAGCTTGCTCATCCTCATCGGCCGCTGCTCGTACAAGGTGCCGAGATCGACGTTCTGATACTCGAGATAGTCCGCCAGGGCGCCGTTGGGGCGGCCGGCCGGGTTGCTCAAGCTGCGGCCGGCGAGTACGAGAAGGGCCCGTATATTGCGGAGCGAAGGATCGTTGAAGCGCAGGCAGTTGCTCGAGGTGCAGCCGAACGAAGCCAGGGCGGACGCCGTGTTTGCCTGCGCCGCGGCGTAGTAGGTCGTCCGGTACCACTCATTGCGCACGAACCAGCTGGTGGCAGCTCCGGGGCCGGTGGTCGCCGGGTCGAGCAGAAAGTGGTCCCCGATCACCGCGCGCTCCAGGCTCACCCAGTACTCCGCCTTATGGCCCCAGCTCATCGCGTCGACATTCGGGAGCCGCGCGCGAAACTTGACGGTCACCGAGCCGTCCGCATTCATGGTCGCTTTGGTGTCCGGGGCGGGTTCCAACGTCATTTGCAGCCAAGGATCGGGGCTGGCATTTCGCGCCAGAACCTGCGCCTTTGGCCAATCGAGAGTGCGCAGCCCCATGGCGACATTGTTGATCGTCGCCGTCATCTCGATGAGCATCCCCGCTCCGGAGGGATTGCCATTGTCCTCTTCGTACTCGCCCGTGCACAGGGCGGTGCTGCCGCCGGATTGCCAGGAGCATGTCTGGGAATTGATGTTGCCGAAGCCGCCCACCTTCAAGGCGGGCGGCGGCGTGCCCGACGACCAGGCCACGAGCGTGGTGGTGCAGCGCGCGTCGGTCGCCGGATTGCAGCCCTGCGTCTGACTGAAAGGCAGCAGGCCCTGATAGGTGCCTGCTGCGCCTTGGTAGTTGTTGGAAGGTCCCGGGTTCGGATTCGCGAACGGCGCAGCGTACGGATACATCGGGCTGCTCGACGGGATGCCAGAATACTGCGCGGACGTGTACACAATTCGCAGCGCCGGCGCGATTTCGCGCTGCATGCGCTCGGCAATGGCCGCTTCCAGCGCGGGCACAAGGTCCGACACGGTGATGCGCACCACCTGGTCGTTGAAAGAGGTCGCCGGCCCAGTGCTGGAGAACGCCGGCGTCGCCGCGTTGAAGCACTCGATGTAGTCGAGGGGGTTCATGGCCGGCGCCGGCGCGGCGCGCGTTTGCGCCTGCGCCGTGCATCCGCCCGCCGCCAGCACGTTCATCGCCGGTCCGGGCGCGATGACCAGGGCCACGACTTCATTCGGCGCGGCCTGCCCGTCGATAGCCATGGCGCCCCGGCTGTCCGAGTTGATGCTGAGCAGCGTGGAGCTCGTTTGCAGCGCCCAGCCCGGCGATACCGCGTACCACAGGGGTTCCGACGCGGCGTCCACGAGCTTGCTGAGCCCCAGCGTGCGCCAGGGCAGCCGGCCCACGGTGGCGCAGTTGGGCGTCGACGGCGTTATCAGAGGTGCCGAGATGCCTTCGGAGCTCGTGCCAATGGCGTTGACCGCTTCCGGGCACGGAAGGCGCCCGGGGTTGTTGTCGGTGGCGGCGTTCATCGCCATCCACCCGATCAACGCCTGCTTCGCCTGGGCGAGCACCTTGGCGTTGTGCTCGCGGTCGATGCCCACGAACTGGCTCGCCGCATTGAGCCTGCTCGTGAGCACGTACGCGAACACCATGACCGCCACCGCCAGCAGGCCGAGCAGCGCCACGCCGCGCTGCGCGCGGCGGCTAGCGGCCCGCGCCACCACTGCGCCCGATCCTGACTTTGCCATCGCCGATCACGTCTTTCACCTCGCCGCTGGCGCGATCCAAGGTCTCGCCGACGCGCAACTCGATGCGCCGGCCGTCCTCGCCGACGATCACGGTGACGCGGCTGGGATCGCCGCCGCGGCGAATGCGCAAGCCCTCGGGCTGGGTGCCCTCGGGCACGGCGGAGCCGTCGACCCACACCGTCGACTTGCCGAGCGAGCGCTTCACACTGCCGTCGAGGCGCGTCGTCGGCGACGGCGCGAGCGCCGCCGGCTTGTCCGGCAGGCGCGCTCTGCGCCGCGCATCGAGCGCCTCGCGCTGCTCCGGGGTAAAGAACAGCCGCCCCAGCTCCTGCGCGGCCACCGCGCATGGCGCAAGCAGGGCAGAGGCGAGCACCAGGGCGGCGGCGTGCCTCATGCCTTCGCCGCCCGGTCGAGGATGGTGATCAGGTCGATCTCGCATTCCGCGCGCAGGCGCGGCGACAGCCCGCTGATCGCCGCAGGCTGGCCGGTGCGGCCCAGGGAGCAGCTGCGCACGGCGTAGTAGGCATTGCCCGAGGCGCGCAGGTCGCCGAGGAAGTGCAGCAGGTCGCCCTCGTGCAGCAAAGCGAGGACAACTTGCATCCTGCTGGCATAGAACTCGACGTTGGCCGGCTTGCCGGGCACGGTCTTCAGCGGCTGCTGGCGCTCGATGCGGTAGCGCAGGTCGGGGAGCTCGCGCGCGGTGCGGATGCGCGCCATGGCGTCGGCCCATTCCAGCCGCTGCTCCTCGCCGAGGATGCCGATGTCCTTGAGCCGGCGGTAGATCTCGAGCTTCTCCTTGACCTCCCTTTCCTCCTCGGCGATGCGCATCAGGCGTTCCTTGGCTTGCGAGCGCTCGGCGCGTGCCGCGGTGAGCGCGCGCTCCGCGGCAGCGTGCCTGCCCTCGGTCCAGGTGATGAGCGCCGACCCGGCCGCCAGCAGCGCAAGGCACGCCAGCAGCGGCAGGGCGAGCTGGCGCAGCTCCTGCGCCGAGAAGTTCATTGGACGCTCCGCGCCAGCACGATGGTGAAGCGCGGCGCCTCGCCGGTGTCCGCGCCAGTGCCGATGTCTCCGGACAGCGTGCCTTCGGAAGTCACGTCGAACGGCAGTTGCGTCCGCTGCACCTGGTAGGCGGGGTCGGCGCGCAGCGCGTCGGCGAAGCGCTGCACCTCGGCGGTGATGGCGCGGTAATCCGAACGCCGCATGGTGCCGACGCGGCCCGAAATCTCCAGGAGCTCGGTCGGCGCGCGCGCGGCATCGGCCGCCGCTGCGCCCGCTGCCGCCGCCGGCGCGCGCGCGCTACGCCCGGGCTGCGCCTCGACGCGCCACTGCAACGTGTCGAGCTCGATCAGCGGGAAATCCTCGAGCACCCGCGACAGGTACACGAGCGCGCGCTCCGGCGGGGCGGTCTGGCGCGCGATCTTGGTGAATTCCACGACCGTGGCGCGCAGGTTGTCGGTGGTGGTCTGCGTGACCGGAAAGGCCGAGGTAATGCGCTGGTATTCATCCTGCGCGGCGCGCGTCTCGACCTGCACGCGGTCGGCTTCGGCGCGCGCGCCGACGACTTCGACCCAGCTCGCGCCGGCGTAGAGCGCGCAACCGGCGAGACCCACGGCGCCGGCGGCCAGCACGGCGCGCCGCAGCTGCCACAGGACGTAGCTGCGGCGGTCCTCGCGCCGCGCGAACTGCTCGCGCGGCGGCTGCCGTACGGCCAGGTGCAGGTACAGCTGCTCCGCGCCCACGCCCGGCGGCGCGGACTTCACCCCGACGCGCCGCACCGCCTCGGTCTGGTCGACGGTCAGGAAGGACAGGCGCGTGTCGGACACCAGCGTGCGCTCGAAGGCGGCCCGCTGGCCCGGCGGCGCGACCACCATCACCTGGATCGGCGGGCCCTCGCGCGGCAGCACGCGCAGCGTCGACAGGTACTGGGCAAGGCGTCCGGTTTCGGAGCGCACGAAGGCGGCCAGCGCCTCCGGCACCATGTCGAGCGTGCGCTCCAGGCGCGCGAACCGCAGCTTGCCCTCATCGACGTAGCACTGGCGCAGGCCGGCGCTGTTCGCGGTGACCACGAAGCAGCGGCCGGCGCGCACGCCCAGGCGCGCGGCGAGTGCCGGCGCGAGCAGCGGCACCGAGAACATGCCCGCGAGCTTCGCCTCGGATTCCGCCAGCGCGTCGAGCCAGGGCGTGAGCCGCTGCGTGTTGGTGAACGACGTGAGCAGCAGCCGCTCGTTGCGGCGCTCGCCGCGCACGTGCCCCAGCGACAGCGCCGCGGCGAGCCGCGTGTCGCGGTAGCGCTGCGCCAGGCGCCGCTCGACCACCAGCTCGCGGTCGGCGCCGCGCAGGTACGGGATCAGTTCCTCGTGGAAGTCCTCGCCGGCGAGATCGGCCACGGCGTAGAACAGGGCGCCGCGGCGGCCCGACAGGTATTCGCGGAAGGCGGTGACCCCGAGGTCGTCTCCAGGGAACTTCGCCTCCACGGCAAGCTTGCCGCCCGACCACGTGTACACGCTGTGGTCGTCGGCGGTGAAGTAGACCAGGCGCTTCATGTCAGAACTTCATCTTGCTGATCGTGTCGTATACCGGCCCGAGCACCGACAGCATGACCCAGCCGAGGATCGCGCCCAGCACCACCGTGAGCGCGGGCTCGATCATCGCCTGCACCTTGCCGATCGACTCGCGCACCTCGCGGTTGTAGAAGTAGCTCACGTTGAGCAGCGCAGTATCGAGGGCGCCGGTGTTCTCGCCGATCCTCAGCATGCGGATGACCAGCGGCGGGAACAGCCCCGCGTCCTGGAAGGCGACGGTCAGATTCTTGCCTTCGGCGATCTGCTGTCCGGCGCCGCGCAGCGCGTACTCGATCGGCCGGTTGCCCACGATCTCCTCGCAGCTGCGGATGGCGTCGAGCACCGTGATGCCCGAGGAGTACATCATGGCGAAGCTCGAAGCGAAACGCGACAGGACGATCTTCTTCAGGATCGG
>Ga0214472_10004129_pt1 | contig 15312 bp, 29 predicted proteins | sample RVTome_6_FD_207662 | JGI IMG/M metagenome (GOLD analysis project Ga0214472, IMG submission 207662) | Soil microbial communities from uranium-contaminated site in the Upper Colorado River Basin, Wyoming, United States - RVT140D175 | ecosystem: Environmental > Terrestrial > Soil > Contaminated >...
GTGGCCCGATCTTGACGATGCGGGTGTAGCCGGAGCTGCGATCGGCGTATTTGGTGGCCAGCTCGCCCATCAGCTTGTCGATGATGAGGGGCTCCTCCGGCATGGCCGAGATCAGGAGGCGCCGCGCCGAGAGGTCGCCGCGCTTCGCCAGCGTGATCATGCGGTCGACGCGGCCGCGGACCTCCTTGGCCTTCGCCTCGGTGGTGCGGATCTTCTCGTAGCGGAGCACCGACACCGCCAGGTTGTCCAGCATGTGCAGGCGGTGGTCGCTTGCGCGGCCGAGCCTGCGGCCGGCCAACCGATGCGGCATCGATCAGCCCTCCCGGTCGAGCTCGGCGGCGGCGGCCTCGTCGAGCTCAGCCGCGGCCGGCAGGTCCGACTCGTCGACGCTGCCCGCCGCGCTCTCCGGCACGATGAAGCCGCGGAGCGCGAGGCGCTCCTTCATCTCGTCGAGGCTCTTCTTGCCGAAGTTGCGCATCCGCAGCAGCTCGTCGTCACCGAGCGCCAGCAGCTGGCCGATCTTGGTGATGTTGTTGCGCTTCAGGCTGTTGTAGGCGCGCATCGGCAGGTCGAGCTCCTCGATCGGCGCGTCGAGCAGGTTGGCGCTGACCAGGGCTGGCACATCCTCGGCACCGGGGAGCGGGCGCCGGCCGATCTCGGCGAAGCGGCTGAACTCCTGGACGAGGATCTCGGCGGCGCTCGAGAGGGCCGCCTTCGGGGTCGTCGTGCCGTCGGTCTCGATCTCGAGGGTGAGGCGGTCGAAGTTAGTCATCTGGCCAACACGAGTGTCGCTGACGATGAAGTTCACGCGACGCACCGGGGTGAAGATCGCGTCGACCGGGATGATCCCGATCGGAAGGTCCTCGGCGTGCTCCGCTGGGCGATAGCCGACGCCGGTCTCGACAGTCAGGTCCATCTCGATCGACCCGGCATCCGAGTCGAGTGTCAGGAGGAGGAGCTCCGGGTTCACGATCTCGACATCGGCTGACTCGGTGATGTCGGCCGCGGTGACCGGGCCGGCGCCATGCTTCATCAGCTTGAGCGTCACGGCGTGCCGCGCGAACGAGCGGAGGCGGAGCTTCTTGATGTTGAGGACGATCTGGGTGACGTCCTCCTTGACGTTGTCGATGGTGCTGAATTCGTGGAAGACGCCCGCCACCTGGACGGAGGTGACGGCGGCTCCCTCGAGCGAGTTCAGGAGGACGCGGCGCAGGGCGTTGCCGAGCGTCACCCCGTAGCCATCGGCCAGCGGGTTGACCTCGAAGATGGACAGGTCGCCGCGCGATTCGACCTCTTCGATGCGGGTGGTCGGCGTGGACTCAAGTTCGATCATGAACGCGTCTGACTCCTGCTGCTATCGCGAGTAGTACTCGACGACGAGCTGCTCGTTGAATTCGAGCGGCATCTGCTCCCTCGCGGGTTCGGCCATGACCGATCCGGCCAGCTTGGACGGATCGGTGCTCACCCACTCGGGGATGGATGCCGACTTCATCGTCTCGGCGGCGGTCTTGAAGATCTCGCGACCGCGTCGACTCTCCCGGACCTCGATCTTGTCGCCGACCTTGGTCCCGAAGCTTGGAATGTTGGTGGGCCGGCCATTCACGGCGAAATGCCGATGGTTGACGAGCTGCCGCGCCTCGGCCCGAGACCGCGCGAAGCCCATGCGGTAAACGACGTTGTCGAGGCGCATCTCCAGCATGCGGAGGAGGTTCTCGCCGGTCATCCCCTTGCGCTGCTCGGCCTTGTCGAAGTAGTTGCGGAACTGCTTCTCGAGGACGGAGTAGCTGCGCCGCACCTTCTGCTTCTCGCGCATCTGCATCCCGAACTCGCTCACCTTGCGGCGGCGCTGGGTGTTCATCCCCGGTGGCGTGCTGCGGCGCTCGAAGGCGCACTTCTTGCTGAAGCAGCGGCTCCCCTTCAGGAAGAGCTTCAGCCCTTCGCGGCGGCAGATGCGGCAGACCGGATCGGTGTAGCGGGCCATCGGCTCAGACCCTGCGCCGCTTCGGAGGGCGGCAGCCGTTGTGCGGGATCGGGGTGACGTCGGTGATGGCGGTGACCTCCAGGCCTGCCGTCTGGAGCGAGCGAATCGCCTGCTCGCGGCCGGCTCCCGGGCCCTTGACGAAGACCTCGATCTGTCGCATCCCGTGCTCCATGGCGCGCTTCGCGGCGCCATCGGCGGTCTGTGCCGCGGCGTACGGCGTGCTCTTGCGCGAGCCCTTGAACCCGACCAGCCCGGCGCTGCCCCAGCTGATGACGTTCCCGGTCATGTCCGTGATGGTCACGATCGTGTTGTTGAAGGTCGACTGGATGTGGGCGTGCCCGGTTGGCACGTTCTTCTTCTCGCGCTTCTTGGTGCGGGTCGCCTTCTTTCGCTCAGCCATGGAACTCCTGTGTCGCTACTTCTTGCGGCGAACGCCGACGGTCTTGCGCGGACCGCGTCGCTGCCGGGCGTTGGTCTTGGTGCGCTGGCCCCGCACCGGCAGGTTGCGCCGATGGCGAAGGCCCCGGTACGAGCCGATCTCCATCAGCCGCTTGATGTTCAGGCTCACTTCGCGGCGGAGGTCGCCCTCCACCTTGAAGCGCTTGTCGATCACCTCGCGGAGGCGGTTGACCTCCTCCTCGGTGAGGTCGCGAACGCGCGTCGCCTGCGGCACGTTGGCCGCCGTCAGGATCTGCTGCGACGAGCTCGGCCCGATCCCGTGGATGTAGGTCAGCGAGATGACGACCCGCTTCTCGCGGGGAATGTCGACACCGGCGATGCGGGCCATCGGCGCCTATCCCTGTCGCTGCTTGTGCTTGGGGATGACGCAGATGACCATCACCACGCCGGAGCGCTTGATGACCTTGCACCGCTCACAGCGCGGCTTCACGGAGGCAGAAACCTTCATCTCATCCTGTAGGTGATGCGACCCCTGGTGAGGTCGTAGGGACTCAGCTCGACGCGGACGGTGTCGCCGGGCAGGATGCGGATGAAGTTCTGGCGCAGCTTGCCGGAGATGTGGGCGAGGACCTCGTGGCCATTCTCCAGTCGCACCTTGAACATCGCGTTGGGCAAGGGAAGCACTACCTCGCCCTCGACCTCGATCGCATCCTTCTTCGCCAAGCGCTACGCAACCTCGAACTGCTGATCAGCTGCAAATCTGTTGGGAACACACGGAAAGGCCGCCGCACGGGGCGACCACGGAAAGAGGAGTATACACGAGCGGGCGTGCCCAGCACAACGCCGATCAGAGCGGCAATCAGGCACGCGTGAGCACCTCCGGCCCCGATGCCGTGACCGCGATCGTGTCCTCGAAATGGGCCGAGATGCTGCCGTCGGCGGTGACCACCGTCCAGCCGTCGTCGAGCAGCGCGACGTCGTCGCCGCCGAGGTTGAACATCGGCTCGATCGCGAAGCACATCCCCGCCTCGATCCGCATCCCCGTCCCCGGGCGCCCGTAGTTGGGCACCTGCGGATCCTCGTGCATGGCGGTGCCGATGCCATGGCCCACCAGGTGGCGGACGATGCCGTAGCCGTGCTCCTGCGCGACAGCCTGGATCGCGGCGCCGACGTCGCCGAGGCGGTTGCCGGGAACGGCCGCGGCGATGCCCGCCTCGATCCCCCGCCGCGTGGCGTCGACGAGCCCCGCGAGCCGCTCGGGGACGGGCGCGACCGCAAAGGTCCGGGCGGTGTCGGCGTGCCAGCCCTGCCAGATGCAGCCGATGTCGAGGCCCACCAGGTCGCCGGCGCCGATTCGACGCGTGCGCGACGGGATGCCGTGCACGACCTCGTCGTTGATCGAGACGCAGATCGAGCCCGGGAACGGGATGACGCCCCGCGAGCCGCCGTAGCCGAGGAACGAGGGGGTCGCGCCGGCGTCACGGATCATGCGCTCGGCGATGACATCCAGCTCCGCGGTGGTGACACCGGGGCGCAGCTCGCCCTCGAGGACCCGGAGAACATCGGCCAGGATGGAGCCCGCATGCCGCATCCGGGCGACCTCCTCGGGGCGCTTGATCGTCACCATCCGGCGCGCAGCCCCTCGAGGATCTCGTTCGTCACCGCATCGATCGGCTGGGTGCCGTCCACGCGCTGCACGATCCCCTTCTGGTCGTAGTAGTCGAGCACCTCGAGCATCGGCAGCACCTGCTTGGCGAGCCGGGCGCGCACCACCTCGGGCCGATCGTCATCCCGCTGCTGCAGCTCCGCCCCATCGTTGTCGCAGCGTCCGGGGACGCGGGGCGGGTCGCCCGCCACGTGGTACGGGGTGCCGCACACGGGGCAGACACGACGACCGGCGACGCGCGCCACGAGCTCCTCGACGGGGACCTCGATCGAGATCACCCGCTCGATCCGCTCCCCGCGCTCCGCGAGCGTCGCGTCCAGGGCCCTGGCCTGGGCAACCGTGCGCGGGAAGCCGTCGAGGATCGCGCCACGGGCGGCGGTCGGCTGCGACAGCTCCTGCATGAACATCTCGATGGTGACGCCGTCTGGCACGAGGTCGCCGCGCTCCATGTAGGCGCGCGCCTCCTCCCCGAGCGGGCTCCCGTCGCGCAGCGCCTTGCGGAAGAGATTGCCGGAGGCGAGGTGCGCCAGGCCGAGCTCGCTGCTGAGTGCCGCCGCCTGGGTCCCCTTGCCCGCGCCGACCGAGCCGACCAGCAGAAGGATCCGCCGGCCGGTGGCCGACGCCGTCGGGCTGCCGCCCGGATCGGTCACCGGATGAAGCCCTCGTAGTGGCGCATCAGCATCTGCGCCTCGAGCTGCTTCATCGTCTCGACCACCACGCTCACCACGATCAGCACGCTCGTCCCGCCGAGCTGGAGCCCCTCCGTGCCGGGGATCGCGGCCGATACCAGGAGTGGCAGCACGGCCAGCGTTGCCAGGAAGAGGGCGCCACCGAGCGTGATGCGGTTCGTGATCCGGCCCAGGAACTCCTCCGTCGGCTTCCCAGGGCGGATGCCGGGGATGAAGCCGCCGTTCTTGCGCAGGAAGTCGGCGGTCTGGTCGGGCCGGAACTGGAACGCGGTATAGAAGTAGGTGAAGAAGACGACCAGCACGAAGTAGAGGGCGCCGTACACGGCCGGATTGCTCTGGCTCAGGTTGGCGACCACGAAGTCCGCCACGCTCTTCACCCAGTCGATGGTCGAGGCGGTGAAGTACTGGGCGATCTGCGCCGGGAAGAGGAGGATGCTGATGGCGAAGATGATCGGGATCACGCCGGCCATCGTCACCTTGAGTGGCAGGTACTGGGTCTGGCCCTGGTACATGCGCCGTCCACGCACGCGGCTGGCGTACTGGACCGGGATCCGCCGCTGGCCCTCGTTGATGAAGACCACCCCGGCGATCACCACGATGGCGATCAGGATGAACGGGATGATCCGCAGGAGGCCGTCCGGGCCGGTCACGATCGGCGCCGCCGTGTGTGGCAACCGCCCGACGATGCCGGCGAAGATGATGAAGCTGATCCCATTGCCGAGGCCGCGCTCGCTGATCAGCTCACCGAGCCACATCAGCAGGATCGTGCCGGCAGTGAACGAGACGAGGAGCGAGAGTGTCTCGAGGCTGAAGAGCGGGTTCGCCGGGATGACGCCGTTGGCGGAGAGCAGCACGGAGAACCCGTAGCCCTGCGCGAAGGCCATCGGGATGGTCAGCAGGCGGGTGTACTGGTTGAGCCGATTGCGCCCGTACTCGCCCTCGCGGGCGAGCTCGCCGAGGCTCGGGATCACCCCCTGCATCAGCTGCATGATGATGCTGGCGTTGATGTAGGGATTCACCCCCATCCCGATGATCGACGCGGTCGCCAGGCCGCCACCGGAGAAGAGGTCGAGCAGGCCCAGCAGCTGGTTCGTCTCGAACAGGTTCGACAGCTGCGCCTGGTCCACGTTCGGGACCGGGACGTTGGTGAGGGCACGGAAGACGAGCAGGATCCCGAGCGTGAAGAGGATCTTGCGGCGAATGTCCGGTGCGCGGAACGCCTGGACCAGGGACTCGATCACGTCAGGACTCGCTTCCGCTCTCGTCCGAGCCGTCGTCCGGACTCTCGGCGTCCGTCGCGGCGGGAGCCTCGTCGGTCGCGCTGACGTCGTCCTCGGCCGGTTCGGCCTCGGCCTTCGCCTTGCGTGCCGAAGTCTTCTTGGCCGACGCCTTCCTGGCGTGCTGGCCGGTCGGCCCTGAGTCGGCCGGGCCCTCGGGCTCGAATGAGATCGGTGCACCGTCGGGCCAGCTGATCAGCTGCGCCGTGCTGCCGGCCGCTGCAAGCTTGGCAAGGGCCGAACGCGTGAACGCGTGGGCGTGGATCGTGACCCCGCGCGGGGCATCGCCTCCGCCCAGGATCTTGACCGGCATCGGCCGCGTCTTCTGGTCGCGCAGGAGCTGGTCATGACGCAGCACGTCCGGTGTGATCAGCGTGCCGGCCGCCGCTTCGGTCAGCCGCCCGAGGTTCAGCGGGGCGTACTCGACCCGGAACCGGTTCGTGAATCCGTGCAGCTTCGGGGTCCGGATGTGGAGTGGCGTCTGGCCGCCCTCGAACCAGGCGGGGATGCCGCCGCCCGCCCGCGACTTCTGCCCCTTCGTGCCGCGGCCGGCGGTCTTGCCTCGGCCCGAGCCGTGGCCGCGGCCGAGGCGTCGCGGCGGCAGGTGCGAGCCCGGGCGTGGTCGTGGATCGTGCAGCTTCATCTAGCCCTCCCCCTCGGTTGGCCTGGCGGCCGCCGGCTCAGCAACGGTCACCAGGAAGGCGACGCGGCGCAGCATGCCGCGGGTCACCGGGTTGTCGGCGACCTCGACCGTCTCGTTGAGCCGATGCAGCCCGAGCGCGCGGATCGTTCCGCGCGCACCGGCCTTGTGACCGATCGTCGACTTGGTCCAGGTGACCCGCAGCATCGGCCCGCTGCTCGTCGCCTTGCGCCTACCTGCCACGGCCGCCTCCACCGAAGGCGGGCGCGGGACGCTCGACGTACTCGTGCGGCCGGCGGGCGGCCTCCGCGCCGCGCTTGCCGAGGAGCCGCTCCGCGGTCGTGCCGCGGCTGCGGGCGATGTCGTCGGCGGAGCGCAGGGAGCGCAGCGCCTCGACGGTCGCGCGCACCACGTTGACGGGGTTGGTGCTGCCCATCGACTTCGACAGGATGTCGCGGATGCCGGCCGCCTCCACCACCGAGCGGACGGAGCCGCCGGCGATCACGCCGGTGCCGGCCGAGGCCGGGCGCAGCAGGACGGTGCTGGCGCCGAAGTCGACGCTGACGGCGTGCGGGATCGAGGTACCGACCAGCGGGATCCGCACCAGGTGCTTCTTGGCGTCCTCGACGCCCTTGCGGATCGCCTCGGGCACCTCGCCGGCCTTGCCGAGCCCGGCGCCGACGACCCCGTTGCCGTCACCCACGACCACGACCGCGCTGAAGCTGAAGCGGCGTCCGCCCTTGACGACCTTCGCGACGCGGTTGATCTGGACGACCTTCTCTTCCAGGTTGAGCTTGGTTGGATCGATGCGAGCCATGGTTCCTCCGCTACAGGTCGAGGCCGCCCTCGCGGGCGCCCTCGGTGAGCGAGCGAACCCGCCCGTGATATCGGTATCCGCCGCGGTCGAGGACGACAGCGCTGACCCCGGCCGCCTTCGCCCGCTGGGCGAGGGCGCGGCCGACGGCACGGGCCGACTCGACCTTCCCCTGGCCGCCGGTCACGGTCGCCTCCCGGCTCGACGCCGAGGCGAGCGTGCGCCCGCTGCTGTCGTCGATCACCTGGGCGTAGATGTACTTCGCGCTGCGGAAGATCGAGAGCCGCGGACGCGCCGGGCTCCCTTCGATCCGCAGCCGCAGCCGTTCGTGGCGCTTCCGCCGCAGCAGGTCGCGCGAGAGCTTCTTGATCATTACTTGGCTCCCCCGACCTTCCCGGCCTTGCCGGCCTTGCGCAGGATCTGCTCGCCGGCGTACCGGATCCCCTTGCCCTTGTAGGGCTCGGGCTTGCGCCGCGAGCGAATGTAGGCGGCCGTCTGGCCGACCAGCTCCTTGTCAGCCCCGACCACGGCCAGCCGCGTCGGCGTCTCGACCTGGAAGCTGATGCCGTCGGGCGGGTCGACCTCGACCGGATGCGAGTAGCCAAGGGCCAGCACCAGCTTGGTGCCCTGCAGCTGGGCCCGATAGCCGACCCCGCTGATCTCGAGCGCCTTGGTGAAGCCGGTGGTCACCCCGACCACCATGTTGTTGACCAGCGTCCGGGTCAGCCCGTGCAGGGCCCGATGGCGCGGCTCGTCGCTGGGCCGCACCACGCGCAGCTCGGCGTCGCTGCGCTCGACCACCATCTCGGGGTGGATCGACCGCACGAGGGTGCCCAGGGGCCCCTTCACGCTGAGGGTCGTCCCCTCCTGCGTTACCTCCACGCCCGACGGGAGCGGGATCGGCATCCGACCGATGCGAGACATCGCGTTCGCTCCTTACCAGACGTAGCAGAGGACCTCGCCACCGAGATTCAGCTTCCGGGCGCTCTGCCCGGTCATGATCCCGTGGGAGGTTGAGAGGATGGCCGTGCCGAGCCCGCCCAGGACGCGCGGGATCTCGGTCTTGCGGGCGTAGACCCGCAGCCCCGGCTTGCTGATTCGCTTCAGGCCACTGACGACGGGCGTCTTGCCCTCGACGTACTTGAGCTGGATGGTGAGCAGCTCCTGCACGCCGTCCTGGCTCGTGGCGTATGACTCGATGAACCCCTCCTCGACCAGGATCCGCGCGATGTCGCGCTTGATGCGGGACGAGGGCAGGGTCAGCTCGCGATGCCGCGCCAGGCTCGCATTGCGAATCCTGGTCAGCATGTCGGCGATCGGGTCAGTCACATTCATGTTTGGTTCTGTATCTCCTCGGCGGTGGTTCGCCCCGTGCCCATCGGCATCGGCGCCTGCCGCTGATGGGGCCGCCGCGTGGCGGCCGATGGTCTCTTCGAGCTACCAGCTCGACTTGGTGACGCCGGGCAGCTGACCCTCGAGGGCGCGCTCCCGGAAGCAGATGCGGCACAGCGCGAAGCGCCGCATATAGCCGCGCGGTCGTCCGCAGACGGCGCAGCGACTGTGTTGCTGGACGGTGAAGCGCGGCTTGCGCTGCGACTTCACCACCATCGACTTCTTGGCCACTCGAATCCTCGCTAACTTGCCTGGAACGGCATGCCGAGGAGCTGGAGGAGCTTCAGTCCCTCCTCGTCGGTCCTGGCGGTCGTGACGATGCTGATCTCCATCCCCCGCAGGCGATCGATCTTGTCGTAGTCGATCTCGGGGTAGACGAGCTGCTCCCGCAGCCCCAGGCTGAAATTGCCGCGCCCGTCGAACGAGTTGCGGCTGATCCCCCGGAAGTCGCGGATGCGCGGCAGGGCCAGGCGCATGGTCCGCTCGAGGAAGTCGTACATCCGCTTCCCGCGCAGGGTCACCTTGGCACCGATCGGCATCCCGGTCCGCAGGCGGAACTGGGCGATCGAGCGCTTCGCCTTGGTGATGATCGGCTTCTGGCCGGTGATCTGGGTCAGGTCGCCCACCGCCGCGTCGAGCGCCTTGGCGTTCTGGATCGCCTCGCCCAGGCCGATGTTGACGACCACCTTCTCGAGGCGCGGGATCTGCATCGGGTTGGCGTAGCCGAACTCGCGGCGAAGGGCCGGGGCGACCTCGTCCAGGTAACGACGGCGGAGGCCGCCGGGCGCTGCCGGAGCGATGGCGGGGGCCTCCGGGGCCTCGGCAGGCTTGCGGCGGAACGCGCGAGCCGGCTTCTCGGCTGCGGCCGCCTTGGTCGTCTTCTCGCTCACTGGGCCACCTCCATCTGCTCGCCGCAGTGCTTGCAGACGCGGACGCGCTTCGTCCCGTCCTCGAGCAGCTGGTATGAGATCCGGGTCGGCTTGTCGCAGCGCGGGCAGACGACCTGCACGTTGCTCAGGTGGAGCGGCACGGGAAGGTCCAGGATGCCAGCCTGCTGCGTCCGCGACCGCGGCCGCTGATGACGCTTCGCCATGTTGATCCCGGGGACCACCACCCCGAGGCCGCGCTTGGTGCGCTCGACGCGCTCGACCACGCCACGCTTGCCGCGATCCTTGCCGGCGAGCACGAGCACGGTGTCGCCCTTGCGAACATTCATCTCACAGCACCTCCGGGGCGAGCGACACGATCTTCATGTAGTTGCGCTCGCGCAGCTCCCGGGCCACGGGGCCGAAGATGCGGGTGCCGCGCGGGCTGCCCTGCGGGGTGATGAGGACCGCCGCGTTCTCGTCGAAGCGAATGTGGCTGCCGTCGGGGCGGCCGTATTCCTTGGCGGTGCGCACGATCACGGCGCGGACCACCTCGCCCTTCTTCACCCCGGTGTTGGGCAGCGCCTGCTTGACGCTGGCAACGATGACGTCGCCGACCTCGGCGGTATCGCTGCTCGAGCGACCGATGACGGTGATGCACATCAGCTCGCGCGCGCCGGAGTTGTCGGCGACTCGGAGCCGCGTGTACTGCCGGATCATGCGGTGTCCACCAGCTCCTCACCCGACCCGCGGGCCACCACCTCGATGACGGTCCAGCGCTTCTCGCGGGAGAGCGGACGGCTCTCCTCGATGCGCACCGTGTCGCCGACGTGCGCCAGGTTCTCTTCGTCGTGCGCCTTGAACTTGCTGGACAGCCGGACCACGCGCTTGTAGATCGGGTGCCTTCGCAGCCGCTCGACGCTCACGACGACCGTCTTTTCCATCTTGTCCGAGATGACGCGGCCGACCTTGGTACGACGCTTGCCTGCCATCAGCTGGCCTTCTCGATATCCGCAGCCGCGTCGTCGGCGGCATGCTGTCGCTCGGTCATCACCGTGAGGATGCGGGCGATCCGCTTCCGGGTAGCGGGCAGCCGGCTGTAGTTCTTCTCCTGGCGGGTGGCCAGGTCGAACCGGATCTTCCACAGCTCCTGCTTGGCATCGACGAGCGCGCTCTGCAGGTCGAGGTCCGACAGACCCCGGATCTCGTTGATATCCATGATCACGCGCCCTCCTTGGCGACGAACCTGGTCTGAATCGGCAGCTTGTGGCTGGCCAGTCGCATCGCCTCGCGGGCGATCTCCTCCGGGACGCCCGACATCTCGAACATGACGCGGCCGGGCTTAACCACCGCGACCCAGTGGTCAGGGGCGCCCTTGCCGGAGCCCATCCGGACCTCGGCCGGCTTCTTGGTGACCGGCTTGTCGGGGAAGACCCGGATCCAGATCCGGCCGCCGCGCTTGATGTGATGGGTCATCGCACGCCGCGCTGCCTCGATCTGGCGACTGGTCAGCCAGCAAACCTCCTCGGCCATCAGCCCGTACTCGCCGAAGCTGACGGTGGTGCCTCCCTTGGCCAGCCCCGCGCGCCGGCCACGCTGGACCTTGCGGTGAATGACCCGCTTCGGCATCAACATGGCTAGGCCTCCTCGGCGGCGCCGGCGGGCGTCGCCTCTGCGGCGGGGGTCGCTGCCGGGGTCGCTGCCGGGGTCGCGCGGGTGCGTGTGCGCGTTGTGCGCTGGCGTGGCTCGCGGGGCTCGGTGCGAGCCGAGCCGGGTCGCTCGCCGAGCTGGTCGCCGCGGTAGACCCACACCTTTACGCCGATGCGCCCGTAGGTGGTGCGGGCATGCACGACGCCGTAGCTGATGTCGGCGCGCAGCGTGCCGAGCGGGATGCGCCCCTCCTTGTCCCACTCGGTGCGGCTCATCTCCGCCCCGCCGAGACGACCGGAGACCTGGATCTTGACGCCCTTGGCCCCGGCCTTGATGGTGCGCTGCACTGTCTGCTTGACCGCCTTGCGGAAGGCGATCCGGCGCTCCAGCTGGCCGGCCACGTTCTGCGCGACGAGGACCGCGTCGAGCTCAGGCTGCAGGATCTCCTTGATCTCGAGCTTGACCTTCTTGTCGGTCAGCTTCCCGATCGAGTTGCGCAGCAGCTCGACGTTCGCGCCGCCCTTGCCGATCACGATCCCCGGCTTGGCCGAATGCACCGTGACGGTGACGTGGTTGATGCCGCGCTCGATCTCGACCTGGCTGACGCTCGCGTTGGCCAGCTGCTTGCTGACCAAGGCGCGGATCTTCATGTCCTCCTGGAGGAGCGTGGCGTAGTCGCGATCGGCATACCACTTCGCCAGCCATGGCTTGTTGATCCCGATCCGGAAGCCATAGGGATGAACCTTGTGTCCCATCAGGACTCCTCTCGATCGGCCACGGCGACCGTGATGTGGCTGGTTCGCTTCAGGATGCTGAAGGTGCGGCCCTGGGCACGCGGGCGGAAGCGCTTGAGGGTCGGCCCCTCGTTGGCGGTGGCGCTCAGCACGCGGAGCTCATCGGCCGACAGGTTGAAGTTGTTCTCGGCGTTGGCGGTGGCGCTCTTGAGGACCTTGGCCACGTCGCGGGCGGCCGCGTTCGGCAGGAAGCGCAGGATGGCGGCAGCCTCCTCGACCGGCTTGCCGGTGATCAGATCGGTCACCAGACGCACCTTGCGCGGGCTGATGCGGATGTACTTGGCGGTGGCGACGACACGCATTTCGTGCATTCCTACTTCAGTGCCGTGGAGCGATCCGTGGCCTTGCCGTGGCCGCGGTAATGGCGGGTGGGCGCGAACTCGCCGAGCCGATGCCCGACCATGTTCTCGGTGACGAAGACCGGCACGTGGCGCTTGCCGTCGTGCACGGCGATCGTGTGCCCGATCATCTGGGGGAAGATCACGCTCGGGCGCGACCAGGTCTTCAGCACCTTGCGCTCGTTGCGCTTGTTCATCTCGTCGATGCGGCCGAGGAGGCGGGCATCGACGAAGGGTCCCTTCTTGACGGAACGGCTCATCGCGCTCTCCTACCCTCGTCCATATCGACGACGGACGATCATCTTGCCGGTCGTCTTGTTCTTGCGGGTGCGCAGGCCCATGGCGGGCTTGCCCCATGGTGTCTTGGGCGGCATCCCGGTCGGGGACTTGCCCTCGCCGCCGCCGTGCGGATGGTCGCGCGGATTCATGACCACGCCGCGGACCTCGGGCCGGCGTCCCATGTGGCGGCTCCGCCCCGCCTTGCCGATGTTCTGGTTCTCATGGTCCAGGTTGCTCACCTGGCCGACGGTGGCCATGCAGTTGGCGCGCACCCGCCGCACCTCACCCGAGGGGAGCCGGATGGTCGCCATCTCGCCCTCCTTGGCGAGCAGCTGCGCGCTGCTGCCGGCGCTGCGCACGATCTGGCCGCCGCGGCCGGCGACCATCTCGACGTTGTGGATCTGCGTGCCGAGTGGCATCCGTCCCAGCGGCAGCGCGTTCCCCACCCGGGCCTCGGCGTCATCGCCGGAGACGACGACGTCGCCGACTCCCAGGCCGTGCGGCAGCAGCATGTAACGCTTGTCGCCGTCGGCGTAATGGAGGAGGCCGATGCGGGCCGAGCGGTTCGGGTCGTACTCGACCGTCGCGATCGTGGCCGGCACGCCGAACTTGTCGCGCTTCCAGTCGATCACGCGGTAGAGGCGCTTCTGGCCGGCGCCCCGGTGGCGGACAGTCAGCCTCCCCTGGCTGTTGCGTCCCGCCTTGCGCACGAGGCGCTCGGTCAGCGGCTTGTGCGGCTGATCGGTCGTGATCTCGTCGAAGGTCGAGCGCGTCATCTGGCGCAGCCCGGGGCTGGTGGGTCGGTAGTTGCGAAGTGGCATCGTTACACGGCCTCGAAGAGTTCGATCTTCTGCCCGGGGGCGATGGTCACGACCGCCTTGCGCCAGCCGGGGACAGTGCCCATCGTTCGACGGCCACGCCGCTTCTGCTTCGGCTTGACCCAGAGCACGCGGACGCCGAGGACGGTCACCTTGAACTCGGCCTCGACGGCGTCCTTGATCTGGAACTTGTTCGCGTCCCGCCCGACCATGAAGGTGTAGTTGTTGCGCTCCGTCTCGGCGACGCTCTTCTCGCTGATCACCGGGCGGATGAGGATGTCGTGGACGCTGACGGCGGTCATCCGTACACCTCCTGGGCGCGTGCCAGCGCGTCGGCGGTGAAGACGATCGTGTCGGCCTCGAGCAGGTCGACCACGTTCAGGCTGTCGGCGAGCAGCACGCGCACCTCGCGCAGATTGCGGCACGAGCGCTCGACGATGGGGTCGCGGGCCGGCAGCACGACGAGCACCTTGCCCTCCGTCTTCCAGGCCACGAGTCGCTCGGCGAAGGCCCTGGTGCCCATCGCTTCGAGGCCGAACCCCTCGACAACGCGGAGCGCGCCGTCGTCCGCCTTCCCGCTCAGGACGCCCCGCAGCGCGGCGCGGCGCATCTTCGCCGGCATGCGCTGCGCGTAGCCGCGCGGGTGCGGGCCGAAGACGACGCCGCCTCCTTTCCAGTGGGGAGCGGAGCGGGTCCCCTGTCGGGCGCGGCCGGTCCCCTTCTGGCGCCACGGCTTCTTGCCGCCGCCTCGGACCTCGCCGCGGGTCAGGGTGTCGGCGTTGCCCAGGCGTTTCCCCGCCAGCTGGCGAACCACTGCCTGGTGGATGAGTGCCTCGTTGACCGGCGCGGCGAAGAGCGAGGGGGCGAGGTCCACCTTGCCAGCCTCGGAGCCGCTGACGTTGAGGATCGGTGCCTTGTCCATCGTCACTTCGCCTTCTGCACGAGCAGGATCGCGTTGCGGGCACCTGGCACGGCGCCCTTGACGAGGATCAGGTTGCGCTCGGCGTCGACCTTCACGACCTGCAGCTTCTTGACGGTCACCCGGTCGTCGCCCATGTGCCCGCCCATCCGCGTGCCACGGAAGACGCGGCCCGGCGTCGTGCCGGCGCCGATCGAGCCGGGCTGGCGGATGTTCGTGGAGCCGTGGGTCTTGGGGCCGCGCTTGAAGTGGTGCCGGGCGATCGTGCCGGTGAAGCCATGTCCCTTGCTGACGCCGGTCACGTCGACGAGGTCGCCGGCCGCGAAGAGGCTGACGTCGATCCGCTGGCCGAGCTCGAAGCCGTCGGTCGACTCGACACGGAATTCGCGGACGTGACGCGGCCGCTGCAGCTCCTTGTCGAGCTCCTTGAACTGGCCGGCGACCGGCTTGCTCTGGCGCCTGGCGGAGCCAGCGCCGACCTGCAGGGCGGCATAGCCGTCCCGCTCCGTGGTGCGGAGCCGCGTGACGCTGTTGGGCGTCGCCTCGATGACGCTCACCGGGACGACGCTGCCGTCGTCACCGAAGATCCGCGTCATCCCGAGCTTGCGCCCGATCAATCCTGCCGGCACTGCTTCTCTCGTTCCCCAATCACATCTTGATTTCGATGTCGACGCCTGCTGCCAGGCTCAGCCGCATCAGCGCATCCACCGTCTTGGTCGACGGGTCGATGATGTCGATCAGCCGCTTGTGCGTCCGGATCTCGAACTGCTCCCGGCCGTCCTTGTGGACG
>Ga0214472_10004130_pt1 | contig 15309 bp, 14 predicted proteins | sample RVTome_6_FD_207662 | JGI IMG/M metagenome (GOLD analysis project Ga0214472, IMG submission 207662) | Soil microbial communities from uranium-contaminated site in the Upper Colorado River Basin, Wyoming, United States - RVT140D175 | ecosystem: Environmental > Terrestrial > Soil > Contaminated >...
CTTTTTGGGCGATTATTTCTAAATCGGTCTCCCAGTTCTCTAGGTGACGCCAATCCGAAATCGTGTGCCAGCGAGAAGGCGTCTTCTCATTGGGAAAGTCCGCTTTCAGCAATGGGACAATCTTCTCGTCAGCATAGCCAAGCAACCAGTAGCGTCTGGCCGCCTCTCTCACAGGTCGGCTGTAGGCCATTACACTCACCCAAAGTCTCGACGGGATAGGGGAGACGTGCTCACCCCGTTTTTGTGTATGTGTCTATTTTACCACATACCACCGAAACTTTCAGCCCCGTCTATGAGTCCTGCCGTGCATACCCCTTTGAGCCACACACTTGACAGGCATAGAGAATCCAATCTGTGCCGTACTCAGGATAATCCGTCGGTTTCAAGAGATGGGGTGTGTACCCGTCACACCGTCGGCACCGAACAGGCGGGTCTTTGCGTCTGGACACCAACTCGGTTGGTGTCGCTTTCAGTAGGGGCGCGCATTCATTGAGCACGGACAGCGCGTCGGTAGGTGTCTCCGTGGTGTTGACTACAGCCTTGAGGATCGCTGGTATTTTCATCAGTTCTCACCTCCAAGATACCCGTTGTGAGAGCCGAGAGGTTTTGCCTGTCACACAGAGGACGCCGTAGAGGCAGGCTCTTGTTGGTTGTGTATCAGCTTCCAACGGGCTAAGGCTTTAGACAACAGTTCCTCATAAAGCGCATCAATTCGAGCGTCACTCCACGTTGAATCTATAGCAGAGCGTGGCAAATCCAGCCAGTCCTCTGCATCATAGATATGAGCCACTTTTTCCTCTCGCGTTAATTCACTTCCATTACGCGGTGTGCTTGTTGCCATGTCGTCCGCTTTTACAGGTTCAGTAACATGCTGTGGTGAATCAGTGGTGAATGCCTTAGTTTTTGATTCATTCCTGCGAAAAACCTTATCAACACTAGCTTCTTGACCTGCTGGTGAGGTAGAAACTGAATCAAATGAATCACTTTCTGCCTCGTTTGCCGAAGATTCAAAATCACACATACATTCATTATGTGGGGTACTTTCTTGTGAAGTATGGTGTGGTTTCCCTTCAGTCTGTCCTGGGGCGTTTTTTGATTCAGTCGATTCAGTTTTTGTCTTTTCGGCACGGCTAGAATCCCCATTATCACTAGCTTCTGGTGCGAATGAATCAAAAACTGAGGATTCATCTGTCGATTCAGCGATCGCTTGCAGATTCACCAAGCGAAATTGAGTGGCACGATCGATTTTCTTCTTTAGCACTTCCAATCGGTAGCCCCCAAATACCCTATCCTTGTAGGTGTTCGCCAACAGCTTGCCTAAGTAGTTGCGCCGTGCGCGTTCGTTGCCTCGACCAAGATGACCATCGAGCAGTCCCAGTGTTTCGCCCTTTTCCTCGTCATCATAGGTCGAGGCGAGTGGGAACAGTTCCTTCGTTCCGACAGACCGACAAGGCGATGGATTGGATACCCATTGGCGTCCATCTTCGGTTTCAACCCATGCCCCCCAACTATCTGTTTCGGGGTCGTAGGCACCAAACCGCTCTGCCCACGCGGAGAAGAATTCGGCCCATGCTTGTCGATCAGAATCGAGCTGATCATAGAGGTCGTCGGCGTTCTTCATGAAGCCTTCGATACCCACTGTCTTTAGGATGCCACCGATCACTTGCGACCAGGATTCAAAGCCACCAAGCGTCGCCTCCCCCCTTGGCTGCCCCGCTTCCAACCACTTCCGAACAAAGGTAAGCAGAGCCGTCACAATTTGTGCGCGGTGTTCTTTGACCCACCCGCGCAGGTCAGGGTGCTTGAACCCCGTCCGCTTCCATGGACGCTCTATCTGTGCATCGAGACGAATCCATACCGTGCGCCGTGCAATCTCATCAGAAAACTCCATATTGTTGCCAGTGGCAATCCATGTGCTGCGAACGGGTAAGCGGACGGTGGTAGAGGTGCCAAGTAGCCGGTCTTCCCATTCGTTCTTGACCGTCAACGCCGCGGCAAGGTCGCCTGATGTGAGTTTCCCTTTCACGTTGTCGAAAAGGATATGCGGAGGGGCGCTTGTTAGCTTGGCAGTGATCCGTTTCCTCAATTCTTCGTCATTACGAGCGGCTGTCATGATGGTTGGGCCGTTGGGGGCAAAAGGCATCGTTGCCACATCTGCCAGAAGGGTCTTGCCTGTGCCAGGGGTTGAGGCATCAACTCCATGCAATGGCGTCGGCCCGTCAACGAGCGGACGAACAAACGGGGCAAGCATGAGCCCTACCGTGTGGGCCTTGGAAGCGTCGTCTACGAACGGGAAATCGCCTAACATTTCATTGAGGATCAGCGCCTTGGCTTTCTGAAGATTTGCCTCCGTTGGGGTCGTGTCCCCAATCGCCAAGTCCCCTGTGGCGTGATAGTAGTACCCAGAAGCGGCCTGATAGCCGCGATCGGTACAAATTGTGCCATCAGGCGCAACGACAGGGGCGGTTGAAATTCCGACAAGTTTGGGCAAACCGTTGAAGTCGCCTAACGAGAGTAAGTCATTCACATTGTCGAGAGGGGGATTGATAGGCTTTTGAATCAGCGCCCCGTCGATTACGGTTTCGGAAACGAAGTTCGCGGTGCGTTCATAGATCCCCCGCATGGCGGACACGGTGAGCGGTTTGGCAATAGCGTTTCCGTGTTCGTCAATGACCACCCGCGTCGGCTGTCCACCACGCACGAATAAAAAAGGCTCGCTGTTGTTAGCCTCCTCAACGGCAGACAAGGCATCGGCGGTTACGTCTCGCATGTGGCGATCTGTGGTAATGATGGTAGGCAAATGTCCGTTTGAGGCGGCTTGTTGGGCGGTTTTGGTCTTCGCCCACCTCTTGCGTTTTTCGGAGGCAATCGCTTTTCTCCAGTCCGCAAGCCAAATTTTGGCAAGGCCATACTCAGTGTTGATAACATCGCAAAAACGTCCGATTTCGGTCTTTGACCATTGTGAAGCGTCTTTGACGAGATCCCAGAGTCGTTTTTGTATGGCTTCCCGCGTTCGGTCAGGAAGGCTGCCAATCTCGGTAAGTGCGGCTTCAACGGTGAGCTTTGACGTTTCGGACTCGTCTTTGGCATGCTGCGACGTATCTCCGTTGCGTCCTGTGTGGTGATGATCGTTACGCCCGTTCCCGTCCTCTGGTTGGTATTTGGCGGCCTGCGCTGCGATCTTTCTGACTTCACTTTCAGACAAAGGTGGCTTGCACCGTGCCGTGTTTTCAGCCAGTAGCGCAACCTCAATTGACGCTTGTGATGCTCCATGATGCCTCAATGCACATGCCATCTTAAACAGCCTGGTATTGCGCTCTCCCTCGGAAATATCCCCTTCTCCAACTGTCGTCTTTGTAGTGCTGCTTGTTTTCATGGCTTCAATGAACCACTGAGGCACAGGCTCAAGTGCATTATAATCAAACGGTCTCAGCCACTCATACAGCCGTCCCGATTCGTGCAGCGACGGGGGTGCGACGACTTGACGGCCTTCAGACTTCACCTCAAAGTTGTGACCTTTGATAACGGGCTCGCCGGACACCGCTTCGGGCGTGTACTGGAAATACAAGTGATAACCCGTGCCCCGACCTGTGCGCACTAATGGCGTTTGCAAGTCTTGCCCCTCCCGCCTCCGGTATTCCTCGACAAACCAACTATAAGCGGCTTCGGAATCGCAGTCAATCACTGTCACTCCGGATGCCGGACCCGTTGCAATGCCGACATTTCCACGGAGCCGTGCAAAATCTGCTCTGAGTTCGTCTTCCGAAGGGAGTTCCGCACAAGCGGCCTGCCAACCCTCCGTATGTGGCACTTTGCCTTTTGACTTGCAACTGCACCTCGGTGAGCAGAGCGCGACGGGTGAAAGGCCAATCTCTAAATACTTCAATGCTACTTGATACGCTTGATTTGCCATCTGAAAACCTCATTGATTGAAAATGTTCCATGTTCTGTGCTAAAATAATGATGCCGCGACGCGCCCCGCGCCGACGCGACAATCTCAAGTTGACAAAGACGCACTTAGCGCTGACACTTAGCCCGCATTGCCTGCCAAAGCTCGCGGGCATTCTTTTTTTGATGCTCCCTATCTTCCCACCCTATTCCAGTGAGAAGTCAGGATTTCTCTCGCTTCCTTTGACCAGCGGTGAATGGCGACAGCGAGTTGCTGAAACATCTCAACGCCCATCGTTTCGCTGTCAGGGTCGCCTTCGATGCCGATGACTTCGGCTTTTTCGATTCCGATGGGGTTGATGGTGAGGACGATTTCGGCGTATCCCTTCGGCATGATTTCCACCTTTCTACCCTATACATTCGCAAAGAATTTCAACTGGGGGACATTTGGAATCTTTTTTCCCGTATTTTTTTAGTCCCAAATGATCGTTTCAATGACGCTCCGATGCTCTCGAATCTTCTGGCGGTTGCGATTGATTGTTTTTGGGCTCAAATCTAGCAAATTCGCGATCTGTTGAGCGGTGAGGGAGGCGTCCGCCAGTTGAATTTCAAAGATTTTGAAGGCTGTTGACCCTAGGACTTCCCGAAGTCTCTCCTGTTTCTGTGCAGTCAATCGCGGTTCTTCTTTGAGAGCCTCCGGCTCATTTTCGGATTGGAGAGTAATTCCTATAGGTTGGATATGTTCCTCCAGCGATTGAATGCCTGATGCAGGTTGCCGCTTCGCCGCGGTTTGTTTTCTGAGCTCACTGATCGCGTCATTTCGCACAGTTCTTCCGAGTTTTTCCAACTGACCCTCTATGACTTTTTTGAACACCTCCCGTGGGGGGTGATCGAGGGTATTGATCAGCTTTGTGATGCTTGTGTGAATCACTGCATCTTTTCCGTCTTGTTGATGGCTTTTTGCCTCATGGGGCAACCATAAGCGGTTGAGAAAGGGTCGCAGAGAAGCCAGAAGTGCGCCGTATATCGCGCCTGCCGAAAGTGGAAAATCGTAATCACGACTCATCTTCAGCAGGGCGGTTCGATGCCCGATAGGATTCTCTCTGCATCGCTTTTTGAATTCATAACTGCACCACAACCCGCATTGAATGAGCTGCATTTCTCGGCCGATTTGTTCAAAAGCGTCTGCAAGTGGTTTTTCGAGGAAAAGGCAAAGCGTATGGACAAAACGTGCATCCGCGAAATTGGCTTTGGGCTTGAGTGAGTCGGGGATTTCTAAAAACATCTGATGCAGGAAGTGCCACGCACGTTCTTGAGTAGCAAGAAGTTGGTAAGCTTCAACGCCTTTCCAGTTGAAGGACTTAAAACCTTGATGAAGGATTTTCCAATACTCGTTGAGATAATCGAAAATGGTGGATATAAACATGCGAAGATTCTCAGCCTCGTAATCCCACGCCAATGCAGGCGGACTGTCGTTCCAAAAGCTGTCGGCGAGACGGTTCGCTTCTGAGATCGTCAGTTTCCAGTCCACTTGTGATCCTCCTGTTGTAAGTTGTGCCAGCTAAGTATGCGTCGCAAAGGGAAAATGTGTAAAAGTTTGCAAAAAAGACGGAGAGACTATATAATATCATCGCCGTCGGCAGCAAATTGACACGTTAATGCAACGTACCTAGGTGAACGCAACTTAATAGTTGTATAGAGAGAGCCTCGTGACCCGCAAAGTCTTGCGAGGCTTTTTCTATTTCTGGTTCATGGATTTAACATTCAAAGCTCCTGCGATTATCCTACCGATTCAGCCTGCAAAAGTCAAATACGTTTTTGAGAAAACTCCAAAGCCCTAACTAAAGCTGAAACGACCGGACGTATCCGTGCGTTTTTACGTGTATGCTGCACGTTGATGTTTATCACGTGCATTATACGTGTGAAAGGCGTGTGTTATGAAAAACATCAGCCTAAAAGTTGAGGATGACTTACATGCGCTCGTAAGCGAGAAAGCCGATGAAATTGGGCTGTCACTCGCTGAGTTTGTGCGTGTGGCAATACGTGCATATTGCACGGTAGGCGCACGTGTTGATGACGCGCCTACACACGGCTTGGTTAATGAAATACGTGCGCAGTTACGTGTAAAGGACACGCAGATAGAGGGTTTGACACAACAGATCGACCACTTGACCCAATTGCTGGCGCTCAAGGAGAAAAACGTCGCGGCACTAACCGAACAGCTCGACGATTCCCGACGGCTGATCTGTGATATGCGCACGCCGTGGTGGAAACGGTTGTTTCGGCAAGGCGAAGGATAACCCCCTTCGCTGTCGTCATGGGCTTTCTTCACCTTCTAAGACTTCTTTCATGTGGGCTTCAAGTCGGTCTAAATCCCACTTTCCCTGGTCCCGGATAATTGACCTAAGCATCGGGGGAATATCCGCAAGGCTTTCCAGAATATCTCTGAGCAGCTCTGTCTGTTCTCGTGCGTGTGTGATTTCTTGAGGGGCTTCAACCAAATCCCGCAAGATTGTCCCCTCTGCGCGAGAGGCAATAATTGGAGTGGTATGCCCATCGATATACACCTTTGTGCGTTTGCCGGCGCCTCGTCCGTCTTCAATCGGTTCGAATCCCACGATGGAATCGGAACGAAAATACTTGCCGTACCCTAAAGCAACCATGATTCCAGGTTCAATTTTCATGATAGGACCCCTTTCATAGCGACGTGTTATGGTTGTTCTTTGTACTCGATAAAACTCTCCATCAGATGCCGAAAGGAGGTCGGGTTGTATCTGTTGAAGGTTTCCTCGTCCACATAGACGAAATCATACTTGACTTCCCCTTGCAGTTGGTTGATGTCTTCACACCATTGCCGCAGTCGTTGCATCTTCAGGGGCACATCTAGGTCTTCCTGCCCCTTGGTTTCGACAATGAAAATCTCTTTGTCCGACACCTTTACCAGAAAATCTGGGTAGTAGTTGGAAATATCGCCGTCGGCGTTCACATAATCCAGTTTGAAGTGAACGGCAAAATAGTTTTTGGCAAAAGAGACCACATCAACGCAGTCTTCCAGAAACCGAGCGAACAAGAGCTCGAAATGGCTGTCGCCAATGATCTTGTTGAACACGCTCTTTTTCGGGATGAGATACCCCTGCTCTTTTGCCACAAAGGGGCGCGTTTGCCGTAACTTGATGGTATCTCGAATCTCGGCATTGCCCTTGTCTTGGATAGTCAATGCGTTGATTGCTCTCTTGAACGTCTCGATTAGCGTTTGGGTAGCCGCCAGTTCGGACAGGTTACGCAGGGTATTTGGATCTTCGAGCTCCACCTGCCGGTCGAATAACTGGTTCTGCACAAACGCCTTGACCTTACCGTAAAGCACATCGTAGCCACTCACCAGGCGCAGGTCCTTCATGATGGTTTGGGTGAAATAGCCGATGACGCTTCGATAATCGGCCACGCCTGCCGTCTCCAATATCGTCGTGTGTGTGATTTCACCGGTGGTGATGTCCTTGAAGACAATCTCCCGTTGTTCAGCTTCACTGAATTGCTGATACTTCACTTTGCGGTTGTCGAAAGCGTTGACATCGAGCGCGTCCAGGTTTTTGTACTCACGAAACACACGGGGAGTCAACACCGGCACTTCGATGTCCAACGCTTCGATGTCTTTCTTTTCGTTGTCTGTGTCAATCTCGACCACAAGCGGCGTCTTGGGCTGAGTGCCTTCGCCCATGGGCTTGCGTTCCAGCACCACACCCTCAGCCTGAATTGATTCCACGAAGTCCATAAAGGCATCGGTGCCCACAACACTCACGTATTCTTCGACGCTGCCGGGGTACATCTTGCGTAAACCTCGCCCTAATGTCTGTTCAGGTAAGATGTTGCTCTTTGCTGAATAGGCACGCAGCCCCACGATCGTGGTCACGTTGCGCACGTCCCAACCTTCCTTGAGCATGAGCACTGAAACGATGGCCTTGTAAGGGCTCTCTTGACTGTCAATCTCGTTGGCCTGTTTCCTCAGCCATTCCAGTTCTTCCTTGTTCTTGCTCGTCACCGATTCGGAAATCTCTCCGTTGTTCTTGGTGTGAATCACCAGAACCGCGTCCTTCAAGTCCGGATAGTTGCCCTCTAAGTATTCCGCGACTTCATCACCGTTCTTGGTGTCGTCGGTCATGACGAACAGGATTGCCTTGTTGCCGAGTTTTTCATGCTCGGCATAAGCCTTTCTCCACTCCACCACGCCTAGATGCAAGTAATCGGCGTATTTCTCTGTGTACTTGGCGCTTTGGCGTTCTTGCAGCTTGGCGCGGCTGGCGGCGTCGGGCAGCACCGGGTGCTTGACGACGTTCTGGGAGATGGCCTCCACCAGCGGGTAATCAGCTACTGTCTGCACGAAGATCGCGCCGTTGTTGTGCTTTGGCGTGGCTGTCACGTCCACTTGTAAGGAGAGGGCATCGCCCTTTTGCTTCAGGCGGTTGTGGATGTCCTCAATGGATTTGAACCAGGCCAATCGGCTGTCGTGGATATGGTGTGCTTCATCGTTTAGTACCACCAGTTCGTCAATGTCCCGCACAATCATGCCCAGGTCCACCTTCGAGTCGGTGGTCGCTCCGGTCGGACGCTTGCCCAGAAAATAGTCCATGGTGTTTTCGTCATCGGGCGAAGGCGGAATCTCGTCACTGGCATAGACCCGGTGGATATTGGTTAGGAACACATTCCCCGTGGGGCGGGTGATACCTACTTCGTCTTGCCGGTGTAGGGTGAGTTGAAAATCATCCTGCCAGTTGCGTCCTTCCACGCCGTTATCTGGCAGGACGGGGTCTTCAAAAAAGATGCGAAAGCCGCTGAAGTCCCTGTAAATGCGGTCTAGCACGATGATATTCGGCGCAATCACCAGAAAGTTACGCCCTAACTCTGAATCCGGCTCGTACAGCTTGTGAAAGTAGCTCCAGGCCAACACGAGGCTCATCACTTTGGTCTTTCCTGTGCCTGTAGCCATTTTCACCACAAACCGACGCCAGGTCTCATCAAACATTCCCGTAGACACCGCGCCGGAACTGTCAAAGCGCATCAGGTCGTATTTGTCTTTCACGCCCACGACATCATAGAGATAAATGAGGGTCTCCACGGCTTCCCGTTGAGCGAAGTAATACTGAAATGGCGCAAGCGTGCCATCGGCCTGGGGCAGAAGGTGAGGGGTGTTGAACCACCAATTGAGCAAGCAGCGGCTGGTTTCGGTTGCTCTCGCGTATCCTGTATCGCGCCACGCTTTCACCTGCTTGCGCAGTTCCGGCACCAGTGGCGGCAAGAGTTTTTCAAAGCTCGACGCCCGTAGGGATTCGTCTGCCGGAAACCAACGGATTTCAGGGTTGAGAATCACATAGGGCGAGTCCGGGAAATCCTTATGTAACGCCATCGTTTGACCTCGATTAGAACGTCCAATCTTCTCTTTCCATAAAGCCTTCCAGGTTCAAACATGCTACGCCGAAATGGTCGCAAACATTGGGAATCCGCGCCGCGAAGGGCCTCCTGACTTCCTGCGTAATAACACAGCCGTTATGTGCGTTGGCTTTGGCGATCACGAAGGGGTCGGCGACGGGCTTTCCTTGTAGCCGCTCTTGCTGACGAACGAGAGTTTGGAAATGGGGAACGGCAAAGATGTTTGCGACAAAAGCGAGTTCTTCAGGGGAAGGCTGTTGGAAGAAGTCCCGATGGTCCATGGCCCATTGGGACAATCGGTCGCCATGACCCTCGATCTCGTGCAAAACTTCACGAACCGAGATGAGGTTTCCCGCCTCTACCGACCCATCGAACCTTTCCCATAACGAAGGAAAACGCTCCAGGTAAAAGTGTCTGAACAAATCAATCAGGGCATTGCTGTCGAATACATAAATCACGCAGCGCCTCCTTTAGGGAGCAGCAATGCCTCTAAGCCTGGCACATTCTTCACTTTGACTCCGAGATAGTCTGCGAGTTGTTCGATGGAGATTCGGTTCTGGTATAAGCGGCTGAAGACCAGTTCCAGATAACGTTCGCCAAGATACACCCCCTTGGTGCGATAATAGTCCCCTCCTTCGCCGTTTTCGTCCTTGGCTTCCTTTCTCCATTGTTCGACTTGCTGATCGTAAAATGGCTGGGATACCAGCTTCCTATCGTATAACTTGCGTAGGATGACTTCGCGGCTGACGCAGTAACGGTTGGCTAGGTTCCCAATGGTCTCGTCATCTATCGGCCCTGCCGTTATCTGATGGTCAAAATCTGTATCGGGAACGAGGAATGCCCCGGCGAAGTGGTTGCATAACACCTCGATTCGCTTGTCCTCCCCCTGCAAGAGATTGATATAGTCTTCACGCGGCGTATCAATACCGCCGGTTCCGGATAACAGATGGGCCAGTTCATGAAAAAGGGTAAAAATCTGGCGGGTGGCGGGTTTACTGTTGTTGACATAAATCACAGGGAAACGAGCGTCATAGAGGCAGAACCCTGAAACTATGTCGTCCCGAAACGCCTCCTTGAACACAAACACACCGCAATCTTCCAGCGCGTTACGCCAGGTCTTAAAGGCATCTTCCGCGCTTTTCCACTGCAACTGGTCGCTGAGTTCCACAGGCGGGCGACCCTCCGACACGGAGCCAACCCTGTGTGGTTGGCGTAGCACAGTGCTGTCTCCGTGGCGTCTCGCCAAGTCGGACGCCGCCCTGTTCAAGTATTGGCGGACGGTTGTCGCCATCTCAGCGGGAGACGCATCGGGCGTCAATGAAAGGTCGCGCACAATCTGATGTTCTGCCGGATTCACGCCATTGTAAAGTTCGGCCAGGTTGAGTTGCATGGATTGCGCTTGTCGAAGCAAATACCGCATCCGGGGGGACAGCCGTTGGATTTCTGGCTCTGGTAAGGTGCGGAACGCCTGTTTGGGCGTCTTTTCCAAAGGCGGCTCAGGAAAGAAGAACAGCGCCAACGGTCGTTTATAGAGCTCATAAGCCAGCGTTTCCAACTGAGGATAGGTCGGAGACCCTTCGCCCCTCTCCCAGGCGGCCACCGTCTCGGCAGTAATGCTTTTTCTGTGTAGCTTGTGCGCCACGTCCTCAACGGAAAGCCCTGCCGTCTCTCGCGCCCAACGCAGCACTTTTGGGTTGACCGGAATCGCATTCATATCGTGACCTCGATAATCTTCATCGTGTCGTTGCCGAAGATGTCCACCACCTTGACCGCGAGTTTGCGCCGCCCAGGGGTGCATTCGTGGAACACACTCTTGAGTTCCAGCGAACGGTCTTTTTTGGTGCGGAAGGATTGCCATTCGTTCTCGAAGATGAAATCCCCTGTCCACACTTCTTCCCACAGTTGCAACCCTTTCTGCGGACTGCCCATACCTTGCAGGGACGCTTGTTCACCCGGAGCGACATCGGTACTGACGCGCACAATCTCCCGCTTGTTCTCGAAGTCGAAGTCCACTGCCCAGTAGTCAATCCAGTCTGTCCAGTGTCGGGTGAGCGCCTCGCGGCTGACGATGCCGTCCAGGTCCCTGCTGACCTTCACGATCTGCCCTTTCTCTACCACGAGCTTGCTGGCTTTGTCTTTCAGGCTGGCTTCGGCGGCGGCGATGGAGTCTTGCGAATAGAACACGGAGAAGTCGGTTAGCTCTACGGCTACGCTGTTGCCTTTCACATGAGGCTTGACCTCGACAAAGGCTACATCGTGGAACACCACCTGATGCTTCTCCACCGCTCGTTTGTCGAAGACATCGGCGGGGATGTATTTGGGTGCGATGTCAATCCCCTTGGCTCTGGCTTCGTCCAGGACGTTGGGGAACAGCCCCATCTCGAACTCGAAGGCCAAAATGTCCACGCGGTTGATGCGCTTCTGGCGGCACTCCAAGATGATTTCTTCCACAAACAGACGTGTCACCGGCAGGTTGACCGGCCCCACCGCTACCAGCCGCCCCGCCTTCTTGCCGTGAAAGGAACGGAAGCCTTCGACGGGTTCAGCCCGATAGGCGCTCAAGATGAGAGCAAGAAAGGCGGCTTCCCGTTCCTCCAGTTGCTTTTGTCGTTCCGCTTCGCGCAGGTTGGGGTTGACGCCGATGTAGTGCTGGCGTTCGTACTTGCCCATGTTCAGGATTTCAAAGGCGCGGTAGGACTTGCCTTCTTGCTTGAGTTCCCGCTGGACGCCAATTAACCGCTTTCGGGTGGTGTGAACGGCGAATTTGCCCAGGTCGGTGGCAATCCACTTGCGGCCCAGCTTTTCGGCCACAGCAGCGGTGGTGCCGGAGCCACAGAAGAAGTCGGCCACAAGGTCGCCTTCTCTTGAAGCGATATTGATGATGCGCTCAATCAAGCGTTCAGGCTTCTGGGTGGGATACTCAGAACCCCCTTTCATGCGTCCGACTTCATCCCAAATGTCTTGAAGGGGAATGCCTTTGCCTTCGTCGAGGTACCGCTTCTTGCATCGTGCCGCGCCTTTGCTGGGATCACGAAGGTATAGTTCGCCTCGCTTCAAGGCTTCTTCCATTCCTTTTAGATCGTACATCCATTCGCGTTTTGAAGATGGCGATGCTCCACGCCAAAGGAATTTATTTCGGTTACCTTTCCACGTTGCATCATCGAGTTTGAATCTTCGGCCAGGCTTGGTTTCATTGCCTTTGTAATTGACGACCTCGCCCGTATCGAGTACAAGCAGAGAATACTCTGCTTCTGCTGCATCAGTTAATCGGGTGCGTTCGATGTCAGAGTCGTAATAGTAACTATCACTTTTCGCGAACCACAGAATACGATCTGTGACGATGCCAAGCTTGCGAACGGCATCATTGTGCGGATCATGCCGTCGCCAAATAATCTCACCTAGCAAATTGGATTGGCCAAACAGTTCGTCGCAGAGGAACCGCGTATGTGAAGCGAGTTTTGGTCCTATATGGACAAATATGCTCCCATCCTCAGCAAGCAAATCCCGCATCAGTACCAGCCGCTCGTAAATCATGGCGATGAAAGAATCTGCGCCCTTGCCCCAGGTGTCGCGGTAGGCGAGTTCTTCCAGAATGTTGGGCTTCTTGGTAAACGTGTCGTCGCCGAGCTCAATGTCCATGCTGAAGTCCGCGCCCACGTCAAAGGGCGGGTCGATGTAAATCAGCTTGATGCCGCCCTGTTTTTCGATTTCTTCTCGCAGCGGCCCGTTTTTCAGGCTGGAGAGAATCAGCTTGTTGTCACCCCAGATCAGCTTATTCGTCCAGCCCTTGAGTTGACGGCCTCTAGCGTCCGTATCGAATAGGCTCAACTGTAAGGACATGTCCTTCTCCGAGCGCGGCTCGTCCACCTGTTCGATGACCTGAAACGGCAACACCATGTTGCAGACCAAGTTGGTCTTGCCGTTCCAGACCAGTTCCACCTCGCGCTTGTCCTCAAACAGCAGAAAGCGGTACTTGTCGGGCAACGGTTTGTCCGCCTCTAGGTAGCGAATGATGTCTTGCTTTTCTTGGTCGGTGAGTCTCGCCATGAATGTCCTCTTCGGGGTTGAGTTTGTCCTGACTTATTCCCGCGTCTGTCTTTCGTCACCAGCGCCAACTTGATGCGCCCTTCGGGCTTGAGAGATCGGGACAACCTTCGCGTCGTCAGTTGCACCTGTCTGTCGGGGTTGCATCTGTGCAACAATGGCAGTTGCATCATAGCCGCGCCGTTGCAGTTCAACGATGAGGGAATCGGTGTGAAGTTGGTAGGGCGAATGTAACAAAACCCGCCAACTGTTACGATTAGCCGTCTCAATCGCCTCGACCACCCGTTGCGCTTTGTTGTAGCTGGTGCCCAGATATTGCTGCGTCGTCTCTACGCTGGCATGGCCGAGGAGCTCTTGGGTCAGGTAAATGTCCCCGCTCGCGTCATAGACCCGTTGGGCAAACGACTTGCGCAGACTGTGGGTAGCGAGTTTGCCGTTGAGTCCGGCCTTCTCGAACGCTTCCTTCAAGACAATGTGACCCGTCTTGCGTGTCATGGCCGCATCCCCGCAGCCTTTGCGCGATGGGAAAAGCGGTCGGTTTGGGTTGAGGTCGAGGTCGAGGTCGCTGTATTGGGCTTGATGCCACGCGATGAGGTCAGCGATTGCCGTGCGTCCGTCCGCATTGACCGGCACCATCCGAGACAGTTGCTTGCCTTTGACCACCCGCCGCTGAAACAACAGGTCTTTGACCGGCTTGCCGTTTTGCCACACGTCACCGATGGTCAAGGCCAGTAGTTCGCTGATACGCCCCCCGACAGAGACACCGAGCATGAACAACGCCCGGTTGCGCGTCGCAAATGTGCCATCGAATTGTTGGGCAACCAGCAGAATCTCGACGTTATCTAGCGGCCTTGCGCCTTTCAATCCGCGTTCCTTTCGTTCAACCCGCAATGCTGGCGTGCTTGGCGATTAGCTCGCGCACCACCGGCACCAGTTCCTTCGGAATCGCCATAGTGATCTGTTCTTCATTGGCTAATGCTTCTTCTGCTTCGGCAACCGCTTCTTCCTCGGTCTGGTTTTCATAGGAAGCGATTACGTCCTGAATTCGCTTTTCGTCCCACCCTTGTGGGAGTTGGGTTTGTTTCATGGTCAGTTTCGCCTCCTTTGGCGTCGTTTGTATGCAGCCAGCGGCTTGCCTCTCAACTCGTAAGCGGTAATCACAAAGACGCTATCCGGCTGTGGGTCGGGTGTATAAATCACCTGCAAATAGCGTCCGGCCTCTGTTTGTCCGACTGCAACCCGTGCCCCTCTCCGACCTTGCCAATCCTCACCCGGTGAAAGCAACACGTCCTCCACCTCGTCTTCTGAGACATTGTGGTTGTAGATATGCGGCAAGCCCGTGTCGGGGTCTCTATAATAGCGAATGTTCATTAGGGAAGTCTCACGGATTCAGTCGATTCTCTTAGGGCTAAGGCAAGCTGGCCTTGTCGATCTTGTCCATTTCAGGTATCATTTAACCGCGCCGATTGCTCTCGCAAAACATCAAACAATCGTCGTGGGTTACGCCGCCGCCCGACTTTAGGCGGCGTTTCTTATTTCATCGTGTTTGTCAATCCGTCTTATCTTTTTTGAACGGGTAACGACGTTCACGCATGTCTCTGTTCTGAGCATCGAGTGTCAACACGTCATCGCGGTTGACAAAACGCACTCCGTCAATCTCAATAACTTCCAAATTGCCCTGTTTGATGTGTTTATAGAGCGCCTGCCGACTTACGCCTATCATTTTTGCTGCTGTTGGTATTCGTATCAATTGTGTTCCCTTCTTTCCCATGAGGCGGTATTGTAGCGCAAAAGGTTTTCTTTGTCAAACCTTTTGGGTATTATACCACGCAAAGGATAAGGTTTTCAATCCGTAATGTTTTTTTCTGAAGTAGGCTGCATTTATTGAGATAAAGGTTGACATTAAGCAACCTTTATGATATAATTATCATCGTAATGTTGAGAAGCAAACCTCAC
>Ga0214472_10004131_pt1 | contig 15309 bp, 12 predicted proteins | sample RVTome_6_FD_207662 | JGI IMG/M metagenome (GOLD analysis project Ga0214472, IMG submission 207662) | Soil microbial communities from uranium-contaminated site in the Upper Colorado River Basin, Wyoming, United States - RVT140D175 | ecosystem: Environmental > Terrestrial > Soil > Contaminated >...
GTGTGCGGCTCGGCGCCTCGCGCATGTCGTCGGTATTCGGCTTGAAGGCGAGTCCCCACAGCGCAATGCGCCGATCGGACAGGTTCGGGCCGAAGCGCTTGCGGATTTTCTCGCCCAGCACATGCCGCTGCGCGTCATTGACGTCGCTCACCGCGCGCAACACTCGCAACGGACGACCCGCCTCATGCGCGCTACGCAGCAGCGCCTTGATATCCTTGGGAAAGCAGGAGCCGCCGAAGCCCGCGCCGGGGTAAAGGAAGTGGTAGCCGATGCGTGGATCGGAACCGATGCCGCGGCGTACCTCCTCAATGTCTGCGCCGAATGGTTCGGCCAGGTTGGCGAGCTCGTTCATGAACGATATGCGCGTCGCGAGCATGGCGTTCGCCGCGTACTTCGTGAGCTCGGCCGAGCGCACGCCCATCTCCATCACGCGTTCGCGGTTGCGCATGAACGGCGCATACAGCTGGCGCAACCTGCTCGTGGCACGCTCGTCGTGCGAGCCGATGATGATCCGGTCCGGACGCATGAAGTCCTCCACTGCGGCGCCCTCCTTGAGGAATTCGGGGTTCGACACGACACTGAACTCGATGCGCTTGCCCCTGCGTGCGAGCTCTTCGGCAATCGTTTCGCGCACGCGATCGGCGGTGCCGACCGGAACCGTTGACTTGTTGACGACCACCTTGTAGCCGTCCATTGCGCGGCCGATCGAGCGCGCCGCGGCGAGCACGTGGACCAGGTCTGCGGAGCCGTCCTCGCCTGGCGGCGTGCCCACGGCGACGAGCTGCAGCTCGCCGTGGGCGACGCTCGCCGCCACGTCGGTCGAAAAGCGCAGTCTTCCGGCCGCCCGGTTGCGCGCCACGATCGGCTCGAGTCCCGGCTCGAAGATCGGCAGGCCGCCCGCATTCAGGGTGCGCACCTTCTGCGCATCCGAATCGAGGCAGAACACCTCGTTGCCCATGTCGGCGAGGCACGCGCCTGTCACGAGACCCACGTAGCCGGTGCCGATCAGGGTGACTTTCATGGTGCGAGATCGAATTCCTCGGTGCGCCGAGGCGGATAGGTTTCCCAGCCGCCGCAGGCCGGACAGTGCCAGTGGAACTGCCGCGCCTTGAAGCCGCAATTGTCGCAGCGATAACGCGCCATGCGCCGGGTATGGCTGTGAACCAGATTGCGCACCAGCTCGAGGTCGCGTCGGCGCTCCGGGGAGGTTGCCGCCTCCAGCTGCGCTTCGAGCAGCCGATCGAGGCCAAGCAGAGTCGGATTGCGCCGCAACTCATCGCGCACCAACCGGTAGGCCACTTCGGCGCCCTTTGCCTCGAGGGAGTACTGGAACACGGTATCCAGAAGATCAAGCGACGCATAGCGCTCCAGATACGCGCTGAGCAGGGCAAGGCCTGCCTCCGCCTGGCCGAGTTCGCGGTAGGCCTCGAACAGACGCTGCGCGACGAGCGCGAGATACGCCGGGTTCTGCTGCTCGATCTGCTTCCAGCGTTGTATCGCAGTCTCGAGATTGCCCGCGGCGCGCTCCAGATCGCCGAGCTGCACGCTTGCGCGCACCGAGCGGCGGTTTGCCTCGAGCGCTGCCTCGAGGTGCCGGCGCGCCACGTCGCGCCGCGCGTGCGTGACTTCGGTCGACGCCAGCTCGCACAGATACTGCGAAATGTCCTTGGCGCGCGACTCGCCCGAGTCCTGCGCGAGACGCTGCGCCATCTCGATCGCTCGCGGCCAGTCCTTTTCCTGCTCGTAGATCTCGAGCAGGAAGCGGCGCGCCTCGACGCCGTGCGCTCCGTCGGAGAGCTTGCGGAAGACCTCCTCGGCACGATCCAGGATCCCCGCCTTGTGGTAGTCCTGGCCGAGCTCATAAAGGGCAGCGAGCTTTTGCTCCTGGGCGAGCCCGGCGCGGTCGAGCAGATTCTGGTGCATGCGGATCGCCCGGTCGTATTCGCCGCGCCGGCGGAACAGGCTGCCGAGCGCGAAGTGCAGGTCAATGGTTTCCGGATCGACCTTGACGACCTCGATGAAGGCTTCGATGGCCTTGTCGGGCTGCTCGTTGAGCAGGAAGTTGAGTCCCCGGAAGTACGAGCGCGGCAGCGCGCGCGACTCGGTCAGGAGCTGCTTGATGTCGATTCGCGCCGCGATCCAGCCGAGGCCGAAGAACAGCGGGAACCCCAGCAGCCACCAGTACTCGAACTCCATTTCGGCTTACCCATCGACCGCCGGGGGATACCTCGACCCTCCCCGGCCGCCGTCCGCGGCCGTGTCTGCGTGCTGACGCAGCTCGCGCCGCAACCGCCCGATCTCGCGGCGCTGTCGCAGCAGGGTCCCCGCCGTGGCCGTCAGGCCGAGCATCGCGCCGAGCGCGAGGACGGCAAGTAGCACCACGACCAGCGGCGCTTCCCACAAGAAGTCGAAATAGAAACGGAGCGTGACCGGCTCGATGTTCTTCGCCGCAAATGCCGCCACGATCGCGAAGATCAACAGCCGGACCGTCCAGGTCACGATGCGCATGCTTGATTCCAGGTGCGGCCGCCGGACCGCGGCGCGACGCCGCCCGCGCTCCGGCGCGCCTTATTGCGGTGTGTGCGTCGCTTGCCGGGACTGCGCCGCCAGTTGCGCGTCCGATTCCGGAGAATCGACGCGCTCGCGCAGCTCTTTGCCGGCCTTGAAGTGGGGCACGTATTTTTCCGGCACGTGCACCCGCTCGCCCGACTTCGGGTTGCGGCCCACCCGCGGCGGGCGGTAATTCAGGCCGAAGCTGCCGAATCCGCGGATCTCGATGCGATTGCCCGACAGCAGCGCCTGGGTCATCGCATCTAGGATCATTTTGACCGCGTACTCCGCATCCTTCGCTACCAGCTGCGGGTAGCGTTGGGCAAGGCGCGCGATCAATTCCGACTTGGTCATGGCGGAGCCCTCTCCCCTCAAGTTCTTGCCGGCCGCCGGGCCGCGGCAGCCATGCGATTATTGCTGACCGCCCTTGTCCAGTTTGGCGCGCAACAACGCGCCAAGGTTCGTGCTTCCCGCCGCGCTCGCGGCCTGCTCGGAACGCAGCTGCTTCATCGAGTCGCCTTCCTCCGCCGTTTCCTTGGCCTTGACCGAAAGGTTGATCGAGCGGTTCTTGCGATCCACATTGATGACCATCGCCTGCACCTTGTCGCCATCCTTGAGGTGCGCGCGCAAATCGTCCACCCGATCACGCGAAAATTCGGAAGCGCGCAGATAGCCCTCAACCTCCGCACCGAGCGCGATCACCGCCCCCTTGGCGTCAACGGATTTCACGCTGCCCTCGACGACGCTGTTCTTGTCGTGAGCGGCGATGAAGTTGGTGAACGGGTCTCCTTCGAGTTGCTTGATGCCGAGCGAGATGCGTTCGCGCTCGACGTCGATCGACAGTACCACGGTCTCCAGCTCTTCGCCCTTCTTGAACTTCTGCACCGCTTGCTCGCCGGCCTCGCTCCAGGACAGGTCCGAAAGATGCACCAGTCCGTCGATGCCGCCGGGCAGCCCGACGAACACGCCAAAGTCAGTGATCGACTTGATCTGGCCCTTGACGCGATCGCCCTTCTTGAATTCGCGCGCGAAGTCATCCCACGGATTGGGCATGCACTGCTTCATGCCAAGTGAAATTCGACGGCGCTCCTCGTCGATCTCGAGGATCATCACCTCGACCTCGTCGCCAACCTGCACGACTTTCGACGGATGCACGTTCTTGTTGGTCCAGTCCATCTCGGAGACGTGCACCAAGCCCTCGATGCCTGACTCGACCTCGACAAAGGCGCCGTAGTCGGTGAGATTGGTGACCTTGCCGAACAACCGCGTGCCCTGCGGGTAGCGACGCGAAATGCCGACCCACGGGTCCTCGCCAAGCTGCTTGAGACCAAGCGATACGCGATTCTTTTCGGCATCGAACTTGAGCACTTTGGCGGTCAGTTCGTCGCCGACGTTGACCACCTCAGAGGGATGTTTCACGCGTCGCCACGCGAGGTCGGTGATGTGCAGCAGCCCATCGATTCCGCCAAGATCGACGAACGCGCCGTAGTCGGTGATGTTCTTGACGATACCCTTGACCACCGCCCCCTCCGAAAGCGTCGAGAGCAGCGCCTCGCGCTCGGCGCCTGCGGTTTCTTCAAGCACAGCGCGTCGCGAGACCACCACGTTGTTGCGCTTGCGATCGAGCTTGATGACCTTGAACTCCATTTCCTTGCCCTCGTAGGGCGAGGTGTCCTTGACCGGGCGCAAGTCGACCAGCGAGCCCGGAAGAAACGCGCGAATGCCGTTGGTCATGACGGTCAGGCCGCCCTTGACTTTGCCGGTGATCACGCCGGTGATCTTGTCCCCGCCCTCGAGCGCTTTTTCGAGGTCCAGCCACGCCGCGAGGCGCTTGGCCTTCTCGCGCGACAGGCGCGTCTCGCCATAGCCGTCCTCGAGCGCCTCGATGGAGACCGCTACGAAGTCGCCGGTCTTGACTTCGACTTCGCCGGCGTCGTTCTTGAATTCCTCGGTGGCAATGAGACTTTCCGATTTCAGCCCCGCGTTGACCACAACGTAGTTCGGATCGACCCGCACCACTTCGGCGGTGATGACTTCGCCGACCCGCATTTCCTTGCGTGTCAGGCTCTCTTCGAACAGTGCTGCGAAGGACTCGTTGGCGGAGGGTTCGGAGGTTGCGGGGGAAATGCTTGCCATGAAAAAAATTGACCTCTAGGGCCGCCGTTCCCTGCGGAAGCGGCGGGACAGGTTATGAAAACGGGCACGACGTTCGGCCGGCCCACCGTTCGGTTCGAGCCGCCTTGGCGCTCGCCCCAATTCTTTCGCGCTGCGCTGATTGCCTTTTTGAATCAACCGCTCTCGCGACTTGCTCTGCCCCGCCACCAGCCGACGACTAGCTCAACGACGTGGTCGATCGACAACTCCGAGGAATCGAGTTGCACCGCATCAGACGCGGCAACGAGCGGAGACGTCGCCCGGTTCGCATCGCGCGCGTCGCGCTCCTCGAGGTCGCGGGAAAGGGTGACCATGCTAGCAGGGATTCCTTTTTCTTTCAACTGCTTATACCTGCGCTCGGCGCGCACTGCGAGACTTGCGGTCAGGAATACCTTGAGCGGCGCGTCGGGAAATACAACGCTGCCCATATCGCGCCCGTCGGCCACCAGCCCCGGCGGCTGGCGAAAAGCATGCTGGCGGGCGAGCAGCGCCGCGCGTACGCGCGGCAGACGGGCGATCTCCGAGGCGCGGTTGCCGCAGGCTTCGCTTCCCAGTTCGTCCGTAACATCCTGATCTTCATAAAAGACTCTGTCTCCTGCGAAGCTCGCCGCAAGCCCGCCAGCGAGCTGCGCGACGCGCGCCTCGTCCTGCGCCGATACGCCTCGGCGCAGCGACGCAAGCGCCACCAGCCGGTAGAACGCCCCGCTCTCGAGGTAATGAAAGCCGAGCACTTTGGCGGCACGCTTGGCGATCGTGCCCTTGCCCGAGGCGGAAGGTCCGTCGATCGCGATGACTGGAATACTCAAGCGGCGGGCTCGGTCTGGGAGATCGCGGCCAGCGCCGAGAAAAAATCGGGGAAGGTTTTCGCAACGCAGCCCGGATCGTTAATTCGTACCGCAACGCCACCGAGCGCGGCGAGCGCGAAGCACATCGCCATACGGTGATCGTCGTACGTATCGATTGCCACGCCGGGCGTGAGACGCTCGGGCGGCGCGATACGCAGCGCGTCGGGGTCTTCCACCACGCGTGCGCCGAGCTTGCGCAGCTCGGCCGCCATCGCCGCAAGCCGGTCGGTCTCCTTGAGGCGCCAGCTCGCGACGTTTCGGATCGCGCTCGGCCCCTGCGCGAACAGCGCCGCAACCGCGGCGGTCATGGCCGCATCCGGGATGTGGTTCAGATCGAGATCGATTGGCCTAAGCCGCCCGCGGCCGCGCACCTCGATCCAGGTCTCGCCCATTACGACCTCGGCGCCCATGCGCTCGAGCACTTCGGTGAAGCGCACGTCGCCCTGGATGCTATCTCGCCCGACGCCCTCGACACGCACCGGTCCGCCGCCGATGGCACCTGCGGCGAGGAAATACGAGGCCGAGGACGCATCGCCCTCGACGAAGATCTCGCCGGGTGAGCGATAGGGTTCGCCTGGCACGTGAAACACGCGCCAATCCTCCCGACGTACCTCGAGGCCGAAGCGCCGCATCAGGTTGAGCGTAATCTCCACGTAGGGTCGTGAAATAAGCTCTCCTTCCACCTCGATGGTGGTCGCCTTACCCGAGAGCGGCAGCGCCATCAGCAGCGCGCTCAGAAACTGCGAGGACACGTCGCCGCGCACGCGCGCCGGCGCGTCGATACGAATCTCGGCGGGTTGGATCAGGAGCGGCGGACAGCCATCGCTGCCCAGATAATCGACGCGCGCGCCAAGCCGGCGCAGGGCGTCGACCAGGTCGCGGATCGGCCGTTCGTGCATGCGCTGAACGCCGGTCAAGCGGAAAGTGCCGCTCGAGAACGCCAGCGCGGCGGTGAGCGGCCGGAATACGGTCCCGGCGTTGCCAAGAAAAAGCTCGGCTTCGCGCGCCGGAATCGACCCGCCCTCGCCAGCGACGTGAAGTGCGTCCGCGTCGCGCCGGATGCCCACACCGAGACGGGCGAGCGCCTCGATCATCACGCGAGTGTCGTCTGCGTCGAGCAGCCCGCGCACCGCCGTTTTCCCCCGTGCGAGAGCCGCGAGAAGCAGCACGCGATTCGAAATGCTTTTCGAACCCGGCAGGCGCACCGTTCCGGCCACGTGCCGGATCGGCTGCATCAGCAGCGACTGCATGGGGCCGCGATCACGTGTCGTACGCGCCGCTCAGCCAGCGCGCGCGTGCCGTGCGCGCTTCCGCGAATAGCTTGGCGAGCGCTTCGCCGTCCTTCGCTTCCAGACCCGCGCGGAAGCGCGCGAGCGACGCAAGGTAATCCTCGAGTTCCGCGAGGAGCGAGTCGCTATTTGCCAGGCAGATGTCGCGCCACATCTCGGGATGACTCGAGGCGATGCGCGTGAAATCGCGAAACCCGCTCGCCGCGTGGCTGAACAGCCGCGGCGCGTCCGGGCGCTGTGCCAGCTCGTGCACCAGCGCGAAGGCGAGCAGGTGAGGCAGGTGGCTCACTGCGGCGAACACGGCGTCGTGCTCCTCGGCGCTCATGCGCGATATGCGCGCTCCGCACGCCTCCCAGATCGCCGCCACGCGCGCCACGTCCTGCGGCGCGTTCTCGGGCAGCGGCGTCAGTACCACCCGCTTGCCGACGAATAGATCGGCCTTCGCGGCAGCCGCGCCACTGTCTTCGGCTCCGGCGATGGGGTGCGCCGGCACGAAGTGCGCGAGCAGCGAACCGAGCTGTGCGCGGGCAGCGCTCACCACGTCGCGCTTGGTGCTGCCTGCGTCCGTCACAAGCGCACCGGGGCGCAGCGCCGGCGCCAGCGCCGCGAACACGCCCGCGATCTGCGCGACCGGCGTCGCGACCAGCACCAGATCCGCGCCGCGTGCCGCCTGCGCAGCATCGGTTTGCGATGAGTCGATCACCCCGAGCGCCATCGCGGCCTCGAGATTCTTCGGGTCGCGGCCGACACCGACGACGTGTTCGCAGGCGCCTGCTGCCTTGATCGCCCGAGCGAAGGAGCCGCCGATCAGGCCGACCCCGATCACCGCCACGCGCTCGTACCGGGGCGCATTCATTCCCTGAGGCTCGCAGCGAGCGCCTCCAGAAAGCGCTCGTTCTCCTCGGCGATGCCCACCGTGACGCGCAAATGTTCGGGCAGTTCGTAACCCGTCACCGGCCGCACGATGACGCCGCGCCGCAGCAACCGCCGGTAGATCTCCGCCGCGCGCCCTACGCGGATCGCGAGAAAATTGCCGTAAGACGGAATGAACTCGAGTTTGAGCGCGCCGGCGCCCTGGGCGAGCTGCGCCAGCCCCTGCAGATTCTCGGCGTAGCATTGCGCCACGAATTCCATGTCATCGAGCGCGGCCGTCGCCGCGGCCAGGGCGACACTGTTGACGTTGAACGGCTGGCGCACCCGGTTCATGACATCGGCGACCGCCACATTGGCGAGCGCGTAGCCCACCCGCAGGCCCGCAAGACCGTAGGCCTTGGAGAATGTGCGCGTCACAACCAGGTTGGGATGACGCTTGAGCCATTTCACCGCGTCGCCGCGGCAGTCGGGCGGCAGGTACTCGTTGTACGCCTCGTCGAGCACAACGATGACCCGCTCCGGCACCGCGCGAAGAAAGGCCTCGATCGCCTCCGTTGGAGCATACGTGCCTGTCGGGTTGTTGGGGTTGGCGATCCACGCGACGTAGGTGTCCTCGGACACCGCCTTGGCCATCGCCGGCAGGTCGTGGCCATAGTCTTTTGCCGCGACGACGATCGAGCGCGCGCCTCGCGCCTGGGTGGCGAGCGGGTAGACCGCAAAGGCGTGTTGCGAAAAGACGGCCGAGCGGCCCGGTCCAAGGAACGCAAGCGCCACCAGCTCGAGCACGTCGTTCGAGCCGTTGCCGAGCACGATCGAGGACATTTCGATGCCGTGGCGCCTGGAAAGCGCGAGCTTGAGCTCATAGCCGTTGCCGTCCGGATAGCGAGCGATGTCCCCGAGCGCCAGCTCGATCGCGCGACGCGTACGCGGACCAATGCCGCGCGGGTTCTCGTTCGACGCGAGCTTGACGATCGTTTTCTCGTCCAGGCCCATCTCCCGCGCAAGCTCGGAGACCGGCTTGCCGGGCTGGTAGGGCGCAATCGCGCGCACGTAGGAAGGCGAAAGGTCGCAAAGATCCATGAGCATGTTCAAGGTTTCAGCGGGCTCGCCGTCACGCGACGGCGGCCGGATAGGAACCGAGGACCTTGAGGAACGGCGCTTTCTGCCGCAGCTCGGCAAGCGTGGCGGCAACGCGCTCGTCCTGCTGATGGCCCTCGACGTCGATGAAAAATACGTACTCCCACAAGGCGCTGCGCATCGCCCGCGACGGGCGAGACTCGATGCGCGTCATGCTGACGCGGTTCACGGCAAGCGGCGAAAGCAGCGCGTGCACCGCGCCCGGCTTGTTTTCCGCGGACATGACCAGGGAGGTTCGGTCGTTGCCGCTCGGCGCCGGCTCGAGGTTGCCGAGCACGAGGAAGCGCGTGGTGTTGTTCGGGTCGTCCTCGATCGAACGCGCAAGCACACGCAGCCCATAGCGGCTTGCCGCCGCTTCGGGCGCGATCGCGGCAGTGCCCGATTCGCCGCTCGCGCGCCGCGCGGCCTGCGCGTTCGACACCTCCTGCACGCGCTCCGCATTCGGCAGATGCTGGCTCAGCCAGCCATTGCACTGGGCAAGGGACTGCGCGTGCGAATAAACGCGCTTCACGTCGCGCAGCTCCGCATCGCGCGAAAGCAGGTACTGCTGCACGCGCAGCTCGATTTCGCCGCATATCTTGAGCGGCGTGACGAGCAGCAGATCGAGCGAGCGCCCTACCGCCCCTTCGGTCGAGTTCTCCACCGGCACGACGGAATACTCGACGGCGCCGGATTCGCAACGGCGGAACACTTCGTCCACCGTGGGCGCGGGCATCGCCTCCACCGCGTCACCGAACTGCTTTCTCGTCGCCTGCTCGCTGAATGTTCCTTCCGGGCCAAGGTAGGCCACGCGGATCGCCGCCTCCATGCTACGGCAAGCCGAAATCACCTCGCGAAACACCGCGCTTACGCGCTCCGCCGCGAGCGGCCCCGGATTAGCATTCGTCACGCGGCGCAGAATTTCAATCTCGCGCTCCGGCCGATAGGCCGGCGCCCCCGCCTTGAGATCGCCGATACGGCGCGCTCGCGCGGCGCGCCGGTTGACGAGCGCGAGCAACTCGTCGTCGAGCGCATCAATTTCCGCTCGCAGCTTATCGATTTCGTCCACGGACTTGTTCACTGTGCGGCGCCTGCGGCTTGTTCCCATCTGAGGTTCGCCGGCAGCGTTCAGAGCTTCGCGCTGCCGCGCGGTTCCTCCGCAAGATAGCGCACCGAAAGGACGCCGTCGATGCGGCGCAAGTCCTCGAGCGCCTCGGGAGGCACCGGGCTGTCCGCGTCGACCAGGGTATAGGCCATTTCGCCCCGGGACTTATTGAGCATGTTGTGGATGTTGATGCGGCGACTGCCCAGTGCATGCGACATGCGCGCCAGCATTTCTGGCACGTTCGCGTTCGTGATGGCGAGGCGGTAGGGCGACTCGCGCGCCATCGCCACGTCCGGAAAATTAACGGCATTGCACATGTTGCCGAACTCGAGGTAGTCGCGGACCTGATCGACCACCATGACGGCGCTGTTCTCTTCGGCCTCATGGGTCGAGGCGCCCAAGTGCGGCAGCGCCACCACGCCGGGTCGACCGAGCAGTCCGGCGGTGGGAAAATCGGTGACGTAGCACTTCAGCCGGTGCGTCTGCAAGCCCTTGATCGCCGCCTGCTCCTCGACGATGCCGTTACGCGAGAAGTTGAGCAGAATGGCGCCGGGCCGCGCCTGCTCGATGTTCCTGACGTTGATCAGGCGCTGCGTGTGTTCGACAAGCGGCACGTGCAGGCTGACGAAGTGGCTCGCCTTGAGCACTTCCTCGATCGAGGACGCGCGCCGCACCTGCGAAGGCAGGCTCCAGGCGGCGTCCACAGTGATCTCGGGATCGAAGCCAAGCACCTGCATGCCGAGCCGGATCGCCGCGTCCGCCACGAGGCTGCCGATTTTGCCCAATCCGATCACCCCGAGCGTATGGTTTGGCAGCTCGAAACCGGCAAAGTGCTTCTTGCCGTCCTCCACGAGCTGCTCGAGCTTCGGCGCGGCGGGATCGAGCGCGGCCACAAACCCGAGCGCGGGTACCAGATTGCGCGCCCCGATCAACATGGCCGCAAGTACCAGCTCCTTCACCGCATTGGCATTCGCCCCCGGTGCATTGAATACCGGTACGCCGCGAGCCGAAAGGATCTTGACCGGGATGTTGTTGGTGCCGGCGCCGGCACGCGCCACCGCTTTCACGTTGGCGCCAAAATCGAAGGCATGAAGGTCCTGCGAACGCACCAGGACCACGTCTGGCGATTTCGCCTCCTTGATCACCGAGTAGTGCTCGCTCGGAAAGCGCGCCAGGCCGACCGGCGAAATCTGGTTGAGCACCAGCACTTCGATCTTGCGCTCGAGCGTCCTAGCCATGGCGCGTCTCGAATTCCCTCATGTACTCGACCAGGCCCTGCACGCCCTCGATCGGCATCGCGTTGTAGATCGACGCGCGCATGCCGCCGACCGAGCGGTGGCCCTTGAGCTGCACCATGCCTCGCGTCAACGCACCTTTGAGAAATTCCTCGTCCAGGCGCGGGTCTGCGAGCGTGAACGGGATGTTCATGCGAGAGCGGTCGCGCCTATCCACCGGGTTGCGGAACAGCCCGCTCGAATCGATCGCGTCATAGAGCAGTTTCGCCTTGGCGATGTTGCGCCGCTCGATCTCGGCCAATCCGCCCATGCGCTTGAGCCACTTGAACACCAGCCCCGCGATATAGATCGAGTACGTCGGGGGCGTATTGAGCATCGATGCGGCCTGCGATTGCAGCCGGTAGTCCATCACAGATGGCGCGCCCCTGCGTTCCCGGCCGATGAGATCCTCGCGCACGATGACGATGGTGAGGCCAGCCGGTCCGACGTTCTTCTGCGCCCCCGCGTAAATCAGGCCGAATTTCTCGATCTCCATCGGGCGCGATAGAAAGTGCGAGGAGCTGTCGACCACGAGTGGCACCTCGCGCACCCTGGGAACCCAGTGGAACTCCACACCGCCGATCGTCTCGTTCGAACAGTAGTGGACGTAACGCGCGTCCGAACGGACCTTCCACAGGCCCTGCGCCGGCGCATAGGTAAACTTGCGGTCCTCCGCGCTCGCCGCGATCGAAACATCGCCGAAGGTCTGCGCTTCCTTGGCGGCCTTCACTGACCACTCGCCGGTCAGCACGTAGTCCGCCTTGCCGCGCCCATGGAGAAAGTTCATCGGTATTTGCGCGAACTGCAAGGTCGCACCGCCCTGCATGAACAGCACCTTGTAATGCGACGGTATCGCGAGCAGCTCGCGCAGGTCTTGCTCCGCCTCGGCGGCGATCGACGCGAACTCGGGGCCCCGATGGCTCATCTCCATGACGCACATGCCCGAGCCGTGCCAGTCGAGCATCTCGTCGCCCGCGCGCGCGAGAACTTCGTCGGGCAGCATCGCCGGCCCGGCGCTGAAGTTGAAGATGCGGGCCATCAGTGCAAGGTCCCGCCGGGCGGCGGTGCATCCGGCACATCGGCGTCGCCGCCGCTGCCATCGGCCGCTCCGCCCTCGGAGCCGTCGCCATTGCCCTTGGCCGGATCTACCTCGTCGCGCTCAACGATGCGCTCGATGCCGGCGAGCTTCTCGCCCGGATCCAGCGAAATCAGGGTGACGCCCTGCGTCGATCGGCCCTGCTCGCGAATTTGCGCCACCGCGGTACGAATCAGTACACCGCCGGTCGAAATGAGCATCACTTCGTCGGTATCGTCGACCAGCACCGCGCCGACCAGATTGCCGTTTCGCTCCGTGGTCTGTATCGCGATCATTCCCTGCGCGCCCCGGCCGTGGCGCGTGTATTCGCGAATCGCGGTGCGCTTACCGAAGCCGTTCGCAGTCGCAGTGAGCACGGTCTGCTCTTCGCTCTTCGCGACCAGCATGCACACCACGCGGCTCGCGCCGCCAAGCCTCATGCCGCGCACCCCGGTCGCCTGGCGACCCATTGGGCGCACTTCCTCCTCGAGAAAGCGCACCGCCTTGCCCTCGGACGAAAACATCATCACGTCGTAGGTGCCGTCGGTGAGCGCGGCGCCGACCAGGTAGTCGCTCTCGTCGAGGCCGACGGCGATGATTCCCGAAGGCCGCGGACGCGAAAAATCAGAAAGCGGGGTCTTCTTCACGGTTCCGTGCGCGGTCGCCATGAAAACGTAATGTTGCTCGTCGAACTCCTTGACCGGGACGACCGCGGTAATCTTCTCCCCTTCCTCGAGCGGAAACATGTTGACGGTGGGCTTGCCCCGGCTGGTGCGGCTTCCCTGCGGGACCTCGTACACCTTGAGCCAGTAGAGGCGGCCGCGATTGCTGAAGCACAACAGGTAGTCATGCGAATGCGCGACGAACAGCCGCTCGATGAAATCGTCCTCCTTGATCGCCGCCGCCATGCGCCCGCGCCCGCCGCGGCGCTGTGCCCGGTAGTCGGCGAGCGGTTGCGACTTGACGTAGCCGCCGTGCGAGAACGTGACCACCATGTCCTGCGGCGCAATCAGGTCCTCCATCGAGATATCTTCAGCGACAGTGACGATCTCGCTTTTGCGCGTGTCGCCGAACTCCTCGCGGGTCTTGCGCATCTCCTCGGTGATGATCGCCACGATGCGCGCCGGCTTGTCGAGAATGTCGAGCAGATCGGCGATCGCAACCATGACCTCGCGGTATTCGTCGCGGATTTTGTCCTGTTCGAGGCCGGTGAGTCGCTGCAGCCGTAGTTCGAGTATCGCCTGCGCCTGTTCGTCCGAAAGCCGGTAGCCGTCCTCCTTGAGTCCGAACTCGGCCGACAATCCTTCCGGGCGGAAGTCCTGCGCGCCCGCCCGGCTTAGCATCTCGCTCACCAGGTCCGAGCGCCATGACTTCGCCATCAGGCCGCGCTTCGCGTCGGCCGGCGTCGGCGCCTTCTTGATCAGGGCAATCACCTCGTCGACGTTCGACAGCGCGACGGCGAGACCCTCGAGGATGTGACCGCGCTCGCGAGCCTTGCGCAGCTCGAATGCCGTGCGCCGTGTTACCACCTCGCGCCGGTGTGCGATGAACGCGTCGAGCAGCTCCTTGAGGTTGATCAGCTTCGGCTGGCCGTCCACCAGCGCGACCATATTCATGCCGAAGGTGTCCTGCAGCTGAGTCTGCTTGTACAGGTTGTTGAGCACGACCTCCGGAATCTCGCCGCGCTTGAGCTCGATCACCACGCGCATGCCGGACTTGTCGGATTCGTCGCGGATGTCCGAGATGCCGTCGATCTTCTTCTCCGTGACCAGCTCTGCAATGCGCTCGAGCAGCGCCTTTTTATTCACCTGATAAGGCAGTTCGTCGACGATGATCGCCTGGCGGTTGCCCTTCTCCAGCTCCTCAAAATGGGTGCGCGCGCGCATCACCACCCGGCCGCGGCCGGTGCGGTACCCTTCGTGGACGCCGGAAACGCCGTGAATCAGTCCCGCGGTCGGGAAGTCCGGCGCGGGCACCAACCGGATCAGCTCGTCGATCTCGCACTGCGGGTTGGTCAGCACATGCAGGCAAGCGTCGACCACCTCCGAGAGATTGTGCGGCGGGATGTTGGTCGCCATGCCTACCGCGATGCCGGACGAGCCGTTGATCAGCAGGTTCGGAATGCGTGCAGGCAGGATCAGCGGCTCCTGCTCCGAACCGTCATAGTTCGCACCGAAATCCACAGTTTCTTTGTCGATATCGGCCAGCAGCTCGTGGCCAATCTTCGCCATGCGGATTTCGGTGTAGCGCATCGCCGCCGCGTTGTCGCCGTCGACCGAGCCGAAATTGCCCTGGCCGTCCACCAGCATGTAACGCAGCGAGAAATACTGCGCCATGCGCACGATGGTGTCGTACACTGCCGTATCGCCATGCGGGTGGTACTTACCGATCACGTCACCGACGATGCGGGCCGACTTTTTGTAGGGCCGGTTCCAGTCATTGGACAGCTCGTGCATCGCGTACAGGACGCGGCGATGCACCGGTTTGAGCCCGTCGCGCACGTCCGGCAGGGCGCGCCCGACGATCACGCTCATCGCGTAGTCGAGATAGGAGCGCCGCATCTCCTCCTCGAGACTGACGGGGAGCGTTTCTTTGGCGATTGAATCCATGTCGACTCGCGTAGGGCGGGAGAGGTGCCGGATCGTCCCGCCACGCCCAATCAGCGCTGCAGTTCGGGGGCAACAAAAAACGGGAAATTTTATCATGCGTGGCGCGCGCGAATCGGCGCAACGCTCCGCCCCTGAGCAATGCCGGACATTGTCTGACTGGGGTGCGCTTTCGATGCACGGCGCTCCTGCCACTGCTTGTCGTCACAGAGACACCTGTGTTTAAATCGATTTTTCCAACGCCGCCGGGAGACCACGGGTTGGACGGCGTCGATTGGGTCGAAGGGAATTCGGGGCTCGATCGGGGTGACCGCGGTTCAGGGCGTTCTCATCATGGGGCGCGTTCTACGTTCCTATGCCTGAGCGGCGGTGCCAACGAGGGGTCGCGTTTCGGATAACCTGAATGGGAGAACAAGCATGAC
>Ga0214472_10004134_pt1 | contig 15307 bp, 18 predicted proteins | sample RVTome_6_FD_207662 | JGI IMG/M metagenome (GOLD analysis project Ga0214472, IMG submission 207662) | Soil microbial communities from uranium-contaminated site in the Upper Colorado River Basin, Wyoming, United States - RVT140D175 | ecosystem: Environmental > Terrestrial > Soil > Contaminated >...
TAAAGATCGTAGTAACAGCGATAACTGCTGGCACGCCGGCCCTGTACATCATACGATTCAATCTGAGGTTAGTAGGTATCTTCATTTTCATTTCCATCCATTTAGGTTAAATATCGTTTAATCACTAGCAATGAATATAAACACAACGACGCCACCCGCCGTATCACCGTTTTTCCATAGATATCACGATAGCGCACCGGAATTCCGTATGTGTAACAGGACATCCGGATCAATTCTCTCGCCTCCATTCATGGGACGTGTATCTTCCTGTGAAAGGTGCAATGGTTCCTCCCCGGAAAAACTCGCGGCAGCTACTGCGGATCTCCTGCTGCGGTGCTTCACACCTTCCCTGGCTCGATGGGGATTCAACTGGATCACGCCGTCAACAATCTTAACCCGGTTGCCTGAGCGCAATACCGGCGGATTTCCCGCGCTGTACACACGACTGGACCCGTCATCAAAGCGGACTTTTATTTCATAACTTTTGATCGACTCTGTCTTTTTCTTGACCTCATCACCAAGAACATCCCCACTGACCATGCCGAGGTCACTGGCTGCGCCGTCCTTATGAATCTCACGTATCAACACAATCACACCGCACTCGGCACACATGATCCTGTTTGAACTGTTGCCTACCACATTTGCCTGAGTGGCGTGTGGGCTGATGTCCTGCTTCGCTGCAGTCGCCGCGTGCGGGGTATCGTTCTGGTTGCTGAACGAAACCGGGATCCATCCCATGAAGTTGCCGATATCGGCACCGTAAAACACTACTATAACGGTAATTGTAATCCACATTAGTTGTGAACGTGATTTGATGAGTCGTATTGGCATATTGCATCCTTTCGATCAACGCCGCATGGGATGACATATCATCTTGATGTCAATTTGACAGTAACCCATAATTCCTACAGGTATCTGTTTATCACTCTGAAGCTAGAGGGGGAGTTTAGGCACTACACTGGACACAGTCGGTACGGTGTCGCACATAATACGACTAGAGATAGGTATCGAAGGCCCCTGAATAAATCAGAAACTCCTTAACTCTGGATAATAGTTAAGGATATCTAAATATAGTTTTGCAGGACGGCGGATTGGTGTGGGATATAGCGATATGGCTTTGTTTGATAAAATCAGCGTAACCTGTCGCCTCGATATACGGTTGCGATAATCCCAGGAACCTTTTCAGGCTTCCTTTGGTCGTTGCAGGACCACGCGGTATGCGTCCATCCCGTGGCTCAAAAAGGCGTAAGCTGAGCCCCAGAGATAGAGACGGAAGCAACGGTAGAGCATCTCGCCCCAGCGACTGGTGATTTCATCCCGGGAAGCTTCCAGATTCTCAGCCCATGCCTTGCACGTAAGGTAGTAGCCGTGACGATCGTTGTGAACTGCCAATACCTCCAGTGGTGTTTTAGCCACTGCGCTCAGAAACGCGTGCAGGCAGAAATAGGAATGGTCCCCTGGAAAGATATAGCGGGAAATAAAGGTGGGTTTGGAGTATTTCTCACGGAAGGCGCTGGCATCAAGATACACACGTCCACCCGGTTTCAGTAACTTCTGGAACTGCCGCAGCACAGCAGGATAATCAGGAAGGTGTTCCATCACTCCCAGAATGACTATCGCATCATAAGGCTCAGGCGAGGTGTACTCCAGAAAGTCCTGGTTCTGCACCCGGCAGGGAAGTTGCAGCCTCTCAATCAGGCCCGACAAGAACTCCTCCGAACGGCGCGATATCGTCAGCGAGGTAACCTCTATACCACGCCGTCCGGCATGCTCAGTGAAGCTGCCCCAGCCACCGCCAACATCCAGAACGCGATCTCCGGGCTGCAGCCGGCACGAGTCGATGGCAAAATCCAGCTTGCGGCGCTGCGCCATTTCCAGAGTTTCATCATCGCGCTCGAACACCGCTTGCGAATAGCAGCGCGTTGGATCCATAAACGTGAGATAGAACTCGTTGTCATAGTCATAGTGGCTGGCAATCGCCCGGCGGTCGGTCTGCACCCGTCCAATGAACAGAGGCGCTATCCGCCGCCACAGTGTGTGCAGTGGATGGTGGTCGCTCAACACTCCCCGGAAACTGACGAACCCGAGCATGTCGCCTACTACGTCCAGGTGACCGTTCATGTAAGCTTCACAAATGCTCAGCTCATCCAATCCGCTGAGGGCAACCAATCCATCAAGGTCCTTGACAAGGACCTTGATTGCGGGTTCCCCTTTCCCAAAGCGGTAGCTGTAATCCCCCCATAACCGAATCTCAATTGGGGTTTTGATCTGGTCGGTCAAGCGCTTCTGAATCAACCTGAATATTCTGTCATAACGCATCAACAATGAAGTATCAACAGTTTGATCCATCGATTGTCCCTCCCCATGAAACAGTCAAAACTCCACTCCATCACCTTGTATAGCATAAATATTATCAGTTGACAGTTTTCTTGTCAGCCAGCTTGCAACATGGACATTCAGCGGGGTCCTGTTTTTTGCGGCATCCGCGACAACAATGCCCGGCTAATGCTATCGTTGCAAGTGAAAGACCGATATTGGGTCCAGAAGCGGTACGTTATAATTCGTCCTTACCTGGTCGAACCCACCACCAGTTGGTTATCTACTCCTTTTACTCCAGCCACAGCACCGGCTATTTCTTTGGCTCTATCACTCATCTGCTGCGAGTCTGCCGATCCGCTCAGTGTCGTTACACCATTCATGGTATCAACATTGATCTGCAGAACCTTGAGACCAGGCTCCGCTAAAATGGCTGCTTTGACTTTGGCGGTGATCGCGGTGTCATCGAGGGCCACACCGACATTATCGCTTTGCTCACCAAGTTTCTTTGATGTCTCGTTCATTGCATCACCGGTCTTCTCGGCCGCCTGGTCAATTGACTTACCCACGGTTTCTGCCGAATCTTTTTTATCGCAAGCGGCAATACCAACAGCGAGAATCATCGAAGCCACTGTTAATAAAAACATTTTTGAAATATTCATTCGTAGCTATCCTTCCGTTTAATGTATAGTTTAAATACGAACGCACAGGATACTGTTTAAGACGAATACGCTCTGTGCGGTATCTAACATATGCGGCGCAGTGGGATAATTTATGTTATGAACACTCAGGTGATACACCTTGTCGCATCCTGACGCCGTGTCTGAGGCTTGTGCGAGTACTCTAGCAGCGTTGCGTCGAGCGGTAGATACGCGAGACAGTACCCAAGGCTCGTTATACGGCAATAGCAGCGGTGTCCTGGCGGTACTGCACATCGGACAGCAAGCGATCTAATTCTTTCCTGACGACGGCGTAACACTCGCAAGTGCCGACCTCCAATCCGGACCGGTCAAGCACCGCAATGTGGCCGCGCCGATAACGAATAATGCCGGCGCGTTGCAATTTCCCGGCTGCCTCAGTAATGCCTTCCCGGCGTACGCCGAGCGCATTGGCGACCAATTCCTGCGTCATGACCAACTCATTCAAAGACAATCGATCAAGGGTCAACAATAGCCATCGGCACAGTTGCTGCTCTACCGAATGGTGCCGATTGCAAGCCGCAGTCTGGGACATCTGTGTGACTAACGCCTGGGTATAGCGCAGCAACAAACGCTGCATCAGTCCAGCGCGATTGAATTCCTCCTTCAGCAACCTTGCCTGTAGCCGGTAACCGTGACCCGCGACCTGCACGACAGCCGAACTGGGCGTAGTATCACCTCCCATAAACAGAGAAATGCCAAGCATGCCTTCGTTGCCCACCCCCGCGATTTCGGCCGATGAGCCAGACTCCATGACATAGTGCAGCGATATGATGGTAGTCGTGGGGAAATAAACGTGCTGCAACTGGCCGCCGGGTTCGTAGAGGACTTCACCGAGCAACATCGGGACCAGTTCCAGATGGGGAGTCAGGCGCTCGAATTCCGCGGTGGGCAAAGCGGCGAGAAGATGATTTTGATTGGGGCTATGGGGTAATGACATGGCGGATTATTGAAATTCTGTGTTCTATTTCTTTACGCCAAGCTCCACACCGATTCCTCGGTAACCGATGAAGGCGCAGGATTGGTTAAACATCGGTTCACCGCTCACCTGAAACTTTTGTTGTGAACCATTGGCATTGATGCGGGTGAAAACGAAATCCAGGAATGGCTCCCGAGCTGCAATCCTCGCCTGAAGCAATTCTCTCTCCGCTTCATTCCAGCCAGTCATCCCGTCATCACTTGGTTCACCTACAAAGGCGTCGACACGGATTCCGAGCATTTCCAGTACCGGACCGGAAACCTTGGTGAAGCTCCCGTTTTCGTCCTGCTCCCAGTACCAATCGGAGGCCAGCTCGGCCAGGCTGCGATAACGCGCTTCGCTTTCGCGCAGTTCAGCTGTCCGTTCCTGTACCGTCTGCTCCAGCACCTCGCTGTAATTCTCGAGTTTTTTGTACAGCAACCGCACTTCCAGCATATTGTGGATGCGCGTCTTGACTTCAACCAGATCAAACGGTTTGCTGATAAAATCCTTTGCACCGGCCAGCAACGCGCGCAGTTTGTGGCCCGGTTGGGCAGTAAGCACGATGACTGGAAGGTAGCCGTCAGCGTCGTTGGTCTTGAGGCCTTCCATCACCTGGAATCCATCCATGCCAGGCATCTGCAGGTCGAGAAGGATCAGGTCGTAGCGATTTTTCCGATTCAGTGCGCAGACTTCCTGGGGGTTCATCGTCGACGCAATGCGGGTGTAGCCGGCCTCACTCAGCAATTGCTCAAGCAAACTGACATTGACCTCCTGATCATCGACGATCAGGATGCTCGCGTTAAGGATGTCAGCCCCGCTAATCTTCATGCTTTTTCATCTACATTTGCGCGGGCCGATCGTGTTTTTGCAAATCTCAGTGTCTCATCCAGCGTATCCATGAACTCATTGACCTTGATAGGTTTGGTGAGATAACGGAAGAATCCTGCCTCCAGGCCTTTCTTTATGTCGCGAGGTATCGCATTTGCGCTGAGTGCAACCACCGGGATATGCGCTGTTGACGGGTCTTCAGCCAGGATTCTCAGCGCTTTGATACCACTGATGCCAGGCAAATTAATGTCCATCAGGATGACATCCGGCCGGAAGACGCGCGCAATCTCGATACCGCTGCCGCCATCCCCCGCACTCATCAAACGGATATCGGGCCGGCGCGCAATGAGATCCTCGACCAGCATCAGATTGGCCGGGTTGTCCTCGACATAGAGCAGGGTACGCAACTGCGGGTTGGCTTGAACTTGTGCCTGGGCAACAGCCGTGGGTTTGGCGGAGATAGCGACAGCTTGTGGCTTAGCCGTCAGCTTCAGTTCGATCCAGAACACACTACCCTGCCCGAGAGTGCTTTCCACGCCTATAACACCCCCCATCAATTCGATCAGCCGCTTGCACACCACCAAACCAATGCCTGTGCCCTCATCGACACCGGTCTCTTTACCGAGCCGATTGAATGGCTGGAAAAGCTCAGTCAGTTTATCAGGAGCCAATCCTTCGCCGGTGTCTTTGATACAGATGCGAACGCGCCCTGTTGTGGTCGTTATGAAATCAACGACAACCGTTCCACCAACCTTGTTGTATTTGATCGCATTGGAAAGAAGGTTGATAAGAACTTGCTTCACGCGTGTTCTGTCGGCTTTGATAAAGTACGGGGTTTCAATTTGCGGAAAGATCACACTGATATCGCGCTTTTTCGCCTGCGGTTCGATCATAGTCTCGATTTCGCGCACAACTTCGATAAGCGATATCGGTTCCATCGACAGCGACAGCTTCCCGGATTCGATCAGCGCGAGGTCGAGAATTTCGTTGATCAGTTCCAGCAGGTACCACCCCGCCTTGAGAATCTGATCGATACATCTCTTCTGGGAAATTGTTGGCGCTGGTGAACCGGATTCCATCAGCTGGGCGAACCCGAGGATCGCACTGAGCGGCGTACGTAGCTCATGGCTCATGCTGGAAAGGAAATCCGATTTCGCCTGATTGGCTTTTTCCACAACGGCCATGGCATTATACAGTTCCAATTCGACCTGCTTGCGCAGGGAATTGTCGTTGCCGATCAGCAGGTATCCGATGATATCGCCATAATCATCGCGCAATGCCGTGATCGACACAATAGCCGGAAAGCGGCTACCATCCTTGCGGATATAGGTTAATTCATAGATGTCTTCGATCCCGCGCGAAGCCTTGAAAGCCAATGCCTCAAACCCCGGACTGATGGTAGTTCCGAGTTCGATGCTTAGAGCTTGCGCGCGCGCCATTACTTCCTGTGGATCATGGATGTCGCTGGGATTGATCTTGTTTACGACTTCGGCAGCCTGATAGCCCAGCATGCGCTCGGCGCCAACATTGAATAATTGAATGATGCCTTTTTCGTCAGTGGCGATAAGCGAGAAATTGGCACTGGTGAGAATTGCGTTCTGCAAGGCCCCCGCTTTAAGCAACTCTTGCTGACTCTGCAGTTCGGTAATGCGACATGTCTTGCCAGCATCGTCGATAATGACGGAATCGTTTCCTGTTTCGAACATAGCTGGACTCCGTGTAAAGCATACAATAATGTAGGATCGGATCTCGCAGCAGCGGCTGCAAGATGAGCAGGTGAAAACAGGTTACGCCAGCCACACCTGGAAAAATCACCAATTGCTCACGGCCCCGGTGAGGGATGTCCTGCGCTAGTCAGCGCCAGCAGCAACAATTACAAGTTCACGCACCCAAGATGTCTCTGCGCCCGTTTCCAATAGCAGCAAAGCAGCATCCCACTCCTCCCGGACTGAGTCTGTACGGTAGCACACATAAGGCCGTCATTTGCGCTTATTTGTAATGCCGTATGGGAGAGCTTGGATCTTTGCTGCCAAACCTCCACCCGAATCTTCCAAGATTTGCTCACGGCAGGATTGCGGTAATGGACGTTTGTTCGTTTTTGTTCTGTTTTGTGCGGACAAGTACTTCCACTACATCGCCATCATCGTTTGCGGCCGGGACAGCGGCGCTACAGGAAACACAAGGTATTTATTTTACACGACTGATGCTTCTAAGATTTCTTGCCCACAACCAGCAGCAGCACGCCCGCGATTATTGCTCCTACACCAGCCCAAACGGGTATATTGATTGTTTGCCTGTCCTTTACCACCAACTCAATCGGGCCAAGTGCAGCCTCATGGGTATCCTTGGTGTAGCTGAACTTGCCATATGCCAGCCCCAAGGCGCCGACTATGATCAGCACGATTGCTGTGATTTTGACTGTACTCATACCATCTTCTCCTAATACTGAACCGTTGAATCGACGCCACATAGAACCTTTCGATAGTTACTACAACGGCTTTCGACCTTGAATGACACGAATCAGGATCACCACGATCGCGATGACCAAAAGAATGTGAATCAATCCGCCCATAGTGTACGAGGAGAGCAAACCAAGTATCCAAAGGACAACCAAGATGACTACAATAGTCTCAAGCATTTTTGTTACTCCTTATTACCGCAAGCAGATATTTCTGCCGGGTGCAGTTTAATCAAAAAACGAGGTGTATTCGGTACGGTATAGCACATATGACAACTGTCGGTGATGCCATGGTTCCTTTAAAGTTTAGCTGATCTGACTCGAAGAATACTGGCCCGGCCATAAAGACTACGAGATGGTTCTGATATATTGGTTCTAAGTAGCTTGGTGTACTCCTCCGCCCCCACCGGCCGACCGAAGTAGTAGCCCTGCCCCTCACCACAATGCTTGGCCCGTAGGAAGGCGAGCTGTTCTGGCGTTTCAATACCTTCCGCAATGACTCGTTGCTTGAGGTTTCTACCCATGCCGATCATGGCGCTGACGATGATAGCGTCGTCCGGATCGGTGGTAATGTCGCGCACGAACGACTGGTCGATCTTCAGAGTATCGATCGGAAAGCGTTTCAGATAACTTAAACTGGAATAGCCTGTACCGAAATCATCGATGGCAAGCTTCACTCCCATAGCTTTGAGCGCTCCCGGATCAACTTGACAATGGCAGGATCACTTTCAATAAGAAGTACTTTTTCGCCCGTATTGTCCATGTTCATAAATATTTCTGTAATTAAGATCCAAACATACCTCTCCAAAGTTTTTATTATCAAGAGGAGATATCGTACGTTATCGGATGGCTGTCATAGCGGATAGATAATCCACCAAGATAATTATTGTGCGATGAATGACCTGGCATATTCTGTTCGGTGTCATACATAACAAAAAGAATAAGCGTTATTCTAATGACGGGCTTTCTATTTGCAAAACCCCATCCATCACTATTGAGATTTCAGTCATGATAAGAACGAGCTCTTGTTAACTTGAGCAGTGGTAGTTTTATCACACAAAAAAAAGGCCCTGCGAGGGAGCACAGGACCTTAAAGGGAAAAAGTTATCTACTTAACCAAGAAAAATCTGATTTATTGCCTTCCGTCATCAACTCTGTTGAATCATAGATGGATTAATATGAAAACTCCTACTTGATCAAGCGTGACATACAACCTGGCATAACGTTTATTCTAATAGCCCAAACATCTACCATCGTTGTCAGCGCGCACACGCTGTCATACCCAATAACCTGCATAGCTCACTCCCGTAACATGTTCGCACGGTTTGAGAGCGTGAACCTCGTAACCATTATCATGATCTGGATGACGGCCTAACGCCGCTTTCAACTGATATGTGAAAGTACCCAGCGGTTCCTGTCGGACAACCCGCATGTCTGGCGATGAAACACCGCATTTATCGGGTCCCAGCCTGTCATGCCGGTGAGCAGCAGATAGAATGAAACAAACAAGGCATAAGGCAACCCGACTATCAAAGGCGTAATGATTTCTGTCGTGGCCATAACCAGAGGAATAATTAATACACCTTCCGCAATCATACTTCCTGCAATCAAACGGAATGAGCGATCTACCACTCCTATGTTTTCCTGTATCTCACGTATTTTCCTTAGTGTATTCATAATATCATTTTCATATAATTCATAATGTTTATGCTCTAACCTATTTACATTATTCCCAACTTACAGTGAAAACATTGCACCTTCTGTCTGCCAGCACACAGATAGAGCGCATAATTGGAAATTCCAAGTGAATGAAAAATGAAGCAGATTTATTTTATAAGAATGAACTTCAATTTTTTACATGAAAATAATCTATCCCGGCTTCTCGTTTTTTTCATGAAAATAAATATCGTAGCCGCACCCTGATTCAGGGACATAGACACAAGAATCCGGTACATAACCGAATGTTGCATAAGGCTACATTCTTGGGAAATTACCAGGCCCTGCCAGCTGATGGACGTAATAACCCGCCGTACCCTCATGGCCATATGTGCGTTATCGCACAGAGAGCGATCACAATTTATTGGATTATGTGCCGTTGATATCGCTTTTTTTAGCTGTATCAAACGAAATCGCAGAAACAACCAAGCCTAATCCAGGAGACTTTAAAAATGCATACCATAGCCCATTTCACCAAATTCGTCAGGTACGTCGTCACCGCCGGCATGCTTGTTCTGAGCCTGCATTTTCCAGTCGCGAATGCAGCCATGGTTGGCACCGAGGCTGCGATCAACTCCACGCTGACTCAACACGAAAGCAATAGCATCCAGGACACCCTCAATCGCGAAGAGGTGAAGGCGAAGCTGTTTTCACTCGGTGTCGATCCGGCACAAGTGCAGGCACGTGTAGATGCGCTCACCGAGAGTGAGACGCAAATGCTCTCTAAAAATCTCGACCAGATGCCCGCAGGTGGCGATGTCGGCTTACTGCTGGTAATCCTGCTGCTGATCCTCATCTTCTAGGTATGGCTAATACAAACAGGTTATCTCTCAAATAATTTCCCGCACCAGCCAGCCGATGATCTGCGCAATCAATGCGCAATCAAATAGACAAATGTCCAAGATACGGTTGCCTCAATCTGGCCGCAGGCGATAGAATCTGCTGCAGGCCCTCAACCCTAAGGATTATTTTTTATGGAAACATTCAATAGATTCGCCAAGCCCGTCAGCCACATCGTCACCGCCGGTATTCTCGCCCTGAGCCTGCATCTACCGGTCGCGAACGCCACCATGGTCTCTACCGAAGCCGTGGTGCACGCCGCCCAGACGCAACAGCAACGTGCCCGCATCCATGAAGCCTTGAATCGGGAAGATGTGAAAGCAAAACTTGCGTCACTTGGCGTCGATCCGGCACAGGTACAGGCGCGGGTGGATGCGCTCACTGATGAAGAAGCGCAGCAGCTAACCAGGAACCTGGACGAGATGCCTGCCGGCGGCGATATTGCGAGCGCCGTGTTGCTGGTCTTCCTGGTGTTGCTTATCACCGACCTCCTTGGCCTCACTGACGTGTTCCCGTTCACCAAGAAAGGCTCCGCACGCCAGTAAGTACCCATTCCAGTTTCCAGTCCATGCGTGGCTACAAAAACTCTCAGCCCGAACTGGACGTTTTTCTTTTAGTATTACTGCTGGTTATGCTGGCCGGTTGCGCAACGCCGCAGACCGATCGATTGATCAAGTCCACGTCGGCGTTTCCACGTGCGGTAGAACTCACCACCGTGCCATTCTTCCCACAGGAGACCCACCAGTGCGGCCCGGCGGCGCTCGCTACGGTACTTAACGGCTCGGGGCTGAACGTCACACCTGAAGAACTCACGCCACAGGTGTACCTGCCCGAGCGTCAAGGCAGTCTGCAGTTCGAATTGCTCGCGGCCGCGCGCCGCCACGGACGCGTGCCTTATGTACTGCGCCCGCAGCTCGAAACACTCATCACCGAAGTCGCTTCCGGCAACCCGGTGCTCGTATTGCAGAACCTGGGGATCACTGCCGTACCCTTCTGGCACTATGCTGTGGTCGTGGGCTTCGACCTGGCGCGCGCCAAGGTGATACTGCGCTCGGGTCGCGAGCGCCGGCATATCACCTCGTTGCGAACCTTTGAGCGCACCTGGCAGCGTGGCGATTATTGGGCTGTCGTGGTATTGCCACCTGATAAGCTTCCGCAAACGGCCGAGGAGCTGCCGTACCTGCAAACGGTGCTGGCGCTGGAAAGACTCAAACGCTGGCAGGACACTTCCGCGGCTTACGGCGCGGCGCTGAAACGCTGGCCAAAAAGTCTCGGGGCACATATGGGTTTGGGTAACAGCCGCTATGCACTCGGCGACCTGCGCGGCGCCGAGGACGTCTTCCGAGCCGCGATGCGTGAGCACCCGCAGGAGGCGGCGGCGTTCAACAATCTGGCGCAGGTCCTGGCCGATCAGGAGCGCTGGGACGAAGCGGAAGTGCTGGCACAACGGGCGGTAGATCTGGGCGGCGAGAACGCCGGCATTTTTCAGCAGACACTGTCACGCATCAAGGCACGCACTAATAATTAATGCGCGCGACGGCCCCCCGGTCGTCGCGCGCACTTGAAACCTCTGGTTCAAAATCGGGACAGGCCTGCTTACTCGGTCTGTCCCAACCTGTGGCGGTTGATGGGCATCATATAAAGACAGATCATCAGAAGCTGTATACCCCACCTGCATACCAGCCCTGAACATTGTCTTTCGTACCATCAACGCCGGAAATATTGGTATAACGCTGGTATTCCGTACGTAGCATCCAGCTGCTGGAAAGATCGAATTTCACACCAGCGCCATAATAGGGCTTGGTGCTATCCTTATCCACTACCAGGACACCCTGGACAGTTCCGCTGTTGTTAACATTGTATCTTGCATAGCCCAGCCGACCGAAGATGCCGAAGCGTTCGGTAACCGGTATTGTGCCCAACACGCTGGCTGTCCATGCGTTGGCATCTTGCTTGGCATTTATGTTGTTATTACTGGCATTGAATAGTGTTCCGAAACTGGTGTAGCCCAGCTCAGCGCTCAGATTATTGCTGAATTGATAACCAAGCTCGCCGCGCACGCTGGTATCAGCGCTATCGCAACTCGATATATTACGACAATATTTACGCGCTTCGGCTTGGCCTGCGTCTAACCCGAGATATAAGCCGCTCCCGGCAGCTTGGGCAACATTCGCCCCCATCGTGCCGACGAGTGCCGTGCACAATGCGGTAACTTTTATTTTGTTCTTTAACATGGCGATTCCTTTTGATTGGTGGGAGAGGTATAACCGGGCAAGACCTTTGCCGGGAATTCAAAAAATAGACTTATGGATAAATTTCGTCTGTGTGCCGTACAACATAGCGGAAGGAGATGGGCTGAAGCGCGCTCAAATCAACGGCGTCCGCCGCTTTGACATGAGGGCTGGGCGCCCCCCCGGGAAGGGCCGCCCGCATATAACCAGCGCAATCACTTGCCCCCCCCAAACATGTAGGCGATGACCGCTAAAGTCAGAATCACCGTAGCGAGGATCAGCCACCGATTCTGGGTCTTGGAAGTCATAGCGTCCCTCCGGCCTGTGTCGTGCTGCTGAGGGACTGAGGACAAGCTGTGATCAAACTCATAGCCCTTATCCACGACAGGGTTGCGCCCCAATGCGTCAGCGACCTGATAGGGAAACGTCCCGCACTGGTTGTGCAGCGCTACTCCACAGCTGCGTATTTGGAATAGGGAATAAAGTGGATCCCAGCCCAAGATAGCTGTAAGTGCGGGATAAATGCTGAGGAGGATCACGTATCCGTGCCAGCCAAATATACCACCGAGTATACCACCGAGAGCCAGATCAAGAGACGGCAGACCGATCATGAGTGCGGCGATCACGCCGCGTATGACGCGATCATTGAGTCCAAGATTCTGCACCGTGCCTAACTGCTGTGTAATAAATTTTATTTTGTTCATCATAATGGCGATTCCTTATCTTTGGTTGGGAGTAACAGAACGGGGCAAGAGAGTTGCCAGGAGTCCAAAATAGGCTTATGGATAAATTTCGTCTGTGCGCTATACATCATAGTGAAAGGAGGTGCGCAGAAGCGTAATCAAATCAATCTAATGGGGAAAGCCAATCCTTTGAGCCACCCAGACTTTCTCGCGCACGAAACAAGCGGCACTGCGAAATTCTTCTTTTGAATACAAATGCACATATCGCTTTATCTCACTGATTCGGTGATCGGACGCCTAATTTTCTTAGTAAATATAATGATATGTGCGGTATAGGACATAAGGGGGGAGGGGTGTATACTGTACCGACGAAAATCAATCCACATATCAGGTGATTAGTCACAGTCATGTTACTGGTATCGAACAATCGAACAATCGAACAATCGAACAAATGTAACTGCCCGGAGGTCTCGTGTGTCTACCCCAAGCCTGGAGCAAAACCATCTTCTCGCCGCCCTGCCCGAGTCCGTACGCGAACGCCTGTTTCACCATCTGGAATCAGTACAGATGCCGCTTGGCGACGTCCTTTACGAGCCCGGCATCAAGTTGCACTACGTCTATTTCCCCACAACCTCCATAGTGTCTCTGCTTTACGTCATGGAAAATGGCGCATCGGCTGAGATTGCGGTGGTGGGTAACGAAGGCATACTCGGCATTGCCCTGTTCATGGGTGGCGAAACCACACAGAATCGGGCCATTGTGCAAAGCGCGGGCCACGGATACCGGCTCAAGGCGCAGTTGCTCAAGGATGAATTCCATCGTGCCGGGCCTGTGATGCATCTGTTGCTGCGTTACACTCAGGCGCTGATTACGCAGATGGCTCAGACAGCGGTCTGCAATCGGCATCATTCCATAGACCAACAACTGTGTCGCTGGCTGCTGTTGAGCCTGGACCGGCTGCCTTCGAACAATCTGAGCATGACTCAGGAATTGATAGCCAATATGCTCGGTGTGCGCCGCGAGGGTGTTACAGAAGCCGCCGGTAAATTGCAAAAAGCCGGGTTGATTCTCTACCATCGTGGACATATTACCGTTCTTGATCGGCCGGGATTGGAGGCTCATGTCTGCGAATGCTATCAAGTCGTCAAAAGAGAATCTGATCGCCTGCTCCCCGACGTGATTGCCGAGTGATCCCTTGCAACGCTTGGTGCACTCTCACCATCAAACCGCCTGACTTGCTAAATCTGTGCGCTATGTTCGCCAACGTACAGAATTTACCGACACTTTAACTTATGAATAACAAGAACACAGTTGTGCGGAAAATCAGGAATGTGGCTATCGATGCTGATATTGACTCGCGGTATGGGCGAAACACTGGTGATCGGAGATGACGTGACAGTGACGGTGCTGGGCGTTAAAGGCAAGCGGATATGTATCGGCGTGAATGCGCCGAAGAACGTCACGGTGCACCGTAATGAGATCTATCAGCGGATACAACAGCAGAAACAAGACATTGCCGAGGGAGCGAGCTCAGGGCTGAGCAGTGATGATCAGCCTCCCGGATCCAGCATGCAGATAAGCAACACTTAGTTTTAAGCGAAGGTGTACATGTGTTGGGGAACCGATTATATTGGGCTCCTCACCACATATAGATTGCTTACCTTACAAGAGCATTGTTGATTGGATCTAGTGGTCCTTATCTCACTGCAAACACCGTCCGACATCAGGATTGCATTATCTACTCTCCTTGTGCCGCCTATTCACTATAGACCCGACACTATAGGAGATTCCGATGCCTCCCATTACACACACTCCCCATGCAAATCGTCTGCTTGCCGCACTACCCCGTAAGTACCGGCAGCATTTCCTTGCGGGCTGCAAGCAAGTCGAGCTCGTTTTCGCCGAAGTTCTCTGCGAACCTGGCGAGACTATCCGTCACGTTTACTTTCCCATCGATAGCTATATCTCTTTGGTGAGCCCGGTCGATAGCCGAGCCAAGCTGGAGGTGGCACTGGTCGGCAATGAAGGCATGCACGGGATTGCCCTCATACTTGGCGTAGATGTTTCACCACTGCACGCCTTGGTACAGGGTGAGGGTACTGCGTTGCGCATGAACGCCGCGCTGTTTCGCCGTGAACTCCAGCATAGTCCGGCACTGCAACGGGGTCTGAACCGTTATATCTATGTGCGAATAAGCCAGCTCGCACAGACAGCTGCGTGCACCCGTTTTCATGTGGTAGAAGCGCGTCTCGCCCGCTGGCTTTTGATGACACAAGACCGGGCGTACTCGGACAAGTTGCATATCACCCATGAATTCCTCGCCTACATGCTGGGCGTGCGTCGGGTCGGCGTTACCAAAGCCGCGGGCTCACTGCAAAAACGCAAGCTGATGAATTATAGCCGTGGCACTATCACGATTCTCAACCGCAAAGGCCTGGAAGCCGCTTCTTGCGGGTGTTATCGGGCCGACAAGGCAACGTACGACCGCATCATGAACTAGTAAGATCGCGCGAATCCGTATAGATGGAACGCTGATAAATAAAAAAGCCCACCTATAAATAGGCAGGCTTTTTTAT
>Ga0214472_10004135_pt1 | contig 15304 bp, 13 predicted proteins | sample RVTome_6_FD_207662 | JGI IMG/M metagenome (GOLD analysis project Ga0214472, IMG submission 207662) | Soil microbial communities from uranium-contaminated site in the Upper Colorado River Basin, Wyoming, United States - RVT140D175 | ecosystem: Environmental > Terrestrial > Soil > Contaminated >...
CTATGCGGGGTAAATTCAAAGATTCCCACCAGTGGCAGTGGATTTTTATCTACAAAAATATGGATCTTCTTTATGTAGTGTTCCGCTGTTTGTGGAATTTTAGTATGTAAAGATATAGGGACTATCGTTGCATCTTCTGCGGTATATGGGGCCTTGATTTCGATAATGTCCTGGCCGGTGCCTTCAATGATTTCCCTGTCCTTAAAATTGGCCGGTTTCAAATTTTCAATCCAGACCTTATCTGACAGTTTTTCCCGGTAATCAGCGGGTGCAACATCCGCCAGGGCTATTGTTGTGAATATAGCCAGGATAACGACCATCTGCAGTTGGTTTAAACCCCTGTTATTAAAAGGCAACTTCATCATCACTTCCTCCACCATATACAGTTAACTGCGCATATTAACATATAATAGTATTATGATATGTCAATTATTTGCTATCGTATAATTACTGATTATTTAACTATTGGAAAACAAACGTTCAACAGGGTTCAATTAAAGTTGACGGATGAACAGGAATTTTGGGGTATGGTGGTATATATACTATGGGGTAGTTTGGACATAATTATCATCTAAACAACCTTATGAAGGTTATGTAAATGTATGATAAATAGTTATAATAACTGTATTAAATACTGCCGCCATTGTACTGTGGCCGGGGACTTTACTTGCGTGTGGTAATTGAATTGCCTAGAATTGGCTTTGATGTTTTAGAACATGATTAATATCTCCACGGAAATAGGTGAATTTTCTACTTCTTTCAAAGCGATAAATTTGTTTGAAGTCGCTCTAATTACAGATATAATCTTGAACCAGCATCCGAGTACATTCTTGGTTACAATTTAAGCATAACTAATTGTTACTAATGAGTCTTGTAAGGGAATAATAACGCAGGCGATATATCAGGCGATATATGTAAAAATAATAAATGTATATACTAAGCAAACGATATTCTGATTCCTTTTTTCCATGCAGTGCACAGGCGCTCGCCTTGATAAATATTAAATCTGTCCCACCCGAATACAATTATTCGAATTCAATTTCAAACTCTCTGCGGCTTTTTGATCTCGAGGCTTCAGTGAGTTTCCATAAGTAGAAGAGATCAAGCACATGATCAACTAATAATAGAGGAGGAGGTCATGAGTAAATTATCATTAAGTAAATGGCTAATAGCCGCTCTGGCCGTAATGGTATCGGTGCCGTCATTTGCGAACGATGAAGTTCGTAAGCTGACAGAAAATCCGAACTATTGGGCTTATCCTGGCGGCAACTACAACAACACGCGTTATAGTGAATTGAAGCAAATCACTAATCAGAACGCTGCTAGCGTGGTTGCAGCTTGGACGTTCTCAACTGGACGTCTGCAGGGTCATGAAGGTGGACCGTTGGTCCTGCCACCCAGTGCAACTGGACTGGCAACAGATCATCTGTATATCCATTCTTCATTCCCGAATGATGTCTTTGCTATCGATCTTGATACATTGAACATCACCTGGTATTTCGAGCCACAACAGGACGAGGCTGAAACAGTCCCCGTTATGTGTTGTGACATCGTTAACCGTGGTCTTTCATACAGCATGGGCCAGATTTATCTGCAGCAAGCAGATACCACTCTGGTTGCACTGGATGCCAAGACTGGTGCTGTGAAGTGGAAAGCAGAAAATGGTCGTGACATCGGTTACGGTCCGGCGGCTGGTAATACCAATACCCACGCTCCGCATCCGATGAAAGACAAGATCATGACCGGTTGTTCCGGTGCTGAGTTTGGTGTGCGTTGCTGGATGGCCGCTTTCAATGCGAAAGACGGTAAACTGGCTTGGCGTGCATTCAGCATGGGCCCGGATTCTGACATCCTGTTTGATCCCAACAAGACCACATCAATGGGCAAACCGGTCGGCAAGGATTCATCCCTGAAGACCTGGTGTTCCAACGCTGACTGGAAAGCACCTTCTACAGGTCCTAACACCTGTAAAGGTCTGAGCGATCAGTGGAAAATCGGTGGTGGTTCCGTGTGGGGCTTTTGGCCAGCGGACTTTGAAGAGAACCTGATGTACTACGGTTCTGGTAACCCCGGTACCTGGAACCCGGTCGTGCGTCCTGGTGACAACAAGTGGTCCATGACCACCTTTGCCCGTGATATCGACACCGGTATGGCACGTTGGGCCTATCAGATGACCCCTCATGATGAGTGGGACTATGACGGCATCAACGAGCATATCCTGGTCGACATGAACGTCAAGGGTAAGATGACCAAGGCGGTAGTTCACTTCGACCGTAATGGTTACGGTTACACGTGGAACCGCATTACCGGCGAGTTGCTCGTGGCTGAGAAGTATGATCCGGCTGTTAACTGGTCCACGCATGTTGACATGAAGACCGGTTATCCGCAGACCCAGCCACAGTACAGCACCCACTTCAACGGTGAAGATGTTGTGTCCAAGGACGTTTGTCCTGCGGCTCTCGGTACCAAGGATCAGCAGCCTGCGGCTTACAGCCCGCGGACTGGCCTGTTCTATGTGCCGACCAACCACGTTTGTATGACATATGAACCTGTCAGCTATGCTGCTGGTGGTAACCAGTACACCGCTGGCCAGGCCTATGTTAATGCCAATCTGACCATGTATCCTGCAGGCGCTGTTTGTCCGGATTGCCCGAACAACAATGCCGCCAAGGACAACATGGGCAACTTTATTGCCTGGGACGCTGACAAGGGTAAGATCGTCTGGTCTATCCCTGAACAGTGGTCAGTCTGGAGTGGTGTGTTGGCTACAGCCGGTGATGTCGTGTACTACGGCACGCTGGATGCTTATGCCAAGGCTGTTGATGCCAAGACCGGTAAACTGCTGTGGAAGTTCAAAGTACCTTCCGGCATTATCGGCAACTTCAATACCTGGGCGCATAAAGGCAAGCAGTATGTTGGTGTACTCGCCGGTATCGGTGGGTGGGCTGGCGCTGTAGTTGCTATCCCTGGTTTGGCTGCAGCACCTGATACAGCTGCTCTTGGTGCGGTAGGCGGTTACAGAGCTCTTCTGAACTCCTCCCGTAACAGTGGCGTGTTGATGGTATTTTCACTGCCGTAATAAGTAAAAGCTTCAAAAACTAATACTGTTTGTTTTAGTAAGCATACCCCCGGCACCTTTAGGTGCCGGGGTTTTTTGTTAATAGTCAGGGTGTTTCTCACCAGCAGGAAACTAAAGAGTTCATTAAATAATTATCAGTTTTCATTCCTGTGTTTGAACTTTACCTGTTGAGAGCTGGTCATAAATCCACTATTAAATTTGTATGGATTTTTATGGCAGGCAGTGTTGATGTAATCATCGGAAATACATTGTATGATTATCAATATGAGGATCTTAAATTTACAATTATTGCAGTGATTATTCTGGTTATGACCCTGCTTTTAAAACTGATTAAAATCTAGCGGAGAAGGTAACAATGAAAACAACAAGATTATTGAAGGTGATTACAGCCTCCATTGCATTTTTTGCATCAGGTATTGCGTTGGCTGCCGATCATACAATTAATGCACAGGCCCGCGTTTTTGTTCCGGATATTATCTATATCCAGCCAGGAGACACTGTGGGCTGGATCAATATGACCTCACATAACTCGGCTTCAGTTGAGGGCTTGATTCCGGAAGGGGCAGAAGCCTGGCAAAGTCAACTGGGTGAAAATTTGAAGCTATCCCTGGACAAAGAGGGTGTCTATGGTTACGTTTGCCAGCCGCACATTGGTTTTGGCATGATGGGTGTGATAGTGGTGGGTAATCCGACTAACCTGGAAGCAGCAACAAAATATGCCCAGGAAAAATACACCGGTACACCGTTTGCCAGGCTCATCGGCAAACTGAAAAAAGTAAAGGCACCGTAATAATGTTTATTGATAAAAACCCCGGAATGTTCCTAAACAAGGCGTTGTTAACTAAATTATGCACATGGATACTGGTCACAATATCCATGTGTTTCCCTGTCTTTGCTGATGAAACGGCAATACCACCGGTGTTGAAAGTCTGTGCTGATCCTTACATGCTTCCTTATTCCAATCAGGAAGAACAGGGATATGAAAACAAGATTGCTGAATTATTTGCCAAAAAGATGGGTGTGGAACTTGAATATACCTGGTTCCCCCAACGCATAGGATTTATACGCAACACGCTCACCGATGATGAAGATGGTGATGGTAAATTCAAATGCGATCTGGTAATAACAGTCCCGGACAAATTTGAACTGGCAGCAACGACAGAACCATATTACACCACGACGTATATGCTTATATTTGCAAAGGGCCGTGGTCTTGATGAAGTAACGAGTGCTGATATGTTTGCCGAGGTGGTGAAAGCAAAGAAGCCCGATTTGAAACTTGGCCTGGCTGACACGGGTCCCGCTCAAAATTGGGTACTCTATCAGGATTTGTTAGGGAATATGGTGCCTTACCAGGGGCAACCTGGAAATCCTAAATGGCATCCGGGCCAAAGGATGATAGAGGAACTGGTAGCAGGGAACATAGATGCGACCATAGCCTGGGGCCCGACCGCCGGTTATTATGCGAAGCAGTATAAAGATCAGCTGGAACTGGTATTGTTACCCTTGAGTGAAGACAAGGAGGGCAAGAATCCTGAACTAAGATTCAAATTCAGCCTTGCCATGGGCGTTCGGCATGCAGACAAGGAATGGAAAGCTAAAGTTAATCAGTTGATCAAGGAAAACAAGGAAGAAATAGATCAGATATTAATTGAATATGGTGTTCCTTTGATTAAATAGCTTATTACAAATATAAGAATTATAACTATGGCAAGATTATTTTTTACCCTATATCCCATTCTGTTTTTATTTTCACCTTCTGCATTTTCAGAAGCAGGTATTACCGAAGATAACGGTAAGCGCGAACTTACTCAGGAAGAGATTGATAGAAGTATTGGTCGCGTGGGTGAGGTTGAAGAACTTCCTGAAGGATTCAGTTTTTCAGACGCGGAAAATAAACTTTGGCTTGATGATCATTTGGCCAATATCGACCGCCCGGTGAGACTTTATTATGAATTTGTGAAATCAGGTTCCTATGAGGAAGGATTTACAGATGCAGTCTATCTGGACATTATCAAGATTAATGATGATGGTACTAAAAATACCACACTGGATTTTTTTACGGCAGCGAGAAAACAGGCTGTCAGTCCCGATAATGTGACGAATATCAGGGGTAACCCGGTATTAGCAATCTTTATGCAGGGCGATATCTATGAGATGAACCGTCTGACCGAAGGTAGTTGGCGGCATTTTCAGAAAATGATCAAGATCGCATTACGGGAAAAGGCAAGTGTTGAACCGGTAACCTTTGACTTTAATGGGAAACAGATAAAGGGCGAAAAAATCTCGTTCTCACCTTACTTGAATGATCCCCATCGCAATGATTTTCAGAAATTTGCAGATAAAACCTATGAATTTATCCTGTCAGATGATGTACCAGGAGCGTTGTATCAGATAAGAACTATCATTAAAAATTCCACTGACCCAGATAAAGGGCCTTTGGTAGAAGAAATTCTGACCCTGATTGAAACAATATATCAAAGCTAGTGTAAAGCATCTTCCTTGAATTTTTTCCTCCTTACAACCATATCATCTGTGCGTTTCCCCGGCTTAAGTCTTATAGCACAGAATTTGAATTCCGGGATCTTGCCATAAGGGTCCAGTGCGTCATTGGTAATCAGGTTGGCTGAAGCTTCACTGAAGCTGAACGGCATCATGACCACACCTTTCTGCATGTACTGATCGGCGCGGGTGGTGGCTGCAATCCTGCCGCGGCGTGATTCGATGACGAGTATATCGCCGGATTTCAGTCCGAATTTTTTCAGATCTTCGGGGTTAATCATCACGCATGGTCCCGGTTCGATGGCATCCAGCACGCGGGAATGTCGCGTCATGGTGCCAGTATGCCAGTGTTCAAGCTGGCGGCCGGTGACGAAAACAAACGGATAGTCTTCATCCGGCAATTCAGCGGCCTCGATATAATCCGCCGGGACAAAACGTCCCCGTCCATCATCGGTCGGGAAATTTCCATCCTTGAATATCACCGGCTGCCCGGGATCGCCTTCTTTTGTAAGTGGGTAAGTCAGTGACTCTTCTTTTTCCAGCCTGTCCCAGGTAATCCCGGCCATGTTGGGGACCGCTTTACGGATCTCTGCAAAGACATCTGCCGGCCCCTGGTATTGCCAGTCCAGGCCCATGCGCCGGGCTATTTCCTGAATGATCCAGAGGTCCTGGCGTGCATTCCCCGGTGGATCGATGGCCTGGCGGCCCAGTTGCACGCGCCGGTCGGTATTGGTGAAGGTGCCTGATTTTTCCGCGAAGGCCGAGGCCGGCAGTATGACATCGGCATAACTGCAGGTTTCGGTGAAGAAGATGTCCTGTATTACGAGATGATCTAGCATGGCGAGGGCTTCACGGGCATGATTGAGATTGGGATCGGACATGGCGGGGTTTTCACCCATGATGTACATACCATTCAGATCACCGGCATGAATGGCATGCATGATTTCAACTACCGTTTTCCCTGCATGTGGACTCAGTGTCGTTCCCCATAATTTTTCAAATTTCTTTCTGATTTCCGGATCGACCACGGGTTGATAATCCGGATACACCATCGGGATCAGGCCGACGTCGGAGGCCCCCTGGACATTGTTCTGGCCACGCAAGGGATGCAGTCCGGTACTGGGTCGTCCTATCTGGCCCGTCATCAGGGCCAGTGAGATCAGGCAGCGCGCATTATCTGTTCCATGCACATGCTGGGAAATACCCATTCCCCAGAAGATAATGGCGGTCTTGGCGGTGGCATAAAGCCGTGCAACTTCCCTGATTGTTTCAGGAGGCACGCAACAGACCGGCGCTACTTTTTCCGGGGTGTATTCAAGTACAGTTTTCTTGAGGGATTCAAAACCATCGGTATGCTCTTCGATAAACTGCTTGTTATAAAGATTTTCAGTGACGATGGTATGCATCATGGCATTCAACAGCAGGACATCAGTACCGGGTCTCAGTTGTAAGAATTTATGAGCATGCAGATACAATTCCGACTTATAAGGTTCAATAACAATTAATTTACTACCCCGCTCGGCGGCATTTTTCATAAAGGTCGCGGCGACCGGATGATTGTCATTCGGGCGGGCACCGATGACAATGATTACCTCAGCATCTGTCCCGTCGGCCACCTGGTTGGAAACAGCACCCGATCCTATGGTTTCAAGCAGCGCGGCCACAGAAGATGCGTGACACAAGCGGGTACAGTGATCGACGTTGTTGGTACCAAATCCGGTTCTGACCAGTTTCTGAAAAAGATAAGCCTCTTCATTGCTCCCCTTGGCACAGCCAAAACCAGCCAGGGCATCGGGTCCTTGACTGTCACGGATATGCGTCAGCCCTTTGGCGGCCCGGTCCAGGGCTTCTTCCCAGGTGGCCTCCCGGAAATATTTTTTCATATCGAGGTGATCTATCAGTGCCGGTGTTTTTTCAGCGTCGTCTTTACGGATCAGCGGTGTGGTCAGGCGATCCGGATGATGCACATAATCGAATCCGTAGCGGCCCTTGACGCAGAGGCGGCTTTTATTGGCCGGACCGTCGCGCCCATCCACGTATTGAATATGGTTATTCTTGACATTAAACGTCAACAGACAGCCCACTCCGCAATAGGGACAGACTGAATCCACTTTCTTGTCAGGTTCTACCAGACCCACATTCCGGGCTGGCATCAGGGCGCCGGTCGGGCAGGCCTGTACGCATTCACCACAGGCGACACAGGTGCTTTCACCCATCGGCTCGCCCATATCAAAAACAATTTCAGCATGTTTACCGCGGAAAGCATAGCCGATGACATCATTGACCTGTTCTTCCCGGCAGGCCCGGACACAACGCGTGCATTGAATACAGGCATCCAGATTGACGGCCATGGCCGGGTGACTCAGATCAGCTTTGGGATAATGTTCACGGGCTGGAAAGCGGGGACTGTAGATGTCCAGTTTATCGGCCCAATGGTCGAGTTCGGAATTCAGTTTATAGGGCGATTTGCCTTGTTGCGGCATATCGGATAACAACAATTCCAGAATCATTTTCTGGGAATGCACTGCACGTTCGTTCTGGCTGTTCACTTCCATGCCTTCGGTGGGTTTCCGGCAGCAGGACGGGGCGAGCACACGTTCACCCTTGATCTCCACGACACAGGCGCGGCAGTTGCCATCCGGCCGGTAACCTTCTTTGTAACAAAGGCAAGGGATATCGGTCCCGTGACGCTGGGCCGCTTCAAGAATGGTCTCATCGCCAAGTCCTTCAATCTCTTTCCCATTCAGCGTGAATCGGGTGACTTTATCATTCATATATTTTGGATTTGCGGCCATTATTCAAATTCCTCTGGGAAATATTTAATAGCACAACGCAGCGGGTTGGGCGCAGCCTGGCCCAATCCGCATATGGAAGCATCTTCCATGGCGCGTGCCAGCTCTTCCAATAGCGGTTGATCCCAGTCTTTTTGCTCCATGAGTTTTACCGCTTTAGCTGTGCCGACACGGCAGGGAGTGCATTGACCACAGGACTCATCTTCAAAGAAGCGCATGGCATTCAAGGCCATGGTCCGGGCACTGTCCTGGTTTGATAAGACGACAATGGCGGCAGAACCGATGAAACATCCGTAGGGTTGCAGGGTATCGAAATCCAGCGGAATGTCGCCGAGGGAGGCAGGCAGGATCCCACCGGAGGCACCACCGGGGAAATAACCGTAGAATTCATGGCCGGGTAGCATGCCACCACAATATTCGGCGATGAGCTCGTTCATGGTAATTCCCGCCGGGGCAAGATGGACGCCGGGTTTCTGTATTCTGCCGCTGACCGAGAATGAACGCAGGCCTTTGCGATCATGGCGACCCTGTGATGCAAACCAGGATGCACCTTTTTCAATAATTTCCCTGATCCAGTGCATGGACTCCATGTTCTGCTCCAGGGTGGGCCGGCCAAACAGGCCGACCTGGGCCACGTAGGGCGGGCGCAGGCGGGGCATGCCTTTCTTACCTTCAATGGATTCAATCATGGCGGATTCTTCACCGCAAATATAAGCACCGGCACCCCGCCGCAGATGTATGGGGGGCAAGGCACAGGGGGGATTCTTTTTAAGTAATGCAAGTTCCCTCTCCAGCAGCTTGCGACAACCGGCATATTCATCACGTAAATAGATATAGACAGCTTCAGCGTCAATCGCCCAATGGGCAATCAGGGTCCCTTCGATAAACCGGTGCGGGTCGCGCTCCAGATAATAACGGTCCTTGAAGGTGCCAGGCTCGCCTTCATCAATATTGATTGCGATGTGCTTGGGTATGGGCTGGTCACGCAAGATGCGCCACTTCTTCCCGGTGGGGAATCCTGCGCCACCCAGACCCCGCAAATTGGAATCTTCCAGCAGTTTGATAATATTTTCCTGCGTATACTGACCGCTGATACATTCATTCAGCAATTTGTATCCGCCATTCTTTTTATACTCTTCAAAGGTGACACAGTCAGGTGTCTCTGCCTCGGTAAAGCCACTTGCGACAGCCTGATTAACCTTATTTTGATCTGCATTATCAACCGGATGTGTGCCAACCACCGCCACCGGGGCAGCATGGCAGCGGCCAACGCAGGGGACGCGTTGAATTCGAACTTTCTGGTTATTGCCAGACTCAAGCTCCTTGATGAGGTTGTTGGCGCCAAACATCTCACAGGTCAGCGAATCACAGACACGCACTGTCAATGCGGGCGGTGGGGTATTTCCTTCCATGATTACATCAAAATGGTGATAGAAAGTTGCTGTTTCGTAAACTTCCGCCATGGGTAATTCCATTTCAATGGCAAGTGCCAGGATATGACGATTTGATATATGGTGGTAGTGGTCCTGGATCTTATGCAGGTGTTCAATCAACATGTCACGAGTACGAGGCTCATCTCCGAGAAGCTCATGAATATCAGCCAGGGCCTTATGAGGTGTGGTACGACCTTCGACGCGTCCTTTTTTACCACGAGTACGTTTCATGTTTTAATTTCTCGATTTGATCGTTTGTAATATCAGAATTTCACCCTTGCCGTTACTGGCCAGGTCGCCTGAAAATCGATGCACTTCAGGGCCATATTTATTAAACACGGAGAATTGTGCGCCCATTTCACTTAGCTGTTTGAATAACAGCCGCAAAAACTGCATTTTCAGATTGCCACAGCTTTTAAAAGTGGCAGAAATGTGCCTGGGTTGTTTTGCCAGGATGATTGTTCCGCGTTTCATGCCAAAACCTGAATGCTTACCGGCCTTGTCCAGAATAATAATAGTGCCTGCACACATCCTGCTACCACAGTAATCGCCGGCACGGCCATTAATGATAATCATGCCTCTGCGCATGCGATCACCAACACGGTCACCGGCGTTCCCGTGTATAAAAATAAGACCATTGGACATTCCGTGTGGATCACCGGGTAGCCCGGAACCAAGGAAATCACCCGTATTGCCGGTAATTTCAATATGGCCATTTTCCATGCTGTTACCTGTCCAGGTGCCGGTATTTCCCTCTATCCTGATGGTGCCACCCTGCATATATTGTCCTGTCAGATTGCCAACATCGCCCTTGACTTCGATACAGCCATAACTCATGTTCTGCCCAACACATATCAGTTTTTCTGTGCTGTTCAGAAGCTGGATGTTATCTGTGTCACTTCCAGTAACTGAAAATAATTTATCAACCGGTATTTTCTGTTTCCCATAACTGAGATTGATTGCTTTAATCTTTGCAAGGGTCAAGCCTGCGAGTTTATCAGGTGTCAGGGGTGAAACATCCAGTGTAAATTCAGGTTTTGATTTCAATTTGAATAACAGTGGCTTCATTTCACAATATCCTTCAAATGAAAATGATATGCGCCGAGATGGCCTCCATAATTGCCCGCACTGATGCGATAAATCCCTTTTTTTGGGCCATATGAACAAACTGCGTGTATACCTACACGCATGGCTTGCTGGATCACCTCTTCGTTGAGACCATCGATCACAATTTCCAGCACGGAACCCACTTCATTGGGCAACTCTGATTTAACCTGGCCCTTGAGGGTAGGGCAGTAGGCTTCATTGGTAGATGCGGCCAGGAATTTGTACTTGGAACCTACCTTTGACCCGGAGCCCACAATGCCACCGGGGAAGGCGGTGATAACCCCATTCACTTTCTTGATTTCTTCAACGGCCTTTTCACAGGCTGTCAGGGCATGACGCGCGGTTTTACCCATAACCAGAAAATTACCACCACCTATGGCATTAGTCACCCCGGTAGTCTCTTCGCAAACAAATTCACCATGCATAACGGGTATACGCCAGAAACGCCGGCCATTAAGGATCTTTGAAATTTGATAACCATCACCAAAATAACGCAGGGTTTTTCCCAAAGGGATTTCTCGGTCAGTATGAAGTCCGGCATAGCAGGCGGTAGTGGCCGCAGTCATGACTGATTGCCCGACACGTTTGGGCACCTGGTTTTCCAGATCCTTGGTTGACATAGCAAAGACCATAACAGCGATACCTGGCCTTCCATCCGGAGTTTCAGAGGGGTCAAGTTCACGTTCTATGTCTGCTTCACAGCCGCAGCCTATGACCGATGATGCAAATCCCGTGATAGAGTTAGCTGCGCGATAAGCCCATTTCAGGGTCATTGCCGTAATAATGATTCGCGTTGCCTTCATGGGGAAGGCCTCCGCAAATGTATCATCAATTGTCACGCCGTTTATTTTCAAGCTCATACCTCTAAAGACAAGGCTGCACAATTATTTTTCCATTACCCAGATCCGTGATTTCTTCATCCTTTATTTTGAAATTATCCAGTTTCACGGTCATATAACGATCAAAATATTGTTTTAATGATCGTTCAATACTTCGATCATATTCGGGCCGCAAGGTATGAGTGCTGCCATTAACCACCTTGATGATTTTGCCATGCTGGACAATCAGTTGCCCGTCCTTGAAAACATATAAAGGTTTTTCAAACATTTTTTCACGATTTTTCAAATCACTGTAAACAGTAATATCTGCTGCTGCACCGGCACCCAGATGTCCGCGGTTTTTCAGTCCCAGGCTGCGTGCGGGTGCGGCACGGGTCATTATGGCGATTTCATATAAAGTATATTCACGCTCCAGGCTGCCGAGTATGCTGGCAGCCGCGGCACTCTTGTTAATGGTATGTAACATATCATTGCGGAAACTGCGGTCCATTAACAGACGGATCAAATGCGGATATGTAGTGAAAGGCGCCCCATTGGGATGGTCGGTAGTCAGGAAAATACGCCACGGATCATTAACCTGTAAAAACAGCTCAAGACCTATGGCCCATTGCAACGCGTTAACAAAATTCTTGTCACGATACCTGAACGGAACGACACCACAACCGGCATCACATTCGATATCCATGACCACCCATTTTTTCGGATGGGCATGCCAGTGCCCGGCATATTGCAGCATGGTATCGCCTGATACTGTAACGGTTTGACCAAACATAATCTGGCCTACGTCCATGGATATATTCGGGTTGGCATTAATTGCCTCGGCTATCTGGGCGGCGCCTGATGAAAATTTGCGGTCACCTTCGGTCCCATAACTATGGAATTGCAAATGAGTCAGATGCATGGGCATGCCTTCAACGGCGCGTATGGTATCCAGTGTGGTTTGCATATTACCCGGCACACCCAGGTTACAACCATGCACGTGTAGCGGATGGGGTATACCCAGCTCGCGGACCGCACGGGCAAGGGATTTTAATATTTGCCTGGGTGTAACATTGTAATGTTGATTGACTTCATCCAGGTCCAGTTCACGCTGATTGAATTTAAATGCATTGATACCGCCGGGATTAACCACTTTAATCGCCATGGCCTGGGTGGCATTGATGATCCAGCCTACATAATCTGTAATGGCACCCTGGTCTTTCCTGGATGCCAGCATGCGCAGGAAAAAATCATCATTCCCGAGCAGAGCATAGGCACCCTTGTCCACGATGGGAGTGTCAGCCATTTCCATATGGGCCTGTCTTGCATTCACAGGCAGCATGGCAGGTTCAAAGCAGGCGGTATAACCCATTTCCGCATAGCGGTAGCCAGTCGTTAATGTTGATGGTGTGATCTGGCCACTGCCGGCACGTGTAATGGGTGTTCTTGCCACAGTATTGTGGCGATGGTCTTCAGGCAGCATCATGCGGCCAATATTGACCTTGCCTCCACCGATATGGGTGTGGATGTCAATCGCACCGGCCATGACAATCTTGCCGGTAAGATCATAGGTTTTGTCTATCCGTTCCTGGGCACCGGGTTTACGGGTAATCCTGCCATCACGGATATAGATATCACGTTGTTCACCATTAATGCCGTGTACCGGATCGTATACAGTTCCACCTGAGAGTTTAATCAGCATTGCCTTTGCCCAGTGATAGTAATACGCGGTTTAAAATTCCGGATACACTCATACGCTTACTCTCGCGTATCTGCTTCAGTGACAGTGATACAACGCTGTCCGTACGTATCATTTGCCCGGTATGGTCAAGCCCGGGTGTGGCCACCGGAATGTAGACATCCGGTGTGTATTCCATTTTGACTGGCGTGTCTGCCAGTATTATTGATGGGATTCTGGCTTTTGGTGGTTTGCTGTCAGCACCGAAACTGGAAATCCACACCATGGCATCAACTTCATGGCGCTTGAGTACATTGGTGGCGGAATACTTGTGTGGGTCATAATCAGGATAACCATTACTGTAACTGACGCGCAGGGGATAACCGCTCTGCCAGGTCGATACATTCTGGGCGCTCATTCCGCCATCATTACCCCCGAGAGAAAAACCGGCATAACGGGTGCTCCGGTTCATGAATTTGATCAGTTCGCTGATAGACAGGACCGTCAGTTCAGCATGCGGAAAATTCAGTTCACCAGGGGCCCAGACAATGACACCATATTTAGCCTGTTTCATGCGTACTGCAAGCTTTTCCAGATCAGTCAACTTGGTGCCGGCAAGACCTGTTTTTTCAACTTTGTTACCGACGACGAGGGCGTGCAGGATAGCGATAATCTCGCCTATCTGTTCCTGCTTGCATGGAATATAGGTGGGTTGTTTGCCGTTGGGTGTTTTACCGTGTGACGTATCCAGATTTTCGCCAATATAAATAATCTGGCGCTTCTTAATGTCCATGCCTGCCAGGCTGTTTTCATTCCAGACTGCGCGTTCGAAGAATCGTGGATAATTACTGGCAGCATCTGTGCCAGCAAAGATGATCAAATCAGCACGATTTTTGATTTCTGCCAGGGTGGTCATGATCCAGCCATGGTCCTGCAATACTTTTATATTTTTGTAGGCGCCGTCACTGTACATATGGTCAATGATTGCACCGGTTTTTTCTGCAAGCGCCATCACTGCACGCATTCCATTAATATCAGTACCCAGGCCGGCAATCAGAGGTTGATTGGCCTGCTTGAGTATTTTAACGGCATGACCGATGGCTTCTTCCAGTGAGCAATTCTTGCCTTTAATACGAGGATTGATCTTTGACTGTTCGCGCTCAAAAACCCCCCTGGCTTTATGGCAACCATTTTGCGTGACACTCAGTTTTCCACCCTGATTTTTGATTTCGAGATCATCGCAAATCAAACTGCAGAATGGGCAGGGCACGTCCTGATAGCTAATGGTGTTCTTATTGCTAAGGCTCATCTATAGATAATGCAAGTTGGTTGTTCGGGGCTATTTCCCAGCCACTGGATTTTTTATAATTGCCACAAATTATTGTGCAACGCACAATACAACATCAAAGACCTAAAGTCAAAAAATAATCTTATAATATTCAAATGGTTAATTAGAAAGATTAATACTAACTTACAGGCATGATCATAATACAATGTGAATGGAAAAGCGTCATTAAAATACTCAACTGGCAAGCAGGCAAGCGACCAGCAAACAACGCAACGGTTGCCAGGCTGGCCTGAGGAAAGAATGATCTAAAACTAGTTAATGATTTCCAGCATCTCATTGACGTAGGTAAATTTTTCCCTGGGTTTGCCTTTAGCTTTCCCCAGTTCAATTTCCCTGGCGTCAATTTTTTTCCATTCCTGATAAGTGACATAACGGACATTGCGTCCCTTCAACAGGTGCAATAATCCCTGGCCGCCGGTTTTGGGCTGATTATCCAGTTTGGGAACGTCGGCAAGCAATGCCTCTATGGTTGCGACACTGTCCGCACGATTGGTTCCGATGATCCCGGTTGGTCCGCGCTTAATCCAGCCGGCTGTATACAATCCGG
>Ga0214472_10004136_pt1 | contig 15299 bp, 11 predicted proteins | sample RVTome_6_FD_207662 | JGI IMG/M metagenome (GOLD analysis project Ga0214472, IMG submission 207662) | Soil microbial communities from uranium-contaminated site in the Upper Colorado River Basin, Wyoming, United States - RVT140D175 | ecosystem: Environmental > Terrestrial > Soil > Contaminated >...
GACACGTTTGATGAGGCGCTGGCGCTGCACAACGCCGTGCCGCAGGGGCTGTCGTCGTGCATTTTCACGTTGAACCTGCGTGAAGCCGAAACCTTCCTTTCCGCCGTGGGTTCCGATTGTGGCATTGCCAATGTGAACATCGGGCCCTCGGGCGCCGAAATCGGCGGCGCCTTCGGCGGTGAAAAGGAAACCGGTGGCGGCCGCGAAAGCGGCTCGGACGCCTGGAAGGGTTACATGCGCCGCCAGACCAACACCATCAACTATTCCGCAAACCTGCCGCTGGCGCAGGGCGTGAAGTTCGATATCTGATCCGGCAGCTTTTGGCTGTTCAAAACCTTCGGCCCGGCCCGTCAATTTGACGGCTGCGCCGTCGTTTTGCCCGCAATTGCGCGCAGTTCGCGCAGAATGACCGGCGAAAATGGCTGGCGAAAGGGGCAATCTGGCCTTGGAGGGCGGCCGCAGCGGCGCATCGCCCGGTATCAACGCAAAGGGAATCGCATGACGTTCAACAAGGTGGCCGTTCTGGGCCTTGGCAAGGTGGGGCATCTGGCTGCCGAACTGCTGGCGCAGGCGGGCTTTGATGTTACCGGCATCGACGCCCGCCCGCATGCCGGGCCGTTTCACAGCCTGCAGGCGGACCTGACCGATGCCGCCGCGATGCCCGTTCTTCTGCGCCCCTATCAGGCGGCGCTGTCCTGCCTGCCCTATGCGCTGAACAAAGGCGTTGCCAGCGCCGCACACGCGCTTGGCCTGCACTATTTCGACCTGACCGAAGACGTGCCGACCACCAGGCATATTCGCGAACTGGCAAAAACCGCGCGTGGGCTGATGGCGCCGCAATGCGGGCTGGCGCCGGGGCTGGTGGGCATCATCGGCGCCGATCTGGCGGGGCGGTTCGAACGCGTGCGTTCAATCCGCCTGCGCGTCGGTGCCCTGCCGCAAAACCCCACCGGGCTGTTGGGATACGCTTTCAACTGGTCGCCCGAGGGCGTGGTCAACGAATACCTGAACGATTGCGAAGTGATCGAAGAGGGCGTGCACAAGACCGTCTCGGCGATGGAATGGATTGAAGCCGTCTATGTGAACGGCACCCGGCTGGAGGCGTTCACCACCTCGGGCGGGTTGGGCACGATGTGCGAAACCTATGCCGGCGTGATCGACAACCTCGATTACAAGACGATGCGCTACCCCGGCCATGTCGAACTGATGAACTTCTTCTTTCATGAACTTCTGATGCGCGAAAACCGTGCCGAGGCGGGCCGCATCCTGACCAACGCCAAGCCGCCGGTTGAGGATGACGTGGTCTATCTGCATGTTGCCGCCGAAGGCTGGGAAGACGGACAGCTGCGCCGCAAGGAACATGTGCGCGCCTACCTGCCAATCGTCATCAACGGCAAGTCGCGCACCGCGATCGCCTGGACTACCTCTGCCTCGGTGGTCTCGGTGATCGAGATGGTGCGGGCCGGGGCGCTGCCGCAGCAGGGCTTTCTGAAGCAAGAGCAGATTCCCTTCGCGCCCTATCTGGCCACCCGCACCGGCGCGCTGTTCGCGCCGCCGCCGGGGGCCTAGGCGCAGGCAATCGGGTGCGGCATTTGGAAACAGCGCAAACATATGCCGCATCTAGTCAATTTCGTTCGTCTTTTCAAATCAATGCGATAATCAGAACGGACGTTACAGATCAATATGTGAATATGTCCCCAAGTCATTGTGCCGCATTTACCCGGCCCGGGCCGCGCGCCTTCTGAACCCTCAGCGGCAGATTGATGCCGTCAGCCAAGATGAGGATCACATGCGTATTCACCCCACAGGCCGCACCGCCCGCGGCGCGCTGGCCGCCGCAACCGCGGTTGCACTGATCGCCCTGTCCGCCGCGCCGGGCCTGGCACAGCAGGTCGACAGGTTCGGCGTTGTCACCACCAATTTCGACGCTTCAGGCCCCGCAGCGTTTGACGCGGCGCCGGGCACGCTGGTTGCCTATATCCAGTCGGGCATGGCCTATGACAGCCCGGCGGATGCCAATTACATCACCGTTGCCAATGCAGCGACGCGCGAAAAGCTTGGCCAGTTCGCGGTGCCGATGCCCGAGGGCTACCAGAGCCACGGGCTGGGCGCTTCGGCCGATGGCAAGTATCTTTACGTGCCCAGCCTGCCATCTGCCTCGCGGCTGGTGCATGTGCTGGACGGGCGCACGATGAAACTGGCGCAGACCATCGACGTCGGCGCGCGCAGCCACCACGTGGACGAGGGCAGCTACAAGGCCACCGACAAGTTCATCATGGTCGATACCGACAACCCAGGCATCGGCGCGCTGCTGCTTGACCCCAACAATGAAAACGCGGTTCTGGGCAGCATCAACGCCTATGTGGTCGGCGGCAAAGCCTATTCCGCCTGGTCCGACCCCACCGGTCGCTACGCCTATCTGACCGTGCGTTCGCCAATTCCCACCCGGCCCAGCTGGATTTCCAAGGTCGATCTGCAGACCTTCAAGCAGGTGCAGGCCTATGAGGTCGGCTACGGCGCGATCTGGGTGGCGTTCGCGCCCGATGGCAAGACCGCCTGGGTCACCAATTCGGGCTCCAAGGTGCCCGTGAAGAACGAGCCCGAGGTGATGGAAATCGCCATCGCCCAGGCCGAAGGCGAAAAGGACGTGGTGCTTGCCGCTGTGCCGCTGCCGATGGCGCCCTACGGCATCGTGCTTTCAGCCGATGGCAAGAAGCTTTATGTCGTCGGCAAGACCTATGTGCAGGACGAAGCCAACACCCGGCTTTTCGTCGTCGACACCGAAACCAAGAACGTGATCAAGGAAATCAAGGTCGGCGTGCAGCCTGACCATGTGTTCCTGACCCCGGACGGTTCCGAGATATGGGTTGCGGAAAACCGCGGCAACAAGGTCACCATCATCGACGCCGCGACCGACGAGGTGATCGGCGCGATCACCGCGCCGGGCGACGTGCACTCGGTCCGCTTCGTGCAATACTGAGGCCTGGGCAATGACAGGGGCGCGGCGAATTTGCGCCGCGCCCCGACCCCGGCAAGGCACTGGCGCGTTTCGCCCGGCTCTGGCAACCTGCCGCCAAAGGGGGGCCGAACATGTTGCAACAGGGCCAGGATTACGCCGCAACCGTGGCGGGATTTCGTTGGCAAATCCCGCATCACTACAACATCGGTGCTGATGTCTGCGACCGCTGGGCCGAAACCGCGCCCGACCGGCTTGCGCTGATCGACGCGCCCGAAGGCGGCGAGGTGGTGCATTGGCGCTACGGCGCGCTGCGCGACGCGTCGAACCGGCTGGCAAATGTGCTGGCCGGGCTTGGCGTCGGGCGCGGTGGCGGTCTGCCCGACCGGGTGGCGGTGATGCTGCCGCAGCGCGTGGAAACCGCGCTTGCGCATATTGCGACGCTGAAGCTTGGCTGCGTTTCGCTGCCGCTTTTCACCCTGTTCGGGCCTGAAGCGCTGATCCATCGCCTGACCCATTCTGGCGCCAAGGTCGTCATTACTGACGCCGCCGGCGCGGCACGGCTGGCACCGCTGCGCGACCAGCTTCCCGCGCTGCGGCATGTGCTTTCGGTCGAGGGCGCGGCCGAAGGGGCGCTGGACAGCTCCGCCCTGATGGCCGCCGCGTCAGAGCAATTCACCGCGGTGCGCACGCTGGCCGAAGACCCGGCGCTGCTGATTTACACTTCGGGCACCACCGGCAACCCCAAGGGCGCGCTGCACGCGCATCGGGTGCTGCCGGGGCATCTGCCCGGGGTCGAGATCAGCCATGACTTCCTGGGCCAGCCCGGTGACCGGATCTGGACCCCTGCCGACTGGGCCTGGATCGGCGGGCTGCTGGATGTGCTGATGCCGGCGCTGCATCTGGGCGTGCCGGTGGTCGCCTGCCGATTTGGCAAGTTCACCGCAGAAAAGGCCTTCGCGCTGATGCGCACGCATGGCGTTCGCAACGCCTTTCTGCCGCCCACGGCGCTGAAGATCATGCGCGCGCATCAAAATGGCGAGGGGCTTTCGCTGCGTTCGGTTGCCAGCGGCGGCGAAACCCTGGGGGGCGAACTGTTCGACTGGGGCCGCCGCGTGCTGGGCTGCACCATCAATGAGTTTTACGGCCAGACCGAATGCAACATGATCGTTTCCGCCTGCGCCGCGCTGGAACCACCGCACCCCGGCGTGATGGGCCGCCCGGTGCCCGGCCACCGCGTCGAGGTGCTCGACGCCGCCACCGGCGCGGTGCTGGCGCCCGGGGTGGAAGGCACCATCGGCGTGCTGGCACCCGACCCGGTCATGTTTCTGGGCTATCTCAGCGATCCCGCCGCGACCGAAGCCAAATTCGTTACCGGCGCCGAGGGCCGCTGGCTGCTGACTGGCGACCGCGGCATGCGCGAACCCGATGGCCGGCTGCGCTTTGTTGGCCGCGACGATGATGTGATCGGCAGCGCGGGCTATCGCATCGGCCCGTCCGAAGTGGAAGATTGCCTGTTGCGCCACCCGGCGGTGCGCATGGCGGGCGTGGTCGGCAAGCCCGACGCAACGCGCGGCGCCGTCGTCGTGGCCTATGTCACACTGGCCGAAGGCTTTGTGCCATCCGACGCGCTGGCCAGCGAAATCGCCGCACATGTGAAAGCGCGGCTGGCAGCGCACGAATACCCGCGCGAGGTGCATTTCATCGACGACATGCCGATGACCACAACCGGCAAGATCATCCGCGCCCGCCTGCGCGAGATGGCTGCTGGGGAAAGCTAGCGTCCTGCAACGCCAGCCAAAGCGCGCCGGCAAGCCCGTCGCCCAGCGGTTCGGCGCGCGGCCAACGCCCGGCGAGCCGCGCCGCGTAAAGCGGCCCGAGCCCGCCCAGAAACACCACCGGCAACAGTGCGCCGGCGGGTTGCAGCACATCGACCGCAGCACGAACTTGCGCCGTTGCCGCCTTCATCACCACCACCGCCGCAGCGTCGGCACTGCTGGTCAGCCGCGGCGCAAGGGCGGCGAAGTCGGCGGGCCGCGCGGCGGCAGCAAAGCGCACAACCCCCGCCACGCCGCCCATTTCAGATACCAATTCAGCCAAAAGCGGCGTTATCGACGCGCAACCATCCGCAGCCCGCAGCGCCCGCGCACACAGCGCCCGCCCAAGCCAGGCGCCGCCGCCTTCGTCGCCCAGCACCAGCCCCCAGCCACCGAGAACGCGAACCGCGCCCGCCACTTGCCGCGCGAAAACCGCGCCGGTGCCGATCGCCGCAACGATGCCGGGCCCGTCGTGCAACGCCCCCCTGAGTGCGGTCAGCACATCGCTTTCGACCCGAACCCGGGCGAATGGCAGCCGCGCGGCAATGCCGGCGCCCGCGACGTTGACCCCCGCCAGCCCCAGCACCGCCGACACATCGCCGGGCGCGCAGATGCCCGCCATCGCCTGTGCCGAAGCGCTTAGCACGCTGGCAAGCGCGGCCTCGGGGTCGGAAAACACATTCGCCGGCCCCGCCGCGCCGCGGCCCAGCACCTGGCCCGCGGCATCGGCCAGCACCGCGCGGCAGCCGCTGCCGCCGCCGTCAACACCCAGGTAGAACATGGCGCACCCCCGCCGCCCACCCTAGCAGCCGTGGCAGCGATGGCTAGACGATGCGGTTCCACAGATTTTCAAGCCGCTCCTGCCCGCCCGAACGCGGCGCGGGGTTCAGCCCTTCGGCAAGCACCCGCGCGTGAATATCTTCCAGCGTGCCGTCCTCCAGCATCGCTTTGGCCGTTGGCGTCTCCCATCCCGCATAACGCGCCGCACGTGCGGCTTCCAGCGCGCCGCCTTCCAGCATCGCCGCCGCCGCCTTCAGCGCGCGGGCGCACACGTCCATCGCCCCCACATGCGCCAGAACCAGATCGGCGGGATCAAGGCTTTGGCGCCGGATCTTGGCATCGAAATTGGTGCCACCGGTGGTAAAACCGCCCGCCCGCAGCACCTCGTAGTAGGCCAGCGCGGTTTCGGGCACATTGTTGGGGAACTGGTCGGTATCCCAGCCGCTTTGATAATCGTTCCGGTTCATGTCGATCGAGCCGAAGATGCCAAGGCTCGTGGCCAGCGCAATTTCATGCTCGAACGAATGCCCGGCAAGAATGGCGTGGCCCTGTTCGATATTGACCTTGACCTCGCCTTCAAGTCCAAAGCGCCGCAGGAAGCCGTAAACCGTGGCCACGTCATAATCATACTGGTGCTTCGAAGGTTCCTGCGGCTTCGGTTCAATCAGGATGGCGCCCTTGAAGCCGATCTTGTGCTTGTATTCCACGACCATTTGCAAGAACCGCCCCATCTGCTGCGCCTCGCGGCCCAGATCGGTGTTCAGCAGCGTCTCATAGCCTTCGCGCCCGCCCCAGAGCACGTAATTCTCGCCCCCCAACCGCTGCGTCGCATCCATGCAGGTTTTCACTGTGGCGGCGGCATAGGCGAACACATCGGGGTCGGGGTTGGTGGCGGCACCGGACATATAACGGCGGTGGCTGAACAGGTTGGCGGTGCCCCAAAGCAGCCGGGTCTTGCGCCGCTCCATCTTGCCGGCGAAGTAATCGACGATCTCATCAAGGTTGCGCGAGGCTTCGGCGAAGCTGGCGCCTTCGGGGCGCACATCGGCATCGTGGAAGCAAAAGAACGGCGCGCCGAGAATGTCGAACATCTCAAACGCCACATCGGCCTTGAGCTTCGCCAGTGCCATCGCGTCGCCGAACCATGGCCGCTCGAAGGTCTGGCCACCGAACGGGTCGCCACCGGGCCAGGCAAAGCTGTGCCAATAGGCCACCGCGAAGCGCAGATGCTCTTCCATCCGCTTGCCCAACACCAGTTCATCCGGGTTGTAGTGACGAAAGGCAAATTCGTTCTGGCTGTCGGCACCCTCATAGCGAACCTGCGGGATGCCGTTGAAAAAGTCGGTCATGTCAGTCCTCTGATTGCGGTCTGCGCGGCAAGGTGGCGCGCGTGGCCTTCGTCGAATGCAGTGCTAAGTGCGGAAACGGGCTCGATCACATGCGAAATCGCGGGCGGCGTGGCAATTTCGGCGCCTGCGCCGGTGGCGGCCATCAGCGCCAGACGCGCGGCGCCGAAAGCGCCGCCAAAATCGCCCGCAATGGGCACCGACACCGGCGTGTTCAGCGCCGTGGCGATCGCCGCCAGCCAGTAATCCGACCGTGAACCGCCCCCCACCGCCAGCAGGCTTTCGATGCGCGTGCCGGTGGCGGCCAGCGCGTCGCGGCAATCGCGCAGCGCGAAGGTGACGCCCTCCAACACCGCGCGCGTCGCTGCGGCGCGGTCGGTTGCATGCTCCAACCCGATGAAGGCGCCGCGAATGGCGGCGTCGTTCAAGGGCGTGCGCTCGCCCCCCAGATAGGGCAGAAACCGGGTCTTGCCGGGCGTTTGCAGCGCGCCAAGCGCGCCCGTCAGATGCCCGGCATCGCTGCCGGTAAGTGCCGCGAACCAGTTCAGCGCGTCGGTCGCGGCCAGAATCACTCCCATCTGGTGCCAGGTGCCCGGCAGCGCGTGGCAAAAGGTGTGCACTGCAGTTGCAGGATCGGGCCGGTAGCCATCGTTGGCGGCAAACAGCACCCCCGAGGTGCCAAGGCTGACGAAAGCCTGCCCCGCCAGCACCACGCCCACGCCGATGCCCGAGGCGGCGTTGTCGCCGCCACCGCCTGCCACCACGACGCCCGCAGGCAGGCCGAACCGCGCCGCAAGCTCGGGGCGCAGCAGGCCCGAAACCGCAGACCCCTCGACCAGGCGCGGCATCTGTGCGCGGCCCATGCCCGTCGCCGCCAACAGATCGTCGGACCAGTCGCGTCGCGCGCAATCGAACCAGCTGGTGCCCGCGGCGTCGGACATTTCGGCGACATGCTCGCCCGTCAACCACAGTCGCAAATAGTCTTTCGGCAGCAGCACGCGCGCCACGCGGGCGAAGACGGCGGGTTCGTGCCGCGCCACCCAGAGCAGCTTGGGCGCGGTAAAGCCGGGAAACACGATATTGCCGCTGATCGCGCGAAAGCGCGGATCGGCGTCAAGTTCGGTCGCCTCAAGATGCGCACGGGTGTCGTTCCACAGGATGCAGGGGCGCAGCACATCGTCGGATTCCGACAACAGCGTGGCGCCGTGCATCTGCCCCGAAAGCCCGATGCCGCGCACTGCGCCCAGCCCATGCGTGGCAAGTGCGGCAAGCACCGACTCGGCGGCGCCGATCCAGTCGGCGGGCGATTGCTCCGACCAGCCGGCATGCGGTCGCGACACCGTCAGCGGTGCCGCAGCCTCGGCCAGAACCCGCTGCGCATCGTCGATCAGCAAGCCCTTCAGCCCCGAGGTGCCAAGGTCGAGCCCCAGATACATTACTGCGTCCGTTCTGACTGCGCCGGCTCTGGCGACTTGCCCAGAATGATCATGCCCAGAATATCTTCGTCGGTCACCTCATCCACGTTCACCGTGCCGACCAGCCGGCCGTTCTTCATGACCGAGGCGCGGTCGCACAGTTTCATCACGTTGTGAATGTCGTGCTCGATCAGAAAAATCCCCAGCCCCTGCGCCTTCAGCTCCTGAATGAGTTCCGCGACCATTTGCGTCTCGTGCGGGCCAAGCGCCGCAGTGGGTTCATCCATGATCAGGATCTTCGCGTTGAAATAGACCGCCCGCGCAATTGCGACCGACTGGCGCTGCCCGCCCGACAGCGCCTTTACCGGGTCTTTGAACTTGCGGAAGTTCGGGTTCAGGCGACCCATGATCTTGCGGGTTTCCGATTCCATCGCGGCATCATTGACAAAGCCCGCGGCGGTCACCAGTTCGCGCCCCAGAAACAGGTTCGAGGCGGCGTCAAGATTGTCGGCCAGCGCCAGGGTCTGGTAGATCGTCTCGATGTTCAGCGCGCGGGCGTCGCGCGGGTTCTTGATTTCAACCTTCTCGCCATTGATGAAGATCTCGCCAGCGTCGGCCTGATAGGCGCCCGACAGGCATTTGATCAGTGTCGATTTGCCGGCGCCGTTGTGGCCCAGCAGGCCGACCACTTCACCGGGATAAAGATCCACGGTGACATGATCGACCGCCTTGATGCCGCCGAAGGCAATCGAGATATCGCGCAGTTCAACCAGAGGCGCGCTCATATCTTTTCTCCCATCCGCTTGCGATACTGGATGTCGATCCAGACCGCGAGAACCAGCACCATGCCGACCACGATGTTCTGAAAGGGTGCGTCAACCCCCACCATCGCCATGCCCGATTGCAGGCTTTGCATGATCACCGCGCCCAGTATGGCGCCGTAGATCGTGCCGATGCCACCCGCCAGCGCGGTGCCGCCGATGACCGCGGCCGCGATCACGCGCAGCTCATCCAACGTGCCGATGTCGTTGGTGTGGTAGGTCTGGCGGGCCTGCGCGACCACCGCCGAAAGCGCGCACAGAAAGCCCATCAGCGCGAAAACCTTGACGGTCAGCAGCCGGGTGTTGATGCCTGAAAGCTCGGCCGCGTCGGGGTTGCCGCCGGCGGCAAAGATGTAGCGCCCCAGCCGCGTGCGCCGCGCCACCACAGTCATCACCACAGCAACAACGATCAGCACCAGAACCGAGATCGGCAGGCCGTAACCGGCGCTGAAGCCTTCTGGCATGATCTCGCCGCGCGCCGCGAACACGCGGCGCAGCCGCGCGGCGGGCATCTGGTAGGAATTGAGCAGCCACACAAAGCCCATGATGGCGGTAATGATGATGCTCGCCAATGCCACCTCGGCCCAGACTGGCTTGACGGTAAAGTCGTGCAGCACCTTGTTCGCACGCGCCCGCCACAGCGCCCAGACCGCACCCGCCGCTGCCAGCGCGCCGATCACCCAGGACATGGTTTCGCCTAGCGTGCCGTCGATGCCGCCAAACTGCAGCACTGTCGCATCCAGCGGCCCCAGCGTCTGGCCGCTTGATTCATACCAGCCGAAGTTGCGCCAGATCAGCAGCCCGCCAAGCGTGACAATGAAGGCCGGAATCCGTTGATAGCCGATCAGCCAGCCGTTGAAGGCACCCACCAGCGTGCCGACCGCAAGCCCGGTGGCAATGGCGATCGGGGCGATCAACGGGTTGCCAATGCCCAGCCCCAGCGTCTGCGGCAAGACCGAGACTTGCATCACCCCCATCGTCGCCGAGGTAAAGGCCAGGAGCGCGCCAACCGAAAGGTCTATGTGCCGCATCACGATCACGAACACCATGCCGGTGGCCATGATCGCCACGCTGACCGTCTGGATCGACAGGTTGAAAATGTTGCGCGGCGTCAGAAAACGACCGTCGGTGACAAAGTTGAAGGCAAGCGCCAGCACCACGAAGGCGCCGATCATGCCCAGCAAACGCGAGTCGATTTCAAGGGTTTGAAACAGGCTACGCTTGCCGGTGTCGGTCTGAGGGGGGGCCGTGTCGGTCATATGTTGCATCCCGCAATAGCGCCGTGCCGCCGCGGCGGCATATAGCTGCGCCCCGGCACGGGGCCGGGGCGCAAGGGCGGTGTCAGCAGATCAGTTGCAGGGCGCCGGGCCCGCAGTCACGCCTTGGCAAAGCGTTTCCTTGCTGATCCAGCCGGCATCGACAACCGCCGACAGGTTGTCTTTGGTGATCGGCATCGGCGCCAGGAACAGCGCGTGCATCGTGGTGCCCGCAGGCGAGGTCCATTCGGCAGCGCCTTCAACCATCGCGTTCATGTCGCCGGCCAGCGCCACGGCAATCTCGCCCGCCGCCTTGCCCAGATCGCGCGCGTCCTTCCAGACCGAGACGGTCTGCGTGCCAAGCGCCACACGGTTCAGCGCGGCGTGGTCGCCATCTTGCCCGGAAACCGGCACCACCATGCCCTGCGCGGTCAGCGCCGCCACGACGCCGCCGGCGGTGCCGTCGTTCGAGGCCACCACGGCGTCCACCGCGTTGTTCTGCGCGGTCAGAATCTGTTCCATGTTGCGCTGCGCGTTGGCGGGAAGCCAGCCGTCGGTATAGGCCTCGCCGACGATCTTGATCGCGCCAGAATCGATCGCGGCTTGCAGGATTTCTTGCTGACCGCCACGCAGGAAGTCAGAGTTCGGATCGGTCGGGGAGCCCTTGATCATGACATAATTGCCGGCGGGCGCCGCCTCGAAAACGGCGCGGGCCTGCATGCGGCCAACCTCGACGTTGTCGAAGGTAAGGTAAAATGCGCGCGGGTCTTCAATCAGGCGGTCATAGGCGATCACCGGAATGCCTTCGTCGGCCGCTGCCGAAACGGCGGGAATGATCGCCTGCGTGTCCTGCGCCAGCACGATCAGCGCATCGACGCCCTGCGCCATCAGGCTTTCGATATCGGCAAGTTGCTTGGCCGAGGACGATTGCGCGTCGGTCGAAACATAGGTGGCACCAGCGGCTTCCAGCGCCGCCTTGATCGCGGCTTCGTCGGTCTTCCAGCGCTCTTCCTGAAAGTTCGACCAGGAAACGCCAACGGTCATCTGCGCAAAGGCAGAGGTGGTAAAGCCGGCCGCCAGCACGGCAGCCAACAAAAGGGTCTTTTTCATGTCTTCCTCCCAAAGTAAGGCCAACTGGGCCCCGCCCGGCAGATTCGCCGGAATGCACCGATATTCCGGCCATTAATTTTAGTTGTCAAAATAAAAATGACAGGACACTGTAGGAATCTGGGTGCCGAACGCGCGATCATGCTGCGTAGCGGCGTGAGAATGGGCAAAAACGTGCTGCGATCGCAGTGTTTAGTTAGGAGGCAAAAGTAAAGTGGCAGTGCCGGGTGCCAACAGAATGCGGCTTGGTGGCGGTGCGCCGGGGTGTGGTCCGCTGATTCCGCCGCTGTCGGAAACCACCCGGCCACTGCGCCAGCAGATCTTCGACCGGGTCCGCGCCGCCGGGCTGATCGCCCGGGTGCAGTTGGCCAAGGAACTGTCGGTCAGCCCCGCCTCGGTCACCACGCTGACCTCGGAACTGATCGAACGCGGCTTTCTGGAAGAGGTTCAAGCGCCGCGCGAGGCCGATACCGGCCGCGGCCGCCCGGCGGTGGCGCTTGGCGTGCGCGCCGCGGCGCATTACGTCGCCGGCATCAAGCTGTCGGACCGCGAACATACCGCCGTTGTCGTCGATTTCGCCGGCAAGCTGATCGCCGGCGAGGCGATCGCGCGCGAACCGGGGGCCATGCAGCTTGCCGAGATCGTGCAGTCAACCGAAACCCTGTTGGACCGGGTCTGCTTGAAGGCCGGGCTGGAACGCGCGGCGCTTTCGGCGGTGGGACTGGGGGTTCCGGGGTTCGTCGATTGCCCGACCGGGGTGGTGCACTGGTCGCCGGTGTTGACCGATCGCCATGTGCCCTTGGCTGCCGCGGTTGCCGACCGGCTTGGCCTGGCGGTGCATATCGACAACGATGCCAACCTGGTCACGCTGGCCGAATTGTGGTTCGGGGCTGGCCGGCGGCTTTCCGATTTTGCCGTGGTCACCATCGAACACGGTGTCGGCATGGGCTTCGTGATCAACCATCGCATCTTTCGCGGCTCGCAAGGCATGGGGATGGAACTGGGCCACACCAAGGTGCAGCTTGACGGCGCGCTGTGCCGCTGTGGCCAGCGCGGCTGCCTGGAGGCCTATGTGGCCGATTACGCGCTGGTGCGCGAGGCGCAGACCGCGCTGAACATGACGCATCGCGAGAATCAAAGCGTCGGCGCGCTGCTGGAAAGTCTGTTTGACCACGCCAAGGCGGGCAATACCGCGGCGCGTTCAATCTTTCATCGCGCCGGGCGCTATCTGGCGCTGGGGCTTTCCAATGTGGTCAACCTGTTCGACCCGGAACTGATCATCCTGTCGGGCGAGCGGATGCGCTATGACTATCTTTATGCCAAGGAAACCCTTGCTGAAATGCAGGCGATGATGCTGAACACCGGCCGTCTGGCGCCGCGGATCGAAACGCATGCCTGGGGCGACCTGCTCTGGGCGCATGGCGCGGCGGCGCTGGCACTGCACGAGGTCAGCGACGGGCTGCTGTGCCCGCCGCGCGAACTGGCCGCGCAATGAAGTGGCTTGCTGCGCTGCTTTTGGCATTTCCGGCCCATGCAGAGCCGCTTTTTGTCAACGATGCCACACTGTCGCCGCCGCATGTCTATGACGGCGGCTGGGAACATTTCGTCGGCGGCGGTGTGGCAGTGTTTGACTGCAACGGCGACGCCCGCCCCGATCTGTTCGCGGCCGGGGGCGAAAACCTGGCGGCGCTATTGATCAACCGCTCCGCCTCCGGCGGCGAACTGCGCTTTGTGGCGGGCGAAATCGGGCCGCTGCGCGGTGTGACCGGCGCCTATCCGCTTGACATCGACGGCGACGGGCTGACCGACCTTGTGGTGCTGCGGGTGGGGCCAAACCTGCTGCTGCGCGGGCAGGGCGATTGCCGCTTTGCCGATGCCACTGCCGAATGGGGCCTGCCGGCGCGCGACGCCTGGACGACGGCCTTCACCGCGACCTGGGAAAAGGGGGCGGCACTGCCGACGCTGGTGTTCGGCAACTACGTCGACCGTGCCAATCCCAAAGGCCCGTTCGAAGCCTGCGACTTCAATGAGATTTATCGACCGACGGGCAACAAATATGCCGCCGCAGAGCCTATTTCCCCGGGCTACTGCGCGCTGTCGATGCTGATATCCGACTGGCAGCGCAGCGGCGTGCCCGAACTGCGCATTTCCAACGACCGGCATTACTACGTGCGCGGCGGCTATGAGCAGATGTTTCGCCTCACGCCGCTGGCCGAGCGCGACGACTGGCCGCGTATCTCGCTTTGGGGCATGGGCATCGCCAGCCGCGACATCACCGGCGACGGCCTGCCCGAGGTGATGCTGACCTCGATGGGCGACCAGCTTTTGCAGTTCAACCGCGGCAGCGGGTTCGAGAACGCGCCCTACAGCCTGGGCACCTATGCGCAACGCCCGTTTCTGGGCGACGACGGCCGCCCGGCAACTGGCTGGCACGCCGAATTCGGCGATATCGACAATGACGGGCGCCCCGATCTGTTCATCGCCAAGGGCAATGTCGATCAGATGCCCGCAAACGCCATCCACGACCCCAACAACCTGCTGATGCAGGGTGAGGACGGAGTATTTCGCGAAAGCGCCGAAAGCGCCGGGCTGGCCAGCACCGCGCGCGGCCGCGGCGCGGCGCTGGCCGACCTGAATGGCGACGCGCTGCTTGATGTGGTGGTGGTGAACCGTCGCGCGCCGCTGGAATTGTGGCGCAATGTCAGCACCGAAACCGGCAACTGGGCCGAAATAGAGCCCAATTCGCGGGGCCCGAACCGGCGCGCCGTGGGCGCCTGGGTGGAGCTGCGCGCCGGCGGGCAGGTGCAGGCGGCCGAGGTGACGGTGGGCGGCGGTCACGCTGGTGGTCAGGCGCTGGCGCTGCATTTCGGGCTGGGCGCGGTTGCGCAGGCCGAGGCGCGGGTGATCTGGCCCGATGGCATCAAGGGCGATTGGCAGGCGGTGGCGGTGAACGGGCTGACGCGGATCAGCCGATGACAGGGGGGCTATGCGCCCCCCAGACCCCCCGCAGGATATTTTTCAAGGAAGAAACTAGCGATCGATTGCCAGGCCCGAGGGCACGGCCAGCGGGATGCCGAGGCGACCCTGCAGCGCTGCGGGGTCGGTGAGACTGTCGAGAAAGGCAAGGATAGAGCCGATTTCGCCCGGGGAAATCGGCCGCAATGCAGTGGCGGCGGCGGCGATGGCGGCGGCGTCGGCAGGGCTGTCGGCGATCGCCCAATCGGGCTTGGTGTCGGGCAGATCGGGCAGCAGCGCAGTGCGGTTGTAGGTGGCAAGCGCATCGGGCTGGCCGTGCTGCGCAAGGAAATCGGCAAGCGTCAGATGCGCGCCGGCATGGCCCCAGGGGCCGGTTGCGGTGACATTGCGCAGCGAGGGGGTGCGGAAGGCATAAAGATCCTGTGGCTGGCCGGTGACGCGAAAGCGGCCATCGTCGCGGCTGTGCTGCTCGAACCGCTCCGCCTTGCCGGGGCCAAGCTGCGGCGCCGCGGTGGCGTGAAAGGCGTGGTCGGTCTGAAACGGGCCGCTGTGGCAGGCAGCGCAGCCCGCAGTGCCATAGAACAGATCCAGGCCAGCCGCGGCCTGGGGCGAAAGCGTGCCGGTGCCGCGCAGAAAGGCATCGAAGGGGCTGCTGTCGGAGCGCCATTCGAAGGCAATGAAAGCGGCAATAGCGTTGGCGATATCGGTGAAGGCGATCGCCCGTCCGCCGGCGATTTCGGCGTAAACAGAGCCGAAATCAGCGCGGTATTCGGCAATGCCCGCGACCCGCGCCGCGATGATTTCCCAAGCACCGCCGGGACCGGT
>Ga0214472_10004138_pt1 | contig 15295 bp, 18 predicted proteins | sample RVTome_6_FD_207662 | JGI IMG/M metagenome (GOLD analysis project Ga0214472, IMG submission 207662) | Soil microbial communities from uranium-contaminated site in the Upper Colorado River Basin, Wyoming, United States - RVT140D175 | ecosystem: Environmental > Terrestrial > Soil > Contaminated >...
CAGTTCCGGAGCAGTGAAGTGGCGGTGGAGTCTCTCCCAGACCTCGTCTGTGGCGAGGTCGGCATCCCAGGCGATGGCGTCCGTGTAGGCGAGCGCCGCCTTTTCCCTCTCCGTGTAACGATCGGACCTGGCGTATTCGAGCAGCTCGTCGTACTTGTCCTCGTCGACGGCGGCTTCGACCGAGCGTTGCGCGGCGCAATAGCCGCATTGCACGGTCTTCGTCACGTAGACGCGGCACAGCTCCTTGAGCTCGTGCTCGACGACACCGTTGACGAACGTGTCCATCCAAGCCTGCGTGAAGGACTTGAGGACGGCAGGGACGTGGGCTCTGATCGCCTGGCTCTCCGGCCGCGGCGTCCCGAACTCACGGGCACGCTCGAGAGCCGCGATGATCTCGGGGTCCGTGATCGAGCTGAGGTCCGGGTATGGGATCCGAGGCATGTGGCGCTCCTCCTCTCGGGACGGCATCGTAGGCAGCAATCGATTGTGCCGCTCACGTCGGCCGCGACGGTCCCCGCTGGAGGGTCTCCGGGACCACCCGCATAGAGAAGCCGAGGATGACGGCCACGAAGACGATGAGCGGGACCATGGCGACTGCCCTGCCGGCAGAGTCGTAGAGGGCACCTGCGACGAGCGGGGCGATGAGGAGCGCGACGTCGCCCGTCACCCGGAAGAGCCCGAGCCTGCGGCCGAGCTTGCTGCCCTCGCTGAGGTCGGCGAGGACGGTCGCACCGACGTTGACCGCCGATGAGCCGAGCGACGTGAGCAGGATCGTGATCATCCATCCCACGAGCGAGCCGTTCAGCGCGAAGACGATCAGCCCCACCAGCTGGATCGCCAGCCCCGGGATGAGGGCCCAGCGTCTCGAGTGGGTGTCGGAGATCTTTCCGCTCACGAGCACCCCGACGAGGCGGGCGAGCCCTCCGCCACCGATCGCCAGGCCGATCACGCCCGGAGTCAGGTCGAGCTCGCCGTCGCCGACGATCGGAATGAGGGTCTGCAGCAGAGATGCACCGATGGCGAACTGGGCGGCCGGGAGCAGGTAGAGGGAGGCGAGCACGAGGCGTCTCGGCTCGCCGGCGTCGCCGAGCGGGTCCTGCGCCGCGGTTGCGGGGTGGCGCGGCGGCGAATGCCTGAAGAACACCAGGAAGACGAGGGCGACGGCCACTGCCACGAACGCACCGGACAAGAACCCCGCTCGCCAGTCGTACACGGAGGCGACGGCTCCACCCAGGGTCGGTCCGAAGGCCTGGCCGACCATCAGGGATGCCGCGAACCCCGACATGGACACTCCTCGGCGGTGGCGCGGAGCGGCCGCGAACGTCGCCAGACCGGTCGTGTTCGTCCAGGCCGAGCCGATCCCGAGCACGAACGCACCGGCAAAGGCGGCGGCCGGTCCCGGCGCCAGGCCGGACACGACGCTGCCGGCACCGACGAGGGCGGCACCCGTCGCCATCATCAGCCCGGACGGAACACGGTCGGTGAGCCGGCCTGCCGGGATGTCGGCGAGGATCCTCCCGAAGGCGAAACACGAGACGATCGCTCCGAGAGCCGTGTCGCTCAATGCCAGGGCCCGCCCCATGTCCGGCAGGAGGGGAGCGCGTACGAAGCCCGCCGCCGTCACGGCCAGGATCCCGATGCCGACGACGGCGAGCCTCGCCTGCCGCGGCTGCAACCTCGCTGCAGCCGTCACGCCACCGCCGTCATCTGCCGCTCAGCTCTCGGGATCGTGTGCCGCCAGGCCGACGCTCGTGTCGCCGAGCACCTCGCGATGATCGATGTGGAGCGTCTTGATCCACTTCTGCTGGCCGAGCGTGAGCGCGATGAAGAACCCGAGCTCGACGAGCTCCGGCGCGGTGAAGTGCTCGCCGAGCCGTTCCCAGGCTGCATCGTCCGCCCACGACGCATCCCACACGATGGCCTGGGCATACGTGAGCGCCGCCTTCTGGCGCGCCGTGAATCGATCCGAGGACGCGAAGTCGAGCAGCTCGTCGTAGTCCGCTTCCGTGAGGCCTTGCCGTCCAGCCTGGACGGAGCGTTGCACCCCTCAGTAGTGGCATGCGATCGATTGGGACACGAAGACCCGACACAGCTCCTTGATCGAGTGGTCGACGACGCCCTCGATGAAGGTCTCACGCCACGCCCTCGTGAAGGCGTGGAGGACGGCCGGGACGTTCGCCCTGATTGCCTGGCTCTCCGGCCGGGGCGTGCCGTTCCAACGGGCGTGCTCGAGAATGTCGCGGTCGTGCGGATCGAGTCCGTCGACGTCGGCGTACGGGATCCGAGGCATCGTCTCAGACCGCCGCTGCCGACGGTGAGGGCGCCCAGGTGCAGCGGTCGTCCGTCACCCAGACCGTCTCCGAGGGGGCGGGCACCCACAGCTCGATGAACGAGAACACCTCGTTCGTCGGGTTCTCGAACCAATGGACCTCGTCCTCCTCCACGAGGGCGACGTCGCCGGCGTCGAGCTCGACCGGGTCCCCTGCCGCATGGAGTCGACCTCGTCCTTCGAGCACGAAGAAGAAGTGCTTGGCGTCGCGGTGGTAGTGGGCGGCGGCCGTGTCGCCGGGGTGGTACGTGATCCTGTCGGCTCGCAGGTCCGTCAGCCCGAACGTCTCCTCGGTGACCAGATCGACTCTGTCGCGCCCGTCTCTCGTCGACGTCAGAGCAGGCAGCGCAGCCGCTTTCATCACCTTCGCCATCGCAACCTCCCTCCTGCGTGACCTCCGGCACGCTACTACCCTCGACCGCAATCGGTTGCGGTGGACGTTCTGGCGTCCCCCCATCGCAAGAATGCGACGGAGGGACGCCAGAACGGATCGGGGAGGTGAGGTCGAGATGGCGAGGATCGGGTTCAACCTGCCGGACGACATCGAGGACGAGGAGTGCCGGGGCTGGCTGCAAGAGGCGATGGCTGCCGGCAGGCCCGGGCCGGAGTTCCAATCGATCAGAGCCCATCAACCCGGCGTGATGCGATCGTTCACGAAGACCAGGGAGTGGATCTACCACGATGGCGTCGTCGAGTTCAGCCTGAAGGAACTGCTGCGGGCATACATCGCCCTCTCCGGTGAGTGCACCTACTGCTCGAATCAGGGGGTCGCCAGGGAGATCAGGGGACGCCGGGAGCAGCTCGATGCCCTCCTCCACTACCAGACGTCCGACGACTACACCCCGCGGCAGAAGCTGGCGATGCGCTACGCCGACGCCATCATGTGGGACCCGACCACCGCCGACGACGTCATGTGGGACGAACTGCTGGCGGAGTTCACCGAGCCCGAGCTCGTCGAGCTCGGCTACTGGATCGGTTTCACGTTCGGCGGTCAGCGGTGGCTGCGCACCCTCGGCACGAGCCAAGGGCAGCTGCAGGCCGCAGTCGACGCCGCCGGGAGCGGAGCCGAGGTCGCCATGCCCTCGCTGGTGAGCGACTGACGTGGGACATCCGGGGTCGGCGGCCGGGTTCTCGCTCGTCGGTCACAGCGACCTCGACGGACACGGCGACGGGATGCAGCTCATGCGCCAGGGCGACGCCCTCTACGTCGGCCATTTCGGGCCGAGCAGGATGGGCACGTCGATCCTCGACGTCTCCGAGCCTTCCAGCCCGACCGTCGTACGCCAGTGGCCGGCTCCGGCGGGCGGCCACACCCACAAGGTGCAGGTCGCTGACGGGCTGCTCCTCACGAACCACGAGCGGTTCCGGAGCGAGTCATGGGAGTCGGCAGGGCTGGCGGTGTACGACCTCGAAGACCCGTTCGACCCGAAACAGATCGGCTTCTGGCACTCGACGGGCGCAGGTGTGCACCGAATCGTGTACGAGGGAGGCAGGTACGCCTACCTCTCCGCCACGCCGGATGGGTACGGCGGCCGGATCTGGTGCATCCTCGACCTCGCCGATCCGGAGCGGCCGCAGGAAGCGGGCCGCTGGTGGTGGCCGGGGATGCGGACCGGCGAGGGCGAGGTTCCCGATTGGCCCGACGGCGAGGATCGGTCCGTGCACCACGGCCTGGTCGACGCAGACAGGGCTTACCTCGGCCTGTGGGACTCGGGAATGGTGATCCTCGACATCGCCGAGTTGGTGAGACCGGTGGTGGTGTCGCGGCTCACTTGGGACGAGGGCGGCCATACCCACACGGCTCTTCCGCTGCCGTCACGGGACCTCGTCGTCGTGACCGACGAGGCGATCACGGATGGGTGCACCGGGCCGCGCCACATGGTGAGGATCGTCGACGTGTCGGATGAGACGGATCCGCAGGTGCTCTCGATCTGCCCCGTCCCCGAGGGCGACTTCTGCGAGAGGGGGCTTCGCTTCGGCGCCCATTCCCTCCACGAGAACCGTCCGGGCAGCTACCGCAGCGAGGAGCTGATGTTCGTCACGTACTTCAACGCCGGCCTGCGTGTGTACGACACCGCCGACCCGGCCGCGCCCGTCGAGATCGCCCATTGGATCCCGGAGTGTCCCGAGGGACAGCAGGCGGCTCAGATCAACGACGTGTGGGTGGCGGCCGACAAGCTCGTCTACGCCACGGACCGGGTCAACGGGGGTGCGTACATCCTCGAGCCGGACGTCCTCCTGGCGGCACGGATGGACGGGGCGGCTGGGTGACGTACGACGTTCACGCCCACGGGGTGCCGGAGGCCGTGGTGACCCTCATCGAGTCGGAGGGGCCTGAGCTCGGCGTCGTGTTCGACGGGGACCGGCGCATCGTGATCGCCGACCGGGTCAGGACGATCCCGCTCCGTCGCGATCTGGTGGACATGAGCGCCCGCATCGAGGCGATGGATCGAGCCGGCATCGACGTGCAGATCATCTCGAGCTGGGTGAACCTGACGGCGCACGCCCTCGACGTGGAACGCGGAGTCACGTGGGCTGGGCGGGTCAACGACGCCCTCGCCGCAGAGGCGGCCCGGCACGCCGACCGGCTCCTTGCCTTCGGCATCGCTCCTCTCCAGGCCCCCGAAGCTGCCGCAAACGAGTTGCGCCGCTGTGTCGGCGATCTCGGCATGGTGGGTGTGGAGATCGCGACGACGATCGACGGCCGAGAGCTCATCGCCTTCGATCTCGAACCGTTCTGGAAGACCGCCGCCGAGCTGCGCTGCATCGTGATGATCCACCCCATGGATCCACTCCCCGGCGTCGAGCTCGGCTCCTACGGTCTCGACAACAGCGTCGGACGACCAACCGAGACGACGATCACGACCGCCAAGCTCGTCCTCTCAGGTGTGCTCGATCGGCACCCGGACGTGCGGATCTGCCTCGTCCACGGGGGCGGCTTCCTTCCGTACCAGATCGGGCGCATCCAGCACGCATGGGAGACGAGGCCCGATCTCGTCGGGAAGGACACGGCCGTCCCGCCGAAGGAGGCGCTCGGGCGGCTCTACTTCGACACTGTGCTGCACGATCCAGCCCCCTTGCGTTACCTCATCGACCTCGTCGGGGCGGATCACGTCGTCGTCGGCACCGATTACCCGTTCGAAGCAGGTGACCTGAACCCGCTCGCCACGCTCGATGGCGTCGCCGGGCTGACGAGCGACCAGCGAGCGCTCATCACGAGCGGCAATGTCGCCAGACTGCTTGGCGAGATGGCACCCGCCTTTCCCGGGAGGTGACGCGGAGGCGCCGCCGTCTCCCGGCGGCTTGCATCGTCGAGCGATATCTGTCAGAGGAGGAGCCGGCCTGTGAGAACGGTCCGCGCTCTCCCGCGGAGCGCCACCCGGTCGCCGCGCAGCTCCACCTGAAGCTTGCCGCCGCGCGGTGACGCCTGCCGGGCATCGAGGGTGGTCTTGTCGAGTCGACCGGACCAGAACGACGTCAGCAGGCAATGAGCCGAGCCCGTTGCATGGTCTTCGGGGATGCCCGCCTTCGGAGCGAACACTCGCGAGGTGATGTCGACGTCGTGCCCGCCCGCGGCGGTGATGACGACGCTGCGCAGGACGCCGAAGGCCTCCGCCTCGAGGTCTGGTCGGCAGGCGGCGACCGTCTCCGGCGAGTCGACCTCGACGATCATCGTGTCGTCGCAGGAGGCGATGTTCGCTGCACCGAGCCCGAGCGCCTCGAGCAGCCCGGGTGGCGGCGTGGACGGCTGCGGCGAGGACGCCGGAAAGTCGAGTTCGACGCCTTGCGGCGACGACGACGCCGAGATCGACCCGCGCATCGTGGCGAACTGCGGGGAGCGCTCGCCTCGTTCGTGGTGGAGCACGTGGGCCGCGGCCAGGGTGCCGTGGCCGCACAGTGGCAGCTCGACGGCCGGGGAGAACCAGCGCAGCGGGTACCGCTCGTCGACCGCATCCGTGACGAACGCCGTTGCCGGCTGGTTCAGCTCGGCGGCCACGGCGGTCATCCAATCGGAGTCCCGCCGCCGGTCGAGAAGGACGACCGCTGCCGGATTGCCGGTACCGGGCCCCTCGGAGAAGGCGTCGACGATGAAGACCTTCGTCATTCGGCGAGCTCGGTGGTGACGGGGCCGTCGAACATCGTGACGAAGAGGCACGGCTCCTCGGTGGTAGTTGTGTGCCGCATCACCCGGCCGGCCGGAAAGTGTGCATAGCCCCCACGGCCGATCACCTCCCCGTTGGCGACGAGCCGTCGCTCGAGAACCGGGATGGTGTGCGCCGAGCGGTGGGTATGAGCCAACGCCCCGAGTCCGGCCGGATAGCGGATGACGTGGTGCACGGCGCCGGTCGCCTCGTCTTGATGGACACGGGCGAGCGCGACCGGCCGTGGGTAGACCGTGGCGTCGTCCGGATGGCGCGGCAGGTCGGCGAGCCGCTCGTGGATCACGGCCTCGCCGCATCCGACCGGAGGAGCGCCGGCGTCGTCAGGCTCCATCGCCGCATCGATCCCGCCGGCTCCCGACCATGCCGACATCGACGGGATCTGTGAGCGTACGAGCCTCGGACAAAGCACGACCTGACACTGGAAGCGAGCGTAGCGAGTGCGTGGTAGGCCGATCGGCGCCGTCCGGGGCGACGCCCGAGACCATCCTCCGGACGGCCCAGCCGTCCGGCGCCGTCTCGGAGGTCAGATGAAGGTGCCCTCCTCGGCGTCCTTCACCGAGAAGAGCCTGTCGATGCAGAAGAGCAGCTCCGTGATGACCTCGTCCTCGACGATCGCAGTCATCCTCTCCGCCTTGGCGATGAACTGGCGGAGCCTTCGCACCAGGGCCTCGTTCGGCTCGCCGGTCGCCTCCTGCTCGGCGATGAGCCTCTCCATCGTCGATCGGTAACCGTCGAGCCGCTCGAGCAGGGCATAGACCGCCGCCTCCATCGGCTCGGTGGCGCCCCTGACCTGCTGGTGGATCGGCTCGGTCAAATCCACCTCTCCCAGCGGCGCCAGCGGTACGGCAGCTCGACGAGGCTCTCCGCCTCGGTTGCGGTCTCGAGCAAGTGGAGCAAGTCGGAGAGGACGAGGTGGTGCTGGGCAGGCTGGTGCGGCTCTCCGAGTGGGTTGCCGAGTGGAAAGCGAACCCAAGCCGCTCGCGACACCTTCATGTTGGCGGTGATCTCCGGGCGCATCGTGAGGCTGACCGTCGGGATCCCTGCTCTCTCGATCTCGCCCTGGACCAGCCCGACCGACCGGTGGCACATCGGTCAGCCCGGAACGAGGACGACGGCATCGACGCCTGCCTCCATGAGCAGGCGTGCCACCAGTGGCCCGGCCTCGTCGGCGACCCTCGACGGGTCGGGATTGAACCCCATCATCCCGATGTGAAACGGGGCACTGGCACCGATGCGCCCGGCGGCGACGAGCTCGTGGACCCGGTCGATCGGTAGCACGACGTTCGGGTCATCCTCGGCGGAGGCGGTGTCGTAGTGGGTGTGCGCAAACCGCAAGCGCGCCGAGTCGACGTCGGCTGGGATGGTCCGAATGGTGGGGTCACCATGCGAGGTGGCCGTGTTGAACGGCTCCTGGTCGTCCAGGTGAGCTCCGGCGGTCGTCACGAGAGCAACCGTCGACTGCGCCAGCGGCTTGGCGAGGGGGGAGAACCAAGCATGGCCGTTGACACGGTTGTTCGCCGCGCCGTGGTCGCGCCCGATCCGCTCCACCCACTCCTCGTAGCGCGCCCTCAGCTCCGCCCGATCGATCATCCAGACCTCTTGATCCCCGGCAGGGTACGTCACCGGCACGGCGGCATGTCTCTCCCGGCGGCGTAGCCGACGAGAGACGGCTATCTCGGCGAGGTCGTCGAGCTCAGCGGGCGGCGGAGCCGGTTGCCGGCTCGCCGGTGGATTGGGCGGTGAGGTGGCCCCAAACGATTGCAGGGAGGCTCGGTACCCTACGTGGGTAGCCGACGAGGAAGGGCGAGCGATGACCGCCGAGACACAGGCCCTGGAGTTCACCGCAGACGAGGACCCGTTCGTGGTCAAGCACGGCGGGTTCTACCGGCGCTGGCTCTCCATGATCGAAGACGTCGACGAGCTGCGGTCCCTCGTCGCCTCACTCGAGGGAACCACCCAGGACAAGTGGATCCCGGTGTGGTCGGCGGCGGGCAGGCGCCACGAGGCAGAGGGCGATCGCCTCGCAGAGGCGGGCGAGGACCTCGACGCCCGGCGCGAGTACCTCCAGGCGAAGACGTTCTACGCCATCGGTCGCTTTCCGGGCGAGATCACCGCCGAGAAGCGGGCGATCTCGGACGACTGCGCCCGGGCGTACCGCAAGGCATCCCGGTACCTCGATCCCCCGCTCGAGGTCGTCGAGATCCCGTGCGAGGGCAAGACGATCCGCGCCCATTTCCGCGCCCCGCGCGGCTCCATCGACGCCCCGGTCGCCGCAGTGCTCGTCATGTGCGGTGCCGACGTCTTCAAGGAGGACCGTGGTTGGGCGGGTGAGATGGCAATGGCCGAGGGCCTTGCCACGCTCGTCATGGACGGCCCGGGCACCGGCGAGACGCCGTTCCCATACGAGCCGGAGTCTGTCAAGGCGTGGATCGCCGCCATCGAGCATCTCGCCGGCCGCCCCGAGGTCGACGCAGATCGGATCGGCGCCTTGGGGATCAGCAGGGGCGGGTACTCGGTCATGCAGCTGGCAGGGACGCACCCCGAGATGGTCAAGGCGGTGGTCGCCATCGCCGGCCATCCGTTCGGGTACCGGATGAGCGACGGCGAGCTCGCCGAGTTCGTCGAGGCACGCAACCGCCGCTCCGAGTTCCGGTACGGCGAACCCGACGGGCCGCCGTCGTTCCCGCCGACGACCGCCGAGAAGGAGCTGGAGAGCTTCTCGCGATGGGCGTTGTCAGAGCTCGGTCTGGTCGACCGGATCACCATGCCGGTGCTCATGATCAACGGCAAGCACGACCACCTCGCCCCGATCGGGAACATCTACTACATGCTCGAGACGGGCCCGGTGACCGGCAAGGAGGCCCGGGTCTACGCCGATGCCGGTCACTGCGCCTTCAAGCACTACCAGGAGTGGGCTCCCGCCTCGTTCGCATGGCTGCGCGACAAGCTCACAGGGTGAACCGAGCTGCGGCCGGGGGTAGCGTCTTCGCCTCGAGGACGAACGGAGTGAGATGACATCCGACGACATCCAGGCCTGGCTCGATCGCTACGTCGAGGCGTGGCACACCTACGACCGCGACGCCATCGTGGCCCTGTTCACCGAGGACGCCTCGCACCGCTATCACCCCTACGACGAGCCGATCTTCGGTGCCCAGGCGATCGCCGACGACTGGCTGGCGAACCAGGACGAGCCCGGATCGTGGGAGGCCGAGTACCACCCGCACCTCGTCACGGACGACCGGGTGATCACGACCGGCAAGACGAGCTACTCGAACGGGAACGTCTACTGGAACCTGTGGGAGCTGGAATTCGACGACTCCGGCCGGTGCCGGCGGTTCATCGAGTGGTTCGTGCTCGAACCGAAGGACTGAGTTCTCACACGGCGGCGCCGACCGACTCGAGCATCGGTCGAATCTCGACGGCTTCCCCGTTGCGATCCGAGGACTCGAGGGCGGCTCGCACGATCGCCAGGGCCCTGATCGCCTCGTCTGCGCCGACCTCGACCGTCGCCTCACCGCGGATCGCCAGGGCGAACTCGTCGAGTTGCTCGCGGAACATGTCTGTCGGCGGGAGCTCTACTGCGGGTCGCACCATGTCGCGATACGCCTGCGAGGTGAGCGTGCTCCACCGGTCCGCCTCGTGGGACTCGTCCCAGTGGGTGAAGTCGAGGTCGTACATGAGGTTCGCCTCGGTTCCCTGCAGGCGGATCTGGTACACGCCGGGCGACGCCCACCCGCATCCGATGTAACCGAGGGCGCCCGACTCGAACTCGAGGATCGCCATGACGGCGTCCGGCACCTCGGAGGCCGTGTACAGGCGCCGGGCGTGGGCCGACACCTGCGCCACCGGGCCGAGCAGGTACTGCAGGTTGTCTGCGTGGTGCACCCCGAGCTGGATGAACGTCCCGCCGGGGCTCTTGTCGGCATACCAACGCCACGTGTCCGTTGTGAGCTCGAGTCCCCGCTCGTTGGAGAAGTTCGCCTCGGCGAGCGAGATGTGGCCCATCCTGCCCTCGTCGATCCAACGTCTCATCACTCGGCATCCGGAGAGGCGCCGCGCCGAGTGGCCCACGGCGAAGATGTTTCCGGTGTCCTCGACGACACGTTTGATGGCGAGGGCGTCCTCGAGCGTGTGGGCGATCGGCTTGTCCGTGTACACCGCCTTGCCGGACTCGAGTGCCTGGACGATCACGTGCTTGTGGGTGTCGTTCGGGGTGGTGACGATGACACCTTCGACCTCGTCGTCGGCCAGCAGCTCCTCGAGGGTCTCGGCCGACCTCGGGATGCCGAACTCCTCTTGGAAGGCGGATCGCTTCTCCTCGGATCGACTGAAGCAGCTGTGGAGGTCGATGACGTCGCCGCGCTGCGCCCCGCGGGCGAGGACCCGCGCCCACCTGCCGAGCCCGATCGGTGCCAGCCGTACCTTCTCGCTCGTCACGCCTCCTCCTTGCCGTGCAACGCACTGTCCGTCTCGTCGCTGTGCAACGCGATGTCCGTCTCTTCGATGTTGTGCGCCAAGTCGGGATGGGGGAAGAAGCAGTGGAGCGTCATCTCGGTGCCCGGCGCCGGCAGCGTCGCATGACGGGCCCCGGGCGGGATGCGCACCACGTCACCGGGCGCAACCGGGGTCCGCTCACCCTCGATCCAGACGACCCCGTTGCCGGCGGCGACGACCACGACCTCCTCGCTGAGGGGATGGAGATGTGCGCGGCGTGCGATGCCGCCGACCAGCCGGACGATCCGCATGCTCGACTCGGAGGCGATGCCTGCCAGCGGGTCTGCCGAGGCGCGCCCGGGCAGTTGCTCGAATCGCATGGCGGCGCCCTTGACGACGTTCACCCGCCACCCCGCAAGGCAAAGATCCGCTCGACGGCCGGCACGATCTCGTCGGCCATGCGGCCTGCAAAACCGACCGCCGCCTCGGCAGTGGCCCACCGCGGGTTGCCGTACCAACCGTCGTCGTCGATCTCCGTCACGTCCGTGATGTAGCCGTGGACTTCGCGGTCGCGGCGCATCTCGTCCATGGCGGCGGCGTGTTCGCTTCGGGTCGCCTCGCCGGCGGCCTCGACGGCGGCGAGCGACGGATCGTGGGCGATCACCGCCAGCGTCTCGATCCCGCCGCCGTGGGTGAGCTCGCCTCCCTCGGCGGCGTAGACGCGCTGGGCGGTGTAGCAGGCATGCGCCACGGCGATGTAGACGCCTTCGTGCCGCGCCTGCAGCTCGGTGGCGACGGCATCCATCGAGGCGATGTTGCCCTCGTGCCAGTTCACGAAGACAAATCGCGTGGCGCCCATCGCAACCATCTCGTCGCAGATGTCACCCAGCAGGCTCTCGAATGTCGTGCGGCGCAGGCTGACCGTGCCGGGGTGGCCGGCGTGGATGGGCGTAACTCCGTACGGACCGAACGGAACCACGACCGCGTCGAGGCGTGCCGCCACCTCCTCGGCGACGAGCTTGGCGGCGATGGTGTCCGTGCCGCAAGGCAGGTGGGGTCCGTGCTGCTCGACGGAGCCGAATGGGACGACGACCGTCTGGTTGCCTGCCAGTGCCGCGGCGACCTCTCCGCTTGTCATGTGGTAGATCGACTTCGTCATCCGGCTCCTCCCGGCTCTGCTACCGGATATCGAGGGCGCTCACCGCGCAGGATGCGGAGGGCCTCCTCTGCCGCTTTGCGACGCAGGTCGCGCTCGCTCTGCTCGGTGTACCACGCCATGTGTGGTGTCAGCAGGACCCGATCTTCGAGGTCGGCGAACACCGACAGATCGGGTGGCTCGCGCTCGAACACGTCGAGGGCGGCGAAGGCGGGGCGGCCGCGGGCGAGTCCGGCCACGAGCGCCTCGGTGTCGACGAGCGACCCGCGTGCCGTGTTCACCAGGATGCTCCCCGGCCGCATCATGGCCAGCTCGGGGCGGCCGATCAGAGGTGTGCCGTCGGCGGCTCCCGGAGCATGGAGGCTGACGACCGTCGAGCTCGAGAGCAATCGCATGAGGACGACCGATTCGGCCACGTCCGGATCGATCGGTGCCAGCGCGTCGGTGGCGTATACCTTCGAGAACCCGAGCGCCCCGAAGTGGGTTGCCACCGTCCGCCCGATGCGGCCGAAACCGACCACACCGGCGGTCATCGCAGACGGCAAGTGGAGGGGTCGCAGGCTGTTGAAGCCCCAGTCGCCGGTTCGCAGCGCCCGATCCGCCTGCGCCAGGCGGCGGACGGCTGCCAGCGCCATCGCCACCGCATGGAGCGCCACCGCCTCCGTCCCGTAGTCGGGCACGTTGGCGACCCACTTTCCGAGATCGGAGGCGGCCACCAGGTCGACGTTGTCCACTCCGACGCCGTAGCGCACGATCGCCTTGGCGGGGAGCGCCTGCAATGCGGCGGCGTCGAGAGGAGGCCTCGGCCCGGCGATGATCGCCACGGCGTCGGCGGCGGCTTCGAGGATCTCGTCGTATGTCGACCCGTCCGAGCGGCGAAGCTGGTACCCGTCGAGCACGAGCTCTTCGACGGCCAGATCGGGCCACCGGGCCCCGAGGATCGCGATGACCGGCGGGTCTGGCTGCATGTCGGTCACGGTAGCAACGTCATGGGCGGCAACCGATTGCGGGCAGGGAAGGCGTCCTCAGCCGAGCCGCCGGGGCAGCGCCTCACGCCACACCCGCCGGGCCACGGAGGCGGTGACGGAGCCGTGCCGACCGAACTCGATGCGATCGTCGCCCGTCACGACCCCGAGACGAACCGCTCGAACGGCCTCCGTTGCGGCGACGCCCCCCGGCGGGGCGATCGCCACGAACCGGTGGGGGCTCTCGTCGAAAAGCTCGCGCCAGTCTGCGACGTCGATGGTGATGCCGACGCCCGAACGGAAGGCGACCTCGGCCACGGCGACGGCGAGGCCGCCGGCCGAGACGTCGTGGAGGACCGGTGAGGAGTGGGCGAGCTCGACGGCGCGCCCCACGACGGCCGGGCCTGCTTCTGGGTCGGGCGCAGCCGGCTCCCCTCCGAGGTGATCGAGGATGACCCTGGCGTAGGCGCTCGCCGCGAAGTCGCTCCGGCCGGCCGGCCCGACCAGCCACACCTCCATGCCGGGAGATGCTGCGTCGAGGCGTGGCGCCTGGGCAGGCATGGGATCGGCGAGGCCGAGCATCCCGACCACCGGAGTCGGGTAGATGTCGCGGCCATCGGTCTGGTTGTAGAACGACACGTTGCCCCCGACGACGGGCACGCCGAGCTGCTCACATGCCTCGCTCATGCCGGCGACCGTCTCGACGAACTGCCACATCACCTCGGGCCGCTCCGGGTTTCCGAAGTTGAGGTTGTCGACGACCGCGTACGGTCGGGCGCCCGTGACGGCAACGTTGAGGGCGGCCTCCCAGACGATTCGAGCCGCGCCGACACGCGGGTCGAGGTAGCAGAGGCGTCCGTTTCCGTCTGTCGAGACGGCCAGACCTTTGCCCGTCCCCTTGATTCGCAGTAGAGCTGCGTCGTTCCCGGGCGCCACGACCGTGTTGAGGAAGAGCAGGTGGTCGTACTGCTCGTATATCCATGACGGATCCCCGAGGGCGGGATCGTCGAGCATGGCGAGCAGCGCCTCACCGGCGTCGACCGCGGCGGGGAGCTCGGGTCGGTCGGCGGCGAGGCGGTCCTGCCAGTCGGGGCGTAGAGCAGGCCGCTCGTAGCGGGGGGCGTCGTCGGACAGTGAGGAGGCGGGGACTTCGGCGACGAGCTCGCCGTCGTGGACGACCCGCAGCATGCCTCCCGCCGTCACGACGCCGATCTCGGTGGCATTGATCTCCCACTTGCCGGCGACGGCGAGCACCTCGGACAGGCGGGACGGCTCGACGATGGCGAGCATCCTCTCCTGGGACTCCGACATGAGGATCTCCCCTGCCGTCATGTCCGCCTCCCTGAGCGGCACGGCGTCGAGGTCGACGTCCATCCCCATGCCGCCGGCGGCTGCGCACTCCGACGTGGCGCACGAGATGCCGGCGGCACCGAGGTCCTGGATGCCGACCACGAGGGAGGCCTCGTAGAGCTCGAGGCACGCCTCGATGAGCTTCTTCTCCTCGAACGGGTCGCCGATCTGGACGGACGGCCGTTTGGCGCCGGACGCCTCGTCGAAGGCTGCGGACGCCAGGATCGATGCTCCCCCGATGCCGTCTCGCCCCGTCGCCGCACCGAGGAGGACGGCCACGTTGCCCACCCCGGAGGCCGCCCGCGTGACGAGCTGCTCGCGGCGGAGCAGTCCGAGCGCCATCACGTTGACGAGCGGGTTCGCGGCGTACTCGTCGGCGAGCTCGAGCTCGCCACCGAGGGTGGGGACACCGACGGCGTTGCCGTACCCGGCGATGCCGGCGACGACGCCCGCGAGCAGGTAGCGGCTCCGGGGGTCGTGCAACCGGCCGAACCGCAGCGGATCCAGCACCGCGATGGGGCGCGCTCCCATCGTGAAGATGTCGCGCAAGATGCCACCCACGCCGGTCGCAGCTCCCTGATACGGCTCGACGAACGAGGGGTGGTTGTGGCTCTCGATGCGGAGCGCCACCAGCCAGCCGTCGCCGACGTCGACCACCCCGGCGTTCTCGCCTGGCCCGACGACCACCCATGGCGCCTCCGTCGGAAAGCGCGTCAGGTGGAGGCGCGACGACTTGTACGAACAGTGCTCCGACCACATCACCGAGTACATGGCGAGCTCCGCCGGGCGGGGCTCCCTGCCGAGGATCTCGACGACCGAGCCGTATTCGGCATCCGTCATGCCCAGCGTCCGGTGCGTCGGCTCTGCCAGCGTCATGCGGAGGCGGGCACGAGTGCGG
>Ga0214472_10004139_pt1 | contig 15294 bp, 12 predicted proteins | sample RVTome_6_FD_207662 | JGI IMG/M metagenome (GOLD analysis project Ga0214472, IMG submission 207662) | Soil microbial communities from uranium-contaminated site in the Upper Colorado River Basin, Wyoming, United States - RVT140D175 | ecosystem: Environmental > Terrestrial > Soil > Contaminated >...
TTAAAAGGCCAAGAGCACCGCCGAGCCGGTGTTCTTGGCCTTTGTGTTTTCGCGACGATTGGCGCGAGAAGCGATTTATTTTCCATTGAGGCCCGACTGCCAGGACGTAGGGGCGCAGCATGCTGCGCCCCTACCGAAACCTTCGTGACTTTCGCTATAGCCGAAAATTCCCCCGGCGCGCGCAAATTTTCCGGGAGTCGAAGACTTTCGGATTCGGATATGCCTCCCGCAAAGGCGCCAAGTTTGGAGGAGAAAGATAAATATTCTAGCGAATGATTTTCGCTGTTTTTCTCCGACCTTTGCGGGCTTGGCGTCTTTGCGGGAGATATTCCGAGATTCGCTTGCGGCTATGTCGCGCTAGCGCCTTCGTGGTAAAAGAATTCTTTTAAAAACCATGCGTCTCCAAACTATCATAGGCATCGCCGTCAGCGCGCTCTTGCTCTATCTCGCCGCGCGCAACGTTCAACTGGCGGAAATCCTACCACTGCTGCGCCAGGCGAATTATTTCTTCTTGGCCCTCGCTAGCGCTTCAGCGCTGCTCGCGGTTTGGCTCCGGGCTTGGCGCTGGCGCTACCTGATTCCCAATTCCCAGACCATGAAGACCGTCAATCTTTTCAGCGCCACCATGATCGGCTTCATGGGCAATAATCTTCTGCCGCTTCGGATCGGCGATTTCGCCCGCGCCTACTTCGCCGCGCGCAAAGAACACGTCACGGCTTCGGCGATGCTCGCCACCGTGGTGATAGAGCGTCTGCTCGACGTGTTCGCCATCTTGGCGATGCTGAGCGTGATCTTTTTCCACATGCCGCTGCCGCGCTGGATCGGCAACGGATTTTTGATCATGCTCGCGCTCGGCGGCGCGGCCTGGATCGTGCTGTTATCGATGGATCGTTGGAGCGCCGCGATCGAGGGCTGGATTGCCCGCTTGACGCCGGAGCGCTATCGCAGTCGGATTCGAGAGTTCGGCGTATCCTTTTTCGCCGGCCTGGCGGCGATGCGCAACAAAAAAAACCTAACCATCGCCATCTTGTTGTCGATTCCGATCTGGACCACCTACGCGCTTGGCACCTACGCGGCTCTCAAAGCCTGCGCCATCGACGCGCCGTTCTCAGCCAGCTGGGTGGTGCTCGCCTTCGTCGGCATCGGCGTGTCGCTGCCCTCCGCGCCGGGCTTCGTCGGCACCTTTCAATTTTTCACCGTCGCCGCGCTGGCGCTTTTCTCCGTCGACTCGCAAACCGCCTTCGGCTATTCCTTGCTGCATCACCTGGCCCAATATATTCCGGTGACGCTTTACGGTTGGATCCTGCTGCTCAAAGAACAGATGTCGCTCGGCGACTTGGCGGCCATCCGCAGTCAAAAATAGCAATATCTTATTCGCGCGGGGCGAAAATTCTCTCGTGCGGATAGAAACACTTTCGCTCACCGGTTGATCGCGTCGAACAGATGCAATTGGCGGGTGTGGCCTTCGTCTTCGAAGTGGACCGGGTAGTTGCCGGTGAAGCAGGCGTCGCAAAAACCTTTTTTTTCGCCCTGGAAGTAGGTGTACATGCCGTCGTTGGAGAGATACGCGAGCGTGTCGGCCCCGACGAATTCACGGATCTCTTCGGTGGAATTGGACGACGCGATCAGCTCGGTGCGGGTCGGCGTGTCGATGCCGTAGTAGCACGGGCTAATCGTCGCCGGCGAACTGATGCGCAGGTGCACCTCGGTGGCGCCGGCATCGCGCAGCATGCGGATGATTTTTCGGCTGGTGGTGCCGCGCACGATCGAATCGTCGACAACGATAACCCGCTTGCCTTTGAGCACGTCGCGTTGGGCGTTGAGTTTTATCTTAACGCCGAAGTTGCGGATGGTCTGCTGCGGCTCGATGAACGTGCGGCCGACGTAGTGATTGCGGATCAAGCCGAACTCAAGCGGGATCTTCGACTCTTCGGCATAGCCCATGGCCGCGGGCACGCCCGAATCCGGCACCGGCGTCACCAGATCGGCGGCCACACCGTTCTCGCGCGCCAACTGGCGGCCCAGCGCTTTGCGCACCTGATAGACATTGTGGCCGAACAGATTGCTGTCGGGGCGGGCAAAGTAAATAAACTCGAAAATGCATTTGGCATGGGGTGCCGGCGGGAAGGGTTTCAGCGATTCGACCATGCCATCGAGGCCGATGGTTACGATCTCCCCTGGTTCGACGTCGCGCACATACTCCGCTTCGATCAGATCCAGGGCGCAGGTTTCCGAAGCGAAGACGTAGGCGCCGCGATTCTTTCCTTCGGGAAACCGGCCGAAAACCAACGGGCGAAATCCGTAGGGGTCGCGCACCGCGATCAGCCTGTCCAAAGTCAAAAAGAGCAGCGAATAAGCGCCACGGCAGCGGCTCAGCGCTTCGACGAGCCGTCCCATCAAAGTCGGCTCTTTCGAGGTGGCGATCAGATGAATGATCACCTCGGTATCGGTCGTCGACTGAAAGATCGAGCCGGTCTGTTCCAGCTCTTCGCGCAGCAACGCGCCGTTGACCAGATTACCGTTGTGAGAGATCGCGATCGGGCCTTGGGAATATTCGACGACAAACGGCTGCGCGTTCTTAAGATGGCTCTGGCCCTGGGTCGAATAACGGTTGTGGCCGATGGCGCTCCGCCCTTCAAGCCGCTTGATCACGTCTTCCTTGAACGCGTCGGCGACCAGGCCCATCTGGCGATGGGAGATCAGGCCTTTGCCGTCCGAGGTGACGATGCCGCAGGACTCCTGACCGCGATGCTGCAACGCATAGAGCCCGAGATAGACCATGTTGGCCGCTTCAGGGTGGCCGAACACTCCCATCACCGCGCACTCGTCATGGAATTTGTCGGACATATAAACGTAGCCACTTCGCGAGCGGAGTATTAACCCCGCTCTTGACCAAAGGCGATGCTCGCCCCCTTTGGAAACCCGATTTAATGGTTCCACGCTGCTCACAGCGTGGCCAACTCAAAGTCAACTTTCGTGATCCAGCGCTATCCGATTGAACCTTGAACGTTTGAACTCTTGAACGAAACTATTTGAGCCGATCCGTCAGCCCATTAGACCAGATCGCCATCAACTCTTCCACTGTCATTTGCAGCATCGGTTGAATGATAAAGCGCGTGCCGCCCACCGCGCCGATCGCTTGCATCGGCACATGGTGCAGCGCCGCGATCTCATGAAGCCGCTCGAGGTTCGTTTCTTTAAGCGACACGATGATGCGCGAAGGCGACTCGCTGAAGAGCAAGGCATCGCCGCGGATCATCTCATGGCTCTCGATGCGCACGCCTAAAGGCCGCTCCGGTCCGCCGAGGCAGCACTCGGCCAACGCCACCGCCAAACCTCCGTCGGCCACGTCATGGGCCGAGCTTAGGATCTCTTGATCGATGGCTTCGAGACAGCAGTTCTGCACCGCTTGCTCCAGCTTCAAATCGATCCACGGCGGTGTACCCCGGGTGAGGCCATGCAGCGACTTTAAATACTCGCTACCGCCCAACTCGTCGCGGGTTCGGCCCAGCAGCACAACCACGTCACCGGCGGTCTTAAACCAAGGCGTGACCACGCGCGCGACTTTTTCGAGCAAACCAACCATGCCGATGGTCGGCGTCGGATGAATCGGCACGCCGTCGGTCTCATTGTAAAAACTGACGTTGCCGCTCACCACCGGAACGTTGAGCGCGACGCAAGCATCGCGCATGCCTTGAATCACCTCGGCGAACTGCCACATGACCGTGGGATTCTCCGGGCTGCCAAAGTTCAAGCAGTCGGTCAAACCGACCGGCCGCGCGCCGACACAGGCAAGATTGCGCGCCGCCTCGGCGACCGCCAACACGCCGCCGACGTAGGGATCCAAGTAGCAATAACGGCTGTTGCCGTCGACGGTAAGCGCCAGCCCTTTTTCCGTGCCTTTGACGCGGATCACCGCCGCGTCGGCGCCTGAGGCAACCACCGTGTTGGTGCGTACGAACTGATCGTACTGCCGATAGATCCATTCTTTCGAGGCAATGTTAGGCGCGGCTAACAGTTGTTTAAATGCCGCGGCGAGATCCTTGGGTTCATCGATTGCCGCATATTCGAGGTGCTGAATTTGGTCCTGCTCATGCGGACGCGCCGCAGGCCGTCGATAGACCGGCGCTTCCTTGGTCAAGGCGCTGATCGGTATCCGCGCAACCGCTTCGCCATTCCAGAACGCGCGAAATTGCCGGTCGTCGGTCACGCGTCCGACCACCACGGCATCGAGATCCCATTTCTCGAAAATTTTCTTGATTTTGTCCTCGCAGCCGCGCTTAGCGACCAGCAGCATACGCTCCTGGGACTCGGAAAGGAGAATCTCGTAGGGCGTCATACCGTTCTCGCGCATCGGCACCGCGGAAAGATCGAGTTCGACTCCCGAGCCGCCACGGCCAGCCATTTCCGATGACGAACTGGTCAGGCCAGCGGCGCCCATGTCCTGAATCCCGACAATGTAGTCTTGTTCGAATAATTCCAAGCAGGCTTCCAGCAGCAACTTCTCGGTGAACGGATCGCCTACCTGCACCGTCGGCCGGCGCTGCTCTTTTCCCTCGGAGAACGATTCCGACGCCATGGTGGCGCCGTGAATGCCGTCGCGTCCGGTCTTCGAGCCGATGTACATCACCGGATTGTCGACGCCCTTGGCGACGCCAGTAAAAATCTTTTTCTTCTTAACGATGCCGAGGGTGAACGCGTTGACCAAAATATTGGCGTTATAACATTCGTCGAAGTAACATTCGCCGCCCACCGTCGGCACGCCGATGCAATTACCATAGCCGCCGATGCCGGCGACCACACCGGCAACCAAATAGCGCGTGCGCGGATGATCAATGCTGCCGAAACGCAGCGAATTGAGTGATGCGACCGGGCGCGCGCCCATGGTGAAGATGTCGCGGAGAATTCCGCCGACGCCGGTGGCCGCACCCTGATAGGGCTCGATGAACGACGGATGGTTATGGCTTTCCATCTTAAAGGCGACGGCCAGGCCGCCGCCGATGTCGACAACGCCGGCATTCTCCCCCGGCCCCTGCAGGACGTACGGTCCTTCCGTCGGCAAATTTTTCAAGTAATGGCGCGAGCTCTTGTAACTACAATGCTCCGACCACATGACCGAGAACACGCCGAGCTCGGTGAAGTTCGGCTCGCGGCCGAGGATGTCGATAATTTTTTGATACTCTTCCGGCGTGATGCCATGGCTGGCGACCAACTCCGGGGTCACTGCGGTCTGCGGCAATTTCTTGCTCGACGGCTCAGCCATGGGGCGTGGCCTTTTCGCCGATCGTCGCCGCGATCGACGCGAAGATTTTCGCGCCGTCGTCGCTGCCCAGCAGTTTGTTGCAGGAATCTTCCGGATGGGGCATAAGACCGAACACGTTGCGCCGCTCATTGCAGATACCGGCGATATTCTCCAACGAGCCGTTGGGATTGGCCGCCGCCGTCGGTTTTCCTTTAGCGTCGACATAGCGCAACAGGATCTGGCGGTTTTTCTGCAAACCTTCGAGGGTCGGCGCGTCGGCAAAGTAGCACCCTTCGCCATGTTTCACCGGAATCTCGAGCAGCTGGCCTTTCTTCATGCCGCCGGTAAACGGAGTATCTGTCTCTTCTACGCGCAGATGCGCCTGCCGGCAAACGAATTGCAAGCCGGCGTTACGCACCAGCGCGCCGGGCAACAGACCTGATTCACAGAGAATCTGAAAGCCGTTGCAAATTCCCAACACCAGCCCGCCGTTTCCGGCGAACTTCATTACGCCACGCATAATCGGCGAGAAGCGGGCCATCGCGCCGCAGCGCAGATAGTCGCCGTAGGAAAATCCGCCCGGCAACACGATACAGTCGATGTTGCCGCTAAGTTCGTCCTTGTGCCAGAGCGATTTGACCTTCTGGCCCAAATCCAACTGGAGGCTGTCGACCACGTCTTGATCGTCGCAAGAACCGGGAAAAGTGATTACGCCCCAACGCATCGTCGTTAATGAATCGCGTTAGCGAGTTTCGCGTTACGGGTTGCGAGTTTTTCCAACCAACCCGAAACCCGAGACTCGAAACCCGAAACGGGAACGCTTAAGACTCGAGCTGCAGCGCCGCAACCACCAGCGGCAGGGGAATCAAACCGACTCATTCTAAATCTCAAACCGATAGTCTTCGATGACGGTGTTGGCTAATAGCTTATCACACATTTCGCGGATGCGAAGCTCCGCCGCCGCGGGCGACGGCGCGTCGAGGTCGAGTTCGAGATACTTGCCGACCCGCACGTCTTGGACTTCGTCGTAGCCGAGGGTGTGTAAAGAGCGCTCGATCGCCTTGCCTTGCGGATCGAGCACGCCGTTTTTGAGCGAGACATAAATCTTAACGCGCATGATGGTACGCTTTCATTCGGCTTTCGTTATTGGATTCTTCCGGTTTTATTGTAAGGATGATTTCACCACGAAGGACACGAAGAGCACGAAGTTCGGAGTCTTAATCCTCCGTACCATCGTGTCCTTCGTGCTCTTCGTGGTGAACAAAACAAACAGAACGTGACACATTATCCACACAGAATCCTAAAGCACCCTTTTTTGAAACGCGCGCCGAAAAATAAAGTCGACATGGGCTAGATGGTGCTTCACGCCCCAGATCGCTTCGAGTTCCTTGGGCGTGAGATAACGGAGAATTTCTCCATCCGCAAGTAGCTCACGCTTTAAATCGCCCCCCTCTTTACCGACTTTTAAGGCGTGGCGCTGCACCATGCGGTAAGCGACATCGCGGACGATGCCTTTACCGACCAGCGCGAGCAGGACTCTCTCGGAGAACACCGTGCCGCCGCTTTTCTCCAGATTGCGTTTCATATTTTCCGGATAAACGCACAGCTGGCCGAGCACGTAAGTCATGCGTCGCAGCATGAAGTCGAGAGCAATGGTCGCATCCGGCGCAATCACCCGCTCGACGGCAGAGTGGCTGATATCGCGCTCATGCCAAAGCGGCACGTTTTCCATGGCGGCCATGGCGTAGGAGCGCATCAGCCGCGCCAGGCCGGAAACATTTTCCGACAGAATCGGATTGCGCTTATGGGGCATGGCCGAAGAGCCTTTTTGCCCTGGGCCAAAGGGCTCTTCGGCTTCTTGCACTTCGGTGCGCTGCAGATGGCGCACTTCGACGGCGAACTTTTCCAACGAGCTGGCGATGATCGCCAGGGTCGCGAAGTAGTAAGCATGGCGGTCGCGCTGAATGATCTGATTCGATACCAGCGCCGGCTTGAGGCCGGCCTTGCGGCAAACGTAGGCCTCGACTTTGGGTGAGATCTGCGCGAAGGTGCCGACCGCGCCGGAAATCTGTCCGACGCAAATATCGTCGACCGCCTTTTTGAAACGTGACAAATTGCGCGCCATCTCTTGATACCAAAGCGCCAACTTCAAGCCGAAGGTGATCGGTTCGGCATGCACGCCGTGGGTGCGGCCGATCTGCACGGTCCATTTGTATTTACGCGCTTGGCTACGCAACGCCTTCAGCAGGTTTTTAATATCCTGCTCGATGATCGCCGAGGCTTCCTTGAATTGTATCGCCAGGGCCGTGTCCATCACATCGGAGGAGGTCATGCCGACGTGCAAGTAACGCGCATCGTCGCCGATGGATTCCGCCACCGAGCTGAGAAACGCGATGATCTCATGCTTGACCTCGGCTTCGATCTCGCGAATGCGCTTGACGTTGAAGCAAGCTTGCTTGCGAATGCGCGCGATGGCCGCCTTGGGTACTTTGCCGAGCCGCGCCAAGCCTTCAGCGGCGAGAATTTCCACTTCGAGCCACTTTTGAAAGCCATTTTCTTCGGACCAAATGCGGCCCATCTCCGGTCGGGTATAACGGGATATCATGCTTCGAAGCTGCCTCTTTTAGGTTCAAAGGTTCAAGCGTTCAAGGTTCAGAGAATGATTATCCCGTGACTTGCATTTCTCGTTGAACCCTTGAACTACTTTTTATCCGTGTGGCCAAAACCACCGTCCTGACGCGTCGAGCTCGGCAACTCCGCAACTTCATGCCAACGCGCCCGCACGACCCGCTGCAACACCATCTGGGCGATGCGCTGACCACGCCCAATGAGGATCGGCTCGGCGCCAAGATTGATCGCAATGATCTGAATCTCGCCGCGATAGTCCGAATCGATGGTGCCGGGAGTATTCACCAGGGTAAAACCCTGCTTCAACGCCAAGCCGCTGCGCGGACGAATCTGCGCTTCAAAACCGATCGGCAGCGCAATCGCGATACCCGTCGGAATCAATACCCGCGCCATCGGCGCCAGCTCGAGATCGCTCTCGATGTCGGCGCACAGATCCACGCCCGCCGCCCCTTCAGTCATGTAAGCCGGTAAATCGAAGGCCGCCGGGCCGGGCCGCAGCCGTTTGATTTGAACAGGTAACTCTTCCACGAACGATCCGAAAAAGGTGATGTAACGCGGCGCGCGTCAATGACTCGGCGCGAGGCTTTTGAGCTTAAACTCTTCGGTGAAATTGCCCAACAGCGTCAGAGTCATCTCTTCGGGATGAAATAAACTGTCAGCCAAATGAATCACTTCGTCGCGTGATACCGCGCGAATCCGCTGACAGATCTCTTCAGTGGTCACGGCTTTACCGAAATATATTTCGTTGCGCGCAATGTGACTCATCCAGGAGTCGGTCGACTCCAAGCCGAGCATCATGCTGCCGACCAATTGACCGCGCGTGCGGGCAAGTTCGTCCTCGGTGATTTGGCCGGCAGCCAGTTTGCGCAGTTCCTGGACGACGAGATCGACCACTTCCTCCGCCGACTCCACGCTCGTGCCGGCGTAGACGCCGAGATAGCCGACGTCTTTGTACGACGACGAAAAGGAATAGACCGAATAAGCCTTTCCGCGCTTTTCGCGAATCTCCTGAAACAAGCGCGAGCTCATGCCCCCGCCTAGCAAGGTGTTCAGCACATAGGCGGGATAGCGCCGCGGATCGCCCTGCGCGACGCCCGCCATGCCCAGGCAGAGATGCACCTGCTCCAGGTCTTTCGAATGAGGATAGACGCCGCTCGCCATCACGGGCTTGCGCTCGCCTTCAAGGATAGCTGCCACCGGTTCGCTGCCGTCGCCGACCCCGCCCAAGCGAGCGGCCATTTCCTTGACCAATTGATCGTGGCGCAAATTTCCCGCGGCGGCGACGATCACACGGCCCGGCCGGTATCGGGTTTTAAAAAAGTCGACGATGTCTGCGCGCTGGAAAGTATTGACGGTTTCCAGCCTGCCGCAAATCGGCCGGGCGATTGGATGATCCATGAAAAAATCGACACTGAAAAGATCGTGGACGTAATCGTCCGGGGTGTCTTCCGCCTGAGAAATTTCTTGGAGAATCACCGAGCGCTCGCGCTCGATCTCTTCGGAGTCGAAACTTGAATGCAAAAAAATATCGGTCAACAGATCGATGGCCAGCGGCAGGTTCTCGTCGAGCACTTTGGCGTAGTAGCAGGTCTGTTCTTTGGAGGTGAAGGCATTGATGACGCCGCCGACGCCGTCCATCTCTTCGGCGATCTGCGCCGCGCTGCGCCGCTCCGTGCCCTTGAAAAGCAGATGCTCGATGAAGTGAGAGATGCCGTTTTGCGGCGCGCTCTCATGGCGCGAGCCGTTCTCGACCCAGATGCCTAGACTCACCGAGCGATGATCCTGCATCTCGTGCGAGACCACGCGGATGCCGTTGTCGAGGATAGTCTTGGCAAACATCGCGTTGAATCAACTTCGCTCGGATTAGGAAGCGGCCTCGCCGGTCTCTTGCAGCGCCTCTTTGCGGCTCAAGCGAATCTTGCCCTGCCTGTCGATTTCCAAGACCTTGACCATCACTTCGTCGCCCTCTTTGAGCACGTCGGTCACTTTGTTCACGCGCCCTGGCGCGAGTTGAGATATATGGACTAAACCGTCGGTGCCTGGCAGGATCTCGACGAAGGCGCCGAATTCGACGATCTTGCGCACTGTGCCTTTGTAAATCTTGCCGATCTCAGCTTCGGCGATGATCCGCTGAACCATCTCGATGGCTTTTCTTGAAGCCGCTTCGTCGGTCGAGGCGATCGTCACGCTGCCGTCATCCTCGACGTCCATCTTAACGCCGGTCGCCTCGATGATGCCGCGGATTACTTTGCCGCCCGGGCCGATGATTTCGCGAATCTTTTCCGGCTTGACATGAATCGTGGTGATGCGCGGGGCATGGCCGGAAACATTGTCGCGCGCTGTGCTCAGCGTCCCGTTCATGATGCCCAGGATATGCATGCGGCCTTCTTTGGCCTGGTGCAGCGCCTGTCCCATGATCTCACGGTTGACCCCGCTGATCTTGATGTCCATCTGCAACGAAGTTACGCCCTCGGCCGTGCCGGCGACTTTGAAATCCATGTCGCCCAAGTGATCCTCGTCGCCGAGAATATCCGACAGCACGCGCACATGTTCACCTTCCTTGATCAAGCCCATGGCGATACCAGCCACCGGCGCCGACACCGGCACACCGGCGTCCATCAGCGACAAGGAACCGCCGCAGACGCTCGCCATCGAGGTCGAGCCGTTGGATTCCAGGATTTCCGATACGATGCGGATCGTGTACGGAAAACTTTCATCCACTGGCAAAACCGGAATGAGTGCGCGCTCGGCCAGATTGCCATGGCCGATTTCGCGCCGTCCTGGGCCGCGGAGAAACTTCACTTCGCCAACGCTAAACGGTGGAAAGTTGTAATGCAGCATGAATTTCTTGAAATGTTCGCCGATCAAGGCATCGACCCGCTGCTCGTCGGAAGCCGTGCCGAGGGTGGTAACCACCAAGGCCTGGGTCTCGCCGCGGGTAAACACCGCCGATCCGTGGGTGCGCGGCAACACTTCCACCTCGCAGGTGATCGGCCGAATGTCCTTCAAGCCGCGCCCGTCGATACGCCGTTCCTTCTGAATCACCAAACCGCGGAAAACATTTTTTTTAAGCTCTTCGAAAGCGCCCTTGATATCTTTTTGCTTGTCGGGAAACTCGGCCAGCACCTGGGCCACCACTTCGCTCTTCACCTCGGCGATCCGTTTGTAGCGCTCGAGTTTTTCCGAGATCTCCAGGGCCTGTTTGAGCTTGTCCGAGGCTAACCCTTCGGTGCGCCGAACGATATCGTGATTGAGTTCAGCTAAGGGCACATGCCGTTTGGCTTTGCCGAGCTCGCGGCGCAGCTCTTCCTGGATCTGCAAGAGCGGCTGAATCGCGTCATGGCCGGCGAACAGCGCTTCGAGAATCTCGCCTTCGGGGACAATCTGCGCCCCGCCCTCGACCATGACGATGGCGTCCTTGCTGCCGGAGAGGAAAATATCGATATCGCTTTCCTGGAGTTGGCTTTGGGTCGGATTCATCACCCATAGGCCGTTAATGCGGCCGATGCGCACCCCTGCCAATGGCCCGTTGAAAGGGATATCGGAGATGTGGAGCGCTACAGAAGTACCCAGCATGGCGACCACATCAGGATCGTTTTCCTTGTCGGCCGAAAGCACGGTGGCGATCACCTGAGTTTCACAGCGCAGCCCCTCGGCGAACAGCGGGCGAATCGAGCGGTCGATGAGCCGGCAGGTAAGAATCTCTTTTTCCGACGGGCGCCCTTCACGCTTGAAAAACCCCCCGGGAATTTTACCCGCGGCGAAGGTTTTCTCTTGGTAGTCCACCGTCAGGGGGAAGAAATCGGTGTCCATTTTTAATTCTTTGGCCGCCACCGCGGTGACCAGGACCACCGTCTCGCCGTAAGTAATCAAGGCCGCGCCATCGGCTTGTTTGGCCAAGCGGCCCACTTCGACGGACAAGGGTCTGCCGTGAAAATCTATTTCGACTTTCTTCATCATAGAAAAATCCTCTGCAGGAAGACGTGTGTGACGGAGCTCTGGAGGCGGGCCAGCTGGGAATAACTACTTACGTATTCCGAGTCGTTGGATAAGGCTTTCGTAGCGGGCGAAATCGTTTTTCCGCAAATAATCCAAAAGCCTTCTCCTTTGCCCTACTAGCATCAGGAGGCCACGACGAGAATGGTGATCCTTAACATGAACCTTGAAGTGCGATGTGAGATGTTCGATGCGCTGGCTCAACAACGCAACTTGCACTTCAGGAGAGCCGGTATCCGTCTGATGAACCCTGAACTGCTCGACGACATTTTGTTTCTGCTGTTCAGCAATTCCCATAATCTCCGCTCTGCTTCTCTCTTTCCTTTTTAGTTGAACAATTTCTAGCACACGGACAACACCTTGTAAAGCGCGCCTCGATGGCATCACAAAGGTTACAACGAGCCCGTCCACTGCGTCTGAATCAAGCAAAGCCGACGAGAAAGCTAAGATCTTAGTATCACCATCTTAGCCATACGTGCTAGACTGGCGTCATCGTGAAAGCACTGCCTGCATTACTGGCGACCATCTTAGTTCTGTCGCTCGGCCTAGAAGCACTCGGCGCCGCCGAGTATTATCGTTGGGTCGACGAGAGCGGTGTGCTGCACATCACCGACAACCTGCACAACGTGCCGCCCAAACAGCGTGGGGGCGCCCATCGGATCCAAGCCAAGGAAAGCCCACGCGCGGCCGAGCCAAGGATCCAGTCGGCACCCCCGGCGCCGCGCAAGGCGTCCGTGCCGTTCGAGAGGCACGGCAATATCGTGATCGTTCCGGTGACGCTCAATAATCGCCAAACCATCAAGCTGGTAGTCGACACCGGCGCCAGCTACACGTTTATTTCCCACGCGCTGGCGCGCGACCTCGCCATCGATGTCCGCCGCAGCGAGAAGACCGTCCCTTTCCACACCGCCAACGGCGTCGTCGAAGCGCCGTTGACCCATCTAGACTCGATCACGGTGGGCGGCATGGAAATCAAGAATCTTACCGCCGCCGTGCACGACACTACGCCTGAAGCAACCGCCGCCGGACTGCTGGGACTCAATTTTTTGAGTAACTTCCGCATAGACATCGACACGGAGCGGGGAGTGCTACACCTGGAAAAAAAGTAATCCTCCGTTTGCCGCAAGGATTGCTTAGTCGGGCGTCAAAACTAAGCTACGATGGTCGCGTGTCAATAAAGCTAGCCCCGTCGCGGCCGGGGCATTGACCCCGACCTAAACCAAAGGGGATCTTGAACCCCTTTACAAAGCCTCATTAAACGAAGCCACTTCGCGGGTGGGAATTTAACCCCGCCGCTATCTAATTATCGCAAAGGGGATGCTCGCCCCCTTTGGAAAACCCCATAATCTTGTGCCCGCCTCAAGAGGCGCGGTTAACATAGAACTAACTAATGCTTGCACGCTGAAACCAGCGTGCTCATAAACAAATAATTACGAGCCCCGCGGCATGGCGGTATCGGGAGCAGCGGAAGTTGATTGAGTCGAGCGGTTTTTGAGCCGGAGCTAGCCGTCAGCTAGAATTGTCAATAACCTTGGACCACGAATCTTGAAGCGGAGGAAGCGTCCGGTCGTCTACGCGAGATTTCGCTTCGGTATCTCTGGCTCCTGCGGTTCGGGTGCAGCCAGCAGCCGATGACCGTGCCCCACCATCCCGGATAGAAAATTAAAATCGCACGCCTCGCAAATTAGCGCTGAGAGCGGTAGTTGCTCGGTACAGTTCGGACATATCTTCAGACCCTGGACATGCTCCCTGTCAAACATTCGATCGCCAGCGCGATCGTTTCTAAACCAGCGCCCCACGAGTAACACCAGGATCAGTGCGATGCCGACGAAATGCAGGAGATATGAGTTCTCAGCGATCACGTCCGTAATTTGGCCTATCCCAACGAGCTGCGCTAGGCCCGATATATTTCTTAAAATGCCTTCAAGCACAGCCAAATTTAAAGCAATGCTGGTGCCGAAATATTCTGTTTATTGTTTTCGCAAAAATGATAGTTCTGTTCGGAGCTGCACCAAACTCCGCCAACGTCAAATTGCCTCAATTCAGACCAAAAACAGATCAACGGGCCTTTTCGCCCGCCCAGCTCAAGATCGACTGGTGACAATTATGCGAACGACGCGGATTCTAAGAATTGTATAGAAGTCCGGGCACGACTGCGTAGACTATGTGCTGTGCTTAGCCATAACCAATACGATGAGGACAGGTTAAGCTACCCTGCTCGAACTACGAAGAGATAGGAGAATCGAGCGGCGTCGCGGCGAGATCGGGAACACTCATGTTGTAGAGCCGTGCAACGTTTTCTCGCAGCAGCTTTGCACGAGTCTCAGCCCGTAGAGCTCCCATGTCTCTGGCGACGATCTCACGGGAGCGCGGCCAGGTGGAATTCACGTGGGGATAGTCGTTGGACCACATGCAGTTGTCACCGCCCCACCAGGACAGCAAATGACCACCGACGGCGTCGTTGAAAAACGTAGCGTACACCTGCCGGTGAAAGTACTCGCTGGGCGGGTGCTTTAAACGCAAGCCGTGGCGCTCGCTGCCATGGCGCTTGTAGTAGTAATCCCACTGTTCCAGGACAAATGGGATCCAGCCGATTTCAGTTTCCACGAGCACCAGCTTGAGACGCGGGAAGCACTCCAGTACGCCGGCATATATGATGTCATAGAGAGAATCCATAACCTGGCTCAACCTTTGATTCACGCTGCGCCGATCACCGATCATCGCCGGATCGCGCGCCGGCGCGCTACTCTGGAGCGGCGCGCTCGCCTTGCCTTCACCGTGGCCGGTCAGGATGTGAAGATTGACGGGCATATCCAGATCTTCAGCCGCTGCCCAGAGAGGTTCATAGTGCTCCGAGGTGAAGGGCAGCGCGGGTGCGGGGACTTGCCAGATAACGCAGCCCCGTAGCCCTGCTTTCCGGCAGCGCTCCATTTCCCGCACGGCACCCTCGATGTTGTAGACGGAGAGTATGGCAAGCCCAATCAGGCGGTCCGGCGCAGCTTGGCAGTAGTCGATGAGCCAATCGTTGTAGACCCGGGCGCATGCTTCTTCCAGCGCAGGTTCGTCGAGGCTCAATACCCTGAGCCCGTGGGTGGGATAGAGGACTTCTGCGCTGACGCCGTCGGCGGCCATTTCTTTAAGGCGCAAAGTCTTGTCCATGGCGCCGGGATGGTCGGTTTTCCTGCGGCCGCCCAAGTCTGGGGCACGGTCCTGAAAGGCTTTCGGCAGTTGTTTTTTCCAGAGGCCTTCCGGCTCTATGACATGGGAGTCGGATGAGATGAGAAGCTCTTCGACAACGGCCCCGCTTGGTCGGCCATAGGTGCGTTCCAGTAAGTCCACCGTCTTTTCTCCTTATATAAGCTAGCCGGGATCGGCTTTGTCGTGGCCCACTTAGGGACGTCGCAAGATGCCAAAAATGAAATCCTGGT
>Ga0214472_10004141_pt1 | contig 15286 bp, 11 predicted proteins | sample RVTome_6_FD_207662 | JGI IMG/M metagenome (GOLD analysis project Ga0214472, IMG submission 207662) | Soil microbial communities from uranium-contaminated site in the Upper Colorado River Basin, Wyoming, United States - RVT140D175 | ecosystem: Environmental > Terrestrial > Soil > Contaminated >...
CAAGGTCGCAAGTCTCCACACAAGGATTGCCGGATCGCCGCGGGCACCGGTTCGACGGCAGCCGAATAGGCGGGATGGTCGACGCCTGCCCCGAGCGCTGCGCCTGCCTTCAGTGCTTCGATCATGTCCGCGGACAGCTCGAAGCGAAGGAAGTGCACCGACGACGTCTTTTCGTCATTGTCCCGATCCAGGTCTTCGTCCGCAATCGGAAACACCGCGTCGAAGCCATCGACCCGCAGCCACACACGGGCTTCGATCCCAACCATGCGCGCGAGCCAGAGGCGTCGCTCCTGCTCGTCGGGGAATTCGATCAACATCGTCGCCTTCCAGTTGCTGCCGTCCGGGACGAGCGGATTGTAGACCTCGAGCTCTTCGCGGATGCCGGCCTCCTCGAAGGTCCGCTCGATCCGCAACATCTCCTGGATCTGATAGCGGATCGTGAGTTCGTCCTCGAACACCAGCGTTACATGTTCGCCGAGGTGCAGCGTGCGATCCTTCTTGTGTTCCATCACCCGCCGGCGGAACTCGCTGCGCACGCGGGCGTATTCCTCGAGGCTCATGAGGCTTTCGCGTCCGATCGCATTCATCGCGCCTCTCCCTCACAAACCGTAGGCCTTGCGGACCTCCCCGTTGCGAAACTTCACCGCCTTCGCGCGCAGCATCAGGTGCGGGAAATCGACATTCCACGGATGTGGCGGCACATAACTGTCGGCCCACGTTTCCAGGGAGACACTTCAAGGCTAGAAGCGTTGCGCGGCGCACCCAAATTGAATCCTGCTATGTTTCCGACCGCAGCGCCCTATCGGTGCGGCAACGCGCTCAGGCGGATATCGCGGCCTCGATCTCGGCGAAGTTGCGCGCGATCTCGGTGCTCGACGGCTGCGGCTCGCCGAGCTGTCGCGCGATCTGCGACGCCGAGAAGATGCCGCGAATCGTGCCGCGGCCCCCCTCCGCCCGTTCGAGGACCAGCGCATGCTGGCGGCCGGAGCGCTTGAGCGTGGCAAGGACATGACCGACGTCGGCGCGCATGACCTCATCGAGCTCGACCGCTTCGGTGCGCTCGAGCGGGGTCATGACAGTCGCGACGGTCAGTTCGGCGGGCGGAACGCCGTGTTCGCGCGCGATGCGGACCGGACGCTCGCCGAGCAGGTCGGCCGCCGAGATGACGCCGGTGACCACGTGCCGGGCGTCGGTCACGAGCAGCAGCCGGACGCCGCGCAGCATCATCGCGCGATTGGCGTCGGCGAGTGAGGTTTCGGCCACGATCGACGCAGCGGGAATCCGGGTGAGGTCGGTCATCACCTCGATCGCGGGCGAGTCCTGGGTGACCTTGCGGCTGAGGTCGGTCCGTGCGACTTCACAGTGCAGGCCGGCCAGACGGGCCTGCGGAAGCGGTTCGAATTGCCGGTTCATGGACACCTCCCGTTTGCGAACGATGGTCGAGCGCGGCGCCGCGAACCGGAACGCGCCGACCACAGAGGGTGTCGGGACACTGCATCCCCTACAGATCGGTGCCCCCGGCGGGCGGACGTGGCCGGCGCAACCGGTCACGTCCGATGCGACAACGCAGCGCGAGCAAAGTTCGTCGCGTCAGGTCGTACGCCGCTGCGCATGCGGTCGAGCGTTCGCCGAGCGCGAGAAGCATCCCCCTACGACTGCCGGGCTTCGACGAGGTCCCGGTAGGCTTCGGGCAGTTCGCACGGCTTCGTGCGGAACAGCGTCTTCGACAATTCGAACAGCGCCTGCTGATACACCTGCCGCTTGAACTCAATCACGGCATCCAGCGGGACCCAGTATTCGCTCCAGCGCCAGGCATCGAACTCCGGATGGTTGCTGGCTCGCAGACAGACGTCGGAATCACGCCCCACCAGTCGCAGCAGAAACCAGATCTGCTTCTGCCCCCGGTAAGTGTTGCGCCATTCCCTCTTTATCCAGTGCTTCGGAACGTCGTACCGCAACCAACCACGCGTGCGGCCGAGAATCTTCACATGCTCGGGGCGCAGACCCACTTCCTCGAAGAGTTCCCGAAACATCGCCTGCTCCGGCGATTCGCCGTGCTTGATGCCACCCTGCGGGAACTGCCACGAATGTTCACGGATCCGCTTGCCCCAGAAAACCTCATTGCGCGTGTTGACCAGAATGATGCCGACGTTCGGGCGGTAGCCTTCACGATCGAGCATGATCAAACCTTCAATTCAAGAACTGCGACAATTTTTCCATACTTACAGGACGTTGGAAAGGAGCGTTCCCGCATCCGTCCCGCGCGACGCCCGATCCCCATTACAACGTAGTCCACGCCGCCGCCGTGCGCCTGCGCCGCCCGCGTCTGCGCGCGACAGGCTAAAATTGCGCGTTTGCCCAACAGGCCTCACCCGGACCCCAGCATGCGCGCCAGCCAGTACTTCATCTCCACCCTCAAGGAAGCCCCGTCGGACGCCGATATCGTCAGCCAGAAACTGATGCTGCGCGCGGGCTTCATTCGCAAGGTCGCCGCCGGCATCTACAGCTACCTGCCGATCGGACTGCGCGTGATCCGCAAGGTCGAGAACATCGTCCGCGACGAGATGAACCGCGCAGGCGCGCTCGAACTTTCGATGCCGCTGGTGCAACCGGCCGAGCTGTGGGACGAGACCGGCCGCTGGGAAAAGATGGGCGCCGAGATGTTGCGCTTCAAGGACCGCCACGACCGCGGCTTCGCGCTGCAGCCGACGTCGGAGGAGGTCGTCACCGACATCGCGCGCCAGGAACTGAAAAGCTACCGCCAGCTGCCGAAGAATTTCTACCAGATCCAGACGAAATTCCGCGACGAGCGCCGGCCGCGCTTCGGCGTGATGCGCGGGCGCGAATTCACGATGAAGGACGCCTACTCGTTCGACCGCGATGTCGAAGCCGCCGGCCGCAGCTACGACGCGATGTATGCCGCGTACTGCCGCATCTTCGACCGCCTCGGCCTGACCTACCGCGCAGTGGCCGCCGACACCGGTGCGATCGGTGGCGACCGCTCGCATGAGTTCCAGGTCATCGCCGACACCGGCGAGGACGCGATCGTCTACTGTCCCGATTCCGATTACGCCGCAAACATCGAACTCGCCGAAGCGCTGCCGCTCGTCGGCTCGCGCGCAGCGCCATCGAAGGCGCTCGAGAAGACGCCGACACCGGGCAAGGCGACCTGCGTGGACGTCGCCGAACTCCTCGGCGTGCCCCTCGCGACGACCGTGAAGTCGCTCGTGCTCGCGACCGACGACGTCGACGATGCCGGCAAGCCCGCGGGCGTCACGGTCTGGCTGCTGCTCGTGCGCGGCGACCACAATCTGAACGAGGTCAAGGCGAGCAAGGTTCCGGGCCTGAAGAGCGGTTTCCGCTTCGCGACAGAAGGCGAGATCGTCGAGCATTTCGGCTGCACGCCCGGCTACCTCGGGCCGATCGGGCTGAAGAACGCGGTGAAGATCGTCGCCGACCGGACGGTCGCGAACATGGCGGACTTCATCTGCGGCGCGAACGAAGCCGACTTCCACTTCACCGGCGCGAACTGGGGCCGCGACCTGCCCGAGCCGGATCTCGTCGCCGACCTGCGCAACGTCGTCGAGGGCGACCCGAGCCCGGACGGCAAGGGCACGCTCGCAATCCAGCGGGGCATCGAGGTCGGCCATGTGTTCTACCTCGGCACGAAATACTCGAAATCGATGAACGCGACGTTTCTCGACGAGGACGGCAGGCCGAAGCCCTTCGAGATGGGTTGCTATGGCATCGGCATCACCCGCATCCTCGGCGCCGCGATCGAACAGAACTACGACGCGCGCGGCATCATCTGGCCGGATGCGATCGCGCCGTTCCGCGTCGTCGTCTGCCCCGTCGGCTGGGGCAAGTCGGAGGCGGTGCGCACCGAGGCGACGAAGCTCTACGCGCATCTGCTCGCCGCCGGTGTCGATGCAATTCTCGACGACCGCGACGAACGGCCGGGCGTGATGTTCGCCGACTGGGAACTGATCGGCGTGCCGCATCGCGTCGTCATCGGCGAGCGCGGGCTGAAGGAAGGGATGGCGGAATACCTGGGACGGCGCGACTGCGACGCGACGAAGGTCGCGATCGGCGATCTCGCGGCGTTCGTCGACGCGAAGCTTCAGTCCGCCTGAACGCTGCCGATAACGGCAGCATGAGATTTGTCCGCCAACCCCTGTCGCACCTCGCATTGTGCGCGAGCCTCGTCGCCGGCCCCGCTCTCGCCGGCAATCAGGTCTACGAACCGATGTCGGCGAGCGTGCATGCGGCGCTGCACGCGGCCGTCAGCGACGCCGGCGCGCCCGAGTTGCCGATCGCCGACGCGGTCGAGCGCGTCCGCTGGCTCGCGGAAATGTCGCGGCGTCTCGAGAAGCGGATTTCCGATCGCAGTTACCGCGAGGAACTCCTGACCGCAGTTCATTACGAGGCGACTCGTGCAGGACTCGATCCGCAACTCGTGCTCGGACTGATCCAGGTCGAAAGTGCGTTCCGCAAGTACGCGGTGTCGAGTGCCGGCGCGCGCGGCTACATGCAGGTGATGCCGTTCTGGATCAGCACGATAGGACTGCCCGAGGACAACCTCTTCCACCTGCGGACGAACCTGCGTTACGGCTGCACGATCCTGCGCCACTATCTCGACATCGAAAAGGGCAACCTCTTCCGCGCGCTCGGACGCTACAACGGCAGCCTCGGCCGGCCCGACTACCCGAACCTCGTGCGCGCGGCGTGGGAAAAGTACTGGAGCTGGGACCGTATGCGCCTCGCCGCCGACGACGCCGCATCACGGGCGAACTGACTGCCCGAACCGTTTCGGCTTTTCCTTGCCCTCCGCGCGAATGGGCGATCGCGCGCGTCCTTCCGGCTTTCGGCTCCTCGCCCCGAAGGCGCCGACGCCGGAATGCGATGCGCGAAAAACGGAATTCGTAACCGCTCCCGAAGGAAAAATGCGGGCGTCGTCGACGCCCGACACGTGTCACCCCGCGGCCGCGACCGCAGTTACTTTCGGCGCCTCATCGCGCGATGTCGAACGCGACGAATCCTTGCTCGACGACAGCGATTGCACGTCCCCGGAGAGTTCGCCGCCTTCCTCGATCAGGATCTTGCCGTAGCGGATCTTGCCGCTGACGCGGCCCGTCGCGTGGATGATCAGTTGGCTGCGGGCGGTCAGTTCGCCGTCGAAACGGCCCCTGACTTCGGCGACGTCGATACCCACCGTTCCCGCGAACGACCCGTTCTCCGCGATCCGGATCACGCGGCTATCCATCGTCGCTTCGACGCGCCCTTCGACGACGAGCGTATCGCAGTCGAGGATTTCCGCCCCCTTCAGCTTGACGTCCGGCCCGACGATCAGCCGGCTGCCGGCACTCTGTCCCTCCTCGTGGCTCTCCGGCTGAGACGGAGTCGTCGGGGACGACGCATGCGCCGACACGCCGCTTGTCGTCGATTCACGCGGCGCGTGGCCGGCATCGGTCGACGCCGAGGTCAAACTGGACGCAGGACCGGACGCAGGAGAACCGGCACCGGTACGCTGGCCGCGAGCGGGCTGAGGGTCTGCCATCTTGGGGAACACGGTGGTTTTGCTGAACATGGTCTCTCCTTGGTGGGTTCGGGTCCGACGGCTCTCACCGCGGACTGCGGCGTCGCAACACTCGTACCAGCAAACTGAAACACAGTATCTTCAATGACTTGCAAGAATAAGCTGCAGCAAAATCCGAACAGCGAACGGGTTTTTGTCGCCGTGGAGCGACGCTGATCGGGCAAATATTCTGCAAGCCTTTGAATCGGATTAAATATAACTTGTCGCCTCAAAGCGACATGATCGGCGCCCGGAAGCGACGGTTTGCATTTCCTTACGCCGCCGCCCTCGAGCGGCATCTACACTGCGACGCCGGACTACGCCCGACTCCGCCCCCGTGTCCCGCTTGTCCTTCAGCCATACGCTGCTCGCGAGTTTCCTGCTGATCGCCGCGATCCTCGGCTCCGCAGCGCTCGTGGGTCTGCTCACGCTCGAAGACTTCGCCGAACGCAGTCGGGACGGGACGTTCGACGCGCTGCAGCTATCGACTGCGATCCAACAGCTCGGCGAGCGTACCGTGGACATGGAACGGAGCGCGCGGCAATTCCTCGTCCTCGAGGATCCGGTACTGCTGCGACGCTTTCGCGACGCGCGACACGAGGCGCTGGACGCGCTTGGCCGCGTCGCGGCACTCGGCGGACCGAAGACGAAAACGCTCGTCGCGCGCTGGAACGAGGCGTCGGGCAAGGCGGGGGCGGCGCTCGAGACTCGCGCCGGAGCGGGGCCGGCGCTCGACGCGCTGGCTGAACTCCCGGCCCTCAACGAAGAACTCGCGGACGAAGTCCGCGCGCAGACCGAGCAACACAGCCAGCAATTGCTGGAGGAACTGGACCGCAACCGCACGCGGCTCGCGTGGCAGGTACTCGCGGCGCTCGTCGCGGCCTTCGTGCTGGCCGCGCTGACCGGGTGGTGGGTGATACGCCCGTTGAAGCGCGTCGAGCGGGCGATCGACGCGCTCGGCGAAAGCCGCTTCGATCAGCCCGTCGTCATCTACGGCCCGGCGGACCTGCGTCAGGTGGGCTGGCGGCTCGAGTGGCTGAGAATCCGCCTCGCCGAACTCGAAGCCAACCGCGCGCGCGTGCTGCGCCATGTTTCGCATGAACTCAAGACGCCCCTCGCATCGGTACGCGAGGGCATCGCGCTGCTCGAGGACGGCGTCGTCGGCCATCTCAGCAGCGAACAGCGGGAGGTCGTCGCCATCCTCGAGCACAATGCACGCTCCCTGCAGCAACGTATCGAAGGGCTGCTCGGCTACAACGCAGCGGTCTTCGATGCCCGCAGCCTGAAGCGGCGCCCCGTCGACCTGCGCGCACTCGCCGAGTCGGTCATCGCCGAGCAGCAATTGTCGATCCATACGCGAAACCTCAAAGTGGAGGTGCGGGGCCACATCCCCCCCGTTTCGGCCGACGCGGACAAGCTGCACATCGTCCTCACGAACCTGCTCGCGAATGCAATCTCGTTCAGTCCGCGCAACGGCGAAATTCGCATCGAACTCGGCGCCTCCGGCGGCAAGACGATCATCGATTGCATCGACAGCGGGCCCGGAGTGCCCCCCGACGAGGCGGGGCGGCTGTTCGAGCCTTTCTTCCAGGGCAGCAGGCAACCGGAGACGCCCCGGCACGGCAGCGGGCTGGGTCTGTCGATCGTTCGCGAATTCGTCACCGCCCACGGCGGCCGCGTCGAGAGTCTGCCCACCGACGCCGGAGCCCATTTCAGGATCGAACTTCCGAATGAAAGATGACGTCCGACGGTTCCTCGCGCCTCGCCGGCGCAGCCGAAGCGGTTTCGGCGGCCGCGCCGCATCGCTCATGCCGGCATTCGCGGCCGCCGCGCTTCTCGCCGGCTGCACGGCCGCTCCGCCGTCCGGGCCCGCCACCGCCGACGGGGCCGCGCAGCGCCCGGAATCGGGGAAAGGTCTTGCTGCCGTGGACGCCGCACTCGCGTATCACGGCCACGTCACGACGCTCGGATCGGCGGAACTCGCGCGCGAGCGCATGGCACTAATCAACGCGCCGGGAACACCGCACGTTCTGGTCCGCCAGGCAATCCTGCTCAGTCAGCCGAATGGCGCGACGAATATTCCTCGCGCGCTGGCGCTGCTCGGGACGGTGGCCGCGCAGCGGACGCCTGACGCGCTCGCGCTGCACCCGCTCGTCCGGCTATTGGCGGACCAGCTGCTCGAGCGCCAGCGCCTCGAAGCGACCGCCGCACGACTCACCCAGCAGCTCGAGCGCGCCGGCCAGCAACTCAAGGAGAGCCAGCGCCTCGGCGAACAGTTGCAGGAAAAGCTCGATGCGCTGACCGAGATCGAACGCACGCTACCGGCGCCGCCCGCGGGGGCGCCGTCCGCACCGCCGCCCACCTCGCCACGGAGACCGCCGCGATGAAATCCACCCCGCCCCCCGCTCCGACGCGCGATGCGCACGTGCTGCTCGTCGACGACGACACCGACCTACTGAAGCTGCTGTCGATGCGGCTGCGCGCGAGCGGCTATCGCGTCAGCACGGCGGAATCGGTCGAAAGCGCACTGAATCGCCTCGCCGTCGACCGCTTCGGCCTCGTCGTCAGCGACGTGCGACTGCCGGATGGCGACGGCCTCGCGTTGTTCGAGGAGATCCAGCGCAGTCACCCGGCGCTGCCGGTGATCCTGCTGACGGCGCACGGAAGCATTCCGGATGCGGTCGAAGCGACGTCGCGCGGAGTCTTCGGCTATCTGACGAAACCTTTCGACAGCAAGGCGCTGCTCGAAAAGATCGCGCAGGCGCTGCAGGTCGCCGGGCCGGCGCACGCCGCGGAGGACAGCGCCGATACCGGCTGGCACGACGAGATCATCAGCCACAGCAACCGCATGGCGACGGTACTCGACGAAGCGCGGCTCGTCGCCGCCTCCGACGCGAGCATCCTGATCCGCGGCGACAGCGGCACCGGCAAGGAACTGCTCGCCCGCGCGATCCACCGCGTCAGCCCACGTGCACGCGCTCCGTTCGTCGCGATCAACTGTGGCGCGATTCCCGAGCAACTGCTGGAATCGGAACTCTTCGGACATGTCAAAGGCGCCTTCACCGGCGCCGCGACGGCGAACACGGGCCTGTTCCTGACGGCGAACCAGGGCACCGTCTTCCTCGACGAAATCGGGGACATGCCGCTGGCATTGCAGGTGAAACTGCTGCGCGTGCTGCAGGAGCACGCGGTGCGGCCGGTCGGCGCGACCCGCGCCGAGCCGATCGACGTGCGGATCATCTCGGCGACGCATCGCGACCTCGAACAGGCGCTCGCCGAAGGTCAGTTCCGCGAGGATCTCTTCTACCGCCTCAACGTCGTCAGTCTGACACTGCCGACGCTCGACCAGCGGCGCGAAGACATCCCGCTGCTCGCGAACCATTTCCTGCACGTGCTGAGTCGCAAGTATCACAAGCGGCTGCGGGGCTTCGCGCCCGAGGCGCTGGAGGCGCTGGCGACCGCGGCGTGGCCGGGCAACGTCCGCCAGCTGCAGAATGTCGTCGAACAGGCCTGCGCACTCGCGACGACGCCCCTGATCCCTCTCGCACTCGTCGAACGCGCGTTGCGCGTGCCGAGCATCGAAGCATTGAGCTATGCCGAGGCGAAGCAGCGCTTCGAGCGCAATTACCTGATCCAACTGCTGAAGCTGACCGACGGCAACGTGTCCGACGCGGCCCGGCTCGCCGACCGCAACCGCACCGAGTTCTACCGTCTGCTGCAGCGCCACGCGCTGACGCCGAGCCTGTTCAGGGGTGAAAACGGCGATGTCGTCCGGGAGCGACAACAATAAGCTTTGCCGTTCAAGCACTTGGGCGACCACGCCGAATGGGGTCGCCGTTTCCCGACAGTTCCGCGAAAAAACTCGGTAAAGGCAAGCAAACGGGAGTCCCGCCGCGCGCGCAAATCATTGAGAAAACAAGACATCCCGCATCTGGCATGCAATCTGCAAGAAGTAGGCGCGGTTCTTGCCGCACTTCCACTAACAATGCCAGAAGGAACCGGGATGATCACGCGCCAGACAATCGCCTCAGTCCTCACCACCACCGCAATCGCGTTCGCGATCGTGCCGTCCGCCTACGCCGCGAGCATGGCCGCGGCGGCACAGGCGACGACGCCGGTCGGGGGCGACGACCGGGACCGCAGGACCCAGCGGGACGTCAAGAACGTCCTCGTCGCGGACCCGGAACTCGGCGACGCGCACATCGCGGTTTCCGCACACGGCGGGCAGGTGACGCTTGCCGGCGTCGTCCGGCGCGAGGAGCAGCGCCTGCGGGCGCAACGCGCGGCGGCAACGGTGCACGGCGTGCGCGCCGTCGACAATGCGATCGAGGTCCTCGACCGCTGACTGCGGTCAGGCGGTGCCGCCGACGGTCAGACCGTCGATGCGCAGCGTCGGCTGGCCGACACCGACCGGCACGCTTTGGCCGTCCTTGCCGCAGGTGCCGACACCCGGATCCAGTTCCATGTCGTTTCCGATCATCGACACGCGCGTCAGCGCGTCCGGGCCGTTGCCGATCAGCGTCGCGCCCTTCACCGGACGCGTGACCTTCCCGTCCTCGATCAGGTAGGCCTCGGAGGTCGAGAACACGAACTTGCCCGACGTGATATCGACCTGTCCGCCGCCGAAGTTCACCGCGTAGAGGCCCTTCTTCACCGATCTGATGATCTCTTCCGGCGCCTTGTCGCCGTTCAGCATGTAGGTGTTCGTCATGCGTGGCAGCGGCAGGTGCGCGAAGGACTCGCGCCGCCCGTTGCCGGTCGGCTTTACCCCCATCAGGCGCGCGTTCATCGTGTCCTGCATGTAGCCGGTCAGCACGCCGTCGTCGATCAGCACGGTGCGCTCGGTCGGGTTCCCTTCGTCGTCGATCGTCAGCGAGCCGCGGCGCTCGGGCAGCGTGCCGTCGTCGACGACCGTCACGCCTTTCGCGGCGACCTGCTGGCCCATGCGGCCGGAGAACGCCGAGCTGCCCTTGCGGTTGAAATCGCCTTCGAGCCCGTGGCCGATCGCCTCGTGCAGCAGGATTCCCGGCCACCCGGGGCCGAGCACGACGCTCATCGTGCCGGCCGGCGCCGGTCCCGCATCGAGGTTGACGCGTGCCTGGTGGACCGCGGCGCGCGCGTATTCGCGCAGCCGGTCATCGTCGAAGTGCGCGTAGTCGAAGCGACCGCCGCCGCCGGCGCTGCCCTGCTCACGGTGGCCGTTGTCTTCCATGATCACGGTGATCGACACGCGCGCGAGCGGGCGGACGTCGGCCGCCATATGGCCGTCGCTGCGCATCACCATGATGACTTCCCACGAACCCGAGATGCTCGCCATCACTTGCGTGACGCGCGGGTCCTCGGCCCGCGCCAGACCTTCGAGGCGTTCGAGCAGTTTCACCTTCGACGTGTCGTCGAGCGAAGCGAGCGGATCGTCACTGCGATATAGCCGGGGCACGTCGACGTTCCGACGCACCGCGACACTGCGCCGGCTGCCCGCATCGGCGATCGCGCGCGTCGCTTCGGCAGCGGCGACGAGCGCCGGCAGCGAGATGTCGTCGGAATAGGCGAAGGCGGTCTTCTCGCCGCTGATCGCACGCACGCCGACGCCCTGCTCGATGTTGAAGCTGCCCGATTTGACGATGCCTTCCTCGAGGCTCCAGCCCTCCGAGCGGTGATACTGGAAATACAGGTCGGCGTAGTCGAGACGGTGCCTCATCAACTTGCGGAACGTCTTTTCGAGTTCCGCCTCGCCGAGTTCGAAAGGTCGGAGGAGGTAACGGTCGGCAACCGCGAGGGAGTTCTGTGCTTTGCTCATTGTTCGTCCATGGATGAAGCTGACCGGTTGGACCGGACCAGACCGAAAAGGGTCATTGCGGCCGCGCGAGAAGGCGGTGGGCACCGGCGCACCGGTGCCCGACCGACCGCGCGGCGCTCACGTCAGGCAACGGTGCCGCAGGGCCGGCAGGTTCGCGCGCACCGATGCGGTGCGGGAAGGGTCGATGTCCGCGCAGACGACGCCGGCCCCTTCGTCGCGGCAGGCGAGGATCTCGCCCCACGGGTCGACGACGAGACTGTGCCCCCAGGTCACGCGTCCGCCCGGATGTTTGCCGCCCTGCGCAGGTGCGAGGACGTAGCACTGGTTCTCGATCGCACGGGCGCGCAGCAACACTTCCCAATGCGCGCGTCCGGTCGTCCACGTGAAGGCCGCCGGCAGGACGATCAGGCTCACCTCGCCCATCGCGCGGAAGAGCTCGGGAAAGCGCAGGTCGTAGCACACCGACAGTCCGATGCGGCCGCAGCGCGCAACGAAAGTCACGACCTCGCGTCCGGGCTCGATCGTCGCCGCTTCGTCGTAGCGTTCCTCGCCCTTCTGAAAGCCGAAGAGATGGATCTTGTCGTAACGCGCGACGCGCTCGCCGCGCTCGTCAAATACCAGCGTGCTGTTGCGCACCTTGCCGTCGGTCTCGGCAACGAGCGGGATCGTCCCGCCGATGATGCAGAGTCGGTGCCGCAGCGCCGCCTCGCGCAGGAAGTCCTGCAGCGGTCCGCTGCCGTCAGGTTCGCGCATCGCGACCTTCGCGGTTTCGTCCGGGCTGATGACGGGAAAATACTCCGGCAGCGCGACGAGCTCGGCGCCGGCCATTGCCGCTTCGGCGATGAGTTCGCGCGCGATGCGCAGGTTTTCGCCGACGTCGGGGCCGGACACCATCTGGATCGCGGCGACGCGGAACGGCGCCGCCGGATCGGCGGACGGGCCGGGAGAGGACAGCGGGGTGGACAGGGTCACGCTCATCATTCCTGCTTGGGTACGGAATCGGCAGCTTGCGCGCGGCCGGCGAGCTTCTCGACTTTCGGATCGTCCCAGCCGCCGGTAATCGCATAGTCGAAGGCGAACAGTCTTTCGATCGGATCGCTGAGCGCCTTCTGCGCGACGTACGCGACGACCCCGGCAACCGGGTTGATCAGTCCGGCGGCGGCGCCGATCGCGACCGATTCCGACAGCGTCGGCTGCACCGTCACGCGCAGGTCCTGCGTTTCGTTCTCGATGTTCGCCGAGCCGCGCATCTGTATGCGGGCGGCGGGACCGCGGATCACCAGGTCGCCGGTCCGCATCACGCCGGCACTCACGTCGATGCTACCGGAAATGCGATCGAAGGCGAATCCTTCGCTGAACACGTCGCGGAAGTCGAGCGTCAGCCGGCGCGGCAGCGCCTGCAGACTGAGCACACCGAGCAGCCGCCCCATGCCGGGCTCGAGCTTGCGAAACTGACCGTTTTCGGCCTCGAGCGTCAGCGCCCCGGCCAGCGACGGGTAATCGATCTGCGTCGGCGCGCCCCGCCAGCCGAGTTTTCCGGCGAGCACGGCGTCGCCGCCGCGCACCGCCTGCGCGTAGCCCATGCGCGCGACGAGGCGGCCGATGTCGCGCGCCTCGAGGCGGAAATCCAGCTCGGTCAGCGGCCGCGCGCCGGGGCGCCAGCGGCCCGTCCCGGTGAGTCGCCCGTCGGGATTCGCCACCGCGAGTGAATCGAGATGCCACAGGCCGCCGCGGTTGCGCGCCTGCAGTTCGAGGCGGCCGAGTTCCATGCCGCGCACACGGAACTCGTCGGCGACGATGTCGAGCTCCGGCAGGCGCCGCGGCGGGCCGTCCTGGTCGCCGGCCGGCTCGGCTTCGATGCTGGCGGCCTTGTCCGCTTCGTCCCCGCTCCCGATCGCAAGCCGCCTCAGCCGCGCGCGCAGCGCGCCTTCCCCGGCGTCGCGCCAGTCGAAGTTTCCTTCGACCTCGCGGCTGTCGATGCGCCCGTCCCAGCCGGCCGAGTTCGGCTGCGCGTCCACCCTCAGATCCGAGAGCGACTGCCCGAAGGCCTGCGCCCGCCTCGCGCGCAGCTCGATGCCGGCGAGCGGCAGCGCGCCGGCGGCGACCTCGCCTTCGCCTTGCTGCGCGTCCGCGTCGGGCTCCGCATCGAGCGCGCCGCGCCAGCCGTCGAAGTCGAATTCGTCGAGATCCGCCGCGACCAGCACGCCGCGCGGGGCGGTGCGCAGCGGAGTGAACAGCGCGAGTCCGCCGCGCTCGACATCCCAGTGCGCGTCCCGCCGACGTCGCACGAGCTCGAACTCGGCACGGCCTTCGAGTCCGACGCGGATCTCCTCGCGCTCGCCGCCCGGCGAAAAATCGAGCGCGACCTGCAGTGGCCATTTTGCCGTCGCGCTCTTGTTCATCGGTTCGGGCAGGCTCGACGCCACGCCGGCGAGATCGGACTGCACCGCGACGCGCGTTCCCTGTGCGCCGACTCCGATCACCGCTTGCCACGCCGCCGCGCCGGACAGGTGCGCGAGCGTCGGCCAGCCGTGCGCGAGGCGCAACGCCTGCAGGCCGACCGACCCGCTCGCGCTGAACATCACGCGGCCGTCCGGGGATGTCGCGGCCGTGAGCTGCATCGGCTCTCCGTAGAGCCGCGCGCGCGCCTCGGGAATCGCGAGATTCTTCTCGGTAAAGCGCACGATCCCTGCGGCGGCGTCGAGCGGCGGCAGCGCGTCGACGACCTTCAGGCGGTTGTCGGCGAAGCGGTATTCGCCTTTCACCGTGCTGTCGGACATGTGACGCAGCGGCATCACCAGCTTCAGGTCGAGCGTACCCCGCCCCTCGGCACGCAAGCCGTCGGTGAAGCCGCCGATCCGTCCGCTGACCGGACTCTCGGATACGAACCGCAGGAAGCCAGCTGTCTCGCCGCTCGCGCGTCCGCGCACCGTCATGACCTCGCCCGCGGGGGCGTCGAGTTGCGGGACTTCGGCGACGACGCGGTTCAACGCGACGTCGAAGATGCGCGCGCGCGCGGCGGAAATCCGCATCATCGGCCCTTCGAAGCGGACTTCGCCGTCGATGTCCGTGATCGCCGGCCAGCCTTCGGCGTAGTCGAGCCGCGCGCCGGCGACCCGCGTCGACACGAGGAACTGCCCAGTCTCCCGGTCCACATACGGGAAGTCGGCGAGGTTGCCCTTCAGCCGCAGCCGGGCGTCGGGGACGACGCCGCCGGTGAGGCTGCGCCTGAGCCAGTTCCGCGTATCGTCGTTGACGACCCGCGGCAGGTAGCGCCAGACGGATTGACTCTCCGCGCGGGTCAGCCGGGCCGAGAGGTCGATCTCCCCGGGCCCGTCGTCGGCAAAGCGGTAACGTCCCGACGCGTTCCCTGCGGCGTCCGGGTTCTCGAAGTTCGCGCTGTCGAGGGCGATCTCGAGCCGCCCGTCGCGCCGCGCCCAGCCGCCTTCGGCGCGCAGCAACGAAAATACGAGCCGCGACTCGGGGAACACCGCCGGCATGTCGAGCGCCGCGTCCTCGCCGACGAGCCGGAAGCGCCCGCCGCGCTGGTCGCCGGAAATCTCGCCGGAAAATCCCGACAGGCCGGGAACGAGCCCCTGCGGGCTGAGGCCGACATCGTTGAAGCGCGCGTCCAGCGACCACGCTTCAGGCAGTTCGAGCCGTCCGCGCCATGCGAAGCGCAGCGCGTCGAAGCGCCCGCGCGGATCGAAAGCGGCGAGTCGGCTGCGAACCGCGGTGTCGAACGGCAGATGGGCGGCGAGTCCGGCGAGCGCCGCGAAATCGAGGTGGCTCGCCTTGAACTCGCCTTCGCGGTAGTTGCCGTCGAGAGGTGCGCGCAACGTCAGGTCGATGTCGGTGGGCTCCACGCGCAGCCCGTCGCCGGTCACGAGTTCGAGCGAGCGCGTCGACAATGC
>Ga0214472_10004142_pt1 | contig 15285 bp, 12 predicted proteins | sample RVTome_6_FD_207662 | JGI IMG/M metagenome (GOLD analysis project Ga0214472, IMG submission 207662) | Soil microbial communities from uranium-contaminated site in the Upper Colorado River Basin, Wyoming, United States - RVT140D175 | ecosystem: Environmental > Terrestrial > Soil > Contaminated >...
TTCGCGGGGTCTCGTTTCCCTATGCCCGCGCCGAGGTGGACGTGTTCCTCCGCCGGCTCGCCGCCCAGTACCGTACGGCTTGCGGTGAGCGGCTCGTCGTCACGAGCCTGACCCGCCCCACAACCCGGCAGCCCCGCAATGCGTCGGACCGCTCGGTGCATCCGACGGGAATGGCGATGGACCTCCGCTACCCCCGCAGCCGTGCGTGTCGCGCCTGGCTCGAGCGCGTGCTCTCGCAGCTCGAGGGGGCGGGGGTGTTGGAGGCGACGCGGGAGCGTTTTCCCGTGCACTACCATGTCGCCATCTTCCCGCGCCAGTACGCTGCCTACGTCGATGCGCTGAACGCCCGCCAGGTCATGGAAGTTCAAGAGCGTCTGGCGTACACGGTGCGCTCGGGGGACTCCCTCTGGGGGATCGCGCGCTCGTACGGAACGACCGTCGACGATCTCCGGGTCGCGAACGGGCTCGAGGGGAGCCGCATCTTCGTGGGACAGGTTCTCGACGTCCCGGTGGACGCGTCCGAACGCGTGGCCGGTCAGCAGTAGGGCGCCGCGAAGGACTCGTTGCAATCTGCCAGGATGGGAGCCTTGCATATTGCGAGGCTGCGGGAATATCCTGGGTGGACTGCCGAGCATCCCGGGAGGGAGCGTGGCCGAGCCGATCGTTCAGACACCACCCGCTTCCAGCGCCGAGCACCATCGGCTCGGGGGCGACCTCCTCCGCTGGCTCTACATCGGCCGCCTCACCCTGATCTCCGGGATTCTCCTGGCGGCCCTTCGCGTCTGGTTCGCGGCGAGCTCGCAGGACACCCTGATCGTCGTCGTGATGTTCATCTTCGCGGTGGTGGTGACGGCCGCCTCGTTCTGGTACACGCACGGGCTCGGTTCCCAGGCGGGCGAGAACTTCCTCTACGCCCAGGTGGTGCTCGACGTGCTCCTGGTGACCGGGATCGTGCACGTCACCGGAGGGCCCGACAGCGGCTTCGCCTCGGTCTACATCCTGGTCATCAGCGCGGGAGCGCTCCTGCTTCCGCTGCCGGGCGGCGTGCTGATCGGCGGACTCGTGAGCATCGTCTACTTCGCCGACCTCGCGTGGGGACATCAGGGGACGTTCACCATCGACGTCGCGCTGCGCATCGGGCTCTTCTCGGTGGTGGCCCTCATCACGGGGCTCGTGGGCGACCGCCTCCGGCGCGCGGGGCAGGCGCTCGGCGCCGTGGCCTCGGAGCTCCACCAGCTCCGGCTCGACACCGGAGACATCCTCGCCAACCTCTCGACCGGCGTGATCACGCTGACCGGAGACGGCAGGCTCGCCTATGCCAACCCGGCGGCCGACGTCCTGCTCGGAGTGGATCTGCGTTCGCGACTGGGTCAGCCCGTGCTCGACGAACTGGAACAGATCGCGCCCGGCATGGGACCGATCCTGACAGGCGCGATCCGTGAAGGCCACTCCGTCAGCCGGGCGCACGCGCGCACGACGTCGCCGAGCGCCGCCGCACGGCTCGGCGTGAGCACCGCGATCCTGGAGCGGGGAGGGGACGAGCACCCGTCCGTGACTGCGCTCTTCAGCGACATCACGGACCTGGAGCGGCTCGACGAGCTGAAGCTGAGGGCCGAGCGGCTCGAGGCCGTGGCCGAGCTGTCGGCGTCGCTGGCGCACGAGATCAAGAACCCCCTCGCCTCGATTCGCAGCGCGGTGGAGCAGCTCGGGAGCGCGCGCGTCTCGGCAAAAGACCGGGCGGTCCTGGAGCGCCTCGTGCTGACGGAGTCGGATAGGCTGAGCCGGCTGCTCTCGGAGTTCCTCGACTTCTCCGGGCTCAAGATGAGCGCGCGGGACGAGGTGGACCTGCACGCCGTCGTCCGCGGCTGTCTGGTCGTGCTCAAGCAGCACCCCGACGTGGCGGCGGTCGAGATCGTGACTCGATTGGACGAGGGGCCCATTGCGGTGACCGGCGACACCGACCTGCTGCACCGGGCGCTCTTCAACCTCGTGCTGAACGGCGCGCAGTCAGCGGGTCCCGGTGGGCGGGTGACCGTCTCCCTCACCGACGAGCGCGACCGCCCGAGCCCACGCGGGACGAACATCGAGCATCCGGTGAGGCTCACCGTGGGGGACAGCGGGGCCGGGATCAGCGCCGAGGCCCGCGCCCGCATCTTCGATCCGTTCTTCACGACCAAGCCGAGGGGGAGCGGGCTCGGCCTGGCTGTGGTCCACCGCGCAGTGGAGGCCCACTCGGGCGCCACCTTCGTCGAGGAGAGCCCCGAAGGCGGCGCACAGTTCACCATCTTCCTGCCAGGTGTGCCGGAGGGGGCCTCCACCCTCAGCGCGGGAGCGACGACGTGAAGATCCTGGTGGTCGACGACGAGGCCGCGATCCTGGAGACGCTCGAGATCCTCTTCCGAGGCGCGGGGTGGGCCGTCGCCGTCGCGGACTCGGGGCCCAAGGCGCTCGCCGCCCTCGAGGACGAAAGGCCCGACATCGTGCTCACGGACATCCGTATGCCGGGCGCCGGCGGCCTCGACGTGCTCTCCGCGGCGCGCGCGGTCGATCCCGAGATGCCCGTGATCCTGATGACGGCGCAAGCTTCGCTCCAGAGCGCGGTTCGGGCGGTCAACGAGGGTGCCTACTACTACCTCCAAAAGCCGTTTGCGAACGAGGAGCTGCTCGCGATTTGCAGGCGCGCGGCCGAGGCGCGAGAGCTGAAGGCCGAGAACAAGCGGCTCAAGAAGGAGATCAACAAGCGCTCGAGGGCCGGCACGGGGCGTCCGATCGGGGTCGCGCCCCGCTTCATCGATGTCCTGGAGCTCGCCGAGACGGTCGCCGCGACCAACTCCACCGTGCTCATCTCCGGTGAGAGCGGGACGGGGAAGGAGGTCGTGGCGCACTACATCCACGAGCTTTCCGATCGCTCGGATGCCTCGTTTCTTTCCATCAACTGCGGCGCGCTCCCGGAGAGCCTGCTCGAGAGCGAGCTCTTCGGTCACATGAAGGGCGCGTTCACCGGCGCGGTGAAGGACAGGGACGGCCTGCTCGTCGCCGCCGAGGGCGGCACCTTCTTCCTGGACGAGATCGGCGAGATGAGCCCTTCGACCCAGGTGAAGCTCCTGCGCGCGATCCAGGAACGCGAGGTGATCCCCGTCGGCTCCACCAAGGCCATCCCCGTCGACGTGCGCATCATCGCGGCGACCAACCGCGACCTCGAGGAGGAGATTCAGCGCGGCGCGTTTCGCAGTGATCTCTACTACCGGCTCAACGTGATCCAGCTCCACCTGCCGCCGCTCAGGGAGCGCTCGGAGGACGTGCCGCTCCTCGCACGCCACTTCCTCTCGAGGCTCGGAGGTGACGGTGTGGAGCCCCCGGCGCTCACCGATGAGACCCTCGAAATCCTCGTGCGCTACGACTGGCCCGGGAACGTGCGGGAGCTCGAGAACGCCCTCGAGCGGGCCGCTGTGCTCTCGTCGGGCCGGACGATTTTGCCCGATGCGCTGCCCGACCGAGTGCGGAAGGCGCCCACGCCGCGGCTGGCCGCCGAGGATGTACCGCCCAACCCGACCATGGAGGTCGTGGAGCGCGCCTATATTCAGTGGGTCCTGCAGGCCGAGGGGGGCAACAAGACGCGCGCGGCCGAGGTCCTCGGGATCGATCCGTCGACCCTCTACCGCAAGCTCAACCGCTACGGGATCGGAGAGTCATGAGCCGACAGGCGAATCGCCCGGGGCCCGTCATTCGCAAGGCCAAGGTCCCACAGACCGGTCTCGCCGATCGTCGGTCCGCGACGGGCGAGGCACTCGCGTGGGACAGGGTCGTGCTCACCGTCGTGATCCCCGTCTACAACGAGATCCGGACCGTGGAGGATCTGCTCGGGCGAGTGCGCGAGGTACCGCTCCGGCTCGAGGTGATCGTCGTCGACGATGGCTCCACCGACGGTACGTGCGACATCCTCCCGCGGCTCGAGGGGACGCTCATCGACAAGCTTGTCATGCACGAGAAGAACGCGGGGAAGGGGGCCGCGTTGCGGACGGGCTTCGGGCATGCGACCGGGGACGTGGTGGTCGTGCAGGACGCGGACCTGGAGTACGACCCTCGCGAGCTGCCGATGCTGCTCAAGCCGATCCTCTCCGGCAAGGCGGACGCGGTCTACGGGTCGCGCTTCCTGGGAGGGCCTCACCGCGTGCTCTTCTTCTGGCACTCCGTCGGCAACCGCCTGCTCACGCTCCTGTCCAACATGTTCACGGACGTGAACCTCACGGACATGGAGACGTGCTATAAAATGGTGAGGCGGGAGCTGCTCCAGTCGCTACCCCTTTCCGCCGACCGCTTCGGCATCGAGCCCGAGCTCACGGCCCGGCTGGCCCAGGCGGGCGCGCGCATCTACGAGATGCCGATCAGCTACGACGGCCGCTCGTATGCGGAGGGAAAGAAGATCGGCTGGAAGGACGGTGTGTCCGCGCTCTGGTGCGTCTGGAAGTACAACGTCCTCTCGCCCCGCCCCCCCAAGTGGACGCCGCCTGCGGTGCCCGCGTGGGACGCTCCGGAGCGGCTTCGCGCGGCAGCCGCTTCGGACGGCCTCGGGGGACGCCCTCGTGACGAGGCAGTCGCCGCACCCGGCGACGGATGAGCCAGCTCCCATCGGCCCTGCGCGACGTGCGCGCCGCGGCCGTGGTCGTGGGCCTCGTCGCGGCACTCGTCTTCGCCAACTCGCTCAGGAATCAGTTCGCGTACGACGACGTGCACATCATCGTCGACAACCCGGCGATCCATAGCATGGAGACGCTCCCCGGGGCGCTGACTCAGCCATACTGGCCCGACGCCTACGGCCGCGAGCTCGGGCTCTGGCGCCCGGTGACCACCGGTGCTCTCGGGCTCATGCATGTGGTGAGCGGCGGCTCGCCGGCGCTCTTCCACACGGTGAACGTCTTGGCGCATGCCGCCGCGTCGGCTCTCGTGCTGCTGCTGTGCGCGGCGCTCATGCCGCTCCTGCCGTCGCTTCTGGCCGGCCTCGTCTTCGCTGTGCACCCGGTGCACGTGGAGGCCGTCGCGAACGCCATCGGCCTCGCTGAGCTGCTGTCGAGTCTCGCGATCCTCGTCGCCTGCCTGGCGCACGTTCGAAGTCCCGACCGCTCGGGGTGGCGGCATGCGCTCACCATCGGCGCCCTCTATGCGGTCGCGTTCGGTGCGAAGGAGAGCGGCGTGACGCTCCCCGGCTTGATCTTCCTCGTCGACGCGGCTCGGAGGCACATCGCGCTCGGCGACCTCGGCGCGTATGTGCGCGACCGGTGGCGGCCCTATGTCGTCATGGCGGTGGTCGCGGGCGCGCTGCTCGCCGGCCGCTACGCCGTCCTCGGGAGCATCGCGAACCCCTTCGCGCCACTGGGTGCCGACCTCCTCGCCGAGATCCCGCGAATCTGGACGCTCGGCGAGGTGTGGACGCACTACGTCCGCCTCTGGGTCTTCCCCCTCGACCTCGCGGCCGACTACGCGCCCAACGTCATCCCCATCTCCTTCGGTTGGCACGCGACCAACGTCGTGGGCGCCTCACTCACGCTCTGCATCCTGGTGATGGCGCTCATCGCGTGGCGGCGGCCGGCGATGCTCCCGGGTACGACCACGGCGCGCGCGGCCGCATTCGGGGTCGTCTGGTTCCTCGTGGCGATCTCGCCGACCGCCAACGTCCTTTTCCTGTCCGGCGTGCTCCTCGCCGAGCGCACGCTCTACCTTCCCTCGGTGGGTCTCGCCGCCGCGACTGGTTGGCTCGCCGTAAGGCTCGCCCGCGAGCGCCCCAGGGTCGTCTGGGTGCTGCTCGTCCTGGCACTCGCGGCGGGCACGGCGCGCACGTGGACGCGCACGCCCACCTGGCGGAACAACCAGACGTTCTTCCTCACCATGCTGAGGGAGCTGCCGCACGCTGGACGCTCGCAGTGGATCCTCGGCGACCAGTTCGTGGCGGCGGGCGACCTCAGCCAGGGCCTGGTGGCGTACCGTGCGGCCGTCGGCATCCTGGGCGGGCACTACACGGTGGTGACCCAAATCGCGCAGAGGCTCATGGACGCGGGCGCGTACGGTTCCGCGGAGCGCCTGCTCACGTTCGCCTGGCGGGACTCGCCGGAGTTTCCCTTCGCAGCGAGCCTGCTCGCCTGGATTCGCGCCATGCATGGGGACGCACCCGGCACGGAATCGTGGGCGAGGGAGGCGCTCTCGCTGTACGAGCGGGATGCTGTGCGTTGGCACCTGCTGGCGTGGGCGCTCGCCGCGCAGGGCGAGTGGGACGAGGCCCGCCGGGCGCGGCAGCGCGCCGACGAGCTCGCCCAGGCGGCCTTCTGGCAGCAGTGGATGTACCAGGCCTACGTGCGTCGGGAAGCGGGCGACACGGTCGCGGCGCTCGAGGCGGTGGACTCCGCCTGGGCGACGGTCACGAACGAGCAGGGGCGCCGGGCGATCGATTCCGTGCGGGTCGAGGACTTCGGCCTCGAGCCACTTCGCGTGGCGGTTCCAGATGCCGTAAACAGATGACGTCTCACGGGGTTCGGTCGGGGTCTTGTAAAACGCTGCAGACTTGCAGAATCCGAGAGGAAAACAGATGTTTCGAACCGTTGTCAGAGCGCCCGGAACGATATCTAAACTCTTGACTGCACTGGACTTAGATTGCATCGTGCCGCAGTTGGACCCGGCCTTGCCCATACTGCAGGCCGTTGGACGTGGTTTCACTTCACACCTGGAGTATCACAATGCGGGACACCAAGGGCTTTACCCTGATCGAGCTCCTCATCGTGGTGGTGATCATCGGCATCCTGGCGGCGATCGCCATTCCGAAGTTCTCCGCGACGCGTGAGAAGGCTTACTTCGCCGCGATGAAGTCGGACCTCAAGAACCTGGCTTCGCAGCAGGAGATCTACTACTCCGACACGTACCTCTACTCGAACGACGAGAACAACCTCGGGTTCGTGAACTCGGACGGCGTGAACGTCACGATCGCGCAGTCGACCGGCTCGGGCTGGTCGGCCACGGCGTGGCACACGGCCCTCACGAACGCCGAGGGCTGCGCGATCTACTACGGCACCGTCGCCACGCCTCCCACTGCGCCGATCGCTCCCGGCCAGCCTGGCGAGATCGCCTGCACGCCGTAACGCTGGCCCGTAGGACCCCGCAACCTACGCGGGTGTGACCTGAAGCACGGCGGTCCGGGCCTCCGGGCCCGGGCCGCCGAGGTCGAAGGAGCCCCCCTCACAACGCTGGTCCCCCCACAGCCGCGAGCCGACCGATGCGCACCGAACGCGATGGCTTCACGCTGATCGAGTTGCTGATCGTCGTCGTGATCATCGGGATCCTGGCCGCGATCGCCATCCCGAAGTTCTCGTCGACGCGTGAGAAGGCCTTCCTGGCCTCGATGAAGTCCGACCTCCGGAACCTGGCGACGCTGCAAGACATCTATCACAACGGTAGCTACACCTACTCCTCGGACTTCTCGGCCATCGGCTTCATCCCTTCGGACGGGATGACCGTCACAGTGAGCGAGGCGGACGGCACGGGCTGGGCGGCGACTTCGGCCCATGCCGGCTACGTGGGTGAGCATTGCGAGCTGTTCCAGGGGGACGCCACCCCCGTGGGTCCGGCCACGGTCGAAGGCCAGATCGCCTGCACGACGTAGCGCGGGAGCGTTCTCTCCCTCCCGGGCGCCGGCGCTTGGCATGACGCCGAATCCGCTCCGCATGCGCAGGCTGCTGGTCCGCCTCGCGCTCCTCTTCGCGATCGCGCAGCTCATCGGCGCGGCGAGCGTTCTCGTCGCCCTCCCGGCGCTGCGCGCCCATCCGCTTGGCACCGCGTTGCTCGTGGTGCTCGCGGTGGTCGACCTCGCGCTCCTGGCGGTCTTCGCGGGCTGGATCATCCGGGGATCGCTCGCGGGTCCAGTCCAGCGGCTGGCCTCCGACGTGCAGCGGATCGCGGACGGCGATTACCACCACCGCGTGGGTGACACGCACCGCGCGGAGCTGCGCGAGATCCAGGAGAGCGTGAATCGCCTGGCGGACCGGCTCATCGCCGACCAGAAGCTGCTCGCCGAAAACATCCAGTCGCTCGAGGACACCAACCGCGAGCTCGTCGTCCTACGGGACCAGATGGTTCACTCCGCGCGGCTTGCCTCTGTCGGCACGCTCGCCGCCGGCATCGCGCACGAGGTCGGTAACCCGCTCGGTGCGATCACGGGGTTCGTCGACGTGGCGCGCAAGCGCGCCGAGCGGGCCGGGGCGGATATCGAGCTGCTGGACTCGATCCGCGCGGAAGCGCTGCGCATCGATCGCATCGTGCGCGGGCTGCTCGACTACGCCCGTCCGCCCGGTGTCCACCACGGATCCGCGCCGGCGCGCGACGTCGTGCTGGGCGTCCGGCAGCTCCTGGAGAGCCAGGGTCGGTTGGATCAGGCTCACTTCGTCTGGGAGGTCGGGGAGGAGGCGACCGACCTCGTGACGGAGCCGCATCGCCTCGAGCAGGTTCTGGTCAACCTCCTCCTGAACGCCCTGGACGCCGTGCAGGAGACCGGCGACGCGCGCATCGTCGTGCGTGTGCACGGCGAACAGGGAGCCGCCCCGCGTTTGCCGCCCCGGCGTGAGGACGACCCACCCGGGATCAACTACATGCACCGTCGCCGCCTGTCGGACGAGGAGCATCGGGTCGACCAGATCTCGCCGACGGCTCGCGTGACGGTCATCGAGGTGTCGGACAACGGGCCGGGGATCCCCCCGGAGCACCTGGAGCACATCTTCGATCCCTTTTTCACCACGAAGGAGCCTGGGAAGGGCACCGGGCTCGGCCTCTCCATCTGCGCGCAGCTCGTCGAGGGGATGGGCGGGCACATCGAGGTGGGCCGGGCGGAGGAGGGCGGGGCGCGCTTCGTGATTCGCCTTCCTGGCATCATGGGGCCGGAAGGCGCTACAGTCCGGGCCTAGAAAACCGGAACGCGCTGGAGAGGCAGTGAAGATCCTGATCATCGACGACGACGCGGGGCTGCGAAAGTCGCTCTCGCTCATTCTTTCGGACGCCGACTACGAGGTCATTCAGGCCGAGGACGGCGAGATGGGGCTCGCGGTCGCAACCGAGGAGGCCCCGGACCTCGTGCTCTGTGACGTCCGCATGCCGAAACTGGGCGGGCTCGAGTTCCTGGAGGCGTATCGGGCGGCCGGCGGTACCGCGCTCGTCCTCGTGATGACCGCGTACGGTAGCCTCGACCTCGCGATGGAGGCGATGAAGAAGGGGGCCTACGACTACATTCCCAAGCCCTTCGGCGCCGACGACGTGCTGCTCATCGTGCGCAAGGCCGAGGAGCGCGAGCAGCTCCGCCGCGAGGTGGGGCGGCTCCGGAAGGAGGTGCGCGCGGACGCCCGCTTCGGCGAGCTGGTCGTGGGATCGCCCGCGATGCGCAAGGCGTTGGAGATCGTGCAGAAGGTAGCGCCGCATGACTCGCCCGTGCTGATCACCGGGGCGAGCGGCACGGGCAAGGAGCTCATCGCGCGCATGCTGCACCGCGAGTCGAACCGCGCGGACGCCGCATTCGTGCCCGTGAACTGCGGCGGGGTGCCCGAGCAACTCCTCGAGTCCGAGTTCTTCGGCTTCGTCAAGGGGGCGTTCACGGGCGCCGACCGCGACAAGCCGGGGCTCTTCGAGGCCGCCGACGGCGGCACGCTCTTCCTCGACGAGGTCGGCGAGCTCCCGGGTGCGCTACAGGTGAAGCTCCTGCGCGCGCTCCAAGAAGGGGAGGTGCGGCGCGTCGGCTCCACCGAGACCAAGCGGGTCGACGTGCGCGTGATCTCGGCGACCAACCAGGACCTCGAGGCCGCGGTCGAGAGCGGGGAGTTCCGCAAGGACCTCTACTACCGGCTAGCGGTGGTGCCGGTGCACCTGCCGCCGCTCCGGTCGCGGCGGGAGGAGATCCCGCAGCTCACGAAGCACCTCCTCGAGCGCCACGCGCGGCGCCTGCACGTCGATATCGATGCGATCGAGCCGCAGGCCATGGAGATCTTGCTCACGTACTCCTGGCCCGGGAACATCCGCGAGCTCGAGAACGTGATCGAACGGGCGCTCGTGCTCACCGACGACCAGGTGATCTCCGTGGACGACCTGCCCGAAGCCGTTCGCCGACCGGCGCCCGAGGGCCCGACGCTGGCCGTGGACGGTGACGACCTGTCAGTGAAGCGCCACGGCGTCCGCCTCGAGCGTCACCTCATCCAACTGGCGCTCGACAGGACCGGCGGCAACAAGACCCAGGCGGCCGAGCTCCTGGAGCTCTCTCCGCGCGCGCTGCGCTACAAGATTCAGGAGTACGGGTTGGGCTGAGTCGCGGCGGCAGGTCGGCCGATCCCGCCATGGGTCCGCCCGCTCCGCGCATCGAGCTTCGTGCCCATGCGTGGGCACACACTCGTCGAGCTGACCTTCGTCCTGTTGCTGGTGGGCGTCGCCGCGGCGTCCGTGGCGCCGACCGCCCGTCAGCTCCAGGAGCGCGCCGCGGTCGCGGCGGCGCGCGAGGCCGTCGTAGGGCTGCTCGCGGAGGCGCGGCTCGCCGCCATCGAGACCGGAGGGGCGAGCGTGTGGATCGACGCGGACGCGGGGCTCGCCGAGGCGCTCGCGCGCGGCACGACGCTCCGCCGCGTGGCGCTCGCGACCGACTTCGGAGTGACGCTGGCCCTGAGTGTCGGCCAGCCCCGCGTCGAGCTGCGCTACGACGCTCTCGGCCTCGGTCGCATGGCGAGCCTGACCGTCGTCTTCCGCAGGGGCGAGGCGGCGGCCGAGCTCGTGGTGTCGAGCTACGGACGCGTGCGGCGGCGATGAGATCGGGCATACGGAGGGCCGCCAATGCCTCGGCCGGCGGCGGAGGCTTCACGCTCCTCGAGGTCGTGATGGCGCTAATGGTGCTCGAGCTCGCGGTCATGGGCGCCGTGGGCGTCCTCGTGCTCGCGTCGTCGACGCTCGGCCGGGCCGAGCGTCTAGAGCGGGCCGCTGCGCTCGCGGAGGGCGTGCTCGACTCGCTGGCTGTGGTGGCCGCGCCCACGGACGGGCGCGCGAGCTACGGCGCGGGCGACGTGCTCTGGGCGGTGAACCCCGCGGGCGAGGTGGTGGTGATCGCGCTGGGCCCGACGGGCGACACGCTCTTCGAGATCGGGTCGGTGCTCCCGCCTCCGAGCGGACCATGAGCGGGACCAGCCACGGTCGTCCACAGGCTACGCATCGCACACGCACAATGGGCTTCACGCTTGCCGAGATCTTGGTGGCCCTGCTGCTCGGGCTCCTGGTCGTGCACCTCGGCCTCGACTCTCTGACGCGACTGGACGCCGCGAGCGAGCGCATCGCCGCGCGGACCGACGCGCTCGTGGCCTTGCGCGTGGGCCGGCACGTGCTGCGCCGCGAAATGCGTCACGGTCTCATGGGCGCGGACTGGGAGGTGGGCGGCGACTCCCTCTCGATCCGCGCCTTCCGCGGAGCGGCGCTCGTCTGCCGGAACGATTCGACGACGGCGGGCCTCGTCGTCTCGTACGTCGGCGACCGGACCCCCGACCCGACCAAAGACTCGGTGTTGCTGGTGACCGCCGAGGGCAGCCGCGCGGTGCGCGCTCTCATGGGGACGGCCGCGCCTCCCGTTTCGTGCGCGGCGCTGGACAGCGCGGGGGCGGCCACGTGGCAGCTCGACACCGCTGCGCCCGCGGGCACCGTGGCCGCCAAGCTCTTCGAGCACGGCTCCTACCACCTGAGCGGTGCCGCGCTCCGGTACCGGAGGGGGGGCTCCGGGAGGCAGCCGCTCACGCCCGAGGTGTGGTCGGCCGCGACCGGCTTCGCGGCGTCGGCCGAGCGGGTCGGCGTGGAGCTCGTCCCGCGGGACACGCTCGCTGGGCCTCCGTGGAGGGGGCTCGTTTCACCCGGGGTCGCGCGATGACGGCCCGTCGCCTCCACCTGTGCGGGGACGCGGGCGCCGTGCTGGTCTTCGTGGTGCTCCTCATGCTCGCGCTGGTCGGCCTCGGCCACGGGCTGCTGGTCGCCTCTCTCGGCGAGGTGGCTGCGTCGAGCGCGGGTGCGCGGCATCTCACCGCGCGGGGCGCGGCGGACGGCGTGGTGAGCGCCGCGCTCCGCAAGCCCTTCGCGGCGTGGATGGACAGCGTGCCAGTCGGTGGGGCGCGCGTGACCGAGACGATCTCATTCGGCCGCGCGGCGGGCGCGGCGACCCTCCGACGGCTCACGCGCGAGTCGTGGCTCGTCGAGGGGCGTGGAGCCTTCCGCGACGGGGCCGACGTGCGCGTCGCCCGACTCGCCTGGTCACTCGATCCTCTCGAGCGCGTCACAGAGCTGCCGGGCGTGCTCAGCGCCGCACCGGGGAGCGTCTGGACGATCGATGGCGTGGTCGATGCCGGCGCCCCGGCCCGGGTGGATCCCCCGCTCGACGCGGCGGACTGTGCACCCTGGCTCGTGGATCTCGAGGCAGGCTACGCGACGCTCCTGCCGCCAGCGGGGGTCCTGACCGACACGGTGGACGCTCCCTGGCTCGGGTTGCTCGACTTTCCGTCGCTGCTCGCGCGGGCTCCGGTCCTCGTGAGCGGGGCCGGGACGCCCGGGCCGGTCGAGGCGTTCGGGGCATGCGTCGAGGTCGCGCCGTGGGGGTGGGGCGATCCGGAGGAGTCGGGCCGTCCGTGCAGTGGGCAGCTGCCTCTGCGCGCCTCCCCGGGCGGCCTCAGCGTGGTGGGAGGCGTGGGACAGGGGGTGCTCGCCGTGGACGGAGATCTGACGCTGACCGCGGGCGCGCGCTACTACGGCCTCGTCGTCGTGCGTGGCGCCCTCCGTCTCGAGGACGGTGCGTCCCTCGACGGCTTCGCGGTGGCGCTCGGCGGCGGCTCCGTCGACGCGGGCTCCCGCGTTCGGGGCTCGGCCTGCTGGGCGGTGCGGGCGCTCGCAGCGCAGCGGGCCGAGCTCGGCGGGCTCGTCGCCGTGCCGGGCGTGGGTCCGATCGGCCCGCTGTGAAGCGAGGCCCGGCGGCGCTACCGAGCGGCCTCGGCCTCGGCTTCCGAGACCAGGGCGTCGAGCAGCCGGTTGCGCAGGTGACCCGCGCCGCGCCCCGAACGCGGGCCTAGGAGGTTGAGCGCATTCCGCGCGCCGGTGGGGCGCCCCACCCGGAGGTACGCCACGACGGAGGCGTCGAGGAGGGTCGATGGCTGCACCCAGCCCTGTCCGGCGGAGACACGTGAGACGAGCAGATCGGCGGCCGTCGCGACGCGCCCCCACTCGAGCAGGCCGAGTCCGTGCTTCAGGTCGACGGTCGCGCGTGCCTCGGCAGGAGCGCCCGCTCGATCGAGGAAGTCGTAGACCTCGGTATAAAAGGCCCGGTCGATCCATCCTACGGTGCCCCAGTGGAGGTCGGCTTCCGCCAGCTCGAAGCCCGTCGCCCACTGCTCCCACGAGGCCGGTGGGACGTTCCCCCGCGACATCGTCAGGAACTCCTGGAGGCCCACGAGAGAGCCCTGCCACTCCGGGAAGTCCTCGGGCGCGATGCCTCCGCCGCCCGCCATCACGCCACGGAGCCACGCCCCCCGGCCCCAGAGCACGGCGGGCGTGAGTCCGTAGGCCGGCACCATCTGGTAGGCGAGCGGCCCCACCGAGTCGCCCCTGAGCAGCCTGGCGAGGTCCACCCGACTCGCGGCGAAACTGAACGCGCCGTCCGCCATCACCTGCTCGAAGCGCGCACGCTCGGCCCCCAAGTCGAGGATGGGCCTGAAGTCCGAGTTCGCGCGCACGCCCTGCCTCAGGAGCGGCCGCAACGTCGTCTCGTCGAAGAGGAGGAGTGACTCCGTGTGCTCAGCCCGAAACGGCGGCGCCCCCAGCGTGAGAGCCGCGAACGCCTCACTCTCCAGCACGGACCAATCCGGCTCCCTCAGGGGGCCGCCTGGGCTCGCGACGATGGCGACGTCGGCGTCACCCACGAGGTAAGCGCGGTACGAGGGGAACACCTCGTCGAGCGCCTGAACCACCGAGAGGAAGAGGTCGTCGTTCAGCTCGTAGATCTGCATCCACTGGGCGAGGACACCGCCCTCCGCGATGAAGCCCTTGACCTGCCGGTAGAACTCGATGGTGAAGAGGCTCGCGGTGCCGCTGACCCATGGATTGCTGGGCTCCGCGAAGACGATGTCGAAACGCTCGCGGTGGTACGAGAAGTACGACTTGGCGTCGTCGAAGACGTAGACCGACCGCGGGTCGGTGATCGCCGGTCCGTTCGCGGGCAGGAAGACGAGGGACCCCTCGACCATGAGCGGCTCGATCTCGATGGTGACGAGTCGCTCGAGCCGCTCGCTCGTGAGGAGCGCCGTCGCCGACATGCCGGAGCCGTGTCCGATGTTCGCTGCGTTGCGGGCGTCCGGCCGGTACGCCAGGCCGACCATCGGAGCGAGAGTCTGCGTGGTGAAGTCACTCCTCTCCTCGATCGGCCGCACGGGCAGGGTGTCCCCGCCCTCGGAGAGCCAGCGCGGGGCGATCGACGCGTCGGGCTTACCATTGGTCGCGAGCGTGATGACGCCGTTTGCGGTGCCGAGATGCGCAGAGACCGTGGCCGTACGGCCGTCGGCGTAGTAGAGCCCGATGCGCTCACCCTCCAGGGGGACGTCTCCGTAGCGGTACACGCCGCTCGCCATGACCACGTCGTCGAGCGTGAGCCCGAGGCCCACCGCGCCGAACAAGAGGCTGCTGGCGAGCGCGCAGGCACCGGCGAGTCGCCACGCGCCTCCCGCCCACCGCACGGAGCGCTCGAGCATCCAGATCCCGAGCAGCACGTCGAGGGCCGCGCCCGCCATGATCAGCCCCTTGATCCCCAGCCACGGCAGCGCCACGAGCCCCGCTGTCGCCGCTCCAACTACGGAGCCGATGGTGTTCACGCCGTAGACCCGGCCGATGGCCGACTCGCCGACGCCGGCCCGGAGCAGCGTGCCGGTGATCACGGGCAGCGTCATACCCGCGAGGACGGTGGCGGGTAGCATGACGACGAGGCTCAGGCCATACCGACCGAGGTTGAAGAGCGCATAGCCGCCATCGCGCCCCGGGAGCGTCCGCACGAGCCAGGCCATCACGTCGAACGAAACGGCATAGAAGAGAGGGAGCGAGGCGAGCGCTGCGAGCCCCATCAGGACCTGGACGACGCCGAGGAGGCGCAGGGGGTCCCGGGTGAGGTCCGCCCGGTCACGGACGAGCCACGCGCCCCCGGCGAGCCCCAGGATGAACGCCGAGAGCATGAGCTCGAACGAGTGGGTCGCGCTTCCGAGCACGAGCGAG
>Ga0214472_10004143_pt1 | contig 15285 bp, 12 predicted proteins | sample RVTome_6_FD_207662 | JGI IMG/M metagenome (GOLD analysis project Ga0214472, IMG submission 207662) | Soil microbial communities from uranium-contaminated site in the Upper Colorado River Basin, Wyoming, United States - RVT140D175 | ecosystem: Environmental > Terrestrial > Soil > Contaminated >...
GAATATTCTCAACCCCGGAGCGGGGGGGCTCGAAGGCGGGCTTTGCGCCTCGTTCGAAAAATTCATCCTCGACGTGGAATTGCTGCAAATGGTGTCGAAATTCCTGGAACCGCTCGATGTCCGCGAACCGGCCCTGGCGCTCGACGCCGTCCGCGAAGTCGGCCCCGGCGGCCATTTTTTCGGCGCCGTCCACACCCAGGAACGCTATCGCGACGCCTTCTACGCGCCGATGATTTCCGATTGGCGGAATTTCGAAACCTGGCGGGATGCCGGCGAGCCGGTCGCCTGGCAAAAGGCGAATACGATCTTCAAGGAAGTGCTGTCGATCAGTGAGACGCCGTTCATGGAGCCGGCCATCGCCGAGGAACTCGAAGCCTTCGTCGCCAGACGCAAGCAGGAAGGCGGAGCGCCGACGGATTTTTGAAGCCGGCAGGCGCCTGATCGCGGCTTTCCCATCCAGGCAGCGCCCGGGCCTGAAGAGGAAATCTCATTCGCGGCGTAAAAATCACTTGCGGATATAAAGTTATCTTTATATGTTATTGTGATTAAATCAATCAGACTGCTAATCGTTTCCGGCGTTGCGCCGCTTCTGGATGGGTATGACCATGTTTGTCGAGCTGTTGAATGAAAAAAATATCCTGTTGGCCGATGGGGCAACCGGCACGAATTTTTTCAACAACGGCCTGGAAGCCGGATATCCGCCGGAATTGTGGAATGCCGAACAGCCGGAAAAGGTGCGGGCGCTGCACCGGGGCTTTATCGAAGCCGGGTGCGACCTGATTCTCACCAACACGTTCGGCGGCACCTGCCATCGCCTGAAACTGCACCATGCCCAGGACCGGGTTCTGGAACTCAACAAGCTCGGAGCGGAACTGGCCCGGCAGGAAGCCGCCGCCGCCGGCCGCAGGATCGTCGTCGCCGGCTCCGTCGGGCCGACGGGAGAATTGCTGCAGCCGCTCGGTTCGCTGACCTATGAAGGCGCCATGGAAGCCTTCGCCGAACAGATCGAAGGCCTTAAACAGGGCGGCGTCGATGTGATCTGGATCGAAACCATGTCGGCGACGGAAGAAATCAAGGCGGCGGCGGAAGCCGCGCAGGCCTCGGGTCTGCCTTTCGTCTTTACCGGCAGTTTCGACACGGCCGGCAAGACCATGATGGGTCTGGGTCCGGACGCCCTCGGCAAGATCACCTGCGACGGTGGCGGAAAACCCCACGCCCACGGCGCGAATTGCGGCGTCGGCGCCTCCGACCTGCTGGTGTCCATCCTGAAAATGACCGAAGCGCACCCGGAAAGCATCATTGTGGCGAAAGCCAATTGCGGCGTTCCGGTCATTCGCGGCGAAAACGTCGTCTATACGGGCACGCCGGAACTGATGGCGGAATATGCCCGACTCGCCGTCGATGCCGGCGCGCGCATTATCGGTGGATGCTGCGGAACGACGAAAGACCATCTCGTCGCCATGCGCGAAGCGCTGGACACGCATGTCGCGCGCGGCCGTCCGACGACGGAAGAAATCGTCGCCGCGCTCGGCCCGCTCAATGCCCCGCCCGCCGCCAACGACCGCGGCGCACAAGACCGCCGGGAGCGCCGCCGGCGCCGGGCCGGATAATCAATCCAAGGACAATACAGAGGCCCGTTACGCGCTCGCCGCGTTGCGGGCGTCCCTGACCAATTGCAGCCAGCGACCGGAGACTTCGCGGGCGAAATCCGCAGCCGCCGGGAGCTTTTTCGGCGCGTCTTCCGCGACGCGATCCAGAAAACCCTGCGGGTCATCCCCTAAGCGGTTCGCCAGAAAGCTTCTGGCCTGGCGAATCCATTCGTCGAGCATCTCCGCGGTCACTTCGAAATGGCATTGAAACCCGTAGGAAGTCTGACCGGCCCGATAGGCCTGTTTCTCACAGAATGAACCGATCAGGAGCAGTTCGGCGCCCTCGGGCAGGTCGAAATTATCCTCATGCCCCTGCATGATCTCCGGTACGGCCAGGCCGCGCAGCAACCGGTCGCGGCGGCCCGCCTCGGTCATTTCCAGTTCGACGAAGCCGAATTCATAGGCCGGCATGGTCACGCGATCGCGCCCGAGCGCGCGCGCCAGCAATTGGGCGCCGAGGCAGATGCCGAGAACGGGAATTCCCGTCTGATGGGCCTGGCGCATCAGGCTCGCGATGGTCGCCAGCTGCGGATAGGCGTCGTCCTCGAATGCATGCATGATGCCGCCCAACACCATCAGCCCGGCCGTATCCGCGGGAAGCGTCTCAGGCAGCGCCTCCCCCGCATGCGGACTGACCAGAATAAGTTCCGCACCCTTTTCCTCAAGGGCGTCGCCGACCAGGCCCGGCGGGCTGTATTTATCATTGACGATGCAGAGAATTTTCATGGGTTCTTTCCGGACTGACGCAATTTGGCAGGCTCGCGCACGACGGGACATTTGGTTCAAGCGTCGAGCGGCCGGCAGGCCGACCGCGCTTGCTGGTCGAGATATTTCTATCAGAATCTCGAACCGGCTGGAATGCCCCTTGGATCCGACGAACCCAAATCGCTGACCACCGGCGGACGTGCCGGCGTCCCGTCGCGGCGGAAAAACCCCCTGCCGGGCGAACGGGAAACCGAGCAGGCACAGAGCCCAAGGCTCAAGGACGCGGCACGGACGAGCCCGTCGGGCCGCCAAGCTGCGCCCTTCCCATAGGATCCCCCGTCATGCGGGACGGCCGGTCGCGTCATGACGCATTGCTGCGCAGGAACCGGCTCGCCAGCCAGGAGTTGATGAGGCCGAGCGGCGGCGGCTCCGTCATCTGCGCGGCCGCCAGATCCTTGATTATCTGAAGCAGCGCCCGATCCGATTTGGTCGGTCTTGGCCAGGGATTTTTGTCGAGCTGGCGAATCTGTTCGAATCCTGAAGCCCAGGCGAAGATCCGTTCCCCGCGGGAAAACTCGTCGCTCAGAAGATCCGTCCCCGAGAAGATGGATTCACGGATGGAATTGTAGGTCGCGGCAATGGCATCGAGAAATTGCAGCAGGTCCGGTTCGGAGTCCGGGTCGATGGTGCAGGTTGAAATAAGTCCCTGGACCCAGGCCGCCGCCGGAATCAGTTTCGGCGTAACCACGATTGCGGTCAGATATCCCAGGACCCCGTCGGCGGACATGGTGCTGTCGACCAGGCCGAGCGCGGTTTCGAGATCCGGCTTGTCCCCTTCGGGAAGTTGTGCGAATGGCCCGCCTTCCTCTTCGTCGCCGGCGCCGTTCCAGGCGTCCAGGGTCTGGTTGGCGACGACTTGCATAAGCGGGCAATCCTCGATCGGGTCCCCGGCCAGCAGGGAGCGGGCGTAGGAGGCAAGAAGCATGGCATCCTTGCGGCGTTTGGCGTCGCCGGACAGCGTGAACGCGGTTCGGGCGGTCTGCAAGGCCCATTTTTCCCGCCTTTTTTGCAAGGCCTTCAAAACAAGAACAAACTGATCATCGTCGCTTTGATCAGGGTTTGCTGCCAAGGGACCGGTTATCGCCTCGTCGTCCTCGAACCAGCTTTCCATGCAGGGATATTTGACGAACAGGTCGAAGCACACCTCCAGCGAACCGGTCCTGCGCGACGTGCGCTTCGCCTCCCCGCCACCGGAAAGGCCCGCCAATGCGAGGAAATCGTCCACCGTACGGGCTTGCGGCCGCAGATCAAACCAGCCGGTCTGTTCGATGATGTCGACAATACCGGCACTTGGCGAGCGCCCGGCGCTCAAACCGTCGGCCAGGGCGGCGCACACCAATTCGCGCGCCAGTTCGGGCGCCAGGGCCACCGGATCCATCTGTTCGAACCCTGCGATGAATTGCCGTTTCTCGTGGACGGAATCATGCGGCACGATAAACGAGTCGCGAATACCGAATCCGGTTTTCAGCAAGATCGCCGCGGTGCGGTGATGCCGCCCTTGCCGCATCGACACCATGAGCGATTGCGCGCCCACGCCGTCGGGAATGGTGGCGAGAATGCCGGTAATCGTGGCCGCCGGCGCCGACGGTGCCGCTTGAGGCGCGGCCAGACGGGCGGTACGGATGGTCTGGTCGAGAAAGGCCCGCGTCGAATCATGGGGAATAACCGCCCGCAGAAACACCAGCATGGCGCAATCGGAGCCCTGCAAATGTTTCGATCTGGCGAATCCCAACAGGGATTCCGCCGCCGCGATCGCAATGGCGTGCTCGCCGTCCAGGACCCAGTACATGGCCAGACGAACGCCGAGATCGGGGTTTGCCGAGCCAAGGATTTCATCGATCAATCCCGGCTTGTGCTCGGCGTCGGCCAGGGGCAGGGTCTCGGAAAACCGCGACCAGAAGCTGTAGGGATCGTCATCGGCTTCGCTGAGCATTTCCGCCATCATCGCGGCGAAATCGCCTTCATCAACGCCATGCTCATTGTCCGACTTGTGGCGGATGGCCTCAATCAGGCAATCCGGCGCCTTTGCATCGGCGGCCGCATATTGACGCAACAGGCTCAACAAGCGTTCCGTCGGCGGATCCTGCAGGGAGATCTGTTTCTCGACGACCATGGCAATGGCGGACAATCCGGCCGCGGCCTTGTCCACTCCGTTTTCCTGATCCTGCCGGGCTTCGTTCACCACCGCGAACACCGCGTCCTCCGCCGCGTCGCTGTCGGGATCGCCAACCGCCAAAACCATGCCGACAACGTCGCGGAGCAGTTTTTCGTCCTGCAACATTTTTCGCGCCCAGGGATAAAAGCTTTCGGACCGGTCGATCGCGGCCTTCATGCAGAGCCGCGTTTGCTTGGAAAGGCGTGTTTTGGAAGCCATTGCCGTTACCTCTGTCTGACGCCACCTGCCTGTCCGGCATGTCCTGCGGCCCCGAACCGATACCAAGAAAACGCGGACGGCAAAACGTTTTTCCATCTTTGCCTTCAAATCGCGCCGGATCGAACCGCTAGCCCGGATTGACCGACCGGTTGAAGGCGGCCATGTGGAAGCGGATCTGCGGGTCGGGATAACGATAGGCGGCGCCGACGGGACAGGCGTCCCGCGCCCGGCAGCCGCCTGACAGACAGGGCTCGCCCGCGGCGCCCGCCAGATGGCCGGCGCATTTGGGCACATCATAGCCGGCGGGCGAAAAGGCCCCGACCGGGCATCGGGACAAACACGGTTTGTCCCGACAGGCGTCGCAGGGGGAACGCGCCGGCTGGACGTCAGGCAGGTCGATCCGCCCGGGCAGGAGAATTGCGGCGCGGTAGGCGTGCCACAAACCATAGACAGGATGAATCAGCAGGCCGAGCGGACTTGGAAAAACCGCTTCCGCGCGGCGCGCCCATTGCTGGAACGGCCAGAACGGCTTGTCATTGGGATAGACCGGCACCGCGCCGGCCCGCGCGGCGACCTCGTCGACGATATCCCTGGTCCAGGCATCGAGCGGGTCGCGGCCCTCGCCCCGACATCCCTCGAAATGCGTCCAGATGCGGCCGCCGACAACGCCAACCAGCACCAGGGTGCCCGGCCGCTTGCCGGCGGGACCCGGCGGAACCGAATCCCCGGGTCCGGGATGCAAACCGCCGCGCAAGGCCAGGCCATGGCGTTCCAGCCGGTTGCCCAGGCCGCCATAGGTGACCGGGCAGGCCGTCGCGTCAGCATTTGGCATTGGGGTCCCGCAATCCGAAGGCCTCTCGCATCGCCATGCTGCGCATGTCTGCGCCGAGCGTGGCAGCGGACCGGTCAACTTTCCTTCATGTGAAGGCGTCCGGCATGGAATCCTTCTTGGTTTTCATGAAATCGATCAGGGATTCGTTCAATGCCGGATCGAGCGCCGGAGCCTCGTAATCGGCCAGCATTTTCTTGTAGAGCGTGTTGGCGCGCCGGTCGGCCCGCTGGCCGCCCTCGGCCTCCCATTGTTCGTAGGAATTGTTATCGGCGATGCTGGAGCGGAAAAAGGCGGTTTCGAAATTGGCCTGGGTGTGGGCGCAGCCAAGGAAATGGCTGCCCGGCCCGACTTCGCGGACGGCGTCAAGGGCCTGGCCGTTTTCCGACAGATCGACGCCGGCCGCGAATTTCTGCATCATCGCCAATTGATCCACGTCCATGACGAATTTCTCATAGCTCGACACCAGTCCGCCTTCCATCCAGCCGGCACTGTGCAGCACGAAATTCACGCCGGCCAGCAAGGTCGGCATCAGGGTATGGGCACTTTCATAGGCCGCCTGGGCGTCGGGGGATTTGGAGCCGCACAGCGAGCCGCCGGAGCGGAAGGGCACGCCGATGCGGCGCGCCAACTGCGCCGCGCCATACAGGACCAGAGACGGTTCCGGCGTACCGAAGGTCGGCGCGCCGGATTGCATCGAAATGGAACTGGCGAAGGTGCCGAAAACGACCGGCGCGCCCGGCCGGCACAATTGGGTGAACGCCATGCCGGCCAGCGCTTCCGCGAGAATCTGGCTCAAGGTTCCCGCGATCGTCACCGCCGACATGGCGCCGGCGAGAATGAAGGGAGAAATCACCGTCGCCTGGCCCGCGCGCGCGTAGACCTTCAAAGCGCCGAGCATGGTTTCATCGAACACCAGGGGCGAATTGGCGTTGATCAGGTTGATCAGGACGCAGTTCTGGTCGACGAAATCGGCGCCGAAAACCAGTTTCGCCATTTCGACCGAATCCCTGGCCCGTTCCGGATGGGTGACCGATCCCATGAACGGCATGTCGGAATAGCGGATATGGCTGTAGACCATGTCGAGATGGCGCTTGTTGACCGGGATGTCGACCGGTTCGCAGACGGTGCCGCCGGAATGGTGCATCGCCGGCGACATATAGGCCAGCTTCACGAAATTGCGGAAATCCTCGATCGTCGCATAGCGCCGCCCATTGTCCAGGTCGCTGACGAAGGGCGGGCCGTAAACCGGCGCGAAAACCGTGTTCCTGCCGCCGATGGGCACGGAACGCGCCGGATTGCGGGCATGCTGGATGAATTCGGCCGGCGCCGTCCGCAACAGGCTTCGGCACAAACCCCTGGGGAACCGGACCCGTTCGCCGGTCACCTCGGCGCCGGCATCGCGCCACATCTGCAAGGCTTCCGCATCGTCCCGAAATTCAATGCCGATTTCCTGCAAGATCGTCTCGGCATTCGCCTCGATGATCGACAGCCCTTCCTCGTTCAGCACGTCATAGGTGCCGATCAAACGGGAAATGGCCGGAAATTTCAAAACGCTGCCGGTTTGACGCACCGCGCGCCGCGCCGCTGCGCCGCCGCCTGCGCGGCCGCGCCGGCGCGATGCCGCTTCCGTCGATGCCTCGACCTGTGACTCGTCGGTCATTTCCCTCGCACCCCGTTACGGCCCCCGCCGCGCGGACAGGCCTGTTGTCATACCGGATTCCCACATTATAGCAGACAATCGGGCGGACTTTTCCATGAGCGGCATGAAAGGGCGGCAAATGGCCAACATACGACAAATCGGCCGGATCCGTCGCAGCGATCCCATCCGGAGCAAAATAAACATATAAAGATATCTTGATATAGGCCGAAGTTTCTTGTACTAAGATGCAGGTGCGATGAGCTAAGTCGTAATTACATCTGGCGACGTCGTTTCCAATCTGCATGGATCGGGTTGGAGACTGACATAATCCGATCAGATCACTCGGTCGTGCCAGTGGATGATTACGCCTTTGCGCTCAAGCCATTATAAGGATTAGCCGCATGTCGGAAGAAGACGAAGTCGACCTTGCCTCCCTGTCCGACGACGAACTCGTGGAACAGATGCATGACGACCTGTATGACGGCCTCAAGGAGGAGATCGAGGAATCGGTTCATATCCTGCTTGGGCGGGACTGGGCTCCTTATGACATCCTGACGAAAGCCCTGGTCGAGGGCATGCGGATTGTCGGTGAGGATTTCCGGGACGGCATCTTGTTCGTTCCCGAAGTGCTCTTGTCGGCCAACGCCATGAAGGGCGGCATGTTCATCCTGCGGCCGTTGCTGGTGGAAACCGGCGCGCCGAAAATGGGCAAGATGATCATCGGGACGGTCAAAGGCGACATTCACGATATCGGCAAGAATCTCGTCGGCATGATGATGGAAGGCGCCGGTTTCGAAGTGATCGATCTCGGCATCAACAATCCGGTCGAGAACTATCTCGCGGCGATCGAGGAGCATCAACCCGACATTATCGGCATGTCGGCGCTTTTGACCACGACCATGCCGTATATGAAGGTCGTGATCGACACGCTGAAGGAAAACGGCATCCGCGAGGATCATGTGGTGCTCGTCGGCGGCGCTCCCTTGAACGAAGAGTTCGGAATGGCGATCGGCGCCGACGCCTATTGCCGGGATGCGGCGGTTGCCGTGGAAACGGCAAAGTCCTTCATGGCGCGCCGGCACAATCAACGGGCGGTCGCTTAAGGCCGATTCGCAGCGCGGCGCTTGGGGCGGGTTCGCCCGAAGCGGCGAATTGCGCCCGGCATCGAATCTGAGCGCGCTTTCACGGAGCGACACCGGGCCTCGGCGCATTGGTTGCGCGGGCAATGGTTTTGCTGCGCTCTTTTTCACGAAATCGGAGCTGCCATGGGTGCTTCTGACCATAAAAGCGTTTGTGTGATCGCCTGTGGCGCGCTGGCGCGGGAAATTCTGGCGGTTCTCGAAGCCAACCGCTTGCACCATGTGGAATTGCGCTGTCTTTCGGCGCTGTTGCACAACCGGCCGGAGCGCATCCCGGGCGCCGTGCGCGAAGCCATCGCGCAGGCAAGGGCGGACGGGTTTGCCGAGATTCTGATCGGCTACGCGGATTGCGGCACCGGCGGATTGCTGGACGCACTGATCGAGGAAGAAGGCGTGACGCGGATCGGCGGGCCGCACTGTTATGCGTTTTTCTCGGGCACCGCGTCTTTTATCGAAGAATATCGCGACATCTGCACGGCATTCTTCCTGACCGACTTTCTGGCGCGACAATTCGACAGCGTCATCTACGGCCCGCTCGGCCTGGACAAGCACCCGGAACTTCGCGACATGTATTTCGGAAATTACGAGAAGGTCATCTATCTGGCGCAAACCGAAGATCCGGAGCTTGACTGCAAGGCGCGGGACGCGGCCGACAGATTGGGGCTGGCCTTTGAGCGGCGGCAGACGGGATATGGAGAACTGACGGACTTTCTTTTGCAGGCCTGAAAGGGCTTGCGCGACATGCATCGAATTCTCGACCCGACGGACCGGACGGTCATGACGGTTAAAGCGCGGAAACGGAAGTGACCATGGCACAGAAAATCATCGTATACTGGCGCGACATCCCGGCCCAGGTGACCGTCAAGGCCGGGCGCAAATCCGCCAAGCGCGAACTGCCCAAACGTTTCATGGTCGCGATCGACCAATGCGCCATGAGCATCGGCGCCAAGGACAGCGACGCCTATCTGGCGGAGTGGCGGCGCGGCGATCCGGAACCGGTCGGCGACGATCTGGAGGCCGAAGCCGATGCGGCGGTCGCCGCCTTGGACGCGGCCTATCCGCTGGGCAAACTCAAGGACCTGATCGCAGCCGAAGGCCGCAGCCAGCCGTCCGCCTGACGCACCACGCCAACTTTTACGATTTTCCTTCCCCTTCCTTTACCTGGGATATGCTTGCCATGACACGGACGATTATCGCTTCGGCGACGAAAGAAATCATTATGGGCTTCGATCAGCCGTTTTGCGTGATCGGAGAGCGGATCAATCCCACCGGCCGCAAGAAACTGGCGGCGGAAATGGTCGCCGGGGATTTCTCCACGGTGGAAATGGACGCTCTGGCGCAGGTCGCCGCCGGCGCCAATGTTCTGGACATCAATGCCGGCGTGCCGGCAATCGATCCGAATGTTACCGAACCGCCGCTTTTGAAAAAAACCATCGAACTGGTGCAAGGCCTGGTCGACACGCCGCTCAGCATCGATTCCTCCGTATCGGCGGCTCTCATGGTCGCCCTGGAAGTGTGCAAGGGCCGCCCGCTGGTCAATTCGGTCACCGGGGAAGAAGAAAAACTCGAAGCCATTCTGCCGCTGATCAAGAAATACAACGTCCCCGTCGTCGCGATCTCCAACGACGAGACCGGCATTTCCGAGGATCCGGACGTCCGCTTCGAAGTCGCCAGGAAAATCGTCCAGCGCGCCGCCGATTTCGGCATCAAACCCTGCGACATCGTCGTCGATCCGCTGGTCATGCCCATCGGCGCCATGGGAACCGCCGGCCTGCAGGTCTTCGCTCTGGTGCGGCGCCTGCGCGAGGAACTCGGCGTCAACACCACCTGCGGCGCCTCGAACGTCTCCTTCGGCCTGCCGCACCGGCACGGCATCAACGCCGCCTTCCTGCCCATGGCCATTGCCTCGGGCATGACCTCGGCTATCATGAACCCATGCCGTCCTCAGGAGATCGAGGCGGTGCGCGCCGCGAATGTGCTGATGTCGACCGATCCGAATTGCGCTTCATGGATCAGGACCTACCGGGAACCGCCGGCGCCCGGCGCGAACGGCGAAGAAAACGGCGGCCGGCGCGGCGGCGGACGGCGGCGCGGCCGTGGCTGACCGGCAGCTTTTGCAGGCGAGTTCACGCATCACGATGCGATAGTTTCCAGGCATGCCGTTTTCGATTGATTCGAATCTCTTTCGTAACCGGCATGCTGCAACCGAAGAACGATGAGGCTTATGGCTGACGGATCTCCTCAAGAAGACCCGGCGCAGGCCGGCCCGGATGCTCCCGGCAAACCGGACGCCCTGGTGCTTTTCATGCCGTCGGGACGGCGCGGCCGCTTCGCCATGGGGACGCCGATCCTCGACGCGGCGCGTTCGCTCGGGGTCTATGTGGAATCCGTCTGCGGCGGGCGCGGCATTTGCGGGCGCTGCCAGATCAGCGTCGCCGAAGGCCATTTCGCCAAGCACGGCATTACCAGCGACATTTCGCATCTGACGCCGTTTTCCCAGGTCGAGCAGCGCTATGCCTCCAAACGCACCCTGCCGGCCGACCGGCGGCTGTCCTGTTCGTCGAAAGTCCTCGGTGACCTGGTCATCGACGTGCCGCAGGACGTGCAGGTGCATCGCCAGGTGGTCCGCAAACGCGCCGAAGCCCGCCACATCGAACGGGATCTGGCGACGCGGCTTTACTATGTCGAGGTTGAGGAACCCGACATGGAAAAACCATTGGGCGACACCGATCGGATGATGCAGGCGCTTGCCGGCGATTGGGGCCTGGAAAACCTGCAGGTGGACTTTCAACTTTTGCCGAAGCTGCAGGCGATTCTGCGCAAGGGCGATTGGAAGGTCACCGCCGCGGTTCACCACGACGGCACGGCGCCGCCCATGGTCGTCGCGGTCTGGCCCGGATTCCGCGATGTGCTGTACGGCCTGGCGGTGGATATCGGCTCGACCACCATCGCCGCCCATCTCACCGACCTGATGAGCGGACGCACTGTCGCCTCGTCCGGCACGTCCAATCCGCAAATCCGCTTCGGCGAAGACCTGATGTCGCGGGTCTCCTATGTGATGATGAATCCGGACGGCCGGCCGAAACTGACCGATGCGGTGCGCGCCGCGGTCAACACGCTGATCGGCAAGGTCAGCGGCGAAGCCGGCATTACCGGCGAGGACATTCTCGATGCGGTGTTTGTCGGCAACCCGATCATGCACCATCTGTTTCTCGGCATCGATCCGACCGAACTCGGCGGCGCGCCGTTCGCGCTGACGGTGTCGGGCGCGCTGGCCTTTCCCGCCCGTGATATCGGCCTGCACCTGAATGCCGGCGCGCAGGTCTACATGCTGCCCTGCATCGCCGGCCATGTGGGCGCCGATGCGGCCGCAGTGACCCTGTCGGAATCCCCCTATAAATCCGAGGAAATGACGCTGCTGGTCGATGTCGGCACCAATGCGGAAATTGTGTTGGGCAATGCCGCACGCCTGGTCGCCGCCAGTTCGCCCACCGGCCCGGCCTTCGAAGGCGCGGAAATCTCCTGCGGCCAGCGGGCCGCGCCCGGCGCCATCGAACGGGTGCGGATCGATCCGGTCACGCTGGAACCGCGGATCCGGGTGATCGGCCTTGACGAATGGTCGAACGAACCGGGTTTCGACGAAAAGATCGATCAGGTCGGCGTCACCGGCATTTGCGGCTCCGGCATTATCGAGACGATCGCCGAAATGTTCCTGGCCGGCATCATTTCCGAGGACGGGGTGATCGACGGCGGCAAGGCCGCGGTGAGCGACCGGGTGGTCAAGGAGGGCCGCACTTTCACCTATATCCTGTGGCGCGGCGAGGTGGAGATCCGCGTCACCCAGACCGACGTGCGCGCCATCCAACTGGCCAAGGCGGCGCTCTATGCCGGGATCCGGCTGCTCATGGACAAGCTCGGCATCGCCCGTGTGGAGCGCATCAAGCTCGCAGGCGCCTTCGGCTCCTATATCGAGCCGAAATACGCCATGGTGCTCGGTCTGGTGCCCGATTGCGACGTGAAGAAAATGTCGTCGGTCGGCAACGCCGCGGGCACCGGCGCGCGCATGGCGCTGCTCAATCGCGGCCACCGCCGGGAAATCGAACGGGTGGTCGGCGAGATCGAAAAGATCGAAACCGCGATGGAGCCGAAATTCCAGGAGCATTTCGTCAACGCCATGGCGTTTCCGAACAAGGTCGAGCCCTTCCCGAAATTGGCCGAAATCGTCAAACTGCCGGAAAAATCCGCCCGCGCCGACGGCGCCGAGGAGGATGGCGGCGGCCGGCGCCGGCGCCGGCGCAGCCAAAGGGACGCCGCGGCGACGGATCCTTCTGTGTGATCAGATAAAGCGTTTTGTTTTCAATGCTTCACACGCGGTCCGGATCCCGTCGCTGTGTCAATCGGTTCGTTCATTGCTCGACCGCCAAGCCACCTGTCCGATCAAATCAGGGCCGGCGCCTTGCGCGTGAATGCCGCATCGGCCGGAATCCTGAATTTTCCCGTCGGCAACCGTTCGCTGCGTAAGCAAGATGTTTGCGCCGCTGCCTTTTTGCCCCTCCGTTAGCGGTAGCTTTCAATCGTAGAGCGTCTTACCAAAACATGCGTTAAGCCGACCGATGCTAGAAACGCGCGCACCCAGTCAACTTTCGACGTATGCTTAGGTCCGAGCACCACCTCGCGAATTGCCTCCTTCGCTGGATCAGCTATCAGACATGGGATGTATGGCCTAATTGAGTTGTCGTCAGCAAAGTACTCGATCTCCGGCAGTGCCACTTTGTGACGGTAGCGAAGAAGCCGCCATTCGCATTCCTCGTAAAAGGAATCGGGCTTGCTTCGATATATTTGGAAATGCAAAGGTGCCAGCAACTTCATCAATTGGTTTACAAGTTCTGGCGTGTCCTCTCGCTCACCATAGAAAAGCCCTTGGGCATCTGCCCCTCTGTCTGCAAATACCATTAGCGCACGCTCTCTTGTCATGCCTTCGCTGAGCTTCACAAAGCGCCCATATTTGGCAAATTTCTCGCCGACTTCATCCGCAAGTGGCTTAAGAGTTTGATACAAACCTGCCTCTCCATACTCGACTTTCGCCAACTCGTAGAACTGCGCCCCTAAGTTCACTTGACCAAAATCCTTAACGAGCAATTTGGAAGAGAACCCTATGGACATGCCCAAACCATCCCGACTGTAAGCACGCCACTGACTGAGAAGATCTCCCTTCTCGGAGAGACAGAATGCAAAGCCTTCAGTTGAATCAGGGTAGCCCTCGACGATTACCGAGGCCACATCCACCACTTCAGATGGCAAGCCTGATCCAGAGAGAAGTTGAGAGAATACACGGCCTAAAACTCGCCCTTCCATGCTGTCGTTTGCAGCAGACAGCGCCGAAAGCCGAAACGTTCGACTTTGAAGAATGGCTAACCCAGTTTGCGTGCTACAATAGTGATACAGTAGCTTGTCAACCGTCATAGATAATCTCCTGCCTGATGAATGTAATCTAGGGGTTGATGAATTCTCCAGCAACGCGAAGGTGATCTGCCATTGCCCCGCACAGTTCAGGTAGGTCGGTTTGGGCTCGAAGTTGCCGTTAGCGCATCGCAGCTTCAAGCCAGACGACAGCTTGTTTTGCTTTGTCTATGGCTGCATCGACAGTCTCAAATTCCTCAGCCCCATAGTGGCCGATACTGTACCAACCGCGCCCATCTTCGGGATCTCGGCGAAATTCGTCATACCCGTAAGTCCCATCGGGACGAACAAAAATATCAACGCAAATTGTCTCGCCATCCAGATTGATGGACCGGATTACCTTGTTTGTGTGCGCCATGAACATCTCCCGATTCCTGCCAAGGATACCCCATCGACGACCGTCATACAGCGCCAGGTTATGAAGACCAACTGAGTTCGGAGCCCTAACTTGCCAAGGTGTAGGGCATACCAGAATCCTGCGTATTTCTGGGGAGATAACCATTATTCATCAGCAGCGAGTCTACTGTCTTTTCACTAACCGAGAAGTGAGTGGCTGCATCTTCCAGGGCCGTTTCCGAAAAGTCATCGCCAATGTAGTTCACAAGCGCATTGATTGGACATAAAAATTCAGCAGCAAAAGCTCTTTGAAATTTTTGCCTTTCAGTTGCAAGATCCGCAGACACAAGCCAAGGATGCGTATTCGCCTTTTTCGAACGCGTGTAATCTCCCACAAATCTTGCGAGTTCAAAGCGCTGAGAGATTGGATGCGTCTTTCGTGGAATGAATTTCATTCTCCTGCCGTTCTCTGTTCCCGCAACAGATGCTTTTGGACGGTGTCCTGGATTCCAACCCCTAAGGCCTGCTTCTGATAGCCCAAGAAGATCGTGCAAGATCGAGTTGTCCAGCGCACCAAGAGGGTCGCCAACCTTGCGCCTCAGTTCGCGCGCAGCAGACACCGCAACTTCCCATGGCTCACGTTCAGTATTCTCGATCGAGAAATCAAGTATATCATCGGGTTCACCAACAATACCCACTGATTCGACCAGCTCTTGCATTGCGGAGATTCGGCTTTCTTTTTGCTCTCCATAAGCACCGGTAAGTTCGGAGAACGCGCTAACTCCAATTATCTCCTCCAAATCAATCGCCATTGCGATCAACTCGTCTGGACAACTTTCCGGATCAAAACCTAGTTCTGCCTCTAAGCGCCGTTTTCGAAGTTCAATCGGGTTTTTCAGATCTTCGGAAATATAACCCCATAATGTTGCAAGCTCAGAATTTGGGCATCCTATTTCATAAAGCCGCGCAAGGACATCGCGAATTAGTGAGGATATCTCTTGCTCAAACTGCTCTTTTGGCACTGATTGAACATGGGGTAGACCATTGAGAAATCTCACAGATTCTTCTCTGTTATCTTGTGATGCTTGGGC
>Ga0214472_10004144_pt1 | contig 15283 bp, 15 predicted proteins | sample RVTome_6_FD_207662 | JGI IMG/M metagenome (GOLD analysis project Ga0214472, IMG submission 207662) | Soil microbial communities from uranium-contaminated site in the Upper Colorado River Basin, Wyoming, United States - RVT140D175 | ecosystem: Environmental > Terrestrial > Soil > Contaminated >...
TCGCTCGGGAGTCTCTTCATTGAGCGACTGAGTCGAGACCGACCGCGTCGAAAGGCGGGCGCCACAGACACGCGATACGTCTCTGACCTGTTTTCGGGAGGAGCCTTGCGAGTCGTGCGCTGGCTGCTCATTGAGTCAAACCGATCGTGGACGCTCGCGGATATGGCCCAGAGCACCGGCCTGACGCCTGGGTTTGTCAGTCGCGCATTCAAGACGCTCGCGCGGGATGCCTACCTCGACCGCACCCGTGGTGCCAACCGCGTTCGCGACCGTGACGCCCTGCTCGACGCATGGGCGGCCGCTCCCTCCCCAAGCGGAAACGTCTCGGAGCGCGTCGCGACGGTTGGCGGCCCCGAGGCGCTCGCGCGGATGATTCGTGAGTCCGCCGTGCCGACGCCATATGCAATCACGGCCGAGGCGGCGGCTGACAGGCTCGCCCCGTTCGCTCGATTCAGCCGAGTCGAGTTGTACGTCGACGACGTCGGGGGATGGGACGCGACGCTCGGCCTCACCGCGGTTCCGCGGGGCGGCAATCTCGTGCTCATCAAAGCCGTTGACCCTGGCGTCTTTGACGGCTCGTTCGAGCGGGAGGGTGTAGTCCTCGTCAGCAGGCCGCAGTTGTACGTCGACCTCATGCGACGCGGCGGAGCCGCCGCCGAGGCCGCCGCGTTCCTGCGCGAGCGAGGTGAGCTATGGCCGCGGTAGACCCACGCGACGACCCTGCTTCGGTAATCGCAGCTAATCGGGTCCTGCTCGAGCTCTGGACGATCCTCGCCGGCTTCGCAGACGCGCTGACGATCGTGGGCGGCAGCGCGCCACCCTTCCTGACCGGCGATCGACCGGACGACCCCTATGTCGGCACGCTCGACGTCGATCTCGTCGTTGACCCTATTGGCATTCCCGATGACGTCTATCGGACGATCGCGGAGCTGCTTCGAGACCGAGGCTACGTCCAGCTCGATCAGCCCTTCCGCTGGCTGCGGTCCGTGACGGTCGATGGGAGGTCGATCGACGTCGAGGTGGACCTTCTTGCCCCGGTTACACCGCGTTCGGGCACTGGCCATCGCCATGAGCGAATCGGCGGCGAGCCTCTCGCGCGTCGGACGGAGGGCGCCGAGCTCGTGCGCACGGCGCATGTCGAGCGGGACCTGGCCGGCGTGCTCCCAGATGGGCGTCAGAACCGGGTCGTCGTCCGAGTGGCGACACCGGGTGCCCTCGTCATCCTCAAGGCGCTGGCGATGGGCCAACGGGACAAGCCCAAGGACGCCTACGACATCGACTACCTCCTGAGGCACATCGGCGTCGAGGAGGTAGCAGCGGAGATCACGGCATTCGGCCGGATTGAGCCTGTCGAGAAGGCCCTGGCGATCTTGGCCGAGAAGTTCGCCTCGATCGACGCGATCGGTCCAACGAGCGTCGCTCTCTATCGTCGATTTGCGATTGGTAGTCCAGACGCCGACCAAGTCCAGGCAGCCGCCTATGCGCGTGTCGATCGCCTTGCTCACCTCCTGACAGAAGCCCGAATTGGGGGGCAGCACGCCACATGAAGTGGTCGTCGGGCGCGTGTGATCCCCGAGATCCGGCGCGATTTCAACTGGGGGCGCGCGCCGTATGAACGCGGTCGCGGCGGCCATCGTGATCTGGTTACTCGTTCTCCCAGGCACCATGCGACGCGTCGCCCGCAAGGCCCGGGCAGGCCTCCAACGGGGCACATCCAAGCGCCACACCTACTACGAGAATGGACCGGTCGCTTAGTGCCATTGGCCGCGGCCGGCCGCACTTGGCAATGAAGTGTTGCCAGTCCGCGTCAATGATGGGCAATGGCTCCGGGCAGGCCTCTTGCCCGGCCGGTCCGTGGCTCGGCCCGGGCGAGACTCGGGTCTTGACATCTTAGATGCGATATGCATAAATGCAGGTAGCATCTAAGGAGACCCACGTGACGACCAAGCGGACGACCACCGACGACGAGCTCTCCTTCCTGGCTTCCTACGACGCCACGCGCTTCCCGCGGCCGTCGGTCGCCGTCGACGTCGTGCTGCTCACCGTTCGCGACGGCGCGGTCTGGGCGCTGCTCGGACGACGGGACGACCATCCCCACCGAGGCCGCTGGGCGCTGCCCGGCAGCTTCCTGCGGATCGCCGAATCGCTCGATGCCGCAGCGGTCCGCGTCCTCCGCGCGAAAGCGGGGCTGCGCGACGTCTTCACCGAGCAGCTCTACACGTTTGGATCGCCCAGGCGAGATCCGCGGACCCGCGTCATTTCCGTCGCCTATTACGCCCTGGTCGAACCGGCCAGCCTCGAGCGAGCGGTGGCGTCCGAGGCGGACGGGCTCGTTCTTGCCCGCCTCGACGTCCCGTGGTCAGACGAGACCGGCGGTCCCGTCGCCGCGCTCGACAGCTCCGGCAACCACCTCTCCCTCGCCTTCGATCACGCCGAGATCCTGGGCATGGCCGTCAAGCGCATTCGAGGCAAGCTCGACTACGCCCCGATCGGCTTCGAGCTCCTGCCCGCCGCCTTCTCGCTACGCGACCTTCGCCTCGTTCACGAGGCAATCCTCGGCCGTGGCCTCAACAAGGACAGCTTCCGTCGCCGGATCCTCGACCGCGGGCTCGTCGTGCCGACGGGCGAGCGGGCCGCCGGCGTCGGTCATCGGCCTCCCGAGCTGTACCGGTTCTCGGACCGGTCGGCCACTGACGTCTGAAAGGAGGCGTCACCATGGCGCGCATCAGCAGGTACCCGGTCCTCAACCACCTCCGCTCGGAGGCCTCCGCCCACGTCATCCGCTATCGCAACGGCCGGGCGGTTCGGTCCGGCCGCGGGCTCGCACTCTGGTTCCGGCCGCTCGACACGGCCATCGCCGAGATCCCGCTCGACGACCAGGAGTTGACGTTCCTGTTCCACGGCCGGAGCGCCGATCTCCAGGAGGTCGTCGCCCAGGGGATCATCACGTACCGGGTGACCGACCCGGACACGCTCGCCTCCCGGATCGACTTCGGGATCGACCTGGCGACCGGGCTCCACAGCAAGACCCCGCTTGACCAGATCGCGGCCCGGCTGACGGGCCTCGCCCAGCAACACGCCTGGGCGGTCATGGCCTCGACCTCGCTTCGCGAGCTCGTCGCCGACGGCGTCGGCCGGCTCCGCGAGCGGATCGGCGCCGGCCTCGCCGCGGACGACAGCCTGTCCGACATGGGCCTGGCGATCGCATCCGTCCGCGTCAGCGCCGTCCAGCCGTCGTCCGAGGTAGAGAAGGCCCTCGCCGCCCCGACCCGCGAGCGGATCGCGGCGGACGCCGACGAGGCGGCATTCGCTCGCCGGGCGGCCGCGGTCGACAAGGAGCGGGCAATCGCCGAGAACGAGCTCGCAAACAGGATCGAGCTCGCCCGGCGCGAGGCCACCCTCGTCGAGCAGGAAGGATCCAACGAACGTAAGAAGGCCGCCGAGATCGCGGCAGCGTCGCGGATTACCGCCGAAGGCAATGCCCGAACGCGCAAGGTCGGTGCCGAGGCCGAGGCCGCGGCGATCAAGCTCGTCGAGACGGAGCGCAACGCCGCCGAGGGTGACCGGATCGCCGTCTATCGCGACCTCGCCCCGGCGGTCCTGATGGGTCTCGCCGCGCGCGAGTTCGCCGGCAAGATCGAGACGATCGAGCACCTCAACCTGACCCCCGACCTGCTGGGCACCGTCCTCACCGACCTCCTCGCGGCCGGCACGCGCCGCCTCGAAGCCGGGTCGTCGGAGGCATGATCCGATGACCGGCACGTCGGTCCCCCGGATCGTCGTCGTCAGCCGGTCGACCGAGTACGCCGCCCTGCTCGCGCGCCACGGCACGCGCGAGCAGGCCCGGTTCTTCCTCGAGATGCGGGGGCGCTCGATCGACGAAATCGATGCTCGCGATGCCGGCCAGCGCGAGGCGCTGACGACGATCGCGTCGGCCATCCCGGCCGACTGGCGGCGGGCGCGAGTCGAACGCTCGGATCTCGATCGGTTCCTGTTCGAGCCGAGCGACGTCGTCGTCACCGTCGGACCGTCGGGTCTCGTCGCCAACGTCGCCAAGTACCTCGACGGCCAGCCGGTCGTCGGCGTCAACCCGGATCCTGCTCTCGACGGCGCGCTGCTCGCCAGACACCTGCCGGCCGACGCCAGCGAGCTCATCCGCGCCGCCGCTGTCGGCGGAGCGCTGATCGACGAGCGGACGATGGTCGAGGCGGTCCTCGACGATGGCCAGCGCGTTCTCGCGCTCAACGAGGTGTTCCTCGGCCACCAGTCGCATCAATCGGCGCGCTACCTCATCCGCTGCCCGGGCGGCGAGGAACACCAATCTTCGTCAGGTGTGGTGGTCACGACAGGCACCGGCGCGACCGGCTGGGGCCGGTCGATCAGCCTGGAGCGACAGACGGCCTTGCGACTCCCCGACGCGGAGGAGCCGCGCCTCGCGTTCTTCGTCCGCGAGGCCTGGCCGTCGCCAACATTCGGGGTGTCCGTCACCGAAGGCCTCATCGGCGCGGACGACCGGCTCGAGATCGTGTCCGAGCTCAACGACGGCGGCGTCGTGTTCGGCGACGGCATCGAGTCCGACCGCGTCGACTTCCGGTGGGGCGTCCAGGCGACGGTCAGAGTCGCCCGTGAGCGACTGCGATTGGTCGACGCGGCCTGACGAGCAGGAGGCGGTAAGGCGGTCGCTGGTCCTATCCGCCGGTAGCCCCAAGAGTCGGCGGGATCGAGGCCACGACGCCGACCGCGTCATCGCGCCGGAGGCCCTCGCGCGCCGCGCTCATCCAACGAGGTGCCTCAGGGTCGCCGACGAGATCGAGGAGCCATCGCAGCAGGGCGAGACCATCGCCGCGACGGAGACCGAGACGCGCCGCATGGCGTCCAAGGACCTGAGCGAACGTTTCCGGGTAGTCGTGGCCGGCCCGGATCGCATCGGCCGTGATCTGGGCGCCTGCATCCGGGCCCTCGTCGTCCCGAAGTAGGTCATCGGCGACCCGAGACGGCCGAGTGACAGGCAGGCCGCGCAGCCAGACCCACTCGCGAACGTCGACCTGCCGCTGGTGAAGACGAACGTCGGGACGGCGCGACTGCCTGCGCGTAGGGAGGGTGAACTCATGACGATCGGCCGGCAGGTCGCCGATCCCATACAGGGCTGCCGCTGACCGATGCGACACCACTCCGTGCTCGGGCCGACGCTCCCACGAAGGGGTGTTGGGTGCGAGCTCTAGCCATGCCGCCCGGAGCGCGAGGTGGTCAGGTGTTGGAGCGAGCTTCAGGCGGTACACGCCGTGCGCGACGCGCTCAACGAGATCCTCGTTATCGACGAGACGATCGAAGGTGGCGTGGGGAACCCCCGCACGCTCGGCTTGGCTGCGCGTGAACAGACCCCACTGATCTGCAGCGATGGGGGCCAAGCGGCTGATCGTCGTTCCTGTTGCCACACGCTGCAATCTACCTCATATTCGAGGGTTATTGCAGTATGTGTTGGGTTGGCTCAGCCCATCGTGTCGTTCGAACGAACTGAGGCTACCAATCAGCTACTAACAGCTCCTGGATTAGTAGGTCAGACGAAAAACCAGACGGCGTGCGGATGCGAACTGATGTCCTCCGTGGTCGTGCGACTTGGCGATGGACTATGGATAGACATTGCCGACCTCGAGCACGTGCCACTTGCCGCCGTGACGCCCCAGGACGACGAACATCGACCAGCCAGGTTTAGCAAGCTTGGCCGCGGCGGCCGAGACCGGCACGGGCCCGATGTCGCCCTCGAACCACAGGGCTGACGGCTCCACGCGCTCGATCCACAGGGTGTCCTCGACGAAGTCCTCGTCGGCGAGTGCGGTCTGGTCGATCCGCGACCCCTCCGCCTGCTCGTCGAGCAGCCGGCCCAGCCGTTCCGCCCGCGGCAGGTCGCGCGCCGCGTCGTCCGAGCGCTCGACCGCGTCGGCGAGGGCGGTCGCCTCGATCCAGCCCTGCGCCGCCAGCCACTCGACGAGCTCCTTCGTGACCGGTCCTGCCGAGGCGGTGAGGGTCGCCGGCACGGCGACCTTGCGGATCATGAAGTAACCCAGGAACGCGCCGAGATGGGGCGGGATCTTGTCGGGCCCGAAGAGCTTCGTGAACGCCTGCTCGTCGCCGGCCTCGTACGCCTTCTCCCAGCGTCGGCGCTCGAACCGATCGAGCGAGTCGTAGGCGTAGCCGTTGAGGCTGAGCTGGAGGAGCTCCACGATCTCGCCGTAGTTCCGGAACGCTCGCGGCTTGGTGGTCGCCCGCTTCGCGGCGAGGAATGACGCGAGGGCCTGGTCGATCGTGGGAGCGTCGTCGGCTGGCATGCGACGAGAGGGTAGCGTGCCGGTCGCCGAAGGGCGGCGTCCGTAGTAGCGTGCCTGCGTGACCGACATCAGCCCGATCGAGAAGCGACGAGCTTCATCGCTCGTCGTCTTCTCGATTCGGCGGCGCGAGGGTGCCTGCGACGAGTGCGGGACCGAGCTGTTCCCGGGCAGCCTCATCCGGCTCGACGGGCAGCGGCGTGCCCGCTGCCTCGACTGCGCCGACCTCGCCCACCTCGTCTACCTGCCGTCCGGCGACGCCGCGTTGACACGACGGGCGACCAAGCATTCGAGGCTCGCCGCGGTCGTGGTTCGGTGGAGCACGGCCCGCAAGCGCTACGAACGGCAGGCGACGCTGGTCGAGGAAGATGCCCTGGAGCGGGCCGAGGCCGAGTGCCTCTCGGACGCCGACCAGCGCGAGGCGCACCGAACTCGGGAGGCGGAGCGCCGCGAGCGATTCGACGCCGAGTACGTTCGCGACTTCGCCCGGGCCATCCGCGAGCGCTACCCGGCGATGCCCGCCGAGGCGGACCTCCCGATCGCCGAGCATGCCTGCGCGAAGTCCAGCGGCCGGATCGGACGGAGCGCCGCGGCGAAGGACCTGTCCGTCGAGGTGATCGATCTCGCCGTCCGGGCGCATGCTCGTCACCGCTGGACGACCTACGACGAGCTCCTGATGTCAGGTCGCGACCGTGCCGACGCTCGAGCTGCCGTAAGGAGCGACGTGGACGCGATCGTCGGGCGCTGGCGCGGGTGAGTCGCACTTGGCAACGTGTCGTTCGAACCTTCAGGCGTATTGAAGGTGTGCGCGACACACCGACGGTTATCGGTGGCGATGACATCGTGCGTGATGACATCCTTCCGGGGCGTGATCAAGGAGTAGCTGCGAGGTCGGTGGATGGCGCGCACATGGCTGTCGATCCGGGTTGAGCTGGTGGAAGGGCGGGGCGAGCGGTTCTGGCCCAGGCCAGGACGCATCTTCGCCGCTGCTCGGAGCCATACCTTCGCCCAACTGGCCGAGGCGATCGACGACGCGTTCGCGCGGTGGGACCGAGCCCATCTCCACGAGTTCGAGCTGTCCGACGGGATGCGGGTGACGACGCCGTACGAGGAGTGGGACTCGGTCGGCCCGGTCGCCGACGATCGGCGGACCACCCTGAGCCGTCTGAAGCCGGGCGAGCAGTTCCTGTACGTCTTCGACTTCGGCGACGGCTGGACACACCTCTGCACTGTGGAGCCCGAGCGCATCGACCCGCTCGATGCCCTCGGCATCATCCCGGCCGTGCCCCTATCGCACTGGGGCTGGGGCAACATCCCGGACCAGTACGGCCGCCGCTGGGCGGGCGACGATGGGGAGTCACCTCCGCCCGCGAGCCCAGGCGTCTCCGACCTGCCCCCGCTCCGCCCGTGGTGGGGCGAGCACGAGTGACGGCCCTACGGAAGCGTGCCGCGCCGCTCTCTCAACAACTCCATGGTCGCGGCACTTATCGCGTCGGTCGACGAGGGACCAACCCTGCCCGTGATCGAGCCAAGTCATGCCTGAGTGGCAACCACACCTGGCCGACCTGAAGTGACTCACGACTTTCCCGACGAGGTCTGGGACTACGTCTTCCGTCCGCCACCGGCGTGGCCCTGGTCGATCGAACCTGACTTCGACCCGAACGGACCCGGAACACCGCTGCTCGACCGCGACTTCCCGACCGCCGCCAAGTCGGCATTTGCGTTTCTCAAGGACCTCGGCTTCGCGCTGACGGCGGCGGACGCATGGGATGTCTCGCCGAGCGCAGTGATGGTTGTCTGGGAACGGGCGGACGCAGTCGTCCTAGCGACCCTCGCCGACGACGGCTCGTTCTACACCCTGATCGGGCGAAGAACGGACGACGCTCCTGATACTCCCGCCCGCGACCGTCTGTCGGCGTACATCGGCCACAGAGACGACGTTGCCGGCTTCGGATCGCTGCCCGTCCTCGGACGGACGCCCGTCGAGGTGGCGACGACGGTCGCCGACTATGCCGCCGTTCTTCGAAGCCGAACTGAAACATTGCTGGCCGATCGACCGATCGCCTTCGACAAGCTCCACGAAGAGGTGGAGCATGCGATCGAGGACATCCGCCGCCCTCGGCTGGTCGCGCACCTCACGGATCGCGCGGAGACCGCCTGGAACGACGCGCGCTATGAGGCGTTCCTGGATGCCGTTCGGGCCTTGGGCGACCTCGGGTCGCCAATCCACCGTCCCGAACGCGTAACGATCGCGGAGGCCCGCCGTCGCCCGCCGCCGACCCTCGGTGACAGTGACCTGCCGGAGACAGACAGGATCCGACGCGCCGCGGAACTCGTCGAGGAAACGCCAGCGGCGGTTGAACGCGGCAGTCGAGGAACGGCACGCGAGTCGAGAGGCGTGGGCCCGCTGGGAGGACGCGGCCCGCGAGTGGCACGAAGCGATGGCCTTGCTCTATTCCACCGAGTTCTGGGACAGCATCGAGCGGCTGCAGAACGGAGACCGAAGCGCTATCGATCCCGCGATCACGTTCCTGGAGGTTGACCCGTGGGTCTTTCGCTCCGGGTATGCCAAGGAGACGATCCTTCGGTTCCTCAAGCGAGCAGACCTGAACGACGAGCAAGCAGCGCGACTTCGACAGGTCGTCCTGGCCGCCGTCGATGTCGGCGATCGCCGGGAGTTCCGCGGCTATTGCAGGCTCGCACGCCGCGTCGTCGACGACGACCTCCGACTCGCTCTGCTGGAGCGGTTGCGCTCCTCGGATCGAGGGCGTGCGCGGCGGGCGCTATGGGTCCTGGACGCGCTCGGTGAGTCGCTGGGTCCCGACGATCGCGCGGTCGCGCAGCGCCTATTGGAGCTCGCGGCCACAGATCCCGATTGGTGGCGAGTCTCGTCCTGGGTTCGAGCCTTCATGGGTCGGTACGCCGACCAGTCCTGGGTCGACGGGCTGCTGGAACGCGCCGTCAGAGGTGGCCGTGACAGCGGCGCCGCGCTCCGCCTTCTGAGCGGAGTTCGCATCCAGCCAACAGAGGAACAGCGCCGGACCCTCGGATCCCTCGTCCTGCGGCAGATCGAGCGCGGCGATGACGAGGATTGGCTTGAGACCACAGCCGTCCTCGCCGACGGCCCAGCTTTCCGGAACGAGCTCATCGAGGCATACCGAGCGGCCATTGAGCCCGACGAACAACGACGCGCCTGGTGGGCGATCAATGCGATCCGTCGGGCTGCCCGCGACGGGTGGCCGCCAGACGACCTCGCGACCTAGCCAACGCGGCTACGATCCACGCGCCGAGTCCGCCACGAGTCTCTGAGGTACGGCTCGCGGACTCGGCGTCGGGATGGTGATGGGTATCGGTCAGCTGGACGGCGCCGCACCGAAGACGAAACCAATCGCCTGCAAGGCCAAACCAATCACGACGAGAAGTAGGCCGAAGCTTTCCCACACAATCCCCCCGATAGCCACGGTCCGCGTCTGCCGTTCCAGCCTCGCCGCCGCCATGTCGAGTCTCGAGGCAACGTCGGCGATGTCGCGCCGGACGGCCGCCACCGAGTCCTCCAGGGCGTCAGTCTTGTTGAAGGTGGAGTTGGCCAAGTCCTTCACCCGCTGCTCAAGCTCGAGGATCTGGGCCCTCGCCGTCTTCCCGGATAGGGGTCCCCAGCCGATCCGGCCTCGGGCAATGAAGGCACCGCCACCCCCGACGGCGATCCCGCTTCCAGCGATGTGAGGTTGCGGACGGCGCAGGATCACACGCCGGAACCATGCAGCGAACCCGCGGCCGCGGACGAGCAGCCATTGCCTCGGAGGGAATGGCCCGGTGGCGAACTCGCGCCACGTCCTCCGGAAGCCGATCGCTGTCACGACAAGACCAACGATCTGGAACAGAAAGCCCACGACGGTAAACAAGTACGCCACGACCCCATCGTAGGCGTCCATCAACCGGCCGGCCGCACGAGACTCGCTCGAACGGTCGTACGCGCAGCCGGGATGATCCCTGTTAGGTCGTGGCCGTCCCTTCGCGGAGTCGTTCGAGTTCGGCCAGCACGTGACGGCGGTCGTGACCCCACTTCGCGAGTGGCGAGTCCGACTCGGGGCCACGAGAGACGGCGCCCAAGATCCGGAACAGCAAGTTCACCGCCCGAGTCGCCGTCTCCCTCGAGAACTCGACGTTTTGGGGTGACACATTCGTTGGGAGCTCCGGATGCGGAACAGGCTCTTGGTTGAGGCCGCGGAAGTGGACGGCGTTGTCGCGCTGGGAGACCAGCCAAGACAGCTCCGCATGCCACTTGGCGGCGGTTGGCAGGGCCACTTTGAACGTCTCGAGCATGTAGACCCATTGGCGCTGGCCCTTACGACGTGGATCGGGATCCCTCCCAACAATTGGAGCCACATCAGCGTGGAGGGCGTCGAACGCGAGGGCGCATGCGACGATGCAGACCATCGCCGGATGCATCTCCGTGAGGATGTCTCGTGAGGCGTGAGGCATCGACCACACGCGCTTGAGTTCTTCTCGAGCCGCGATGGCCTCTCGTTCGTGCTCGATGGCGATCCGAGCCCAGTTGTTCCAGAGGTTGGTCTTCATCAACACGGTCGGAGCGTGAGCGGTCAGCCGAAGCGCGACCGGTTCCGGCGAGATCGTGATGCCTTCCTCGGTGTCCACAGGCCCCAGATTACCTGCCTGCCGTGCGTCGATCGCCCGCGTCTCGCCGCGTTCCGAGACGCCGGCTTCGCGCGGACAGGTAGGCCAGTCGTACGAAGTAGGCGTGGCGAGCGGCTTCGGCGCGGCGGTGGCGTTCGCGCTCAGGGAGGCGGCCGTCGGGGTCGACCTGGTCGAGGAAGCGCTGGTTGAAGGCGCGGCGGGCGGGCTTGGTCGTCTCGCGCGGATCGTAGCGGGCGTGGAGCATGTAGGCAGCCATCCGGGCGCGCATCACCCGCTCGCTGGGCGTCAGCGACTCGCGCCTCACCCGAGCGCCTCGTCGAGGTCCTCTCCACCGCCGTTGCCGAGCAGCCTGACCCAGGCGTCGGAGCCCACGCGTGTCGGACAGCGCCGCGGGCGCGGATCATCGAGAAGCGATCGGAACGCCTTGGGTTCCCCCGCCCTGCCGACCGGCGCGACCGGAGCATCGATACCGGAGTCTTCGAGGTCGGCAAGCACCACCGCCCAGATGCGGCCGCCGAGACGGGCCGTGTGCGGGCGACCGACGCGCCGGAGCCAGGCCAGCCGGTCGTGGGTCGGGACGACGAACATGACCTGCCAGCCAGGCCGGCTTGGGAGCACGCGCCCGTACGCCGCGAGCTTCGCGAGGATCTGCGGCGCGTGCTCCGTCGCCTCGTCGATCTCCAGGCAGAGCACGCCGGAGCCCTGAGCCGCTTGGAGGACGATGACGCTGTCAGGACGCACGAGCTCTACGCCAGCGTCGGCGGCGATCGACTCGGGCAGCCAGCCCTGGACGAGGTCGGGTTCCGCGTGGACGAGCGCACACACGGAGGCGACGACGTCGAGCTGATGCCGGAGGTGACCGATGCCGCCGAGTCGTCGGTCCGCGAACCCGAGCCGGTGCATGCCACGGCGACTCAGCCGATAGGCGATCGGGATCCCACCTCGGATCGGCAGGATCGGTGCCCGTTCCACGAGGCCCAGATGCCACAGCCGACGGAGGTGCCGGAACGAGGTCCGGCGACTCGGGTAGATCAGCGTCACCATCTGTGACGGGGTCGCGACCTCGACCCGATTGAGCAGTCGCAGGCAGGCACGATCGCGGACGTCCAGGAGCCCCAGGTCGATCCGGCGGAGATGAGCGCGCTCGGAGCATGGACGGAACAGCGAGCTCACGTAGACAGTCCCGCCGAATCGGCGTCGCGGACGAGCACGATCAGCCGGCACAGGGATGGCATGGGTCGGACCACGCCTGTGCCACGCGCGTGCCGCCCGGTCACTTCGCATCGCGCTGCCGCTCGCCAGTGTTGGCGCCGGCACGATCGCGGCCGCCACGATCACGAGGATCCCCGCCTTCGCGGCGACGGACCTCCGCGCGCACCTGGTCGAGCGGGCGGGCATCGCGCCGGTCCGAGGCAGCAACGAGCTCTGCCGCCACGGCCGGATCGCCGGGTGCCGGCTGGCACACCCGGCCCTCGTACGTCGCGGGGCCGTCGCGGCCGGGCATCCGCAGAAGCACCTCGAAGGCCGGCAGCGACAGGAGATCCTCGACGGTCAGCGGCTCGAACAGTCGACGCAAGAGGTGGGCATCGTCGACCCCGAGCGACATCGCGCCGATGACGCCCGCGTTCGTCAGCACCGAGTCGCGCAGCCGCTCGCCGAGCCCCTTGAGCGACTGGGCGGCCGTCACCAGCACGAGCCCGAACTTCCGACCCTCGTCGTGGATCCTGACGAGCGCGCGAGTGTCGAACGTCGAGACCTCGTCGACGATCAGGAGGTGCTGCCGCCGGGCATCGAGGCCGGTGCCCTCGCGACCCACCGCATCGATGTAGTAGCGGCTGATCAGCATCGCCCCGAACAGCTTGGCGTTGTCGGGCCCGACCTGCGACAGGTCGACGATGAGCAGGTCGCCCGCGTCCATGATCGCCCGCGGCCGGATGGTCGAGCGGCCCTGGCCGACGACATCGCGGATCGAGTGGTACGAGACGAACGCGCCGAGCTTGTTGAGAACGGCCTTGATCGACGTGTCGTGCTCTCGCGCGCCAGGCGACGGCCATTCGTTGCGCCAGAAGTTGGTGAGCATCGCGTCGTCGACGTGCTCGAGGTAGCGCTCGCGGAACGCGTCGTCGGTGAGAATGCGGACGAGCTCGATGATCGTCTGTGGCTCGGGGTGCGATAGCAGCGTCAGCAGCGCGTGGCGCAGGTAGTGCTGCATCTTCGGCCCGGTGTAGTCGGGCCACAGGTCCTGGAAGAGCCCGACGAACTCGGACGTGACGAGCTGCGCCTGGTCGAGCCCGTGCCGCTCGAGGAAGTTGAAGCCGCGCGGGTGCGCGCGATCGGCCAGCCGGAGGACGTGGACGCGATCGGCGTGGTGGCGTGGGATCCGACACAGGATGTCGTTGGCGAGATCGCCGTGGGGATCGATGACGGTCGCGCCGATCGGCGTGTCGAGGACACCCAGTGCGAGGTTCATCAGCAGCGTGCTCTTGCCCGACCCGGTCGAGCCCACGATCGCCATGTGCCGAGCGAGGCTGGCCACCGGCAGCTGCAACGGGCCGTCCCGCGTCTCGCCGATCGTCAACACGGGACCGCTCGGCACGGGCGGCGCCGATGGCGCCAACGGCCGCTCCCGCGGTAGGCGTGCGGCGTCGAAGGCCGCGTCGGGCAGGTACCAGAGCTGAGCGAGCTCCCAATCGCCGAGCTGGAAGCGGGGTGGCGCAGCCACCGCACCATTGCGCAGCTCCCACCTGATGCCTTGCGTGCCGTCCCACAGCGACGTCGTGAACTCGGTGATCGACGAGAGCGTTGCCTTGGCACTGACCGGATCGGCTCCGAGAACCTCGAGCACGAGTCCGACCTCGAAGCCAACCCGGCCGGCCCGCTTGCGCTGCTGCGCCTCGCGCTCGAGCGGCGAGAGCGCCACCTGCTGCTGCGGTCCGTCGCGATGCGGGCGATCGAAGACGGTGTCGAGGATGTCCTCGACGACGTAGCTCGTGATCGATCGGCCGGCCGTCTCCGGATAGAGTGCCCGGTGCCACGCCCTCGGATCGACCGGCCGGACGAGGACCCGGTAGCGCACCTCGGCGGACGGCGTCGAGGTGGACGTCAGCAGCGAGGCGAGCCGAGACAGGACGGCCGACCCGCCGACGGATGGGTCTCCGAGAGGCCGGCTTGACGGCAGCCGGAGCCTGGCGACCGCACTCCACACAGCCGGGTGATCCTGGCGGGCCACCTGGCGGACCTCGATCCCCGGATACGCCGACGCCACGCCTACCTCGACGAGCCGAACGACGTCGCGACCAGCATCGATCTGCCAGATGAGCTTCCCGTCGCGCCAGACCGTTCGGAGCTCGAACGACGGCCAACCGCGGGGCCACCAACCGGTGGCGCCAAGCCGGCGCTGCGGATGCAGGCCCCGGATCAGGGCGACGGCCGCGTCCGCGGAACCCGCCTTCCCTCGTCCGACCGACAGCTCGATTCGTTGCATCTCGCCGGCGACGGCAGTGTCGTATGCGCGCTGCCGGAGCAGCCTCGCGATCGGTGGCACGACCTTGAATGCGACCAGCACCGCGACGATGGCCACCACGAACGGCAGCGCGGGGCCGACGATGTCGAGGATGGAGGGGATGGGGACTGCCATCGGGGGACGCTCGGACGCTGGGACAGGCGGTCAACCCGCGAGCGCGCCCGACTCTCCTGTGCTGGTCCCGCGTTCGCGGAATGACTTCACGAACGCCGTGATCTCGGGGACGTCGGCCTTGGCCAGGTCGAGGCCGGCGGCAAGGAACCAGGCGACGACGCGTGACAGCCTCCGGAGCCGGTAGTACTCGGCTGGCGTGATCAGGACGGCGACGAACTCGCCGCTCGAGTAGATCGTGCTCGGTCGTCCCTCGGTGACCTCGTCGATGATCTCCTTGATCCGCCGCTGGATCTCGGTGATCCCGATCGTTCTGGGGATGTCGAGGATCTGGCGGGTCTCCCGGCCGAGTCGTCGGACAGCGGTCGCGTTCGCGCGGACTCGGCCCGAGACGAGGGCTGCAAGGGAGCTCGTGTCGTCGACGAGCTCCGGATAGACCTCGAGCCCGTGGAGCGTCGACAGGGCTCGCTCGATCGCGATCCACCGCTCCGCCTCCTGGTTGGTGATCAGGACGACGGCCGGGTCGCCGTGCTGGAAGACCATCACCGGCGTCCCCGCCGTCGCGTAGGCCACGGCGAGCCGGGCCTTGTCGCGTAACTCGTGGACCGGCATGGTCCGCGGCTCGCCCGTGATCACGGCTCGAGCTCTAAAGGCGATCCCGAGGGCACCG
>Ga0214472_10004145_pt1 | contig 15281 bp, 16 predicted proteins | sample RVTome_6_FD_207662 | JGI IMG/M metagenome (GOLD analysis project Ga0214472, IMG submission 207662) | Soil microbial communities from uranium-contaminated site in the Upper Colorado River Basin, Wyoming, United States - RVT140D175 | ecosystem: Environmental > Terrestrial > Soil > Contaminated >...
GTTGCCACAAATTTTCAATCATTTCGAAGTACCTCTTGTACGTCGAAATGATTGAAAATTTGCGCGCCTCGAATCTGAAGTTTTTTACTTAGCCATCCCTGATTTTAAGGTTTTTACGAGTTTGTTAAAGATTAAAGGTTTGTCTGGTTCGATGAGCGAAGTGCTAAGTACCTGTTCTCTGGTAGACCTGACAAAACCCTCACGATGAGCCATCTGATCGGATGGCCTCAAAAGTAAATCGCCGGCACAATGTTAAGCTTTGTGCCGGCGGTATCGATCAGCTTTCTTTTATGCCTTCCAACTTCCAATTCTGGGTACCGGTAGATCTAGCCCAGGTCCACTCCTCTCGGAACTTGACTGGGTTGGTCATGCTGCCGGAAACCAGTTCACCGCTCTTGTCATCGACTGTGTAATCAAGAAGATTGGCGGTAAACAGCACTGTGACGAAGTCCTCACGACCATCATTGCCGGCTTGAATAATCTCAACTCCGCGAATAGCAATGGACTCAAGTTTATTGATATGCCCATTACTGCGCATTTCTACAAAATGTTCTTCATACTCCCGGGCCAGCTGCTCGCCGAGGAGATGACGATAGGAATCAAGTTCGCGGTGCATCCATCCGGCCTGTACTTTGAAAAAGACGTCGGAAGCTACTTCGATGAAATAAGTCGGATCGAAATCCCTGTCTGTCTGCTGGATTCGGCTTATACCATCATCCACCAAATTTTCACCGATAATCAATGGAGGCGGTGGCTGGGTGAGATTATTATTGCCTCCACCAAAAGTGCTGGAAGGCTGAACCCCCTGCCTGGAATAGATAGGGACAGGCACCTCATTGGTTTGTCGAGCTTTGGCAAATCTCCTGTAGAGGAAGAAAGCTACGCCGCCGAGAATCAGCAGGGGTAGAATTCCCATGCCGGAGCCTCCACCCCCGAACATTGAGCCAAACAGCATTCCACCGATAGCACCGCCGAGAAGGCCACCCATCATACCACGGCCGAAACCGCCACCGGTTGCAGGGGAACCTGCCGGAGCACTCGCCGGAGCTTTGCTGGGGCTTGAACTGAAGGATTTTCCACCCGATTTGGAGCGGGCATCAGCATAATCAGCCATCAACCCACCTTCAATGAGGGTGAACGCGATAAGCATCAAAAAAACCGGTGCGAATCTTTTCCATAATATTGTCATAGTCGTTTTTCCATCTCCATTTCTAATTTTTGTCAGCCATCAAGGCGAGCTGATTGGTTGTTGCTTCTTAGATGCATGCACCCCCGCATAAGAACGTAGAAGGCCATTCTCTCCTTAGCTATCTCCTCAAGATAACCAGAAGAGTATGCTATAACAAATAGATAATAACAGGCATTAAATTCGATTAAATCGAAACTGCAGGTGACTTGCTATAATCAGGGCGGTCAAGGTGTCCGATATCAATGTCCGGCCATCGCTTGAGCTTGTGGCAAAAGCATTGCAGGAAATGGATTGATGGAAATGGATTGATAACTGGTGGGAAAAAGACACTTTTCAATTTCGCTGCAACTATAGTATGTTGAGCCCTGAACCGTGGTGATTTTTGCAGGGAAAAGGTTCATATCACTAATCCGATCGATGGGAAATATGTCGGATTCTTTATAATATCCCCTTGATGTGCTTGGTTGAGGAGTCGTTATCAAAAGGGAAGAGGAACAGGGAGAAATATGTCGTCTATTGTAACATTCATTGGCTGGCATGACAGCGGTAAGACCACACTGGTAAGGCAGGTTGTGTCTGAGCTGAAAAAGCTGGGCTACAGGGTTGGCGTCATCAAGTCGAGCAATGACTCGGGCATACAGTTCGATACCCCCGGAACCGATACGTTTTTGCACAAACAGGCGGGGGCGGACAGCGTGATGCTGGTGGCACCCGATCAGATGGTGCTCCAGACCAAAAACAGTGGACTTTCTCTCAGAACGCTTGCCCATCGATATTTCCCCGATGTCGATATCGTCATCGGGGAGGGATTTAAGACCGCTAAAAAAATTCCAAAAATTGAAGTTTTCATGAACTGTGACCAGAAACTTCGGGACGAAGTTCACGGGGTGATTGCCGTCGCCACCAATATTGAAGGGGTAGCCGGTAATTATGTTTTTCGTCTGGACGAGGCGGCTGAAATTGCTCTCTTTATTGAAAAAAGATTCCTTACCGGAAAAGACGGTAAAGAAGTTATGGCACTGCTGGTTAACGGGGATAAAATTCCTTTAAAAGATTTTATTCAGGAGGCATTAGCGGAAACAGTTTATGGTTTCGTCAAGACCCTCAAATGTAGTAAGGATATAAAACAAATTGAGCTGCGTATAAAGGTTGATGATTTGGGCAAATAATTTTCATTCATTGTAACTCATGACTGCATATCAACTGTTTCTTCTTTTTCTCACCATCTATATCGGCATTCTGATCGCCACCGGTTTATATTTCAGCAAAAGACAAAAGACGCTTGCCGATTTCTGGCTGGCCGGCAAAGAGGCCGGTGGGCTGTCTCTCGGTTTTTCAGCGGCAGCCTCCTGGCTGACCGCGGGTGCCCTGCTGGCGGTTATCGGCTTTTTTCTGCTGCAGGGAATGGGTTCGATCTGGGGATTTGTCGCCCCCAATATCCTGGCCCTTGTGATCATCGGTTTTTTAGTAAAAAAGATCAAAAAACTTCCGGCCATTACTCAACCGGAACTCCTCGAACTGAGATACGGCAGTTTCCTGCGTCTGCCTGTCGCCTTGATTATAACCGTGGTAATGATTCTCTTTGCAGTGGCCGATATTAAAGGCTTTGCCATGGTCCTGCAGATTTTTTATGGAGTCAGCACCGTGCATGCGGCTCTCATTGTCGGGCTGGCCGTTGCTGTCTATGTGACACTGGGCGGCTTATCGGCTGTCATTGCCACCGATATCATTCAGTTTATCTGTCTGGCCGTTTTTATTCTGATCATGGCCGTAATGGTTATGTCGGGAGCGTCCGAAACATCGTCGCTGTCAGCGACAGAACTGTTCACGGCCATGCCGGAATCATGGTGGAATCCCATTTCTATTGGAATGCCCATGGTTTTGATCTTTGTCTTTGCCATCGTACCCGGCTGGATCAGCGAACAGGACCCATGGCAGCGGGTATGGGCCGCCAGAAATGAAAAATCGGCTAGAAACGGCATGTTTTTCGGCGCCCTGCTGGTTGCTTTAGTATTCGGCGGCTGTGTTGTCATTGCGGTCGGACTGAACAGTCTCTATCCTGAAATTGCCGCAATGGGCTTTCCCATGGGGATGGCCAAGGCCGAACCGGCTCTTTTGAGCTTTATCATAGGACATGGATTGTCCGATATGGCAGTGGCACTTTGTGCTGTAGCCCTTGCCACCGCCGCCATGTCCTGTACCGATACTTTTGCCACCTCCGGCGCTTCGTGCATAGCAAGGGATATCTACCAACGGTATTTGAATCCGGAAGCTACCATGAAGGAAATGCGTGTCGTCAATCGCCTCTCCGTTCTGGTTATCGTTCTGCTGGCAACCTGGGGCTCATTTTATATCAACAGTATTATCGATGCCATTCACATTGCCACCTTTATTGCCAGTGCATCGTACTTTTTTGTCCTTATGGGCGGCCTGTACTGGAAGCGAGCCACAAGCGCCGGTGCTGCGGCCTCCCTGTGCGCGGGATTCGGTCTGCAGGTTGGACTGGTGCTGGTGGATCTTACCAATACTGCGCCTATGGCGCCGCCGTATCTTGAAAGCCTGCATCCTCTTCTGATGGGACATGGGGTGATTGTTGCCATGGCCGTTTCCGGAGCCGTCTTCCTTGGAGTTTCCCTGGTCACGGAACCTTCCGAACGAATCAAACTGGTCCCTTTCTTTCCGGATGAAGGACTGGCCTTCGCCGCCACCATGAAAGGCGGAAGATATGCGCCTATCCCTGAAGGATGCGAAGTTATGGATATGATTCAAATCCGGCGCTACGAGGAAACCGTTCGCCTGCATCTTTCTGTAGAGCTTTCCGGAGATGTTCTCTGGAGACAACTTATTTCAACATTGTCTGGATCGGCCGAACATTGGCTTTGCCTGGCTGGTGCTGAGTCCATTCAACGATTCGGCCATGGAAAAACTGAAGAAGCCGGAGCGACTGGGTTTCATTCCAGTATCACCGTTAGCCGGGGAGACAGCCCGTCTACGCTCTGGTTTGAGACGGAGGGAAGATTCAGTCAGCTTCAACAACTGAAAGAGGAAATATACCGGGCGCTTGTCGATACAGAGACAGCATTTAACACCTGCCGAAAACAACAGTTCGGGCAGCCGGTTGCCTTAAGGTTTTTGACGATTGCCGACAATCTCAGTGCCGAGTGAGGCTGTGCTGCATAAAATAGTGTTTTGCAGCCCAACCTCCTTGTTATTGCAAAATCATCCGGGCATTAACCGGTTGAACAGGGCGATTGTTCGGGTGGCGCATTGCGTTTGTGAACTTCTCGATTTGATCTTTCGACACAGTGTTGCTTGACTTCATGACGAACCACCAGACGCCTTCCGTACAAGGCGGGGTTGTCAGGGAACCATTGAATCGATAGTAGTCTTGATTCTGGGGAAGGAGGAGATTGGCGTCAATACTCACAGGTAGGGAAGATTGTTCATCGGCATTAGCCGGCATATATGCCCAGGCCTTGTCAAGTTCTGCATTTTCCTTTCCCTCTTTGTACATCACTGCAATAACAGCGAAGTTGCCGTCCTTATCGGCGTGAACGAAATGCGCCTCCAATGGAAAAGATTGTCCTTCTATTGTATTTTCACTGGGGGAATGAAAATGAAACTGTTTGAGTTCAAAGGTGCGTCCACTGACACTGATGCTGCTCCCGGTTTTGCAGTTGACTTGAATGGTGTGACCATTATTCAGAATTTCGTTTGCCTCTGCCTTGTAGTTGATAGTAATCGGCGCAAGCTCACCTTCGATCATTGCGGTCAGATTAATGGGGGATTGATTCTTTCCCGAGGAACAGGCCGCAAACCTGGCGTCCAGTTTCCCCCAGTGCTCCGGACTAATCTGGCCGGTGTAACCCCAATGGGACTTTTCCATTGCCAATGAGTTGGCTGTACAAAGTAATCCGGTCACAATAATCGACGAACAAATATTTCCGATCTTCATGGAGAATCCTTTTGTGAGAAGGTGATAGAAAAAAATGGTTAACTCAAAATCTACTGTCACAGTAACTGAGGAAGATGATGCGTGCAAGCTGAAAGTGTTAGGCAGAATACCTGTTGCGTAGATGCATCTACGCAACAGGTATTCTTTGGATGAAATCGAGGAACAAAGTTATTCGCGGAAATTAAACCTCTTGTTTGGCTTGAGCTTCGAAGTTGCTTAGAACCGGGTCTCGAAATAGGGTTCAAGCACCTCCGGCAGTTTAAAAGTTCCGTCTTCCTGCTGATAGTTCTCAAGAATCGCCAGCAGTGTTCTGCCGACGGCCAGCCCGGAACCGTTCAGGGTGTGGACCAGTTTGCTCTTTTTCTGGCCGTCCGGACGGTATCTGATGCCGCCTCGGCGAGCCTGAAAATCAAGGAAATTTGAACATGAAGAAATTTCTCTATATGTATCCTGTCCGGGTAGCCAGACCTCAATGTCGTAGGTTTTCGAGGCGGAAAAACCAAGATCGCCGGTACAGAGAGTGACCACCCGGTAATGCAGGCCGAGCAGCTGAAGAACGGCTTCAGCGTTGGCAAGCAGCTCTTCCAGTTCCAGTTCCGAGGTTTCCGGCGTAGTGAATTTAACCAGCTCGACCTTGTCGAACTGATGCTGCCTGATAAGTCCACGGGTATCCCGGCCATGGCTGCCGGCTTCGGATCTGAAACAGGGCGTATAGGCTGTATATTTTATCGGCAGGTCTTTTTCAGAGAGGGTTTCATCCCGATGGATATTGGTCACCGGCACCTCCGCGGTGGGAATGAGGTAAAGGTCCCAGTTTTGGATCTTAAAAAGGTCCTCCTCGAATTTCGGCAGTTGACCGGTAGCGGTCATCGACGGCGTATTGACGAGAAAGGGCGGGAGCACTTCAGTGTAACCGTGTCTCTGGGTGTGCAGATCGAGCATGAAATTAGTCAATGCCCGTTCCAGTTTCGAGCCAAATCCTTTTAATAAGGCAAATCGCGCTCCGGAGATTTTTGCAGCGCGGTCAAAATCGATGATATCCTGTTGTTCACCGAGTTCCCAGTGTGGTTTTGGGGTAAAGGAAAAGGTGGGCTTTTCTCCCCATTTTTTTATCTCAATATTATTGGATTCGTCCTGGCCAACGGGGACACTGTCATGGCAGAGGTTGGGAATGGCCATAACGATTTCCTGCAGGGTCTGCTCAATTACGTTCAGTTCGATATCAAGCTCTTTGATCCGCTGGCTGGTTTCGCGCATTTCAACGATTAAAGGCTCGGCTTTCACTTTATCGGTGTCGGAGCCTCGTTTGAGAACGGCTATTTGATCGGAAACCGTATTTCGTGTATTCTTCAGCCCTTCAACCTCAGTAAGGAGGCGCAGCCTTTTTTGGTCGGTAACGGCAAAATTATCGATCAGCGTTGTTTCCATACCCCGGCGAACACATTTCGTTTTTACAAGGTCGAGGTTCTCTCGTATAAATCGTAGCTCAAGCATAGTATTTGATTTGGTTTATTTGAATAATTAAAATCGGAAGAAATATTGTTTATCACGGCTGATGAGTGAAATCAACCTCTATCAAATTGCAATTTAGCTGTGCTTCTGATACTTTGTCCTGCAGATAACTAACCGACCGAAGTTTTCCTCACGGCGAACGACACTGCAATCACCGGTATACCTGAAATATTTCCATGGCGGCACACACAAAAATCGTTGTTTTCATTGGTGAATTACGAAAATCCATTCGCAATTTAGCCCTGGCCCTTTGTTGCTGTACCCTGGGAATTTTTTTTCTCTCGCCGCATCTGCTGCATTTTGTCCAGGAACATCTGGCCGACAAGCTCTATTTCTTTTCCGTGGCCGGGCCGTTTCTAGCCCATGTGAAGCTGGCACTCTTTGCTGCTTTTTACGCCTTGATGCCCTGGTTGACCATGGTATTATGGCGAGCCCTCGGTAAACCGTTCGACGTGTCCGGCGGGCAGTTGTTTTTCTTTGTTTTTTTTACCTGCCTGCTTTTTTATGCCGGTACTCTCTTTTGCTATTATGTCACTTTGCCGTTTGGGATTAATTTTTTGCTTGGTTTCAGTTCCGAAGAACTGAAACCGGTAATATCCGTCAGCCGTTTCGTGAATTTTGTGACAATTTTCGTACTGGCCTTCGGGCTCATTTTTGAGTTACCTATTTTCATGGTGTTTCTAGCGAAAGTCGGGGTGTTCAAACGAAGTTTTTATGAGAAAAACAGGCGGTATGCCCTTTTACTCATCGCCATAGTCTCAGCCTTATTGACCCCTACACCGGATATCGTCAATATGTCGCTTATGGGTGCGCCGCTTTATCTATTGTATGAATCGGGTATACTCATACTGAGGGTCTTGAAGATTGGCCTGTAGAAAAAAGGTGCAGGACAAGCTCCTACAAGAAGACAATCTGTAAGGTTCTAAAACTCGGTCAGTTTGATACCGTTCGACTGTAGCAGTGCCGCGGTAACACCGATTTTTCCATGTACGGCGCAGGAAGGACTGCCGGCTTTGAGAAAAGCCATGCCGATCTGTTGTAACCGGGCGAGCTGTAGAACCTGTTCTGCTCCCCGGATAAAATCGGCAGTGAGATCGATGCCGCTTTTGGTAACCACTGCGGCCTTTCCGGCAAGGACGTCTCTGCCGTCCCCGCCGACGATATCGGCGGCCTCTCGGGGAGTGGGCAGACCGCCGAGCTGTTCGGGGCATACGGGAATCCAGCTGAGTGATTTTATTTGGGCCAGGCAGCCGGGATTTGCTTTGATTTGTCCATCATAACGGGTACAGAGACCGATCAGGCAGGCGCTGACCAGGCAGGTGGAATGTTGGTTTCGCATTGTCAAAAAGAAAGAGTAATTATGTCGTTTATAAAAAAGAAGCCAAAACAAAGACCAAAACAGAAGCCCTCCGATGTTCAGGAAAGCAGGGTAATAAAAATCGTTATTGGCCTCAGTATAATTGCCTTGCTGTGGATAATTTTTGCTCCCGGGTCGGGAATCGTCACTCTCATCAGCAAACGATCCGAGTTAAAAAGACTGCAAAAGGAGACGACTCAGCTCGAGCAGCAGATTAATGCACTCCAGGAAAACATTGATCGATTAAATAATGATCCATCATATCTTGAGGACATCGCCAGAAGAGAGTTTGGTCTGCTTAAAAAGAATGAAAGAGTATATGATTTTTCTAAGCCGCAACCTGAAAAGGATGAATAAATATGGTGGGTTCTCACGGAACCCATGGTCAAGATGCTCAGGAAAAACCCGATTTTCCACGACATCCCGCTGAAGAGGCAGAGGGTGCCGACGGCAGCGATATACCGGATTTGAGCCTGAAGCTACCGGCGGAAATGACCTTTGTCACCTTCTCACTTTTGCACTTACTGCATTGAATTTTTCCTGCATCGTTGCTGGACGTCGTAAGAACTTCAAACATATTGCCGCAATCGTTGCATGTATATTCATATATAGGCATCTTAATATCTCCAATGCACTTTTTACCTGTGTTTCTGTTATCCCAGAGAAAATAATCGAGATGTTCGCCCCGGCATCGAACAAAAAACTGCCTTGTCGAAATGGGGGACGTTTTCCATATTGCGCGTATCGGATACCTGAAGACCGGAGTCCTATTTAAGCAAATTAGTGAAGATGTCACATGATTTGCACGTTTCCAGCTTGTCTTTCTGGGAGGCATCTATGGTGCATTCACACAGTGTGCCGGATAAAAACCAGCAGAGGTGCCCGCTCTGAAATTCCCAGGCAGGACATTGATCCTTTACATTACAAAGTTTTTGTTCCCAACATGGCGTCAGACTGTTCTCCCTGCCTCGCTGATTGATGAGCAGAAAGTAGAGGTGTCTTTCAATATGTGTCGGAATTGTCCTCCATCCCTGTTCATAACTATGAATGGTTTTGAGTGACATCCCGAGCAGTTCTGCCAGTTTTTTCTGGGTTTTCCCAAGTTTTTTTCTGGACAGACTGAATTCTTCTTTGGTCAAGAGCTGTACCTCGTCGTGATGTAATTATCGAGCTTTCGAACTAGAAATATTTGAAAGCAGTAAACAATGATAACGACTTTAATGTGTAATAATAATCATATGTTCAATAACTACCAAATTTTGATAAAAATGGCTTTGCTTTTTCATGAACCCGAGAAAAAACTGTTCCATACTTTATACTAATGGTTAATATACTCACAGTTCATGTCAAGGGCAGCTTAATCATTGTTTCTAACCCAGGTAAACGGGAAATATGCAGGGTAGAGGTGGGTCCCAAACCCGTCTTGAAATTCAGCTTTTCATTTTAACAGGTTATTGATATCATGAATATTCCTCAGTTAACGAAGATTTTATACGTCGTTCTATGGTGTAGTGTTGTATTTTTATCCGGTTGCGCAACTTATCTCAAACCGGAGACTGGGGCAATAGCTCGACAGGAAGCTCGCATAAATCTGACCGAAAAAAGTGTGAAGGAAGATTTATGGAAAACAAAAGATTTGCAATTGGCATATTCGATTACAAGATCCGACGATACCTTCACCTTCCAGGGAGAGCTGGTTTTTGACCAGAGCCTGACCTATTCTTTTGGGACGATAGCAAGATTTAGTCTTAAAATGAGCTTTCTTGACGGTGAGGGCAGGGTTCTCGAAACGGTCGATATCACCCCGATGTACAAAGCTTTTGGTAGTGTGACCGCCCGGATGAGTATCAGAGCTTCGGGTGCCGAACCAGCCGGCGCTGCTGCCATCGCTTTCAATTACTTCGGGCTGTTCAAGGGAGACAACAATGAGATAGGTGGTTCCGATTGGCAGATTTTTTATTTTCCGTTTGAGTAGGGGCTGGAATAATATCAGCGAATTCATTTAGTTGAAAGAGGACCGATTGTTGCTTACAATGAGTGGAGGAGTCTTGGGTTTGGTGGGGCCGTGAGCAGTGAGAAAAATGATTTTCCGGCAAGCCTGCAATCTTTGCTGCGATATCATGCTTCTATCGGTATCAGCCATTATCCGCGCAATAAAGATGTAGAGGCGTTTCTGCGCGTTTCGCCGCGGGAGGCCGGGAAGATGGAAAGAGTACAGGAAAAAATTGCAGGCAGAGTACCTGGATCTCCGGAGAAAAAATTATCACCGCCTAAACAGTCGCCTGTAAAACTTATCGATATCGCGGCAGAAGTCGCCGTCTGCCATGCCTGTGAACTTCATAAGCTGCGGCTTTATCCGGTCGCAGGTCGTGGTCCCGATAAGGTCCGCCTGTTAATTATCGGTGACTGGCTGGCTGCAGACGGGAAGGGGGATCTTCCACCGGGCCATCTTTTTGGAGTTTTGCAGGATCAGATGCTCAGCAGGATGCTTCTGGCCATCAACTTATCCGCGGGTGACGTATTTATCACAAATGTAATTAAATGTGCCGTTCCGGGTACCTGTCAGCCTCAGGCTACTCATGTGCAAAGTTGTGTTTCCTTTTTACGTCGCCAGCTTGTCGCACTGCAGCCCGAGATAATCTGTACCATGGGAACGGTTGCTGCCCGAGCGGTACTGGAGAGGTCTCAGCCGCTGTCACGATTGCGGGGCCAGTTCCATGAATATGAGGTGGAAAAAGGCAAAACCATCCCGGTTATCGCCACTTATCATCCCTCCTACCTCCTGCAGAATCCTGAAATGAAACAGGCAACCTGGGCTGATCTTCAGCTGCTGGCTAAAAGGATGGGGTTGGGGTAAGAAACGAAAATATTCTTCAAGCATGATCGACCGCCGCCTGATGAATGAGAATAAGCCCCCGCCGACCAAGTTCGCGAAGAAAGGTGGTAACCGATATTTCGGCCTCCTGAAGAGACAGGCCACTTTGATTGGAGACCTCCCTGATAATTGTCCTGACCTCTTTTTCCCCATCGAACATTTGCCAGACTCTGCTGCCCATACTATCAAGCTGCAGTTTTTTGGTGGGTCTTGGTACCTGGCCCCTGGTAAATCGATTGGCCAGCTGAATGAAAAATGGTTTTATGTTTAAAGGATATTCGATAAGAATATTGCCGTCTTCAAGAACTTTCCAGGTAGCCGATGGCGATCTCATCGGAACCCCGGCCAACGCTTCGGTCCTGGTCAGCCCCTTAACTGTTCTCTTTGGTGCTGTTTTCTTTCTGAATAATTTCATACTGTCCGCAAATTTTCTGGGGTGTAGTCAGGGGAATCGGCCGGTTGGAAGAAAAAACAACGGCAAGTAACCGGTTGCTCGCGGCATCATGCCATATTCTGGCCCAGATAAAGGGTTTCTCCCGGCGAAGCCGAAAAAATATCTGCTTGAGGATGGTAGGCGTTCTGTGCCCTTCACAGGAATTGCCGTCTTTGCCGGCAACTATGTTCAGTTCGGGGGTGTCGCTCAGGGTGACGAGGATCTCTTCCAGGGACTGCCGGTCGAGACGACTATCGGCCGGCCCAAGCGTACAGGTTTGCAGAAAAAGATCTGAGCTGTAAAAAGATAACCTGGTCAGACCTGCCGCGAAAGTATAGTCTTTTAGAAGGTAGGAAACAGGAATGGCAAGTGAAAAATCCTGGATACGCCACAGGATTTCTGCATGGGTACGGCTTGAAAGCGTTGCCAGGCAATCACCCACCTCTTTTAGGAGTGGCGGATCCGGACAAGGGAGTTGGAAGAGAACCAGGATTTGCCGTGCAGTACAGACGAAGATTCCTCCTTCAAACATTCCGCTTTCGCCCCGATAACACGAAAGCAGGTCAAAAGTATCTTTCAGCTTGTGCAATTCCGCAGGATAATTGTCTTTTGTGACGAGGGAACCCATCCGGCCTGCATAGTGCGTCAACTTTTCCTGGAGGAAGCCGGGAGAACAGTTAACTGACTTTTCCCAGCGGATCTGCAGTTGAGGTTGAAAATCTTTTTCAAACACGAGATGGCGTGGTCCGGAAACACGGGCATCCCAGTCGGCAGGTATGTGAATGTATACACCATTCCAGGCAACGAGTCTTTTGTTTTTGTCTGGTTCTGCCGACATTACTTTCGTAGGTTTACCTGGGAACAAGGTGTGACCAGTCGGATTTTTTCAGTTCTTCCTTTCGTTTCTCATCCGTCTTTTCTTTGCTGTGTTTGCATATATCAATAAAACAGATGCGCTCTTCCTCTATCTTATCCGGATAGGAGAGTTTTACTACATTGCCGATGGTTTCATTGGAATCTTTTCCGTTATATTGCAGCGCCAGACTCACCTGATTTTTCTCTTTGTCTATAAATTGCCATTTCCATACGTGCATTACCCCAAAGGAATCGCCCTGCCATGTATCCGGTTCTCCGAATTTTCCACGAAATTCTTTTAATAATTTTTGAAAAAATTCCTTACTCTTATCCTCATATTTCATGTCGATCTTCAAGATCTGGTCAATGTGCTTGCATGTGCCGTAAGAGATAATGCCTTTTCTGAAGCCATGCCACTCGGTTACTACAACTTCCTTGAGAAAATTATTGCGGATTATATCGGGGTAATCGTCGACACTGGCTCCAAGAACTATGCCGGCAATCTCATGGGGAACGTTTTCAGCCAAAGCAGTGAAGGGAGATCCTGAGATTGAGATACAAAAAATAATCATCCATTGTACTGCATATTTCATTTTTATCATTGGCCCTCTCTTTATTCCCTTTGTTGTCATTTTATTTACCTTCAATAATAAGATAACGGTTTATCGCAAAAATTGGTAGGGGCGGGTTTAATTGGGCGGGTTTAGAACCCGGCCCTACCATCCCAAACACACATTTCCGTTTGTGGGTGCATTTGGTTTTATCGGGTATAATTATCCATGCTTCGATCCGGCCACCGTAGGGGCGGGTTCTAAACCCGCCCGGTTCTATTAAACCCGTCAGGTCCTAACTCCCAAAAAGAATTTCTACTAATATGCCATATGACCAAGTGACTTCATAATGAGGGCAAACCCCATGGCAAACATGCCGCTGAGCCCCATGCCACAGGAAAAACCGGCCAGAAGCACCGGAGCGTATTGTCGCCACATAGGGCCGTATTTTTTCAGGAAAAAATACCTGCCCAGTAAGGCGCCCGCAACCTCCAGAACCAGGCCGTGGGGTGTAGACTGGCCGAGCCCTCGTACCACGCCGTAGATGAGCAGAACCGGCAAGCCGAAAAGGCTGAGCACCATATACATGAGGAGACCAAAGCCGAGACCGGTAAAGACGGTCGTGCCATTTAAAGCCTGGTAAAACATGGAGTTGCCTTCCAGGGTGGAAGTCTGCATGAGCAGGGTATTTAAAGCCTGCAGATGCCATAGCTCCTGGGCGAAAGGATAGTTGGCCGAAGGAATCGGAGCCAGACGCCAGATAAATTGCGAGAACATCAGGCTGGCGATCATCACGATAGGGAAAACCAGCAGTTCCGCCTTGATGATGCCCCGAAGCGAAGTGCCGGTCAGTTCGATCTGCCGGAACTGGACGGTGGCCTCGCCGTAGTTATGGATGGGAATGGGGGCATACCAGATTTCAATGCCCTGGTAGCCGAAGAAACGGGCACCGGCGATAAAACTTGCTTCCCGTACCAGGGGGAGACTGACAAACTGACCGGCGATACCCTCCATTCTGGCGGTGATATAGGAGATAACCGGGGTGTAGATAAAGCCGTAGGCAAGAAAAAAAATCCATGGAAAAGTCGGTACCAGCCAAACGCACAGCAGAACGTAGGCAAGCGTAGAAAAGAAATAGATGCCAATGGCAATCCAGAAATTAAAATCACCACGACCGGCCGGTGGATTGAACAGGTCATGAAGGGTTCCCCTGCTGCCGTCTTTTCCACGAAATGAACGAACGACAGACCAGACGCCTATCAGGCCGATCGCCAAGCCGAGGCCGATGCCAAAACTCATATAAAAATCAAAGTTATTGGCGAACACCGTGTCGACTGTGGCCATGCCCGGGTGCCATCTGGTCAGGATGCCGGCGGAATAGAGCAGGGGGTTGAGGATGATGGTGATGATCAGACCGATAAGACCGCCGATCACCGCCCAGAACGGCAGGACCATGCCGACGAAAAGAAGGCCGAGGTCAAGCTGCAGCCCCGTGGCCACAGCGGGCAGAATATCTTCAGTGTAGCCGGTAAGTTCGATCCAGGGGATCGGAATGAGCCTGATCTGCTCGGTGAAGATCAGGCCGGAGATAATCGGCAGCACGACATAAAGAAATCCGAAAGCCAGGCCGATTACCCCGCCAATGGAAAAAACCCGCCATTTCCAGCTCGCTTTTTTTTCTTCCGCGGATTCCGCCAGCGCCATGGTGCCGAGTGCCGCGACCGGAGCCATGGGAAACGGCAGTTTTTCAACATCGGAGGTGATCCGGTAGAGCGCATAGCCCAGGCCGAAATGATCGATGCGCTGGATGATCTGTGAACCGACCAGCAGGAGAATCGGAATCAACCAGTCCCTGTGGAAAAAACTTCGTTCCACCATGGACAGGGACTCAGGCCCGGGTGAGACCCAGGCAGGAATAAACTCGGTGACCCCAAGCATCCGCGCCGCATCGGACTGGACCAGGTACTGATTCCAGAGTAGACCGGAAAAAGGGGAAGCCAGCGCCGCTCCCGCCATATAGTAAAGGAGAAATATTTCCTGCTGCTTCAGGTCGGAATGTGCCCGTTTGGCTATCTCGGCAAACAGGATAATGGTCACCCAGCGGGCGGCAGGGCCGATGCCCTGGCCAATCACCAGCTGGAGATACATCGATCCCGGCATCATTAAAAATCCGATAAAGACCGCACCTATGATGGTCTTCCAGTCAAACCCTTCCTCAAAGTGGGTGGGGGTCGGCAGCAGATCGCGGTATTCTTTTAATTCTTTATCGTCATACATATTTCACATCCCGTCTGGGAATTTGCACTCGGGTAGGGGCGGGTTCTAAACCCGCCCATGTTCCAAACCCACCCTAATCCGGCAGAACCTGATAACTCACATCCGTAAACAGTCCCACCAGCGCCCAGCCGCCTCCCATGAGAAAATCGCCGATTATCAGGCCGATGAAAAAATACTGCAGTTTCTTGAAAAGTAATATCCCTCCATAGCGCATACACAGCGCGTTACAGGCCCAGCCGATAAAAAAACTGACCCAGAGAATACGCATGGCGGAACT
>Ga0214472_10004146_pt1 | contig 15281 bp, 9 predicted proteins | sample RVTome_6_FD_207662 | JGI IMG/M metagenome (GOLD analysis project Ga0214472, IMG submission 207662) | Soil microbial communities from uranium-contaminated site in the Upper Colorado River Basin, Wyoming, United States - RVT140D175 | ecosystem: Environmental > Terrestrial > Soil > Contaminated >...
CTCAGATACTGCACGCTGAACCAGCGCTGCGGGTCGGTCCAGACGCGGGCGACGTCGAAGCCGCCTTCGCCGGCCAATCTGGCAAACTGGTCGAGTTCGTACTTGTACGACGATTCGGTGTGGATGGTCTCGCCCGCGGTGAAATGAATCTCATGGCCGTCGATTGCGACCGTCTGATCCGCCAGGCTTTCCAGGTGCATTTCAATCCGTCCTTCATCGGCGTTGAAAAACGCCCGATGCCGAAACTGATCCAATTGGAAATCCGCATGCAGGCGATCGTTGATATGGGCCAATGCATTGAGATTGAATTGCTCGGTGATCCCGTCGGCATCGTTGTACGCCCGTTCCAGAGTGCGGATGTCTTTTTTCAAGTCGACGCCGATCAACAATCCGCCGCCGGGACCCACGCGCCGCGCGACGCTGGCAAGAAACGCGGCGGCGCGCCGGGGCGTAAAGTTGCCGATCGTGGAGCCGGGAAAGTATCCTACCTGACGATCCACCGCAGCGCGGCAACGCGGCACATCGAACGCGCCGGTGAAATCCGCGCACACCGGCAAGACCTCCAAGCCCGGAAACCGGGCCAGCAAATCGAGTGCAGTGCGCCGCAGATGTTCGCCCGAGATGTCGATCGGCACGAAGGCCGCCGGTCGGGACAGTTCTTCCAATAGCAACCGGGTTTTTTCGCCGTTGCCGCAGCCGTACTCAATCAACAGACTCCCCGGGCCCACACAAGCGGCCATCTCGGCCGCACTGTCTCGCATGATCGACAACTCCGTCCGAGTGAGGTAATACTCGTCAAGCTGGCAAATCTGGTCGAACAGCCGCGAACCGCGTTCGTCGTAGAAGTATTTGGGCGAAATCTGCTTTTGCGGCCGGCTCAGCCCCTCGATCACCTCGCGGCGCATCGCGCCGGCGGCGGTTTCGGCTTGATAAAGATTCAGCTCTCGTGTGGCTGATTTGCTCTGCTCTATGTCCGTCATAAGAGGGCACACCCCCCTTCGGTTCACGTTAAGAGGGGTTTTTCCTTCGACGCCTGCCCGACCCCCGTTTCGAGCACTCTAGGAAATCATGCGGGATTGCCAACCAAGGTCAACCGCCGCTCGGCCATTTTTCATGGCGAAATTCCAGATTCGCGCCGCTAACTGGTAGCGACTTTACGGAATGCGAAGGCTGGAAACGTCGGATAAGAACGGAATCCCGTAGGTTGGAGAGCGCAGGCGCTTGCCATCCGCAGGTTATCGTCCCGCCTGTAGTCGCAGTCCCGGCGAGACCAGCGTGCGTTCGGCCAATTCAAACAAACCCTGCACGGCCAGCGCCATCAGCGCGGCCGGCACCGCGCCTTCCAGGATCAGCCCGGTGTTGTCGGTGCGCAGACCACGGAAGATCAACTGTCCGTAGCCGCCGGCGCCGATGAATCCACCCAACGTGGCGAAACCGACGTTGATCACCGCCGCGGTCTTGATCCCGGCCAGAATCGTGCGGGCGGCCATCGGCAATTCGACCAACCGCAACCTGGCCAGCGGCGAAAGTCCCAAGGCCGCGGCCGACTCTCCGAGTGGCGGCGGAATGCCCTGCAAGCCGGAATACGTATTGCGCACGATCGGCAACAGGCTGTAAAGAAACAACGCGATGATGGCAGTCGGCGATCCGGCGCCGCGCAGGCCGAGGTAGCTGACCGGACCAATCAACAACACCAGGATGACCAACGACGGGATGGTTTGGATCACGCCGGTGACGGCCAAAATCACCTGACCGACCGCGGGCAATTTGGCGGCCAGGATTCCCAGCGGCACCGCCACCAGAATCGCCGCGGCCAGCGACCAAGCCACGAGCAGCAAGTGTTCAAGCGTGTGTCGCGCGATCCGCTCGGCAGCCGTTGACTCGGCAAGTTCGAGATCCATTCCCAGACGCTGTCGCAAAAAATCGTTTGCCGCGCGACTGGCCGAAACCCGCCGCCGCGCATCCTGCGGCTTGACGCGCACGTTCATCTGGGTCATTTCCTCTTGGCTGATGGCGCCTTGGAGCCGCTCGATGGCGGCGACAACCTCCGGCGCCCGCTCGTCCAGATCCGCCCGGTAGATAAACACGGCTTCGTAGCGGGGGAAGTGACGCAGGTCGTCCTCCAACACCACCAGGTCGTAGTATTCGATCTCGGCGTCCGTCGAATACAGGTCGACCACGTCGATATCGCCGGCTTCCAGCGCCTTGTACGCAAATGCGTGATCCATGCCGCGCACGTCGGAGTGTCGGAACCCGTAGCGCGACCGCAGTCCCGGCCAACCCTCGCCGCGCTCGATGAACTCGTTGCTGAAGCCGAAGCGCAGGTCGGGGTGACGGTTCAAGTCCGAGTACGTTCGCAGGTTCAGCCGCTGCGCCAGTTCCGGCCGCACGGCCAATTCGTAGTTGTTGCTGAAACCCAGACTGTTGGTCATCCGCAGGCCGTACGTGGCCAAGGCGGCGCGGATGTCCGCATCGCTCTCCGGCCGCTGGTCGCGCAAGATGACTTCCTTCAGCGTGCCGGTGTACTCGGGATAGATGTCGACGTCGCCGGCCAGCAGCGCGTTCCACACTACCAGCGTGCCACCCAACGCTTCACGGTGATTCATCCGCGCGCCCGCGGCGCGGCCCAGATGGACGACCAATTCGCCCAGGACAACCGATTCGCTGAACGTCTTGGAGCCGACCTCGACGGTTACCTGCCCATTGGCTGATTGAGCGGCGAGCGGCTGCGGAATCGCGACCAAAAGCCACACCCTGGCCAAAAAGCGAATCGGTCCCGCGCGGAACGTAAGATAACTTCTGGCCGGATTCACAGTTCACCCTCCCGCACCGCGTCCAGTGGGCTGCGTTGGGCGTTGATGAATTGCGTGACGAACGGATCGGCCGGGTTTCGGACCATTTCCGCCAGCGTGCCCTGCTGCACCAGGCGTCCGGCGCGCAACAGCACAATGCGGCCGCCCAGATAGCCGGCCTCGCCGATGTCGTGCGTGACCATCACCACCGTCTTGTGCAGCCGGGCGAAGATTTCGCGAAGATCGACTTGCAGTTCTGCCCGGATCATGGGATCGAGCGCTCCCAGCGGTTCGTCCAACAGCAGCAGATCGGGATCGAGCATCAACGCCCTCATCAGGCCCACGCGCTGCCGTTGGCCACCGGAAAGCTGCGCCGGATAGCGATCTAATCCATCCAGCGGAAAGTGTGTCAATACGGCCAACTCATCGAGACGTTCCGTACAACGGGCCGCGGACCAACCGAGATGCCGCGCCATCAACGTCGCGTTGCCGCGGGCCGTCAGGTGAGGAAACAGGCCGCCTTCTTGAATCACGTAGCCGATGCGCCGCCGCAGGTGCAGAATATTACCACGCCTGGCGGCCGTCCCCTCCAGCAATACCGTGCCGGTATCCGGGGTGATCAGGCCAATGATGATCCGCAGCAGCGTTGACTTGCCGCACCCGCTGGGACCCAGCAACACCAGCGTTTCACCCGCCGCGACGTCCAGATCGATCGTCGCCAGCGCCACGGCGCCGTTGTACGTTTTCTTCACACCTTTAAGCTGTAGCATGGCCGTCCGAGAAGAAGCTCATCCGCGGGCTATTTCGACCTCGCGCAGCCGGTCCAGACGCAACGGCCGTCTTCGCCGGGCGAAATCACGGGACGATCGGCGATCTGTTCGGGATGGGCGAAGAAATAAGTATAAGCCTGAACCATTTCCGCAGGCGCCGTGCAGTCGATCACTCGCCGGGTATACAAATCGAGTCCCCCGCCGGTATACCATTCGATGCGATCCAGCACCTGGAGCGTTTCCGGCAGGTCGTCGGCCTCAAAACGCCACAACTCGCCGGCAATCGTAAATCCACCCTCGACCAGCGCCGGGTACTCTCCCAGGTCATACAATCGCCCAAGAATCGTAGCCTCGACGACCCGCACCGGCCGCCGCGGCCAGCAAGGCTCCCGGCACTCCCCTTGCTTCAACGTGCCATAGACGAACACGGGCAGATGCAGCACGGCGGTCGAACTCCGTGGTTCGCGGGGCAACACTTCGCACAATGCGCTTGCACGGAAGGTTGCGACTGATTGAAATAGCAACGGGAACACGTGGCGCCGCCGACCGGGGACATGCTTCGGCCATCCACCGCGCACGTCGCGCGCCTGTCAGGCGTCACGGCCCTCTATTGGACCTTTTGCAAATGATGCACGCAATGGCCACTGGCACTTCGGCCTGTGTGCGTTGACCGCTATAGATCGACACGGGCGCCGTTGATTAACCGATCATGGACACACCGACGGAATTATTCCAAACGCTTGGCATCTCCGTGCTGCTGGGGATGCTGGTGGGGCTGGAGCGCGAACGCTCCGATTCCAGCTCCGCCGGGCTGCGTACTTTTCCGTTAATCACGGTGCTGGGCACGTTGAGCGGTTTGCTGGCCGTGGAGTTCGGCGGGTGGATCGTCCCCGCCGGATTTCTGGGCGTCGTGACCGTGGTCGTCCTCAGCAATCTGCTCAGCCGACGCGCAGGAGAAGTCGATCCCGGCACGACCACCGAATTCGCCATGCTGCTGATGTTCGCCGTGGGCGCGTATTTGTCGCAAGGCGAGAGGGCGTGGATCATCTCGGTGGCGGTCGGCGGGGGGGTGGCGGTGTTGCTGCAGTTCAAACCTGAACTGCACGGCGTGGCCGCCAAACTGGGAGACGAAGACCTCAAGGCGATTATGCGGTTCGTGCTGATCACGTTCGTGATCCTGCCGGTGCTGCCGAACCAACGATATGGCCTCGACTTTTTGCCGGACGAACTCCGCGTGTTCAATCCCCGCGAGATCTGGTTGATGGTCGTATTGATCGTCGGCATCACCTTGGGCGGTTACATCACGTACAAGTTTTTTGGCCAACAGGCCGGCATGTTCCTGGGCGGCCTGCTGGGCGGCGCGATATCCAGCACGGCAACCACCGTGGCTTACGCACGCCGGGCATCGTCGGACGGTCGAGGCGTCGCCAGCGCGGCCGTGGTGATCCTGCTGGCGTCGTCGGTGGTCTACGTCCGCGTGCTGATCGAAATCTCGGTCGTGGCCCGCGGGTTTCTGAAGGACGCGGCCGGGCCGGTTCTGATCATGATGGCTCTGACGTTGCTGCCGCTGTTGGCCGCCTGGTGGATGGTGCGACGGAACAAAGAAGAAATGCCCCCGCAGGAAAATCCCACGCAGTTGAAGTCCGCCCTGGTGTTCGCCCTGTTGTACGCGGGTGTGCTGTTCGGACTGGCCGCGGCCCAGCAGTATTGGGGAGGTCAGGGACTGTACGTCGTGGCCGTGCTGTCGGGATTGACCGACATGGACGCCATCACTCTGTCGACCGCGAGATTGGTCGGCGGCGGGCGGGTCACTCCGCAGGTCGGCTGGCAATTGATCGTGATCGCCACGATGGCCAACCTGGCGTTCAAAGCGGCCGTGGCGGCGGCGCTGGGCGGTCGCCGGCTGCTGTTGTACATCGCCGCCTTGTTCCTGCCGTCGCTGGCCGGCGGCGGCGCGCTGTTGGCGCTGTGGAACCGCTTCGAGTGGCCCTAATTAGACAGGGCGCGTTTTGCTGATTCGTTTAGCCTCAAGCCGGGCGCCGCCGCCAGGTGGTCGGGGCTGCGCGGCTTATGCTTGACGCAGATCGGCACTGTCCAACAACTGACGTGTTGATGGACTAAAGCTCGATGTTCAATTCGTCTTTGGCCCGGCGGGTCAGCGCGCTTTGAAAATACACGTACCGGTGACGGTATTTTCGCCGGGCCCATTGAAAAGTCTCTTTTACAATCCGCTCGGTCAAGGCGCCATTGGCCACCAAGCCGACGACTTTGTCGGTGAATTGAAATTCGGACTTACGCCGGGCCCGCAGCCCCTTGTTCAGCATGTCCCGCAGCTCGATTTTCTGCCCGGGTCCGATACCGTCGGCCGACGCCGCGGCCTTCCATCCCAGCAATCCGCCCCCGGCAGCCGCCAACAGCACGCACGCTCTGCGTCGGGTCAACATGTCGAACTCCGATAGGAAAATAGGTGCGTGGTCGAAACACGGTGGAAAGGCAGCGGCGGGTTGTAGGAGATTTGCCGGCTAAATGCAACGTCAATCCCCCGAAAATCGACCGCACGCGACCGCGCCATCGTAAGGAACGCCGGCGCAGCGTGGAACGATCCGCCAATTCCGATCGTAACGCTGCCAAAAGATGGACTGGCGACGCAGACGAGGTTAACCTGAATGCTCGGATAATTCGTCGGTCGCGTATAGGAATTTGACAGGTTCACAGCAGTCTCGCATCGGAGGAGTTCATGAACACTTGGGGGATTCGGTTCTTGCCGGCTTTGGTATTGGCGGTGACTGCCGCCGGCACGCTTCGGGCGGACGTTGTGACGGATTGGAATGCGACACTGCGCGAGATCGCTCAAAACGAAGGCCTAAACCAGCCGAACAAGTCCAACCCTGGCTGGGCGACCCGCACGATCGCGATGACCAACGCCGCTATCTACGATGCCTTTCAGGCAATCCATCCAACGCACTCGCCGTACCTGGTGAACACCCGAGCCCTGCCAAACACGTCGCTAGACGCCGCCGTTCACCAGGCGGCCTATGAATTGCTGCTCGATTGCTACCCGACGGAACAAAGCATCCTGGATGCGCGCTACAATCAGCGCATCGCCTTGATTCCCGATTCCATCGATAAGACCAACGGAATTGCGCTCGGTCACCAAATCGCGCAGGCGTACCTTGCAGCCCGCGCGGGCGACGGAGCGGACGTCATCGTGCCGTATTTGCCCGGCACGGGTCCCGGCCAGTGGCGGGCCGATCCATACCATTTAGATCAACAAGCCTGGGGTCCTGGATGGGGCACGGTCCAGAGCTTCGCGATTCCCAACACGGCTGATTTTGTCGGCGCGCTGCCGCCGATTCCCGCCATGAACAGCCCCGCCTACACGGCGGCGTTCAACATGGTCAGAGACTATGGGGAGCTGCATAGCACTGTGCGAACGCAAGACCAAGAGGAGATGGGCCTGTTCTGGGCCTACGACCGGCCGAATATAGGTCCGCCGCCGGTGTTGTTTGTCCGGAACCTTGAGGATATCGCGGCGCAGGCCGGCAACACGCCGGAAGAAAACGCCCGGCTGTTCGCCTCGGCATCCGTCGCGATGGCCGACGCGGCGATCGCCGCCTGGGACGCCAAGTTCCAATACAACTTCTGGCGGCCGGTCGCCGCCATCCACGAAGCCGACACGGATGGCAATCCGGACACGGCAGCGGACCTGGATTGGAAACCGTTGGGCGCGCCGGGTCCGGATCCCGCGGTCGACGCGGATGATTTTACGCCGCCGTTCCCCGCCTGGACCTCCGGCCACGCCACCATGGGCAGCGCGGTCTTCAAGTCGATCGAATTGTTCTACGGAACGAACGTCTTCGACGAGATCGACGGCATCCCCGGCGATGATCCACTTTATATCCTCACGTCCGAGGAGGCCGGCTCCGGTGAGTCACGGTCGTTCTCTACGTTCACACAGCAGGGCCCCTTGGGCGTCGACCTGGAGAACTCGCCGGAGGGCGAAAATGGAATGAGCCGCATTTACCTCGGCATCCATTGGCTTTTCGATCAGCAGGACGGAATCACCCTGGGCAATAACATCGCGCACCACGTGCACGAAAATCTATTCCAGCCGGTGCCGGAGCCAGGATCGCTCGCGCTGACACTGTCCGGGGCTTGTATGATTTGGGCCATTTTTCGCCGCCGGCTCGAAGGGAGTTGAGCTCAAAAGACGCCCGTCCTCTTTTCTCGTGCGATTGATAATTGAGAAAGACAGAGGCGCGCCTTGGAGGCAATCTTTGCGCACGCCTCAATACGAATCCGTCAGTATCGCGCCGGCGCGCCGGAGGCGACGGCGCAATCGTGTCTGGCGTGTCGCCATCGCAGATAATTTGCCGGTCTGTCGAATCGTTGGCGTGGAAAACGGCCGGCCTACCGGGCCTGTCTCCGGCGGAGTCTCAGTCGCCAGCGAAGCCGAAGTTTGGCGAGCCAGCCCACGGACGTGCCGTGCAATTCGACGGATTGGAGGTTGGGCAGCGCGGCGACCAACTCGGCAACGCCGGCTTTGACGGGAGTGCGACTGAGATCCAATCGCTTGAGCTCTCGGTGAACCGCCAACAGCGGAAGTGAACTATCGGATATGTGACAACCGGGCAGCTCGAGCGTAACCAGCCCTGTGAGCGACGGGCGCTGTTCGGCCAGAACGCGGACCAATTCATCGCCGCGAGGCGAATCGACCAGGCGAACGGACTGAACCGTTTCGGTCATTTGCGCGAAATCGCCAAAAGACTGTTTCAGCCAATCAAAGGTGTGGGTCGCCACGTCAGCACCCAACACTTGGAGTTGCTCAATCGCCTGTTGCGTGGCAACGTAACCGCTCATCTTGGCGGCGATCCAGCCGAGTCGGTCGCCACGGAACATGACGTATTGCTGCGCTCGCTCGAAGGCTTCGTGCAGGGCGTGGAACTGTGCGGCGCTGCCACCGTGGTCGGGGTGCAACTGTTTGGCCCGCTGCAGATACGCTTGTTTGACATCGTTTTGCGAGTAAGGGGGCTTCAGTCCCAGCGCGACCATAAACTCCGGTCGCCCGTCTGCCGCGCGGTTCACGGATGGTTCGTTCATGAGTTGTCGCATCCTGCCAGGCATGAGGCTGCACCGTCGCGCGGCCCGCGAAAACAATGGCCCGATCGCCTCCGACCCGCGTCTATCCTTTTCTCCGCCCCTTAAGGCGAGCGGCAGAAGAGAATTTACCAGCATACAAGCACGACGCGCCAGCGAGTGAGCCGGAAACCCACTTGCTTGCGCTGCGTGCTGGTATGCGTTCAACTGCCGCTCGCCTAAAGGAATTCATCTACCCGTCTCAAACCGTGTATTGTAGCGACTGTGAAGCTCTTCGCGGCTGGTGGACGAACCGGGTGGGTAACTGGCTTCCGTGGGCAGGGGAGTCACGGTCTCGCCGTGTTGGGTAAACAAATCCATGTCCTTGCACCAACCGACGACCTCCAGCACCAATCGACGGGACCAGCCCGTGGCGGCCGGCGATAGAGATTCGAACTCCAGGTGCAGCTCCTCGCCGGGACCAAAAATGGCCAGTCCGCCCTCGCGGTCGGCCACCAACTCGTCGACCGCTCCGAAGGCCGTGTACAGACCGGCCGGATGCCGCACGTCGGCCAACAACCGTCGCCGTGCATAATCGATCGAGTGGACGCGTTGCGGCCCGGTCGATCTGTGCGGAAACCCCGCGTGTCTCAAGCGGGCAACCGTCAGCGGTAACCGTTGCCGGCGTGCCATGGGGCAGGCTTCGGCCCAGACGACGCGCAGCCGGTCCCAGTAAATCTCGTGATTCGTCGAGATGCGCAACTCGGTCGTACCGGTCGGCAATTCAGACAGCGGTACGCTCATCTCGCGCGGCATGCCGCCGGGATAGCCGAACGCCGCGTGAACGATCTGCCATCGTCCGCCGGCTGCGCGGGCTTCCAACTGGGGCACTTGATACGACGCGCCTGCCTGCCAGGCGGCGAACATCGTCTGCGAATAGGGGAACTCGATCCAACCGTCCGCAACCAGCACAGGCTGCGCTGCTCGCGCGCCCGCGGACGGAACGTCAATGGGCGTGGCGAACCGCAGCGTCACTGACCAATATTGCGTGCGGCCCAGAAACCGCGGATCGGGCGTCCCCGGTGGCGCAGCCACCCGATCGACGGCGCGCAGTGCGGCGGTCACGTCTTCTCCCGCGTGAGTTACCGCCTCAATGGGCGCCATTTCGTGGCGGTAAAAAACGGCCTTCCCCGTCGGTTGCGGATCGTCGCCGGCCATCCGTTCATCGACGCTCATCCGCCAGCCGGGCGGCAGATCGTAGGCGACCAACTGCACCTGGTCGATATAACTAAGCTCTTCCAGCGGTTCGGCCAGTTTGATCTGAAACGCGCCGGCACGCGGACGGGCCAAGCCCTCGGGCAACAGAAAACTCTCGGTCGGATCGGACGTCGCGTAATGGCCGCGTCCCAGGTTGTATCCCAATCCGCCGCCGGCCAGCAGATCGCTGACAAACGCATACCGCTCGCCGTCCCACACGAACAAGAGCGGGCAACTTGTCGGCTCACGGTTGATCTCTTCAATCAGATGGACGCCACTGTCGTCGAGCGCAACCTCACCGCCCGGTCCGCCTTCGGTTTGCAATACACCGTCGGACCAGTAAAGCGAGATGAAATCCAACTGCTGTTGCCCGCCCAGCCCAAAGGCCAGCGGCTGGAGGCTCTGGCCCGGTCCCGAATCGGACCGATATGTGTCGCGCAGCGTCCAGTCCGCGCCTTTTCGTGCCGCCGTTCGCACACCGATGCCGGAAAAATTCGACCGCATCTTCGGTTCATCCGCGTGCCGGCCCGTGAACATCAGCCGCGTCACTGGCTGCCTTCCCGGTCCCGCGCGCCAGACGACGGGCGGCTGCCCGCCGGGAAGACCGACAATCTGTTCGCCCGGCGCATTCAAGGTCGCAACGAACCAGTCAAGCAACTGAAAACTCGTGGACTCGGCGATCCGCCGCGGCTGGTCTTTGTCCAACGACAACACCACCCAGCCGTCGCCCGCCGTATGGATAAGTTCCAAGTCGCCGTCGCCGTTCACGTCAGCAACTGCCAGGCGCGTGGGGATGTGATAGGGAACGTCCTGCGATGATGTGTCCAGAAGTGCCTGCGACTGCCAAACGCCTTGCGCGTCGCGTTTCCAACGGGTGATCGCCGACGGCGAGAGCGTGTACAGCTCAACTTCACCGTCGCGGTCGGCGTCGGCGGCCACGGCGGCATCGACTGCGGCGGCTACTAACGCTTCGACGCCTTCGGCCGGGTGATATTCCCACAGCCGGTCATTCAGGTAAACCTCGTGGGGCGGCTGTTCGTTGATAATCACCAGGTCCACGTCGCGGTCGTTGTCCAGGTCCGTGGTAATCACCTGCCGCGACGCGCGGCCGTCGCCGGCGATGCCCTGTTGTGCGGCCAAAGCGCGAAACGTGCCGTTCAGGTTGTTGTTCAGCAATTCGTTCGGGCCATCCGCGTTGACCAGGTAATAATCCAGGTCGCCGTCGTGGTCGGCGTCGAAGACAGCGCCGTCCACTGTATTCCGCTCACCACCGCCCGTCCCCGTGGACGTGGTCACGTCCTCCCAGGCGTTGGGCGCGACTTGCCGCCACAGTTGGTTCCCGCCTCCGCGGCAGAGGTAGACGTCGGTCTGCGCGTCGTTGTCATAGTCGCCCCACAACGCCGCGTTGACGTCGCTGACGCTGGCCAGGGGGTGAGCCAGATCGGCAAACCAGCCGCCTGCCCTGGCCAGCAATACGGCATTGTGCCGCTGGCTGTCGGCTGTGATCGCACCGGTGACGAACAAATCCAGTTGCCCGTCGCCGTCGATGTCGCAGACGGTGACGCTGGGCCGATGTGTTGTATCTTCTGAACTTTCCAGCCAGCGCGCCGCGACTGCGTTGCTCAGCTCGAGCGGTTCCGGCTCCGTAAACAGCGCACCTTCCGGTGAAGGTTGATCCCGCGGGTCCGCCAGCGGTAGCCCGCGGACTTCGCCCTTGGGTCCGAAGCGCGAGTAGACCTCTTTGTAGGTTCTGGCCAACGGATTGTGGAACAATCGTTCCGCCGCGCGCGACACCTCGGCCGCCTCGTCCGGGCGAGCCAACAGCCTCAGCGACACCGAGGCGTTGTAATAGGCGCTGTACAAATACGGATCGAGCCGCATCGCCTGCTGGAACCACTCGAGCGCTTCCTCCCGCCGGCGGGTGTCGAACAGGCAGCGTCCGACCAGATAGGCCGCGTACGCGTCTTGCGGATCGGCGTCGGCGACTTTTTCAAAGTGCGTCAAGGCTTTGTCCGGCTGCCCTTGATAAAGATACAGGATGCCGGCGCAATAATGCGCCCGCGGATGGTCCGGGTCGTCCCGCAGCACCTGTTGAAAGATGGCCAGCGAGTCGGTGATGTAAGCGCTGGTACGTTCTCCGTCGGCTTCCTGTTGATTGAACTTGGCGATCGCCCGGTCGACCTGCACGTCGAGCCAGGCCGGGTGCCGGCGGGCCAGCCCGGCAAAGATGGATTCGGCTTCCGCCAGCGCCGGTCGCCGCAGCCTGCCCATCAGCGCCACGCCCCGATTGTGCTCGCGAATCAACTCGACCGACCGCGGCACGAACGGTTCGCGCTGGACTGCCTGCTCACCGTCTGCCGGAGCCGTCGCCAGTTGCGGAGAACATCCCCAGCAGCCGACGGATGTGACGGCCGGCAACAGAACAAGCAGGCATAGGGACCAACTGAGTCGGTGCATGGATCGAATCGCCGCGGAGAGAACAGAAAAGTGTTTCGAAAGGCGCGCCGGGAGTTGGGTACATGTCGTCGAGCGTCACAACGTCCCCAGGATAAGGCGACGCTTAAGCAAAACCAACTCCCCTTACCTTAAATTCTTAGCTTTCACAAAGCACTATAAGAATCCGCATTTTTTTCGCGGACCAACTTCCGATTGTTCCGCCCTGTGTTGCTCTGTTTGTCGTAGGGGGCGCCCTTCGCCTCGTTTGATCGACCATGTCACAGCCAGAGCCAATCAGTAAGGACTGAACGCCGAAGGCCGCGCCCCAAAAATCGCGGATTCCAAATCGGCAGGCAAATCTCAGGCTGAGGCCATCGTGGCAGGGGACGTTCATCAGGCAAGGGCGAACCGCGGCTCTGTCGCCCGGCGCTTGTCAACCACACTCCACTTCACCGCACCCGATTGAAACGAGTCACCTTTTCCGGAAGCGAGCAATGACGGCGGTTCGATTGCGCCCAAAGTAGAACGGTTCGTGCCAATTCCTTACTTCACGCGCCCCAGATGCAAACCACAACGGAGTCTCGATCATGCCAAGAAGTCTGTTCGACCGATACTTACCCACCGCCCTGACAACCTGCTTGATGGTAATGCTGGCGGCGCCCACGCTGGCCGCCGTACCGTACAGCAATCCCGGGCCGTTTGTCGTTCCCGCGCCGGGCCCGGGGATACCTAAACCGGTAAGCGTGCCGGGCAAGGAGTTTTCACACTTTGCCGACCGCGACATGTTCGGCGCCGCCGACTTCGAGCAAGTCATCGGCTGGGACGGCAACCCGGCCAATCCCGGCGGCGGCGCCGGAGTGATGGACGGGTTTGATTACTCCGGTTCGCGTCCCGGCTTCGGCGGAGGTCGCGACCAAGACCGCGAAATCGACGCCCTGGCCAACAGTCTGGACGCCCTGTTTCGGTCGGTGCGGGCAGACACCTCCGCGCTGTTGTTCTCCGTCGATTCGCGCACGTCACCCGCCGGGGCCCCGATTCCGACCAGCGGCGGCAACCTGATCGGCGAAGCCGGCGACATATCGTTTGAACGGATCGGCGCGCCGGCGCAGGGCATTTGGGCGCTGGGACCGGTCGACATCGACTCGATGACGCCGCCCCGCGACGTCGACGGCCTGGAAGTGTGGGGCGGCGAACCTGATCCGAACCTGGGCGGATTCGACGCCAACCGCTACTCGCACGATCTGGACGCCGTGACCGGGGTTTCGGTCTGGGCCTACGACTTTTCCTCCCACGCCAGCACGCCTTACGTGCCGCATTCGGACATCGTCACGGCGGTGATCAGCCTGCTCGGTTTCCCGGAAGGGGAGATCGACGTGGACGACATCGACCTGGACGCCCTGATGGTGCAGGACGTTGGCGCGGCGAACGAATTCGACGAGGGCGATTCGATCATCTTCAGCATCAACCAACTGATTGACCCGGTGATTGGCGTCTACGCCACGGGATCGGAGATCTTCACGCTGGACGTCACGGCCGCCGGCAAGCTGGCCGGCTTTTTGAAGCACGGCGGCCACGTCTGGGACCCGACCTATGCCCTGTCGGACATGCGCGTGGCCGGCAGCGACCGTCTGCTGGACATTAACGCCCTGGAAGCCGTCTCCGTGCCCGAACCCGCGACGGCCGCCATGGCCGCATTCAGCCTCTTCGGCCTAGCTGCCTTCCGCCGCCGCCGTCAGACACAGGCCTAGCCGAAGCGTTCGTTCGGTTGTCCGTTTCCACTTTTTTAGACGAGGCTGCCCGGTAAGCCGGGCAGCCTCGTGGCGTGCGCGGCAGGGGATTAATACGGGATTGGCATTTGCAATTAGTTTAGAACCAGCACGGCAAACGGCGACGACGACCATTGCCACGGCTAGAACGCCGACAATTCTTCCAGCAGGTCCTCCCAGAAGTTCTCTTCCTCGGCGACGGAACGGACCGCTGACATCGGATTGTTTTGATTCTTCTCGCCCTCGGCGGCGGCGAAGAGGCGCAGGTCGTGCAACCCGGACCGTTGACTTGACGGACTTTGTCTTGTACGTTGTTGGCTTGCCGCTTTCACGGGCGAGGGCCCAAAACCGGCGGCCAAGTCCGGTTCGGGGTTCCCGAACCAAGAACAGGCAGGCTGCCTTCGAGGTCAATTTTGGCGGCTCTTTTTTGGTTGTGGCGACGTGGGTCGCCTGGCCGATGGCGACGACCTGTTGTACGGTAACGCGCCGGAAGTGGCATTCGTACGCAAACCTTCGATCCCTCCGATGATCGTATTCAACCTTCTCGGCCGGGCCCTGTACTTGCGTCGACGCAGCGGCCACGCACGGCTGGCGTCCCACTTGTTGCTCGGTCTGCTGTTGACGGCAAGCTGCTGCGGACCATCTCCACGCACCTGTTCCGCGGAGCCGCGGTTGCCCACGACGCTGGCTGGCGCTTTGCAGGATCTTTCACCGCGCGTGCTTTCCGATGACAAGCGGCGTGATGCCGCCCGGATGGTCGATCGAGACATCCGCGACAGACGGGACGCCGCGAACGCGGAGAACCGGGCCCGATGGCTGGCGATCGAGCATCGTCAAGATTGGGAATCATTTCGCGACCGGCGACTGGAAAGTCTGCGCCAGTCGTTGAATCTACCGCACTCGGCGTCCGACAAACTGAATGTGCACGTTACCCGAACCGTGCAGGGCGAGGGCTTTCGCATCGAGAACGTCGTCTACGAGAGCCGGCCGGGGGATTGGGTCGCAGGCAATCTCTATCTGCCTGCGGAGCCGCGCGAGTCCATGCCGGGGATTCTCATCGTTCACTCCCATCACCGGCCGAAGCACCAAGGCGAGTTGCAGGACATGGGCATGACCTGGTCCCGTGCGGGATGCACGGTGCTGGTCATTGATCAGGTTGGATACGGCGAGCGACGAGCGCACCC
>Ga0214472_10004147_pt1 | contig 15281 bp, 12 predicted proteins | sample RVTome_6_FD_207662 | JGI IMG/M metagenome (GOLD analysis project Ga0214472, IMG submission 207662) | Soil microbial communities from uranium-contaminated site in the Upper Colorado River Basin, Wyoming, United States - RVT140D175 | ecosystem: Environmental > Terrestrial > Soil > Contaminated >...
CCAGGAGCGCGGTCATCACCGTGTAGTCGCCGTCGGCCATCTGGCAACAGTCCCCGACAGACCTGACGCTGTAGCCAAGGTCGAGCCCAAGGTCCCACAGCATGTGGAGCGCGGCGGTTGTTACGTCGTCGCCGGTCGAGCTTCCGCCACGTCCGCCGTCCCCCGGCTTGCAGTCGCTGCACAAAAAGAGTATGTCCACGTCGGAGCGCGGGTTCAGTTCTCCGCGCCCGTACCCGCCGACAGCGGCAAGCGAAAGCCCGGCCCCATCCTTCCTGCCGCCCATCCTCCTGACCGCGTCGAGGAACACGGTGGTCACAATCCTGTCCATCAGCCCGGTGTATGCGGACACCACGACCATGCCGCCAGCGCCGGAGAAATGCAGTTTCTCTACCTCGTCCGCCTCGCGCTGAAACCTCTCTTTAAGGGCGGCAAGGCCATGTTTTGCTTCCTTCAGGAAAAGCTCTTCCAATTACCCGGCATGCCTTTCAGGTTAAAATTGTGTAATACCGGTAAAAAACAAAAAGAGGGGCACGCATAACCCCCCTTGTTAACTTTTTCCATGATTTCCCGTATATTCAAGCACGCCTCGGCCTTGTCGCCCTATTAATATACAGTCACGGCCTTTCCCCGCCCGGCTACCTGCCCTTGCTCTCGTGGATGAACCGCATCCGGAGGGTGTACAGGACCGAGTCCATCCCGTGCTGCTCACGCTCGTCCAGGTTTCCCGCAGTCTTCTCTTTCAGCATGTCCAGGAGGTCTATCATCTGCTTCGCTGCCGGAAGGTCGACCGGCATGGCGGGCTGGTCAGGGGCGACCCGCTCGCCAAGGTACATGAAGGCGGTGGCGGCAAGCGTGCTTATGAACGACAGGAAGTCTATGCCCGAAAGCGTCTCCGTCTGTCCACCTGTCCGCCCACCGGACCCGGCCCGCTCCTCGCGCAGTCCTCCCCCTGGTCCGGGACTGCCGGATGCAGCCTCCCCGGACGCACCACCCGCGTCCGGCCTGCCCGTCTCGTCGAGCGCCTCTTTTGCCTTCCTCTTGTCCTGTACCTCGAACCCTTTTTCCTCTTCGGACATCCAGTCCCTCCATGCAGCCAAGCGCCGTCCTGGTCCCTGTCACACCGGCGCCAGTGTCGCCGGGCCCACTCACCGCTCCCGGCCAATCACAACACGCCGGCCCCGGCTACGGGTGTTCGAGACGCGCCCACCACTTCGGGTCTATGTCCTCGAACAGCCTGTCCCTGTCCTTTGTAATCCCCAGGAACTCCCACTCGCCCTTCGGGACGCTCTTGCCGCGGCCGTACCTCTCCGCCATGTCCGCGAGCCGTTTGAAGTCTGATACGTGCTCGGTGAACCGCATCTCCGCGTAGTCCCTTGCCGCCCATGTGCTTATCAGGAACTGCCAGTCGGAGCTCTGGAGCAGCAGCAGCTCCCTCGCCGCCTGCTTCAGTACATCCTGGAGCTTTTCGTCGTCCGAGTCCGAGAACTCGCCCGCAAGCTTCACCATACGGGCCTCGCACTCGTATACGTGCTTCCATGTCCACGCGGTCCAGTCGTTCAGCCAGATGTAGTGGAACCCTCCCTCGCCCCACGAACCTTCCGGGAGCGAGACCATCGTACGCTCGCGGTTGGCCTTCAGGTATGCCGAGCCGGTGGTCAGTTCCAACTCCGGGTCCAGCGCGATCCCCTTCAGCACGTGGTACAGCCATTCCGGACCCTCGAACCACCAGTGGCCGAAAAGTTCGGCGTCGAACGGGGAAGTAAGCAGGCCGGTACGTCCGGTCTTTTTCATGTGGTCGCGCAGTGTATCCTTGACCATGCCCACGAAATGCATGGCCTGTTCGGGGACCGCCGCCGCCGCCTTTTCGGGCCGGTAGTCCTTCTTCTCCGCAAGGTCCGCCTTGGTGTTGGTCACCTCCCAGTAGCGGAGTCCCCCGGGGAAGCGTTTCTTGTGGAAGTCGAGGTAGTGCGGGTTGCCGGGGTATCCGTGCTCGCCGCTCCAGACCTGCAGTCCGGTCTTGGGGTCGCGGGTAAGTATCGATACCGGCTTCTTGCCAGGCTTGTCGCCGACCGCGAATATGTCGTAAGGAGACTTGTCCGGGTCGACCGGCCTCGGCTGGTAGCCCTCGGAGAACCTGTCCCAGAGCTGGCTCAAGGCCTCGAACCGGTCGAGGTACACGCCTATCGCCTTGCCGCCCTCCAGCAGGTGCGAGTCCACTATGAAGAACTCTATGCCGTTTTCGCTCAGGAACTCCTCGACGCCCTTCCTGTCGTACGGCTCGAGACCGCTGCCTTCGACAGGCGGCGTCCATTTGTAGCCCGGCCTGTACGCGCACTCCGGGAGCCAGATACCCTTGGGCTTCCTGCCGTAGTTTCTGGTGTACGCCTTTACAGCCTGCTTCACCTGCGCCTGGACTGACTCGTCCCTGGAGAGTAGCGGGAAGTACCCGTGTGTCGCGCCGCATGTGATTATCTCGATATGGCCGGCCCGCTGGAGTTTCGCGAACTCGCCGATTATGTTTTCCTTGTACTTTTCGGTGAAAGACTTGTACACGCCGGAGTAGAAGTCGTCCCACATCTGGGCGACCTTGGCCATGTGCGGCTGCTTGGTCTTCAGGAACTCCTCTTTGTCCGCGCGCGCAGCCTCTATCTTTGTCGCCAGGTACCCCTTGAACTCCTCGTGGAACGACTTGTCCTTTATCTGCTCGGTAAGGACAGGCGTGATGCCCAGCGTGAACTTGGGCGATATCCCTTCTTCTATCAACCTTTCAAGGACTTCCAGTATGGGGATGTAGGTCTCGGCCATGGCCTCGTTCAACCAGTCGGTGCCGTGCGGCCACCTGCCGTGGGACAGCACGTAAGGAAGGTGCGAGTGCAGTACGAACGTGAAGCTGCCTATTGTTTTTTTCTTCATTTCGCCCCTTTGAATGTCTTGTCGTATCGGATGAGTTTCAACCTTTTAATTTTTACACAAAAGTCCATAATATTCAAGGTGAAAAATGCCGCGGAGGCTACTCATCGTATATCCGGCGGGCTCTGGGTTTGATACGGCGCACGGCGCACCGCCTCCTGTCATATCATACCTCTGGTATCAACCCTGTCCGCATATATAAAAAGGCGGGCCAGAAAGGCACGCCTCAAGAATACACGATAAGCGTCAGCACAAAATAATCATGCGTCCACGATGGCCCCTGACGGACAGCACTCAAGGCATGTGCCACACTCGTTGCAGTCGCCCGTTATCGCGAAAGTCACGCCCTTCTGGACTATTGCATCGCTCGGGCACTCCACCTTGCACGTCCCGCAGGCTATACACTCGTCGGCGACGACAACAAAAGCCAACTCGCTCACCTCCCTAACCGTTTATGAAAAAATCTCGGGCCGCCTTCAGGACGGCCCGCGCCAGTTTTCGGTTGCGGAAAAACCTGCCGGCTGCCGTGTACGGCCAACCGGCCTTGCCGCCTAAACCTCCATCACCTCTTTTTCCTTGTGCGCCAGGACCTCGTCCACCTTCTTGATGAAGTCGTCGGTTATCTTCTGTATATCCTGCTCGCCTTTTTTCAGGTCGTCCTCGGTGATGGTCTTTTCCTTCTGGGCCTTCTTTAGCGCTTCGTTTGCGTCGCGCCTTATATTCCTTATCCCTACCTTGGCGTCCTCGCTCATCTTCTTCGCCTTCTTGACAAGCTCCTTGCGGCGCTCTTCGGTGAGCTGCGGGATGTTGAGGCGGATGAGCTTGCCGTCGTTGACGGGGTTTATGCCGATGTCGGACTTCAGGATGGACCTCTCTATGGGGCCTATCATCTTCGACTCCCACGGCTGGATAGTGATCGTCCTGCCGTCCGGGATGGACAGGGTGGCCACCTGGCTGAGCGGCGACATGGAGCCGTAGTAGTCCACCTTGACGTCGTCCAGGAGGGACAGCGACGCCATCCCCGTGCGTATGGTGGAGAACTCGTGCTTGAGCGCCTCGATGGTGGCGTGCATCTTGTCGGTGGCGCCCTTCTTGGTCGCGTCTATCATGCCTTCCCCCTAACTATGGTGCCTACCTTGTCGCCGTTTATTGCCTTTTTTATGTTTCCGGCCGTCTTCAGGTTGAACACTATTATGGGCAGGTTGTTGTCCATGCAGAGCGATATGGCAGTCGCGTCCATCACCTTCAGTCCCTTCTGCAGGACCTCTATGTAGCTCAGTTCGTCGTACTTCTTCGCGTCTTTGTTCTTGACCGGGTCGGAGTCGTATACGCCGTCCACCTTCGTCGCCTTCATTATGACCTCCGCGCCAATCTCCATCGCGCGGAGCGCGGCCGCGGTGTCTGTCGTGAAGTACGGGTTCCCGGTGCCTGCCGCGAATATCACGACGCGCTTCTTTTCGAGGTGTCTTACCGCGCGCCTCCTGATGTAGGGCTCGGCGAGCTCCTTCATCTCGATCGCGGACAGCACCCTTGTCTCGACGCCTATGTGTTCCAGGCTGTTCTGGAGCGCGAGCGAGTTCAATACCGTGGCCAGCATCCCCATGTAGTCCGCGGAGGCGCGCTCCATGCCGGTCGCGGTCGCGGCCAGGCCGCGGAATATGTTGCCTCCCCCGATGACGACCGCAAGCTCGACGCCCGTCCCCGCGACGGCCTTTACCTCGCGCGCCACGGACTCGACTACGTTCGGGTCGATGCCGTAAGGCTCCGCGCCCATGAGCGCCTCGCCGGAGAGCTTCAGAAGTACCCTCTTGTATTTTCTCGGCATGTGTTCCCCGGTGTATGGGTGTGCTACTTGTTTGCCTCGAGCTGCGCGGCAACCTCGGCCGCCAGGTCGCATGACTTCTTCTCAAGCCCCTCGCCCATCTGGTAGCGTGCGAACCGGCGGACGCTTATGTTCTCGCCTATCTTGGCCACCTTCTCGGTGATTACGTCCTTGACCTTCTTCTTGCCCTCGGGGTCCTTCACGAATATCTGGTCCACGAGGCAGACGTCGGAATAGAACTTCTCTATCTTGCCATCTATTATCTTGTCCAGTATGTTCTCGGGCTTCCCTGACTGGCGGGCCTGGTCCTTGTAGATATCCTTCTCGCGCTCGAGCACGTCCGCCGGGATTTCCTCGCGGGTCACGTAGCGCGGGTTCGCCGCGGCTATGTGCATGCAGAGGTCCTTCACAAGCGCCTGGAACTCGCCGGTCTTGGCGACGAAGTCGGTCTCGCAGTTGACCTCCAGCATGACGCCTATCTTGCCGCCCGCGTGTATGTATGAGCCGACCACGCCCTCGGACGCGAGGCGGTCCGCCTTCTTGGCCGCCGCTGAAAGGCCCTTCTTCCTGAGGAAGTCTATGGCCTTCTCCATGTCGCCGCCGGTCTCGGTCAGCGCCTTCTTGCAGTCCATCATGCCCGCGCCGGTCTGTTCCCTCAAAGTCTTTACGTCTGCCGCTGTTACAGCCATTATCGAAACTCCTCTTTATAATATTGACCAGCCGGGGCAAACTGCCCCGGCTGGATGGTATCAAACCTGGTTACTCCTGCGCTTCGGCCTGTTCCGGAGCTTCGGCTGCCGCTTCCGGGGCCTTCTCCGCCTTTGGCTCCTTCGTCGACTGGCCGCCTGCAAGGTTGTCCTGGCGCCTCTGCTGGCCTTCGAGCACCGCGTCCGCCATCTTGGAGGCCATCAGCCTTATCGCGCGTATCGCGTCGTCGTTGCCGGGTATCACGTAGTCGATCAGGTCCGGGTCGCAGTTGGTGTCCACGATGCCGACGACCGGTATGCCCAGCCTCTTGGCCTCGATGACCGCTATCTGCTCCTTGCGGGGGTCAACCACGAACACCGCGCCGGGGAGCCTGCCCATGTCCTTGATGCCGCCCAGGTTCTTTTCGAGCTTCTCGCGCTTCTTCTCCAAGGTGGCGACCTCTTTCTTGGTCAGCTTGTCGTAGGTGCCGTCCGACTTCATGCGCTCTATCTTCTTGTAGTTCTCTATGCCCTTCTTGACCGTCTCGAAGTTTGTCAGCATGCCGCCCAGCCAGCGCTGGTTGACGTAGTACTGGCCGCAGCGCGCCGACTCTTCCTGTATCGAGTCCTGTGCCTGCTTCTTGGTGCCCACGAACAGGACCGGCTTGCCGGAGGCCGCCGTGTCGGAGACGAAGTTGTACGCCTCCTTGAACTTCCTGAGCGTCTTCTGCAGGTCGATGATGTAGATGCCGTTGCGCTCGCCGAAGATGTACTTCTTCATCTTCGGGTTCCACCTCTTCGCCTGGTGGCCGAAGTGCACGCCGGCCTCAAGCAACTGCTTCATGGATATTACAGACATTTCAAACCTCCCAAGGTTTACGCCTCCACCCCGTAACGCCTGGGACCCCGGTAACCCGGAGCACCGCCCAGCCGCACTATTTGGGGTGTGTGAGATTATGGGCCTTTTTGCTGACGGCGCCCGCCGCCAGATGGCCCGACCACTGAAACCTGTAATTGATACCATAAAGGGCGGGGTTTTGCAAGGGTTTTTTGGGGGAGGGCCGCCGCCGTGTACCGCTCCTCGCAATGACAATCAAACCAAAACCTGGATTCCCGTTGAAATTTATCTTTGAGTGAAACGAAGGACGGGAATGACTGAAAAAGATTTTCCCTGAATCCCGGAGGCGTTATCCGAGCGGTCCAAAACCCGGAGCCGTCCAGGGCCATCATCACGCAGCGCATAAGGCACGGGGAGGTCTGCCCCCTGGACAAGTCTGGCGACTGTTTTGGCCCGAGGATAACGCCTCCAAAAATACGAGAGTCACTGGATTCCTGCCTTCGCAGGAATGACGAACTGTTAAACCTGGGTTCCCGCCTTCACGGGAATGACAAACTAATAGGCTCCCCCTCCCCTGCATCCCCTCCCGCCAAGGGAGGGGAAGTAAACGCCCACTAAAACACCGTTTCCGATTTTTCTGGACATTCCCTCCCATAACAATTATAATTAAAATTCACCTCGTGTGAGGAGATGGAAGACCCCGGTTTTCCAGCGCCCCCTGGTTTAAATCCGTAGCAAAAGCATTTATTTACCGATTTTTGACAGTCCGGCCAGTCAGGTTGCTGTATCCTTAAATAGGGTGCGGTGATTATCGCCCGCGCGCATCCTCTTACGGGTATCGTGGCGAGGCCGTAGTATCCGCGTTTGCCCCGGAACCTGGATTTTGGTCCGGGAAGGCGGCCCACCCGCCGCATAATAGAGAGGAGCATCACAAGATGACGACCGCATTTACCACATGGGGGACGGGCGGGACAGGCTCCGGCGCCCCGCCGCCCTTGCCGCGCGAGCTGCCCATACGGGCCATGATGGGCTGGGACGGCATGATAATAAACGACGAGACCGTGGACATCGTGGACATGGTCAGGGAGTTCGCCGCCCGGTTCAAGGCGGAGTCCTGCGGCCAGTGCTTCCCCTGCCGGATGGGCTCGGAGGAGATATCCGCGATAATGGACCGCATCTGCGACGGGAAGGGCGAGGACGCGGACATCGTCCGGCTCGAGGACCTGGCGGAGTACGTGCACGAGTCCGCGCGCTGCGACATCGGCCTCACCTCCCCGCACCCGATAATGGACGCCATCAGGAACTACTGCGACAGGTTCATCGCGGCGGTCAAGAACGCCAGGCCCATCCCGAGGGGCGAGTACGTGGTGCAGGTGACCGCGCCCTGCATGAGCGCGTGCCCGGACCGCCTGGACATCCCCGGCTATGTCGAGAAGATAGGCATGGACCAGTGGGAAGAGGCCATAAAGATTGTCAGGAAGACCTGCTGCATGCCGGGCACGATAGGCCGCGTGTGCGTGCGCGACTGCGAGTTCAAGTGCAAGCGCGGCACGATAGACGAGCCCATCGCAATAAAGCACCTTAAGAGGTTCGCCGCGGACAACGACGTTGCCGCCGGCAACCTCCCGGACGCCGCGCCGCCCGCGAAGGAGGGGAAGGTCGCGATAATAGGCGCGGGTCCGGCCGGGCTCTCGTGCGCATACTACCTCGGGCTTGCGGGCTACCGCTCGACTGTGTTCGAGGCCATGCCGGAGCCCGGCGGCATGGCCGCGTTCGGCATCCCGGACTACAGGCTCCCGCGCACCGTCCTTCGGGACGAGGCGGCCAGGGTCGAGGCGGTCGGCGCGGAGATACGCTACGGGGTGAAGGTGGGCGTTGACGTCACGATACAGGAGATGCTCGAGGAGCAGGGCTACTCCGCGGTATTCATCGGCGCGGGCGCGCCCAACTCCTCCGCGATGGGCTGCGAGGGCGAGGACGCCGGATACAAAGGCTACATGCCCGGCGTGGACTTCCTCCGCGAGGTCGCGCTCGGGGAGAAGCCGCTGTCAGGGAGCAGGATGCTCGTCATAGGCGGCGGGAACGTCGCGATGGACTGCGTCCGCACCGGGCGCAGGCTCGGGTTCACGGACGTGAACCTGCTGTACAGGCGTACCGAGAAGGAGATGCCCGCCGACCGCGTCGAGATTGCGGAGTCCAAGGAGGAAGGGGTCGTGTTCCACCCGCTCATCGCCCCTGTCCGCATCGTGGCCGAGGACGGCAAAGTCACCGGGCTCGAGTGCGTCAGGATGACGCTCGGCATGCCGGACGCCTCCGGACGCAGGAAACCGGTGCCGCAGGAGGGCTCGAACTTCGTTATGGAGTGCGACGCGATAGTCCCGGCCATTGGCCAGGCCTGCGAGGTGGACAAGTTCGTGCCGGAGGGCGTGAACGTGACCAAGTGGGGCACGCTGGTTGCGAACCCGGTCACAATGCGCACTTCCGTCCCGAACATATTCGGGGGCGGCGACTGCGCCACCGGTCCCAGCACCCTCGTCGCCGCGCTCGCCGCGGGCCGGCGGGCTGCACGGTCCATAGAGGCGTACCTGGAGACCGGGGACTGCGCGCCCGAGGGCGCGGACTGGCTCGACCAGGCGGTCTCCGCGCTCAGCAAGACAGGACACGCGGACAACGCGCCGTTCGCGGTGCTCAGCCACCGCATCCACCCGCCTGTCGCGGACCCCATGACCAGGACCAACGACTTCTCTGAAGTGGAAGGCGGCCTTTCCCCCGCCCAGGCGAGAAAAGAGGCCGCACGCTGCCTGCGCTGCTACCGCATTGCGCTCGCTTCGCTGAAATAATGGAGGCATGATGCAGAACAAGATGATGCTCGACGGCGGGTGGGTGACTTTTTCGCCCGGCCAGACGATACTGGACGTCGCCCAGGGTGCGGGCGTCCACATACCCACGCTCTGCTACTACAAGGAGGCTGACCACAAGGACATCTGCCGCATATGCGTCGTGGAGGTCGAGGGCTCCGAAAGGCTGCTCCCCGCGTGCAGCACGCCCGCCAAAGAGGGCATGCAGGTCTGGACGCTCACCGAGCAGGTGCTGATATCCCGCCGCCGCACCGTGGACATGCTCATCGCAAGCGGAAGGCACGGCTGCTTCACGTGCGACGCGAACGGGGACTGCCGCCTCCAGGACCTTGCATACTCGCTCGGCGCGACCATCGCGGAGACGCTCCCGCCCTCCGAGAAGTTCCCGGAGGCGTACGAAGACCCGTTCATCTACCGCGACTACAGCAAGTGCATCCTGTGCGGAAGGTGTTACGCCGCATGCGACGACGTCCAGGTATACGGCGCGATAAAGAACCCGTTCGGCCGCAGGGCCGAGCACTCCTCGCCGGACGGCTGGTTCCCGCTCCCCGACAAGGAGAAGTGCATGGTCTGCGGCCAGTGCATCGACGCATGCCCGGTCGGCGCGCTCGTCGAGAAGAACGCGCGCGGAAAGGGCCGCCAGTGGGAGACTGACAAGACCGCCACAATCTGCCCGTACTGCGGCGTGGGCTGCAACATAGAGCTTAACTCGAAGGACGGGCGGGTCATCAAGGTCACGGCAGGGCAGGGCGCGGGCATCAACGACGGCAGCCTGTGCATCAAGGGCCGGTTCGGCCACTCGTTCGTGAACAGCCCAGACCGGCTTAAGAGGCCGCTCATCAGGACGAACTCCAAGACCGAAAAGGCGGTGTTCCGCGAGGCGGGCTGGGACGAGGCGATAAAGCTAATAGCCGAAAAGTTCACCGCCGCCAAGCACTCTGGGCCGGGCGCGTTCGCGGGGCTTGCGTCCGCGCGCTGCACCAACGAGGAGAACTACGTCTTCCAGAAGTTCGTGCGCGCGGTGATGGGCACGAACAACATAGACCACTGCGCGAGGCTCTGCCACGCGTCCACGGTCGCGGGCCTTGCGCTGTCTTTCGGCTCCGGCGCCATGACGAACAGCATAGACGACCTCGCGCACAAGACGGATGTCTACTTCATCATAGGCTCTAATACCACGGAAGCGCACCCCGTCATAGCGATGAAGATAAAGCAGGCGGTCCGGCACAGGGACGCGAAGGTCATACTGGCAGACCCGCGCAGGATAGACATGGCGGACCACGCCGTGATCTGGATGCGCCAGAAGCCGGGCACCGACGTCGCCCTGCTAAACGGCATGATAAGCGCGATACTCGAGGAATGCAAGGAGAAGAACCGGACGTTCATAAGGCTCCGCACAGAGAACTTCGACGAGTTCTACAACGCCGTGAAGGACTTCACGCCGGAGATGGCGGAGGAGATAACGGGTGTGCCGGTCGAGGACATACGCCGCGCGGCAAGGATGTACGCCGAGGCCGGGGCCGCAAGCATAGTGTACTCGATGGGGATTACCCAGCACACCACCGGCGTGGACAACGTGCTCTCGGTAGCCAACCTCGCAATGCTGACCGGCCAGATAGGAAGGCCGGGCGCTGGCGTCTGCCCGCTCAGGGGCCAGAACAACGTGCAGGGCTCCTGCGACCTTGGGGCGCTCCCGAACGTGTTCACCGGGTACCAGAAGGTGGACGACGCGGCCAACTGCGAGAAGTTCGAGAAGGCGTGGGGCGTGATGCTGGACGGGAAGCCGGGGCTTACCGTGACGGAGATTATGGAGGCGTGCCACGACGGCGACATCCGTGCGCTTTACGTCATGGGCGAGAACCCGATGCTGTCCGACCCGGACACCAACCACGTAAGGAAGTCGCTCCAGAGCCTTGACTTCATGGTTGTACAGGACATATTCATGACCGAGACAAGCGAGCTTGCCGACGTGGTGCTCCCGGCCGCGTCGTGGGCGGAGAAGGACGGCACGTTCACAAACACCGAGCGGCGCGTCCAGTTGATACGCAAAGCTTTCGAAGCGCCCGGCGAGGCGAAGCCGGACTGGAATATCGTTTCAATGATAGCGCAGGCGATGGGCAACGACACGTTCAAGTACAAGAACGCGACCCAGATATTCAAGGAGATGGCCGCGCTCACGCCGCAGTACAAGGGCATGAGCCACAAGCGGCTGGATGCGGAATGCGGCCTTCAGTGGCCGTGCCCGACGTCAAAGCACCCCGGCACCCCGATACTGCATACCGAGAAGTTCACGCGGGGCCTGGGCAAGTTCCACGCGGTAGGCTTCAGGCCGCCGGCGGAGGTCCCGGACAAGGACTACCCGTTCACGCTGTCCACCGGCAGGATACTCCAGCACTACCACACCGGCACGATGACCCGCCGCGTGGACGGCCTGAACCAGATCGTCCCTGAGGCGTTCATGGAGATAAACCCGGCTGACGCACGGAAGCTGGACGTGGAGGACGGACAGTACTGCGACGTGGCGTCGAGGCGGGGCGAGATAACGCTCAGGGCGCGCGTTACAGGCCGGGCCTCGGCGGGCGAGGTCTTCATCCCGTTCCATTTCGCGGAGGCGGCCGCTAACGTGCTTACCGCAGCCAACGTGGACCCGATAGCGAAGATCCCGGAGTTCAAGGTGAGCGCGGTCAGGATAACGAAGTCCGCAAGGAAGTAGCAGCGCGGGTTGGTTGTCATTGCGAGGAGCCCAAGGCGACGCGGCAACCTCATCCTTTGACCGTCATTCCCGCGCTGGCGGGAACCCAGGAACTTCGTCTGCGGCGTATCCTACCTTATCCCCTCCCCACCTGCGGGGGAGGGTGGCCCAAAGAGCCTGCCCTGAGCGAAGCCGAACGGGGCCGGGTGGGGGTTGTTTTTGGAGGCATTATCATCGGGCCAAAACAGTCGCCAGCCGTGTCCAGGGGACAGACCTCCCTGTGCACTAAACGCCGGATGATGATGACCCTGGACGGCTCCGGGTTTTGGACCGCTCCGATAACGCCTCCGGGTCTGGGAAAAACTTTTTCAGTCATTACCGCAGGTGATTACTTTGTTACACCCCCTACTCCACCCTCACCGTCCTGAAACCTACGTCGGAGCTGTAGGTGGCGCCGGTCACAGTACCCCTCCCGTTTGTCAGGGTAAACCCGCCGTCGGTCTCTATCGTCTCTTTTGTGTAGTACCAGATAAGCCGGTCGCAGATAAGGACGTTCTTCCTGGGCCCTGTTACGGTCGCGCCCTGGTCGAATACAACGCGCTTTCTCTCCGGGTCGACCAGCGCGCCCGCGCCGGAAAGCTCGGTGATACTTCCGTCATCCGTACGCGTCCTGAACACGGGGTTTAGCAGGTATACCCCCTTGCCGAGAGACGGGCCGGAATAGCCTTCCGCTCCGGACACCCTGGAGTCCGTGGCGGAGACCTCCATCTCTATACCGGAGAACTCGTCATCAATGACCTTCTTGACGCCCGGGTCGAGCGGCTTTTCGTCCTCCGTATTTATGACCTCAAGGACGGCGTCCTTTGCCGACTCCGCCTTGCCCTTGCACCCTGTTAAGGACAGGACCGCCACGAAACCGGCCAGCAGGACAGTCAGGACCATCAAGTTCTGGAAACGCATCCGGGAAACCTCCGGTAGGGACTTCGTAAAATTAATATGTTACAACTATCACATAACAGGCTGGGTTGCAAGGCCATATTGCCGGTCCAGGCGGCGGGCTCCCGGAATTGACCATTCGTCATTGACACGGGCCGCCAACGGTGATATTTTAAAGTAATCAATGACAAACAACGGAGGGGCTATGCTTAGACATTTCCTGACGTGCATCGCGGTACTTGCGGCTGCCGTCTTTCTTGCAGCGTGCGCCACCAAGACCGGCAAGGCCGTCAAGGACACCATGGCCGAGCCTGCCAAGGGCGAGGTAGCTATCTTCGGCAAGGTCAGCCTCCAGGAAGAGATCGGCATCCGCATGCCGACCGGCGGGCAGGACGCCACGCTTTACCTGAAGGACACCGCAAACCCGGTTACCATAAAGGTGAACTGCGAGGATACCGGCGACTTCGCGGTGTATATCAAGCCGGGCGTCTACGAGCTCGGGCGTGTGGACGTATCCGGGTACGAGTTCGAGCCGGACATAAGGCTTACCGTGCCGGATATCAACAAGCCGGTGTACGTCGGGCACGTTGACCTGGACGGGATGCCGACGGGTGTCGAGGCCGGGACCGGAAAGTCCGTCTTCGTGTACTCCGTCAAGGACGAGTCGAAGGATTTCTCAAGAGAGCTGGACAACAAGTCGCCCGGCTCCGGAAGGCTCCTCGTCAAATCCATCTTCAAGCCCGGCAAATCGCTTGCAACCGGCGAATACCCGGCAAAGGTCATGCGCACCGGCGACATCCAGAACGACCTTAACGCGAGGACAAAGGTCGTCGAAGAGGTAGTCACGGCCGCGTTCGTCACGCTTACCAACCCGCTCTGGCTCTTGCCAATGGACTATTAGAGGACAACCGGGCTACATGGAATACCGCACAGAGAAGGACTCGTTGGGCGATGTCAAGGTTCCCGCGGACGCATACTGGGGCGTCCAGGCGCAGAGGGCTGTCCTTAACTTCCCCGTCAGCGGGCTGAAGCCGCACAGGAAGCTCATCTGGGCTACCGCCGCAGTCAAGCACGCGGGCGCGGTGACGAACAGCAAAATGGGAAAGCTCGACCCCGCGCTTGCTGAATACATAACGCGCGCGGCCAAAGAGGTGATGGACGGGTCGCTGGACTCCCAGTTCGTCGTCGACGTGTACCAGGCCGGGGCTGGCACCTCGCACAACATGAACACCAACGAGGTGGTAGCGAACCGCGCGCTGGAGCTTATGGGCAAGCCGCGCGGCGAGTATGCCTCGTGCAGCCCGAACGACCACGTCAACATGTCTCAGTCCACGAACGACGTGTTCCCCACCGCGATGCGCATCGCGGGCATCTCGCTTTTCGGAGAGCTTATCCGCGAGGTCCAGAACCTCGGCAACTCATTCAGGGGGAAGTCGGAGGAATTTGACGGTATACTGAAGTCCGCGCGGACGCACCTTCAGGACGCGGTGCCCATAAGGCTCGGCCAGGAGTTCTCCGGCTACACGCTCGCGATGGAGAAGGGCGCGTCCAAGCTCCTCTCCGCGATGGACGAGATGGGCGAGCTTGGCATAGGCGGCACCGCGGCCGGCACCGGCATAAACACCGGGAGGGAGTACGCGCCGCTCATGGTGGACAACCTCCGCGACGTCACCGGCCTCGACCTCCGGCTTTCATCCAACCTGTTTTACGCAATGCAGAGCCAGAACGCTGTCCTCTCCGCGTCCGGCGCGCTCCGCTATATAGCGGTAGACCTCGTGAGGATAGCTAACGACCTGCGGCTCCTGTCCTCCGGCCCGCTCACCGGGCTTGCCGAGATAACGCTCCCGCCGGTCCAGCCGGGAAGCTCCATAATGCCGGGCAAGGTGAACCCGGTCTTGCCGGAGATGCTCGACATGGTATGCTTCCAGGTGATGGGGAACGACCGCACCATCGAGCTTGCGGTGCAGGCGGGCCAGCTTGAGCTTAACGTGATGATGCCCGTGATGGCGCAGAACCTTCTGTCCTCCGCCGAGATTCTGAAGAACGCGGTCAGGGTGTTCCGCGAGTTCTGCGTGGACGGGATTACCGCGAACGAGGGACGGTGCAGGATGTACGTGGACAAGTCCCTTGCGCTCGCCACCGCGCTGAACCAGCACATCGGGTACATGAAGGCGGCGGAGGTCGTCAAGGAAGCGCTCAAGTCCGGGAAGACCGTCGCCCAGGTCGTCGCGGAGAAGGGGTACCTCACCCCCGAGGAGATGAAGACCGTCCTCGACCCGATGAAGCTGACGGAACCGTAAACATTTTTCGCATTCTGTAATTATGAATTGGAGAGCGTTATGGAAAAAGAGTTGAAAGAGTATCTCGACAGGATAAGCGGTGACATAGCCGAGATTAAGGAAACAATGGCGACCAAGGACGATCTTCGTAAGTTGGACAGGAAGCTGACTAAGAAGATAAACGAAACCATCGACTATGTGAAGCTCGTTGACCAGGATGTCTCAGACCACAGGCGCAACACCGAGGCGCATAACGTGAC
>Ga0214472_10004148_pt1 | contig 15274 bp, 9 predicted proteins | sample RVTome_6_FD_207662 | JGI IMG/M metagenome (GOLD analysis project Ga0214472, IMG submission 207662) | Soil microbial communities from uranium-contaminated site in the Upper Colorado River Basin, Wyoming, United States - RVT140D175 | ecosystem: Environmental > Terrestrial > Soil > Contaminated >...
ACGGCGGAACTCCAGATAGCGCACGTCGGCGCCGGTCGGATTAGTGTCATTCCATTGGCACTTCGCAAGATGATGGACGAACACCTCGGAGCCTGGAGCATCGCCTGGGCGCAGCTCGACCTGACCGGTCTAAGCGCCATGGACCGTCGCGTTGAAACTTTGGGAAAGATTCCCGAATACCCGCTGGTGGAGATGGATTTCTCCTTGTTGGTTCCGCTCTCGAATTCCTACGCGGCGGTCGCGGATCAATTGATCGCCTTTGCTCATCCGCTGCTCAAGCAGATTCGTTTCGTGACCAAATACGAGGGTGACGCCATTGCTAAGGACACCCGCAGCTTGACGTTTCGTGCCGTCGTCGGGCACGATGAGCGCACCTTGGTCGAGCAGGACGCTGTGAATTTCCGCCAGGCGTTTGAGGCACACGCAAAGAACTGCGGCTATCAGGTGCGTACCTGATGAATGACACAACGTTCAAAAACGACTCACCAAAATGACTCGAAATCGTCTACCGTTACGCCCGGTTGTCCTCGTGCTGCTGGCCTGTTGCGCGGCACTTCCCGGCTGTTCCGGTTACATCGACCCCTTTGTTCCAGAGCCGATTCGACCCTGCAAGGAACCGGAATTCGGGAGCGAGTATCTCTTGTACCGTCCGTCTCATTACGATCGGCGGCAAAGTTGGCCGCTGGTCGTCGCTTGTTCCGGCGGCTTTCCCGATACACCCAACCTACAAATCCGCTCGTGGACGCAGTTCGCCGAAAGCTACGGCTTTTTGGTGGCCGTCCCGACCTTGGTAAGTAATAAGACGTATTGGAAACCGCCCGAACCCTTTGAACACGTTGAGCTGTTGCGGGAGGATGAGCGGCGCATTCTCGCGATGATTCGGCAGATTCGTGCCGGGCATTCTATTTCCGAAGATCGCATGTTCATTCATGGTTGGTCCCGCGGAACGCATGCGGCGCTGAAAGTGGGTATGAAGTATCCCGACCTGTTTCGCGCCGTAGCCATTTCTCATCCCCGATTTGAGGAAACCGTGATCGGCAACGCCGCGAATAACGATTTACATCAGCCGGTTTTTCTGCTCTATCAGCTAACCGACACGGTCACCGGAAAAAACGCCAAGCGCTGCGCCGAATGGCTCGAGGCACGCTTTGTAGATGTGATGATCGATCCGCGCGCCAACTCCGCCATGATCGACGCCGAGCGGGTGATCGTCTTCTTTGAAAATGTCGTCCGATCCAGACCGTGGATTCGGATTCGTGCGTACGCGGGTCGAGCCGACAACCCCCTGGCCGTAAAATTCAAGCTGAGCAGTTCCATTCCCCTGGCACAGTATCATTGGACGTTTTCAGACGGCGGTACTTCGCACGAAACGAACCCGCTGCACGTGTTCCAGGAGACCGGCACCTATCGGGTGGACGTCGAGGTCCACGAACTCGCCGGTCATAGTTACCAGCGCAGCATCAATCTAAAAGTGCCGGAAGGCGTCATCGCTGCCGATCGCCCCGTCATCACGTCCGACTGAACCACACCGGCTACCCCATCAACTGCGAAGAGCCACCGGTTCTTTGATCACTGATAACTCTTGGTGGGCAGTGCCCACCCTACTCAGTTCGTGCGTTGAATGGGGGATTCTAGAATGGGGAGTCTGTCGAATTCGCGCTCGATCTTGGCGAGCTCGAGCTCCTCAAAGAGAATCGCCGGGGTGATGAAGCTTGCGGTGTTTCCGGCGGTCGCGTTGTAAATCTCTCGCGCGGTGCCGGCGGCGACGATGTGGCGTAGTGATCGCGTCTCCACGGGTAGAAAATGAAGCCCGCGCACCAGTTCCTCGTGGCCGTCTTCGGTAAAAACCTTGTACGCATAAACGGGATCGCCCAGGTCGCCGGATCCGCCCGGATCCATCGAGGCGACACGCAGCGCGAACGGCAAGTCCTCATCGCGAGCGGCCTCGAGCAATTCTTCTTTGAGTTGATCTTGCGGCATGCCGAGCTTGTCGGAAACGTAGAGACAGCCGATCGACGCCCGGGCATCGCCAAATCCCCGGCTTCGGCCATGTCCGGTGGTGGCCTTGATCTTCTTGGTTGGTGCACGGCTGGCGAGCAGTGTCATGAGTTTGCCGTTTTCGATAAGCGACACGCGCTTGGGCTTTACACCTTCGTCGTCGAAGGCGTAGGATCCGGCCAGCAGCTCTCCATCGAGCCATTCCGGACCGGGATCGTCATGTACCTGAAACGACTTGGGCAAAATCCGCCGCCCTATTTTCTTTTCTAAGTTCGTATCGGCCTCACCACCGCTGCCCAAGGGTTGGGGTCGGGCACACAAGCCCTCACCGAGCAGCGCCTGGAAAGCACGACCGGCGGCCGGCGCATCGAACAAAACGGGGCCGGTGTATTGCTCCAGCACCGGCGCTTTCGATAAGCTGACGAGCTTATGGCACATTTTATCGATGTCGGCCAGTACCTCCTCCGTGGAGGGCAGCTTGTCCGCCTGCAGCGCGAGATACATGAGGCTATCGGCCAGCGGCATGCCGTCGTCGGCCTGCAACTCCGCTTCGATCCGAACATACACACCGGAATCCGAAGTGCGTAAGCGGGTTCCTTCGGAATTGACGATCCATTCCGTCACGCTTCCCCCGTAGAAGGTAACGTCGGCGTCTTGGATGGCGGGATGGTCCTGAAACCGCTTCGACCAGATACGCAGCCGCTGTTCCCAAGCCTTCCGATCGACCTTGAACTCGTCGGACGGCTCGACATGTTGAATTGGCGTAGCCGTCGAGAAATCGTCCGGCCGATCCTCGATCTTTTTTTGCCGCAGGTAGGCTTGTTTGCGAGTGAGCACTTCAACCGCGAATTTGTAATCGTTATCGGTCATGTGCCACACCGCATGCCGCGTGGCCGTGTAGTCATCGGTCAACGGAAGGCTTGTACCCCCACCGTATCCGCGACCCAAATTGGTGTTGTCCAGGGTGGGCGAACCCACTCGGACGCGGCTGGTGGCGAATCGAACGTGGTCGTCGTCCGATGAGACAATACCGCCGTATGCGGCTTGCAGCGTCACGGTGTGGCGGTCCTGCGCCGAGTATTGAATGAAGTAGGGTTTGGGTAGGTCGTCGAGCTGTAGTTGATTCATGGATCGAGCAAGCTCGTCGGATAACGCCCGCATGATCACGTCACTTTTCGAGTCTTCGGTGCTTTCCGGAGTGGCGAGGGCGGTGGTGATCGAACCCGTGCACCAAAGAAACGAAACGAGAAAGAAAACCTGGTTCGCACGGCGGACCCTACGATTGGTGGAATCGGCAGCTTTAATGACTGATCTCCAAGGGTGGTGGAAGAATCGGTGGGCGGCTCTGCTCGCGCGTTCGTTTCTCGATCTCGAGGGTCGATACCAAAATGCTCGGCGAAATGGCTGACACCGGAACCCAGCCCGATTCCGCCCCACACGTGCCGTTGAACACGGCCGGGTCGTCACCGGTATAGGTGATTTTCTCGAAACTGGTCAACGGCGTTCCGACGAGATCGGCCCCGCGAATCAACTGGTCCGGTCGTCCGTCGGCAAAAATCTTGTAGACCACGATGGGCAATACCTTAAACGACTGCGGCCCCCGCCGGCTGGTCGTGGTGAATCCGCCGGAAATATCTTCGAACAACAGGCCGTAAGGCTTGCCCTGCCGCGCGCATTCTTCCATGAGCAATTCGCGCAACCGATCGAACGAGACCTGCTTGGCCGACTCGACGAGAAGATTACCCTGCCGCGAGACGACCGCTTTGCCCGGCTGTCTTCGACCGTGGCCATTGGACTGGGGGAATCCTTTCACGGGACTTCGCGAGAGCAAGAACGTTTTTAGCACACCGTCGTCCACCAGTTTCACCGCTTGGGCCTCGACGCCTTCATCATCGAATCGATAGAACCCCCGCAGATCGATCGTACCTAGCCGTTTAAGGGTAGGGTCATCCGTCACGTCAATGAACGACGGCAGGACGGGTTGGCCGATCTTCTTGGTGAACGTCTGTCCTTCGGTGACATCTTTCTGTCTGTGACCTTCGATTCGATGGCCGAAGATTTCGTGGAAGAAAACACCGCTCGCCCGGTTCCGCAGAAGGGCCGGTCCGATGTACGGTTCGGCCAGCGGCGCCTGACGCAGGGCGAGCACTTGCTGAATCGCTTTGCGAAACGCCGACTCGATCTCGGCCACATCGGGCAGTCCGTCCTGGGAGGCCGCGTTAAAGTCGGACGATTGCGACAGTTCCATACCATCGTCGGCACGGGTGGCCGCCGTTAGCGTGATGCGATACCGCGTTTGCGCGGTTTGCAACCGCGTTCCTTCGCTGGTGACGATATACCGCGTGCCGGCGTACGCGCCGAGAATCACCTGGGATTCATAGATGAGCGGAAAATCCCTGGCAATCGCGGAAACTAGACGTACACGCTTCGCCCACTCTTGGCGATCCAGAGAAAGGGTGACACGCGGCTCGAAATAGGTTTGGGGCTTCTCACGTGAGAAATCGTCGGAGTGGTCTTCTTCGTCGACCTTCACCTTGAGATTCGTCTTTACGTGGGCGAATCGTTTGATCGCCTGCTTAAAGACGCGATCTGTGTTGTACCACAAGTCATGGCGGATCGAATCGGCATCGTCGTGCATCGCCAGCGGGATATTACCGCTTCCATAATCGCGGGAAGCGCCACCGCCTCGTAGTTGATGAGTATTGTCAAGCTTGTAATCACCGACGCGGAGATCAATGTTGAGATTTCGCTCATCGGTCAGACTGTCTCGGGTGATGGCGCCCAGCGTCGCACCGATGATTGCCCGTTGCTCGTCGTACACGGCGTAGGACATGTAGAAGGGCTTGGTGCCATCCGACGCTACCAGATGCTCCATCGAGTATTCCAGCTCGCCGGCGAGATGGTCAATGAGTGGTTGCTTAGCTGTGGCGGCGGCCGATTGAGGATCACCGGCGGCACGCGACACGTTCAGCACGCAGATCGTCAGTATTAAGCTTGTCGCTATCTTTTTCATCATGATTATGTTCACCGCTAAGCCGAACTATACCCAAACGTTGAGGCTTGTCCATCGACGGTCCAGAATCTCCTGTAGCCCAGTGGGAAACGCCGGCCCGGTGCGAGGGACTGACTAACATCCGCTCCCTCACGGTCGCGTCTCCGCGATACCGTCAGTTTACGGGCGTCGGAGCCTAAATCTCGCCCTGTGCTGCGTCCACTTGTCGTTGTTTGAACAGCGCGATGCTGGCCGTGAAGCCGTGGATGAAGTTCTTCCCACCGACGGGACCAAACTCGCCGCCACAGAAACACCCCGCAACGGGAATGTCGCCGAGCACCTCGCGCAAGACGCCTGCATCGTGACCCGCCTGAGGCCACATGTTAGTGCCACGACCGTTACACCCAAAAATCACGGCGCCGGCTACGCTCGTTTCCGCATGTGCCGCCAACAACTTTCGCAAATCTTCGTCGGCGCTGGCCGCGTCACGCACGTGGAATTGTACGGTGGCGCCCACGCGGGCGTGCCCCGCCATCGCCAAGGCGCCGCTCTTGCGATCCACCCCCATGATGTTATGAATCAAAAAGTCGCCGCGAAGGAACTGTTCCTTATGTTCGTCGATCACCCGCCCCACGAACAAGGATTCCCGTGCCAGCTTTTCTTCATCTTCCGACAGGCCGACCAGCACGTCGTGAAGCTGCGCCAGTGGTGGAAGTCCACCCAACTCCACAATGACATTGCGCTCACCCTTGGTCACCACGAACGGCTTGCCGATCGGACGACAGCCCTGCGATACAACGGGCTCAACCGTCAGGTTCCCCGTCAACGCAACGCCCACGGCCCCCTCCGTGTGAATGGCGTCCCCAACGATCAGTCGATTCTCGCCCGGCATTCGGCCCGCGCTCGCCACCCCACCAAAGAGCGGTGCGCCGGGATAAGTCTCGTTGATCCGCTCGACGAATTCATGAATCGCAAACCGAAACGGATCGGCCAACGCGATAAAGGTCGGATCGCTTTCCGGCAAGACCGAAACGATCCGCTCCCAATCCATCGCGGATTCGGCCGCAGCCAATTCTTCTTCCGTCAAGTGAAACGGAGCCACCCGCACGCCCGGCAACGATGCGACCAGCAGCGACATCGAAGGCATACCCTCCAACTCTTGATTCAGGCCTATCGTTCCTTCGGCCGTACACCCCAAGAATGCCGCGCCGGGCATTTTCGTGCCCACGGCCTCAACGATTTCGGGGAGGTCGTCCTCAAAATGAGCCGTGACGAAAAGAATGGCCAGATCAACCATGCCCAGTGTTACGCGCTGGTCGAGCGGCGTGAGCAACTCTGCGAACGCCTCGCTCAGAGTTCCGTTGGAAGTGATGGACGATGCGAATCGCATGTTCATTGAAAGTCGGAATTCCCTTTCCTTCGGGCGGCGCGTGGACAGTTTTCAGAGCACCGGGCGCAAGCCCGGTGACATACAACCACGAAGGGTCCGCAGGCTTGCGCCGGTGGCTCCGCCTGAGGCGGATCGACCCGACTCGGCGCTCCCATTCCGCCGGAACAGTCTTGGACCCCCAATCACACACCACCATAAAGCAGGGTGGCGGATAATTCAAATCAGCTATATCTTGGTAACTCGTTCAGCGTGTACCCGGGTCTTGGGGTTAGCCTGCCTGATGCCTCTTGAATCTAAAAAAAACAGCGAAAAATGGCACGTTCACGTCCGACGGCGCTCGCCGAGCCTCGATGGCCACGGCCGGGATGTACTGGCAGAAATCCGACAGCTCGGACTTGAGCATGTCGAGGGCGTTCGATCGAGTCGATTCTATTTCTTCTCCGGTTCGCTCGCCGTTACCGACGTTGAACTGTTAGCAAGTTCGCTGCTGACCGATCCCGTGGCCGAGATGTACACCGTGGGCGCCGGTCTGGCCGCAAGAACACCTGGCGATCCAGCCATAGAAATTCACACGCTGCCGGGCGTTACCAACCCCACGGCCATGAGCGCGCTGGAGGCTTCGCGGCGCCTACTTAAGGCCCATGGCCGTTCACGCTCCACGATCAGCGAGGTGCAAACGGCTCGGCGGTATGAATTGGTCGGAACGCGTGACGCCCATGAGTTAAGCCGCATCGCGGAGCAGGTCTTGGCCAATGACTGCATCGAAAAATGGTACATCGATGGCCATGGGCAGTCCGACCCGATTCCGGATGACTTTCCGATCCCCCCCGAAAAGCCCTTCGAGTTGTGCCACGTTCCGCTCAGTACGATCGCCGATGAAGACCTCGAGGCGTTTTCACGGGATGCGCACCTGTTCCTATCGCTCGAAGAAATGCGGGCGATTCGTGCGCACTTTGTCAAACTGGACCGCGACCCCACCGACCTGGAGCTTGAGACGCTGGCGCAAACCTGGTCGGAACACTGTGTCCACAAGACGCTCAAGAGTGCCATCGACTATCGCGGTGAGGGCTTCGGTGAGGCGGGCGAGATTCGCGCTGAGTTCGGCAACCTGCTGAAAGAAACCATCGTGGCCGCAACGGAGACGCTGGACAAGGAGTGGTGCTTGTCGGTGTTTGTGGATAACGCGGGCGTCATCGCATTCGATGAGGAATTTGGCCTGGCGTTCAAGGTCGAAACGCACAACCACCCGTCAGCGATTGAGCCGTACGGCGGTGCCGCGACGGGGATCGGCGGTTGCATTCGAGATATCATGGGTTGCGGGCTGGGCGCCAAGCCGATCGCGTCCACGGATGTGTTCTGCCTCGCTCCGCCCGATTTTGATGCGGCCCGGCTTCCCAAAGATGTGTTGCATCCGCGCCGGGTGCTCAAGGGTGTGGTTCGCGGGGTCCGCGACTACGGCAACCGCATGGGCATCCCCACGGTAAACGGGGCCCTCTATTTCGACGAACGCTTCGTCGCCAATCCGCTGGTGTTTTGTGGTTGTATCGGTTTGATTCCCAGGAATCGCATCGAAAAAGAGGTCCACCCCGGCGACATGATCGTCGTCGCCGGAGGGCGCACCGGGCGCGACGGCATTCATGGTGCCACGTTCTCGTCAGCGGAGCTGACGGATACCCATGCCGACGAATTCTCGCATGCCGTCCAGATCGGCCACGCCATTGAAGAAAAAAAGGTGCTCGACGCCCTGCTGCTGGCGCGGGATCACGAAACGGGCTGTCTCTACTCGGCCGTGACCGACTGCGGCGCCGGCGGGCTGAGCAGTGCGGTGGGAGAAATGGGCGAGTCGGTCGGCGCCCAGGTCGATCTGGAGAAAGTCCCGCTCAAATATTCCGGTTTGCGTTACGACGAAATCTGGATTTCCGAGGCCCAGGAGCGTATGGTCTTTTCCGTTCCGCCGGACCGCTTGGAAACCATGTTGGCTCTTTTCGAAAGGGAAGAAGTCGAGGCCACGGTCATCGGACGCTTCACGGGCGATGGCGTCTTGCGTGTTCGCTTTGATGGTCAGACGGTCGGCGAGCTGGGCATGGAATTCCTGCACAAAGGGTACCCCAAGACTAAGCTGTCTGCCCGTTGGCACATGGATCCGGCGCCGCAGCGGCCGGGCCGGGTTTCAGCGGGGTTGTCCCGGACGGGATCGGCAACCGACCAACTGCTCGCCGCCCTGGGCGAGCTGAACACGGCCAGTAAGGAATGGGTGATTCGGCAATACGACCACGAAGTGCAGGGTCGTACCGCCATGAAGTCGCTGGTCGGTCCCGGTTTCGGCCCTTCGGATGCGACCGTGATGCGACCACAATATGAGAGCCGCCGGGGCGCCGTCGTCGGTTGCGGCATGTGCCCGGAGTTGGGCGACGTCGACCCTTATTGGATGGCGGTAGGTGCCGTAGATGAGGCACTAAGAAACATCATTTGCGCCGGCGCCGATCCGCATCACGCCGCCATCTTGGATAATTTTTGCTGGCCCAAGGTGGACACCGAAGAGTCGCTGGGGGCATTGGTACGAACCTGTCGCGGGGCCATGGACGTCGCCATCGCCTACGGTCTGCCCTTTATCTCCGGAAAAGATTCGCTCAACAACGAGTTCTCGATGAGCGCCGCGGAGGCTCAGCGCACCGGCTTGAGCGAGCGCCTGGCCATCCCCTACACCCTGCTGGTCAGCGCCCTGGGTTTGGTCGACGATGTTCGCCGGTGCGTGTCAATGGACTTTAAGCTGCCCGGAAGTGTTGTGGTGGTCGCGTCGGCGCCGGTTACGCCGCTTGCCGAATCGCTCGGCGAACGGCAATCGCAAAGCAAGAAGGAACGCTTCGATCGTGCCGTCAAGCTACACCACCAAGTATCGCGATTCATTCAAGACGGAAAAGTGCGATCGGCGCACGACGTGAGTGACGGCGGCTTGGCGGTAGCGATCGCCGAGATGTGCATCGCGTCTAATCTGGGCGCCACCGTCGAGATCAACGCCGACAAATTTGACCACTCCGTTTTCGCCGACGTTTCGACGACCTACGTGCTTGAAATGTCGGAGGAAGATGCACAAGCGGCCGGGCTGCCGATCATCGGGCAGGTTGTAGAGGAACCGCGATTAAACATTACCCTGAGTCATTCGCGTTCCATCAATGCGACCATCGCCGATCTCGCGCAGGCGTGGCGTGCGCCGCTGGCGCAGGGGGGAGGACGGTAGCCATGGCGGACGTGCGGGTTTTGGTCATTCGGGCGGCGGGGATCAACTGCGACGAAGAAGTGATGCACTGCTGGCACCTGGCCGGCGCTAAGGCGGAATTGATACACATCAATCGACTGACCGAGGATCCATCACGCATTGACAATGTACAAATCGTCACCATCCCCGGCGGGTTCAGCTACGGCGACGACATTGGCGCCGGGCAGATTCTAGGGCAACGCGTTTTGCTCGACCTGATCGAACCGTTCAAGAAACTTATCGTCCGCGGCGGCGGCATCCTCGGTATTTGCAATGGGTTTCAGGTTTTGGTCAAGGCGGGGCTGCTGCCGGGCAACGGCACCAGTCGCGATCAAGTGACCGTGACTTATAACGATTCCGCCAAGTTTGAGGCCCGCTGGGTGCGGCTCGAAGTTTGCACCGATCGCTGCCCCTTCCTCACGCCGGGTCAAATGCTTGAAATGCCGGTGGAGCACGCCGAAGGCAAGGTGGTCGTCGCCGGCGACTTTGTGACCGAGCAACTTCAGAGCAGCGGTCAACTTGCGATTCGATATGTCGATGCGGCGGGCGGCTGCGATTCTTACCCCGCCAACCCCAACGGCAGCATGGCCGGTATCGCCGGACTCTGCGATCCCACGGGCCGCATCTTCGGCTTGATGCCCCACCCCGATCGACACTTCGACCACACCCACCACCCCCAATGGACGCGCCGCGATGACGCCGGCACCCCCGACGGACTCAGTGTTTTCGAAAACGCCGTCCGCTATTGGAAGCCAACACCGTAGCCCGCACATGGTACTAGCCATGAAGCAATGAAAATAGATGTATGGCGCGGGCTCAAGCGCGCAAAATCAGAGATTCAGACGAGTCGTTGCAATCAGTCGCAACAATGATCGGGTAGACGGCATACTCGGAGAGCCTACGCCTACCGATCAATCTTCGGATGCACCTGTTCGCGCGAGTTAAGGCAGATGTGGCACCATGAAGCACGGCTAATCGCGCAAGCTGAAGCATGCGGCTCAGAAGAATGACCCCCCTCAGTCCCCCCTTAGCAAGGCGGGAAGGAAGAAAGTCTCACCACACTTGGATTGAGATCGCACCAGATATTTAGGTCAGATATCCAGATTCTTGGCGTTGACGGCGTTGTCTTCGATGAAGCGGCGGCGGTCTTCGACGCAGTCGCCCATCAGCAAGCGGAAAATGCGGTCGGCCTCACGGGCGTCGATGTCGACCTGTTCGAGGTCATCCATATCGTCGGAGACCACGACGCGCAGCAGCGTTCGGTTGGCCTTGTCCATCGTGGTTTCCCACAACTCGTCGGCGTTCATCTCTCCCAAACCCTTGAAGCGTTTGATGTTTAACCCCTCACGCCCCACGTTACGAACGCCGGGGCCGACGGCCGCAAGATTGTCGAGCTCAATGAGCCTACCTTCCTTTTCTCGAAGGATGAACTTGGCCGGTGATCGCTCCCCGGTAACCAGCTCCTCGCGTTTGAGGAAAAGATCATCCACCGATAGGCCTATGGATTTGATGCCTTTGATGATTTTATCGAGCACCCTCCCTTCGGCCAGATGGTAGCGGACGATTCGATGCTCGGGCAGGTCGGCGTCGCCGTTGCGCCGGGCGTCGTCGGCCTGCGCCAAGAGAATGTGACGTGCTTCAGTCACTTGTACATCGCCGTGCTCGCCCGATTCGCGCCGCCGCAGCGCTTCCAGGTCTTCCTCACCGTAGAGAAAAGTTCGCTCGGTCTCCGCGTCGCCGGGCCGATAGACGTACACCAACATTTTCGGAAAGCCGCGCTGCGGATCGAGATGGTCGCGGACCAGCTCTTCAAACCGAAGACCGCGACGCGACAACACACGCACCTGTGTATCCAACGCATCTAGCTGCTCCACCAGCTTGCGCAAGGCCTCGCCCTCGACGACACGATCTTCAGAGCCCTCCGCGTGAATGAGTAGTGCCGTGCCGCTCAAACCCAGCTCCGCCAGCTTTTTGTTGAGCACCCAATCGTCAAGCAAGTATTCCACGTTCTTGCCCTTTTTGACCTGATAGAGTGGCGGCTGGGCGACGTAGATGCGCCCGTCTTCCAGCAAGGGCCTCATGTGGCGAAACAGAAAAGTCAGCAATAGCGTACGAATATGTGACCCGTCCACGTCGGCGTCGGTCATGATGACGAGCTTGCCATACCGACATTTGCTCACGTCGAATTCTTCCTTGCCAATGCCGCACCCCACCGCGGAAATAAGCTTGGTGATTTCGTCGTGGCTGAGCATTTTGTCGATGCGGGCCTTTTCGACGTTGAGAATCTTACCCTTCAGTGGGAGAATGGCCTGGACGAAGGAATCCCGCCCCTGCTTGGCGATGCCGCCCGCCGAATCGCCTTCGACCAGATAGAGCTCCGTGGAATCGGGATCTTTGCTGCGGCAGTCCCACAACTTCCCGGGCAAGCTTCCACCGCCCAGCGCGCTCTTGCGTGTGAGCTCCCGCGCCTTGCGTGCCGCCTCCCGCGCCTGGGCGGCCTGCATCCCTTTTTGGACAATGCGCTTCGCCTCAGTCGGATGCTCTTCCATGAAATTGCCCAAATGCTCGTTCACCAACTGCTGCAAAAACGTTTCGACTTCCGGGTTGAGGAGTTTGACTTTGGTCTGTGCTTCGAACTTCGGATCATGCAACTTGACGGAGACAATGGCCGTCAACCCTTCACGCCAATCATCGCCCGTAACGCTCGTGCCGCCCTTGACGAGATTGTTCTTTCGCGCGTAATTACTGGCCACGCGGGCCACGGAGGTTTTCAGCGCCGACAAGTGCGTGCCGCCATGCACGTTGGGGATGTTGTTGGCGAAGCAGACGATGTTTTCGGTATAGCTGTCGGTAAACAGCAAAACAACCTGGGCGCTGAGCCCCGGTGACTCCGCGTCCCCCTTGATCATGATCGGCTCTTTGTGCAACAGCTCCGCGCCGCCGGCGAGGTAGCGACAAAACTCCTTGAGCCCATCCTCATAGTAAAACTCGTCTTCCTTACCCTCCACATCATCCACCAGGCGAATACGCAACCCGTCGTTGAGGTAGGCGAGTTCGCGAATGCGGGCGTGCAGCGTATCGTATTTGAATTCGCTATCGCCGAAGACGTCGGGGTCCGGCTTGAACTCGATCGCGGTACCCGTTTTGTCGGTCGCCTCTTCGCGCTTCAACTCTTGCTCAATATCGCCTCGATGAAACAGCATGGTATGTTTGTAGCCGTCGCGACATACCTCGACGTGCAACCGCTCCGCCAGAGCGTTGACGATACTCACACCCAGACCATGCAACCCCCCCGACACTTTATAGCTATTGCTGTCAAACTTGGCCCCGGCGTTGAGCACCGTCATGACGATTTCCAGCGCCGGACGACCATTGAGCTTGGGGTTCTCGTGCTTCATAGGCCCCAGTGGAATGCCCCGCCCATTGTCTTCTACGCGGCAACTGCCGTCGCTATTTAGGCGCACCAGTATCGTATCGCAGTATCCTTCCAGTGCCTCGTCAACGGCGTTATCGATGACCTCGTAGACCAGGTGATGCATGCCCGCCGATCCCACGCCGCCGATATACATACCCGGATTCTGTTGGACGGCCTTGAGCCCCTCCAGCACCATGATGCTGGACTCGTCATAGGTTCGTACTGTTGTCGTGATGTCAGCCATGTTCTCGGTCCGTGCCGCCTTCCCTGATTCAATCGCTCTTATTTTATCGTTGCCGCTTTACCTTGGTAAGCTTTGCCCCGGCGCTGCCGTATTCGAACACAATGCGCCATCGGCATTTTGGCCGCACATCGGATAACAGCTCGCCCAGTCGATTCAACCATTGCGCCCGCATCGCGTAGACTAAGGTGGGGCGATCTACGCTCACCAGCAGTGTTCGCTCGTTTGGCAGAGCGATTCGACAGTGCGCGCAAAACGCATCGTCTACCAGGCCGGCCACGCGCGCGGCGATCGCTTCCGCCGCCTGGGTGTCGCCCAACGTACCGATATGCCGGGCGATGCGCTCGATCGGTGCCGACACGTGACACGCCCGGCTTCTCTTGCCCCGGTTTGCCTGAATCCATCCCAACTGCGAATTGCTTTGCATGGCAATCGGATCAACCTACGCCGAAGTGAGGTTTACCGGCATAATGACATACACGTAATCATCACCCAGACGAATCACGCCGGGGCGATTCGCTTCCTTGACGGCAAAGATGATTCCGTCGGAGTGCACCACCCGCAACACCTCAAGCAAGAACACCGGATTAAAACCGATCTCCACCTGCTCGCTGTTGTATTCGATGGGCAACACCACCTCGGCCTCCCCTTGCTCCGGGGCTCGGCTCGACAACGTCAGATTGCCGTCGGAAAACGTAAAGCGCACGCCCTTCGATTCTTCATTGGTAAGCAACGCGGCGCGCCGCACCGCCCCGAGAAACTCGGCCGTATCCAGCTTGGCCTCGCGATCACAGTCTGTGGGAATGACGTCCTGATATTGGGGGAATTTCCCTTCCACCAGCGACGTACTCACCATCGATCGCCCCATGTTCAACAGCAGTTGGTTGCTCATCAGCTTAATGCCGACTTGAGCGTCCCCATCGATCGGCAAACGCCCGAACAGCGTCATCGCCTTCGCCGGCACGATCGCCTGCGGTATCGATTTTGTCGCGCCGCCGGCCAGCTTGCCATGTGCCACCGCGAGACGACGCCCGTCGGTCGCCGCCAAGGTTAACCGCTCACCATCCACTTCCCACATCACGCCGTTGATCGCATAGCGCGTGCTCTCCCGCGCGGCCGCGAACACCGTCAGTTCGACCAGTCGAGCGAGATTGCGCTGATCGATGGTGATATCGGGCTGCCCTTCCATGCTGGGAATGGCCGGGAACTCGCCCACGTCCTGCGTGACGATTTGGAAGTGGCTGCCGGCACCGCGAACGTGCAAGAGATTCTCGGTCGTTTCCACGCTTAGAATCTCGTCCGTGCATTCGCGCACAATTCGAGAGAACGTTTCAGCCACGACCAGCGTTTCGCCGGTTTCGTCCACCTCCACCTGGGTGATCGAACAGCGAAGGCACACCTCCAAGTCGGTCGCCGAAAGCAACACCACGTCAGAGTGCGCGTCAACTCGAACACACTTCAGGATTTCCTTGGGCGTGCGTACGGCGGCTATGGTTGAGATAGCCGATAGGGCCTCGGCCATTTCGGCACGATTGAATCGGAACTTCATACCGGGTAAGCCCCTCTAAAAGAAAACAGTTGATCGTTCTTTATTATTAGATACATAGTTCTTTAGTAGCCATAGTAGGAAAGTGAAACACGTGCGTTTCTTGCGGGTCGCCTGCATAACTGTTTGGGATGGCAAAAGCTACGAGCCTCAACCGGCGATCTGAGCTGTAACACGGCCGTGAGCAAAACCGTGAAATGAATCGCCCCTGAGCACAGGGCACGGCCAAAAACTTCGCGCCTGTTAGTGAACTCGACTTTCGCAACATGAGAAGTAATGAAATCGTTGAGCTAATAAGAAGCATTTTTTACCTCCAACGCTATTTCGTCAAGCCGTTCGGCAAGCTGAGGATCTTGTTCCACCTGTTTGGCGATCGCTCGGCTGGCGTGCAGTACGGTACTGTGGTCGCGTCCGCCGAAGTAGCCGCCGATTTCCT
>Ga0214472_10004149_pt1 | contig 15274 bp, 25 predicted proteins | sample RVTome_6_FD_207662 | JGI IMG/M metagenome (GOLD analysis project Ga0214472, IMG submission 207662) | Soil microbial communities from uranium-contaminated site in the Upper Colorado River Basin, Wyoming, United States - RVT140D175 | ecosystem: Environmental > Terrestrial > Soil > Contaminated >...
GCCTCTTTCAAGAAGCGTTTTTGAAATATACTTGCCGATATACCCGAATGCGCCGGTGACAACGTCCACGATTCTTTCAAGCTCCTAACGTTTTAGCTGAGAGGCTTTGCACGGGGCGCCGAATGTCGGTGCGGCAAAAAAGACAGAAATCGCCGACAGTAGGAGTCTGCAAATCATGATAGCTCCTAACGCCTCACGTCACCGGCAGTAAAAAGCATAGCGACGAGGAACGAGGAGTGACACTTTTTACTGTTCGAATGTATGTGAATGTTACATTTATTTTAGCGTGGCATCTGCATTAACTCTGAGACCTCAAGCGACCCGCCTATCTCAAGGAAAGGACAGCTTTTAGCAATTGAAAGAGCCGATTCCATAGAATCAGCTTCTATTATTGTAAAGCCAGACATTGATGTTTTACCGCCACTTGTAACAGAACCATCTGAATTTACCGTGCTTGTATTCTTCAGCGGATTAGCGGGACTAACCGCTGAATTTCCCAATGAGGATAACCAATTCAAATATTTTGACATATGTTGCTTACCTTCTTCTGGGCTCGAAGGCTTATCACCGCCGAGATAAGTTATAAAATATTGAGGCATTTCTATTTCTCCTTTTATCTCCGGTTTTTATGAAACACAACGTCGGCGCTTAGCCGCAGCAACGCGATGCACTTGCCGCCGTCGGCTGAAGCGCAAGGTTAGCCGGCGTGAGTCTCACGCGGTCACCGGACGTCAGCCGCCTTGTCGTATAGACACCGCCGTCTAAGCAGAAGCATGCCGATGCGCCCTGAGGAAAGAGCGTATCTGGCGCACCGCGAGCGGAATCCGCTCCTTCGGCTCCTTCCACGGAAACATGCTCACTTCTGCCTTCGGCGCGAGCATCGCGGCCTGCATGGCAACGACGTACGGATGCGGCGTGGTATCGTCCGGAAGGATCAGTACGGGCGTCCGGCAATTACGCACAAAATCGCGTGTCACGGTCCAGACGAAGTCGGGGTTGGTGCGATACATCTTGGTCAGAAATTTGTCGACCATATCCATGGTGATGTCAGGGCGGCGCTTGACCAATTCCGGACCCCAGCCATTCATGTTGTTCTCGTACGAGTGGTTAGGCAGCTCCGGCCGGAACCCGCTGGGCTGCGCCAGCACCGCTGCGACAACCCGATTAGGCGCCCGCTCTAGCAGGTTCCAGACTAACGGGCCACCGATGCAGAAGCCCATCACCATGAACTTGTCGATTCCCAAATGATCCATCACAGCGACATGATCATCGGTATAGGCATCCCACGGCCGATCAATCTCGAGCGGGCCGGAGGATTGGCCGCCATTGGCGTTGCGCATATCCGAGAAGATGCAGCGGTATTCTCCCTTGAACTCCTCGATCGCATTAAAGGGCACGCCGCGTTTTAAGCCGGCGATCGTCGAGTTCAATCCCCCGCCGGGGACGAGCAACAACGGGAAGCCGGAACCGATTTCCTCGTAGTGGATGCGAACGGAACCTTTTTCGTAGAACGACATAGCATTTCCTCCTTGCCTAGTCTGCTGCGCAAACACGCGCGGCGCTCGTTTTCAGTATTTTGCGTCTGATCGGATCCATCAGCGGCGTTCCTTCTGACTTTCGGCGGTCTAACGGGTCGGCGGGTGAGCCACGCTGGTTGCGCCCGCCTGCGGCGGTCGAACCAGCGGATGGAACCGATGGCCCTGCAGGCCACGGCTCACCCGCCGACCCGTTCGCACGACCGTCTGCGGTCGGGCGAACGTTAGGATGAGCGACGTGATTTTGGCGTTCGCTCCATCCTTTTGTTATGCTTCTTCTTCGAGTCACGCGCAGCGTACAAGGCTTCAGGAGCGATATCCACGCCGTTTGGCCAAGCGAGCGTCCCCCCTTCGATGAAGAATTTCTTGAAAAGCTTTGGATTCTTTAGGGGTTCAAAGACGGGACCTTTAAACCATTGAGAAACATCGATGTGCTTCTCCGTTCCGTCATCAAAACGAGTTGAAACGATAAATCCGCTTATATGACGTGCTCCGACTACTTGTGGCAGATAACTCATAAATTACTCCAATGGCTCAATCCGATTGAGTGGGCGTCCCCTCTCAACGTTTCTCCAATTTATCATGAGTTCAAGTCTATGATGACGAGCCCAGTCACGCACCAGTTTCCGGGCCGTCCCGGAGGAAATGCTCCCAGCAACGAGTTGGCCGTCAAAATCGAACGTCGCCTTCTCACCCCGAAACTCGACATGGAAATGTGGAGGATTGTGGTCTCCGAAATACATCCGAATAATGATCCCAAAGAATGTTGAAATGATCGGCATGGCTGTTTTTTAGCAGTTTGGGGCATTCAGGCATAACGGGTCGGCGGGTGAGCCGTGGCCCGCAGGGCCATCGGTTCCATCCGCTGGTTCGACCGCCGCAGGCGGGCACAACCAGCGTGGCTCACCCGCCGACCCGTTCGCACGACCGTCTGCGGTCGGGCGAACTATTAAGTGAGCCGCCGTACGGGGCGGAAATTGCGGGTCGGCTTAGCCCGGCGACGACTCTGACAACAAAAACTCGAATCGGTTGCAATATTCATCAGCTACCCCAACTTGTCAATGTCAAACTTCCCCGACAAAAGCCGACCGGGATGGCGGGTTATCTCCCTAACGACCGGCGGGTTATTCCAGCCGGCTCTCAAGCTTTTATCAATCATAGACGATCAGCCGGGCTGTTCACGCCTCTACCGCCACGGTTCAATACGTGCGTGTAGATCTTATGTGCAGCTGCACATAAGGTGTATTATGCGCAGCGGATGGTTATGTAGAGTCGCTTCGGTAAGTGCTTGCCTGTCAGGTCATCTCTCTTTTATCGCAGCACATAAGATTTCATGATGATCTCCTCGGTGGCCATGGGGGCCACCGCCATTTCAAAGGAGGCCGATCATGGATCAATCCAATCATCTTTTAGTTTCGGAGAACTTGCCATTGGGCAGACTTGTTGCGGATGCCCTGGGCGAGCTTGAGCGGTTAGGGTACAGCAGGAGATCACGGGATCGGTATCGAGCAATCTGGGAACACTTCATCGAGTTTTCCCGCGAGAAAAAACCGGGAGATGAGTTTTCGGGGGATCTCGCGGCGCGCTTTGTGGAGGAGTATCGTGCCGGGGATAAGGAAGCGCACAAGCCGGGCGAGGGATGGCGATGGCATATCGTGTGTGGTGTAAAGGTACTTGAGGACTTTGCGCACCACGGCCGTATCGACCGTGCCGTCACCGACACAGAAAAGATCCATCTTCTTCCCGCCATCAAGAAGGTGCTTCGTGACTACGAACAATACGGTAAGGATCGACTTCAGCTTCGGCCATCGACTCTTCGAACGCGCAGCAGAGAACTGACGATCTTTTTGGATTTTCTGAATACGAGGAAAGCAAGAACCCTAAGCCAGATTCAGACGCTGGATCTGTCCGAATTCCTGACTTCTCGCGGTCACTTAAAGCCGAACACCGTCTCGCGACTCGTCTCGGATGTGCGTTCCTTTCTTCGGTTCCTGACCATGCGTGGGATCCTCCAGAAGGATCTCAGCGCGGAGCTGCCGACAATCCGTGTTCCCAGGGATGCCAGTATCCCCTCGGTGTGGGATCACGAGCTCATCATCAAGCTGCTCGGGGCGATCGATCGCAGCTCGGCCAAGGGCAAACGAGATTACGCCATTCTCTTGCTGGCATGCCGGTTGGGATTGCGTGCCGGGGATATTCGCACACTAAAACTGGATCATCTCCATTGGGAAGATTCGAGGATAGAGATCACACAATCGAAAACGGCCACGCCGCTCAGCCTGCCTCTGACCCAGGAGGTTGGTGAGGCATTGATCGACTACTTGAGATCGGGTCGTCCTAAGACGGCCGACCGAGAGGTCTTCCTCAAATTGAGCCCTCCTTTTGATCCTTTTGGGGGAAGCAACAACCTATACGACGTTGTTACGTATTGGCGCCAACTGGCGGGGATCACATTCCGGACTCCACAAAAGCGAGGCATCCATTCCCTTCGCCACAGTCTGGCGACTCGGCTTCTGGAGCAGGGTACTCCTTTTCCCACCATTGCGGACATCTTGGGGCATACCAGTTTGGAATCGACACGCATTTACGCCAAAGCCGATGTGGAAGCCTTGCGCAGCGTGGCGTTGGATACCGAGGAGGTGAATCATGCCGAATGATCCATCCAGCGCTCAGTTCCAAAGCATCCTCGCTCCTTTCATGGAGAAATTTCTTCAGGAAAAGCACGCCTGTGGATACCGGTATCATGAGCCGACCCGAATCTTGCGGCGTTTGGACGATTTTCTGTGCCAGGAAGGATTGAGGAGCTGCGAGTTACCTCGATCCATCGGCCAAAAATGGTTAGCCAAGAGGTCTCACGAAAGCCCCAGAACCCAACAGCAACGGGTCATGGTCGTTCGCCAGTTCTCCGGGTTTCTGTGTCGGCTCGGTTATTGTGCGTATGTGCCCGATCGAACACAGGCTCCTCGAGGTCAATCGAGTTTTACACCAAGAATTCTGACTCATGAAGAGATTCGAAAACTCCTTCAGGCCGTGGATTCGCTCGAACCCACCGCACGGTCGCCTCTGCGCCACCTCATTATGCCCGAAGTTTTCGGCCTCCTGTATGGCTGTGGGTTTCGTCTCGGGGAAGTGTTGAAACTACGTGTCCGAGACGCAGACCTCGATCAAGGTATCGTCACTGTTCGCCAAGGAAAGTTTCGCAAAGATCGCCTGGTCCCTCTCGCCTTGTCCCTGGTGAACCGCTTACGAAAGTACGCAGCTAGTTTCGAAAATCGCCCGCCCGATGCGATCTTCTTCCCGGCGCCCAACGGAGGGACCTTCAGCTTACGGACCGTTTACGGCTTATTTCGTAAACTGCTACTTAAGTGTGGGATTGCTCACGCGGGAAGAGGCAAGGGACCCAGGATCCACGATCTTCGCCACACCTTCGCAGTCCATACCTTGCTGCGTTGGTATCGAGACGGTGCGGATCTCGACGCCAAACTGCCCCTTCTGGCCACCTACTTGGGCCATCAGCACCTTTCGGGCACGCAGCGCTATCTTCATCTCACCGCGGAACTTTTTCCTGAGATCACAGCGCGACTCGACGCGCTCTTCGGTGAGGTCATTCCGAGGAGGATCGAGCCATGAAACCGACCGATTTTTCCATTCACGTGACGACCTTTTTGACCCATTACCTGGCCGCACAGCGCAATGTAAGCCCCAATACGATCAAGGCATACCGCGACGTGTTTACTCTGCTTCTGCGATTCTGCCGCGACGTTAAGGGAATCGCTCCAGAAAGACTGCGCCTCGAACAGATCGACGTTTCTGTGGTAGAAGCGTTCCTGGATTACTTGGAACGAGAAAGGCACTCTGCGCCCCGCACACGAAACCATCGCCTTGCTGCCTTGCACGCATTCTTCCGATATGTTCAGTCCGAAGAGCCCGACCGCATGCTTCAGTGCCAAAAAATCCTCGCCATTCCCCAGCGCCGACACGCCCGTCCTACGGTTGGGTATCTTTGCAAAGAGGACTTGGCTGAGATCCTGGCGCAGCCGGACCTAAGAAAACAAGGGAGCCGAAGAGACGCGGTTTTGCTAAGTATCCTCTACGATACCGGAGCGCGAGTTCAGGAGTTGATCGATCTTTCGGCAGGAGACGTACGATTAGATCCACCCGCACAGGTGCGCCTTATGGGAAAGGGAGGCAAGATGCGGGCTGTACCTTTGATGGAGAACACGGTCCAACTCCTACGCGATCATATGCACGAAAACCATTTGGATCGTCCCGAACAGTTTGACCGGCCTCTTTTCCCCAACGGACGCGACCAACGATTATCCCGTTCGGGAATCCGCTACATCCTTCAAAAACATGTCGGGAAAGCACGAACCAATCGTCCGAGTTTGAATCGCACGGTGACTCCCCACATGCTTCGCCACACGAAAGGAATGCACCTGTTGCAGGGTGGAATCTCCCTTGACATGATCCGGGACTTCCTGGGCCATGTGGATGTCAAAACGACTCAGATCTATGCGAGGGCAAATCTTGAGATGAAACGAAAGGCGCTTGAGAGAATCAGCGACTCTTCGCCGGTCCAAGCGATTCCATCCTGGCAACAAAACAAGAACCTTCTTGAGTGGCTCCAGTCTTTGTAACATTTCGGAGGACACCCATGCCAGCTCTGAACCGAGGTCCGCCAACCGCGACCAGATTGTTATGTCGAGTCTCGCCAACTAGATGGCCTTAAAATCAAAGAGTTAGGGCACCTCACTGCGCATAGCTACTGTCTGCGCATAATAGATCATCGCGGTGCTGACATCGCGGTGACCGAGAAGTTCCTGAACCGTGCGGATGTCATATCCGTCCTCGAGCAAATGGGTCGCAAAGGAATGCCGGAATGTATGTGGAGTCGCTGGCTTTGCCAGCCCGGCCTTGCGCACGGCTTGTTTCACTGCTTTCTGTAAAACGGATTCGTGCACGTGATGTCTGCGTTGCTCTCCAGTTGCTCGATCAGTGTAGTGACTGGTTGCGGGAAATATCCATTGCCACCCCCACTCTTTTCCCGCGTTGGGATATTTGCGGTCGAGGGCGTTCGGCAACACGACTCGGCCCAAGCCGTGTTCGAGGTCGCGCTGGTGTTGCGCTTTAATGATTTCGAGGTGCTTAGCGAGTGGTTCCTTCACCGCTGCGGGAAGCATTGTGTGCCGGTCTTTGTCGCCTTTGCCGGCACGCACAACTATTTGATTGCTGGTGAAATCGATATCTTTGACTCTCAACTGCAAACATTCCATCAGGCGCAGGCCGGCTCCGTAAAGAAGCATCACCATAAGCCAATCGCAATGATCGAGGACAGCAAGAATGGACTTCACTTCCTGCCGAGTCAAAACCACCGGTAGTCTGTGCGATCTTTTCGCCCGAATAACGCCGTCGATGTAGCCGATCTCCTTGCGCAACACTTCCCGGTAAAGAAACAAGATAGCGTTCAATGCCTGGTTCTGCGTAGAGGCGCTCACATGCAATTCGCTGGCGAGGCTGGAAAGAAATTGCGCGATTTGTTTTTCGTCCATCTCTGCCGGATGACGCTTGTTGTGAAAAAATATGAACCGTTTAATCCAATGAACATAACTGTCCTCGGTCTTGGGACTGTAGTGCCGCATGCGAATCGCCTCGCGGACTTGATCGAACAGCTTGGGTTTCGGCGTGCTGGGCGGCGGCTGAACGCCGGCTTTGAAATTCAACCCGCCGTCGATTACGGCGAGCGTGCGGTTAATTGGTCTGTGTCGGTTTAGTGATTCCATCATGATCTATCCTCCTCGCGTTATCCGATGTACTCAGCGACTACTTCCTTGAAAATTCAGATCGAGATTTTTCTCTCTACTTACCCGTCGTAACAGGCCTGGAAATCAAGCCTGTGACGCGCCGACATGCTGAAACATCACCTGCGACGGGCTTGAGCGATGCAATCGGCCAGCCCCCCCTCGGAAGGCTTCTGGTTCGGCATGCGAACGATGATATCGAATTTTGGAAATGAGTATTATCAGTAGTTTATGGATGCTTTCTTAAGTCATAAAGCAATTGAACCAAACGACTACTTGTGTTACAAAGACACTATGGATACAACGATTCGAAATCTCGACGAGGCGGCATATAGAGCGCTGAAAGCCAAGGCGGCGTTGACTGGTAAAAGCATCGGCGAACTGGTGAACGAAGCGATCCGAGCCTATCTTGCCGATCCGGACAGTCATGCCAAGCGCGGTAGTCTGAAAGACCTCCATCCGGAAAATTACCCTAAGGGGAACGAGCGATTGAGCGAACAGGTAAATTCCATCGTTTACCGGACCTAAGGTTTCCCGTGATCCTTTTGGATACTAGCTTCATTGTCGGATTTCATAATTCTCGCGATGTCCATCATCAAGCGGCCAAAGCGCCAATGGACGATATTATTGCCGGCAAGTGGGGCCAAGCACTCTTACTGGAGTATGTCTTTTTGGAAGTGGCGACAGTGTTATTGGCTCGTCGCGGCCTCTCAGTGGCGTCGTCCGTTGGGTCGGTTCTGTTGCAAGCTCGCGAGGTCGATTTCGTTCCCTGCTCGGAAATTTTTCTCGACACCCTCGAAACATTTCTCCATCAATCGCAAACCGCATTAAGTTTCGCCGACGCTGCTATTGTTACGGCCGCCCGCCGCTTCAAGGCTGAAACCGTAGCAACTTTCGACCGCGAATTTGACAAAATTAAAGGCATCAAAGTCGTGCCTTAAGAAGATTGCCCTGCTGTTTTCACAAGAAAATTGTTCAAGAGTTCAAGGTTCAAGGGTTCAATCGGATTTTCTTGCCGTATTGAACTTGGCGCCGTTCATGGCGCTGCGCTGCAGGTAGTTGAGTAAGTTGCCGATCATGCCGGAGAGACGTCTAAAAGCTACGATCGATTCTTCCGAGTCTGGTTTAGCGATATAGCATTGATCAAGTGCCACGTAGATTTGCGACCGCACCTCACCACAAGAGGCCTTTGCGACGTAGAGAAACTGGATAAATTCCTGATTGCCGCCGCGTTCAAATCCCTCGGCGATATTGGACATTACCGAAACCGCAGCTCGCTGGATCTGATCCCGCAAAGCAAAATCCCTTTAGAACCTGTCTGCTTTTGTGAGTCGATGGATTGCTTGAGTTAGGCGACGCGCCTCTTGCCAACTTCCAAATCTTCAAATTGCTTCACAGCCATACAAACCTCCCTTCTAGTTTGAAGTTCACCCGTTCAGTTAGCCACGCATTCGTTCCGATTGAACGCTTGAACCCTTGAACTTTTGAACAGCGCCGTCATTCGACGGCGCCCTGCCAAAACCACCGTCGCCTTATCCGATCGTAATAAAGCCAGAGCAAATCCCCGCCACGAGTTTCGGCGAAATAATATTCGCGCTGGATTTCGCGGTTCCACCAGCCGCCGGCGAAGACGTAGGGGCCGGTGAGCTTGTCGATCGTGCCGTGTTTGGGGCCGAGCATGAGCCAGCCGTCTTCATGCGAATGGTAAGGGCCAGCGGCGAGGCGAATAGGCTTGGCGTTGACGCGGCGGATTAATACTTTGGGAACCGAAGAGTTCAAAACGTTTTGGGGGAGCTTGACACGAGTCAACGGTTCCCAAGTGAATCTCGCTTCGGGCAAGTGGCCGTCGGCGAGCTTGGCATAAACGACCGCACCGTCGCCGAACTCGGCGCGCAAACGGGCGAGCGCGCGGTTGGCGGCTTCAAGGTCGCGGCTTGGTTTCTCGTTAAATAAACGGAGCTGCTCGCTAGTCGCGGCGCAGGATTCGGCCTGTAGCTCAATTTCCCTTACACCACCAGCAAGCTTTAGCGACTCCAAACGCAAACGGACGAGATCGAGAACCTGCACTGCATCGAGCGTCGGCACGGCTGGACGAAGCGACTCTTTGAACCAATCGCCGTGATCGATCAGCAAAGCCAACCAGAGCGCGGTCAGCGCTTGATGGCGCCGCGCCAGTGTCGTTAGCAACGGATGAAGTAATTGCTTGATCAGAAACAACAGCCGGGTGGTGTCGTCGTCCGGCTCGTCGAGCGAGTATTTTTGCCGCGCCGGCTGTTCCGCTACACTCGGTTCGAGCGGCTGCCAGAGATCACCGGCGGCCATGCGATAGAGACGATGCGCCTCGTTGCCGAAGCGCTCGCGCAGTCCGCCCGGCGGCAGCGCGAGCAATCCACCGACGGTTTTGACGCCGAGCTTGAACAGCGCATCGCGAAACTTAGGCTCGATGTCCAAGCGGCTGAGCGGCACCGCGCGCGCCGTAAGCCCTTCTTCGGTTGGGTCGCGAAAGATCGTAATTCCCTGTTTCGCTTTGGCGACCGCGTAGCTGCCGAAGCGCGTGAAACCGACGGCAAGATTGAGCACGAAACCTTGCGCGCGAAAATCTTGATCAATGGCGTCGGCCCACTTTCGCGGCGAAGCGTAAAGATGTCTCAGCCCTGAGCCATTGAGCCAGAAGACGCCGGGCTCTTGGACCGATGGCTCGACTTCGGGCGTGAAGCGCTGCAGGCGCTGAGTCAAATCGCTGATCGCCTTTTCGCTCTCGGCCGGCGAAACTTCGCCGGCGCGCAAGGTGCCAGCCAGAGAAAATGCCGCGGCGTAGCGCAGGCCGGGTAGCACGCCAAACTCGCGGGCTTTTTCATTGACCCAGAGAATCAATCCTTGCGGCTTGTCTTCGGCCAGCACCGCCACTGGACAACCGGCCCAGCCAGGATGGCGCCGAAGCAGCAATTGCAAGGGAAAAGCCGGTAGATCAACACAAGCCAGACGGCCCGCTGTAGAGTTCTTCATAGTTCCAGGTGGGGCCGCGCCGTTTGTCCTTGAGCACCTGCAAAGCGCAAACGAAACGGTTGTCCGCGGCGCGCTTCTTCTCGGCGTGGGCGCGCAGCGACACCAACGAGCCGAGCGAAAACGCCGCGCGAGCTTTTTCGGTGAGGCAAATGAGCGCCGTGTGATAACGATGAGCTAGGCCGGTCAGGCGCGTCTGCAGCGGTATCGCAACCTCTGCGGCACCGAGATCGAGCACGACCACGCCGAAGCCGCCGGAGCGCAAAAGCTTCTCGCCGGCGCGGGCGATGCTCTCAGCATGAGCTAAACGAACCACGACCAACGCCGCTAAATCAGTGCCGCCTCGGGCCGCGTCCGGCGGATAAAAAAAACTCTCCGCTAAAGTCACCCAACCCACCGGCTCGCCGCGCTGCTGCGCTTCATGAATCAAAGTAAAAGTAAGCGTCAGCGCCGCCGAAGCGGTCGAACTGGAGATCTCCACCAGCCGTCCGGCGACTTCGTCAAGCGTCCACGGCGTCGATGGAATAGCGGGACGAAGTTTTTGCGCGGGAGATAAAACCATGAATGGGAACTCTGGGAAAGTTGCTCTGGCACCAGAGCGGGACATCAACGGACACGCGGGGCGAAGCTCAGCGACCGACAACAGCTTCAGGACAGGATCATTGAGCTACTACTGCCGGCAAGGTATCGTCGCGTTCGCAGGATGCAGAAAATGGCAGAAAAGGGGGCATTCATCTAACGCTCGCGTTGAGCCACGCTCGCAGAGCGTCAGCGCTCGAACGCGCGGTTAGATGGCTTATCGGTACACATCCTTCCGATGCCCGACCTTGAAAATCGTTACCTCACGATGCTCATCGTCAATAAGATAGATGATCCGGTAACTCCCCCGTCGTACCCGGTAACGATCAGCGTAGCCCGCGAGCTTTTCCGAACCCTGGGGCCGGGGATTTGCCGCAAGGGCCTGAATCTTGTCGACAATGCGTTGACGATCGCCCTTGGTGCCAACTGCCTCAAGCTCCTTCGCGGCCGAGGCCTTGATCAGCAGCCTATATCCGGCCACGCCGCTTCAGGCCCTGCACGAACATATCGAAGGAAACGCTCTTCTCGTTCTTCCTCTTGGCGAATGCCGCAAGATCCTCTGCATCCTCTGCCAGAGCGGATTTCACCGCGTCGTTGACCATATCGGAGATTGAACGATCCGACGCCGCAGCTTTCAGGCGCAGGGCACGGTGTACGTCGGGTTCGAAATAGACGGTGGCGCGTTTTTGGGTGTCCATGCGCGATATTATGGCGTCCAGACGTCAAAACGTCAAGATACCCCAAAAGCCATCTAACGGGTCGGCGGGTGCGCCTCGCGTCTCTCTCAACCCAAGGTTAGCCAATCTCTCCGCTTTAACGTGTAGGAGCCGAAAGGGCGCGCTCCACCTCACGTGGAAGCGTCAGTGGAATAAAACACTCTGCGGGGTAAAGATAGTCCTCGCCAGATTCGTCAATAATCCTGATGTGCTTATCCTTGGCGGCGCGGGCATCGGGAAGAATCTGGTAAATCTTTCTGATCTCTAGATCTTCAGCCCCTTCGTTCCGAACACAGATCGCAAACTGTTTTTTCTGATGCTTCATGTGTGCTAATCCAAGAATTGCTTAATCTTAAATTTCACTTTCCCGATCCCGTGGGCTTCGTACCAGTGTCTCTCAGCACGACGCACCGCGCCACTTCTCAGGCGCACAGTGGCCATTCCCTTCATTTTTCGCCAACGCCCAGTCCCGTAGCGCTTCCGCAGCCGCGCAATGTCACGAATTGATGTTCCAACAGCAATGGGCTCGATGCTCCCGATCTCTCCGATGATCTCGAAGTACATTGGTTTCCATATGCCACAAAACCGAACGCACGGCTAACGGGTCGGCGGGTGAGCCGTGGCCCGCAGGGCCATCGGTTCCATCCGCTGGTTCGACCGCCGCAGGCGGGCGCAACCAGCGTGGCTCACCCGCCGACCCGTTCTCACGACCGTCTGCGGTCGGGCGAACGTGGTGCCGCTAAGCTGCGAACGCCAGCTTAAGCAGCGGGTTATCTCGTGATAAAGTTTCAGATCAAGACGTTCAAGTGAGCCGCCACTCTGCGCAGCGGCTTGTCCAGGGTCCACAAATGGCACCCCGTGAGCAGCGCTGAAGCCAAGAGATGAGCATCCACCCAACCAATACCGCGCCCGTATAAATGCCGTGCCTCAAGAAAGCTCAGGACTTCCTCGTGTTCGAGCAGATGGACCTCTGGCAGAGCCTTTAACATGCTGAGAATTTCGCTGCGTTTCTGCGATGTGCCGCACGCCAACTCACCGACAATCAATGGGTGGCAAAGGACTTGCTCATCAAGCAGCAGCGCTTTTAATCGTTCGCTTCCGGTTCGGAAATGTTCTATCCAAACCGAAGTGTCGACGAGAATCATGCGACGTTGCCGGGCCGCCGTCTTCGAATGTGGCGAAGCTGCCTCTCGGTTCCTCCGAGCTCTGCCAAACGGCGGGCGCTCTGTTTGGCGATTAGGGCTTCAAGCCCCAAACGCACCAACGAGGTTTTTTCCTTGACTCCCGTCAACTTCGCGGCATTGCGTAAAAGAGAATCGTCAATGTTAAGCGTTGTCCTCATATGCATCAGAATGCCCCAATGATGCATACCAGTCAAGTCGGTGGGAGAGATAACGGGTCGGCTGAGAAGCGCGAAGCGGCTTTCTCAAGCCGTTGGTTAGCGTTCATGTCTTAGCGCCTTCGTTGCCACGTGTCAGGATGGCGGCGCTGATGTAAAACCGCAATAACAACTGGGCAGGCTGCAACAACGAAGTAAATTGCGTAGGGAAACCGCTGAAGAAGTGCGCGGCGGATACCGTTTCCAATCTCCGGAAACTGAAGCGGATTGTGCGCGATACGTTCCATGATCGTGTCAACTCGTAACGTGAACTCGCTTCCCAATCCCGGGCGCCGACTCTCGTACCACAGCGCTGCCTCTTGAATGTCCGCCTGCGCCCCTGGACGGACAATGACTTCCGCCATCCGCTAGTCTCGGCCGGGTTTTGGGTCAGCCAGGTCCCGCAATATCTGGTCGCGAACCTCTGTCCAACCTTTTCCTTCATCTGGAGCGGCGTGGTATTCCGCCAAGCGCTCATCGAGAATACGACGATGCCAATCCGCAACCGGCACCTTTGAAGTATCGGCAACTACATAGTCCCAAAGATCCTGGACGTACCGAACTTTCTCATCCGGTGTTAGATCTTCGAAACCATCAGGGGGGATCGAAACCGTCTTAGCCATAAACGAACTTTACTCCAGACACAGAACCCATACAAGCGCGCGAATAAGCGCTCGGCTCAGGCGCGCGATCCCTTGATTGTACCGCTATACATGCTTCCTATAGAGCGCCGCCTGCAGTCGTTGAGTTAGAATGCGTTTGCTGAGTAATGTCACTTTCCGCTCGCGATGCGATCACGAACCACACAGGCACTACTGTCGCAATCAATACCGCGAATAGCCCATAGACCCAGCCTTCTCCAGAAAAGGCGGCCACAAGAAATGCCGATGCGACAATGCAGTACTCGATGCCGAGCGTTCGCCATACGGATGGTTGAATCTCCGCCCCACCTTGTTGTCGTAATACTCTATACCCAAGAACAAGGCCGAACCAGCCTTTCAGTATTAGGAGAATTATGATCCCAACTACTCCCCACATAAAAGAATACTGCCGGGCCTCGGAAACGAGGAGCCCGACAAACGCCAGGATAGCGATCGCCGTCAGCACACGATACACAGCTAATGCGCGTAGGCCAATCGAGTTCATCTGATATGTTTCAGAGCAGTCTAACGTTAAGCTTAGCCGTCGCGCTTCGCGATCGGTCTGAAGCTGTTGGTTAGCCTCTTCTTAGTTGTTCCCTGGTCCACGATGGATTCCTGCGACAATCCAAGACCGCATGGACACGAATCAACTCGCCAACCATGTCGTAATAAATAGCAAACGGAAAACGTTTGGAGAGGGAACGATGATATCCGTAAACGATTTGGTGAATGCCAGCGAAAAGAAGCAGCGAATCGATGTCCGAGAAGAGACAGTCTAGAAAATAAGACCCAACACCGGTCTCACGACTCTCGTAGAACTGGAAGCCCTCGATCAGATCTTGCTGGGCGTCATCAAGGATTTCAATTTTCACGAAGTTTTGTTGCGGATGTCCTTTTTGGCGGTCTCCCAATCCACAAAGCGTGCTTTACCCTCAGCGACTCGCCCGCGGCGCTCGTCGAGAATATCTTTGTGCCAATCTGGTGATTCGACGGATTCTGGAGAACGAGCGAGATCCTCCCACAGCAACTCCATCGTGGCAAGCTTTTCTTGCAAAGTCATATCCTTTAAAGGCAGGTTCAGTGACATAAGCTCAGTATATACCTCAATGCCCGGCGGCTTCAAATCGGCGAACGCTATGCCGCTGAGCCGTTACTGTAATGAAAAATACACCGCAGCAATCTCATTATCGGCTCAAGCGGCGGGTTAGCCCTTCTCACTTAACTCCTTTTTTCGTCGTCGTAGTTTCCATGCTACATAACCTCGCAACCCGCAGATCCCCAAATAACTAAGAAGCATCGCGTATGTGCCAAACGTCAATACGTAAGTGGACACGTGTAGCCAGTAAGTGACCCATGACTGTGGTCCGAGAAACGCCTCGGCTAGGACCGGAAATATCAAAATATGGAGCATAAGAAGACCGAAACCGATGGGAAGAAAAACGGCTAGTGTCTTAAGGAATTTCGGAAAATTCGCGTCGGGGGTACGAATCCGTTCCCTGAAGAAACTTTCGGAGCCATAAAGACTAGAAAGCGATTTCCAGAGAAAAACTTGCATGATCGAACGGGCGAACGCGAGGCTAAGACGCGCGCGCTCTCCGCGCGTCGTTCTTAAGCCCGGTGGTTA
>Ga0214472_10004150_pt1 | contig 15274 bp, 1 predicted proteins | sample RVTome_6_FD_207662 | JGI IMG/M metagenome (GOLD analysis project Ga0214472, IMG submission 207662) | Soil microbial communities from uranium-contaminated site in the Upper Colorado River Basin, Wyoming, United States - RVT140D175 | ecosystem: Environmental > Terrestrial > Soil > Contaminated >...
ACCGAACCACGCCAAACCTTGCCTTTTAGTTTTTCAATAAAGACCTTTGGTGACCCTTGCAAGCGAACTTCACCTTCCATGAGAATAGCCATTCGCGGACAAAGATCGCGAACATCTTCCACCATGTGGGTGGAGAGAATCACCACCATTTCCTCACCAACTTCGCATAAGAGATTGTGAAAGCGGTTGCGCTCTTCAGGGTCAAGGCCAGCCGTAGGCTCATCCACAATCAGCATGCGCGGCTTACCAATCAATGCCTGGGCAATCCCAAACCGCTGGCGCATGCCACCCGAGAAGGAACTAACCGCCTTTTTGCGCATGCTGTAGAGATTGGTCTGTTGCAACAAAGCCGCAACCATCTCCTTGCGTTCCCCTCTGTTCGTGATTCCCTTTAGGATGGCCAGATGGTTCAAAATGTCCTGGCAGGAGATCTTGGGATAGACGCCAAACTCTTGTGGGAGGTATCCAAGACTCTCGCGAATGACCTGGGGATGCTTGACCAGATCAACGCCATCGAATTCAATACTGCCCTGATCAGGCTCCTGAAGTGCTGCAAGCGTTCGCATCAGGGTAGATTTGCCAGCACCGTTGGGTCCCAAAAGTCCGAACATGCCCTTACCGATCTCCAGATTGACCGACTTCAGAGCTTGGATTCCATTCGCATAGGTTTTTGATACATTTTTAATCGTCAACATTCAGGCAGATCCTCTCGCGCGTTTCAATAGTTCGGGTAATTCCAGAACCCAATTTTTCGCTTTGGTATATGGCTCATTTTCCCTATCTCGGTCCTCAATTCAGCTCCTTTTCCCTGATTTCACAGCCGTGTGGGATGCAAAATTTTTATCCTCAGAATGCAGGCCCCATTTTGGATGGTGCCTCAGAGAGAGTCCGTTCCGAAAATGGAAACCAATCTGTCTCTCAAAGTTCTGACATGAGGTAGATTTAATAAAGTCACGTGGCTGCCATGAATCAGGTGTGTTGCTATTTTTTCGCAGCAATGCACAGTCTGCTTGGCCACCAAGCCCTTTAGGTTTTTAGACAAACTGCCTTCTTCTGCGTAAAGTACATTTATCTTACCAGCAAATTTTCCGGACGGAACGTACTTCTTATGCATATTCACCTGGGCAATAGTGACCTGCAAAAAGTCCTCCAATCGTTTTTCCGCTGCTGATGAGCTAATAATTTTTAACTGAACCAGTCTCTCTAACAGACTCCGACGTTTTTCCCCAGAAGACGTCACAGAGCGCTGATTTTCCGACCCACCAATCTGGTTGAGGAGCATGTCTACCACTGCCTCTTCTCCTATGTCTTCCTGTGTGTCTTCCTCGGAAAAGAGCATACTGTCAACCATGGCAATTTCCACGAGATCACCTTGACCCTCCAGGTAGCAACCCAGCTCAAAGGCAACCCTACCGCCAAAGGAATGCCCGATGAGTCGATAAGGACCCTGACCCTGGCAGGTCTTGATGGCAGATGCATATTCTTTCGCCAGAGACTGGATGTCTCCTTGAGCCTTCAGCTCTACCATTTGGCTCTGTGGATCGAATAGCCATACACAGAAACGATCCTCAAGCAGGGCAGCAATCGGACGGTAGGCCGCAAGGGTTACTCCTGCCCCTGGTAGAAAGAAAAGATTGGGGAGTCCTTCATTCTTTGTGAGCGGCACCAGGAGATTCGCATGATTCGATGTCTCGAGATCGCTATCGTCGACCCAGGCCGCAAGCTGACGCAGAGTGGGATGGTCAAAGAAATGGCGAATTTCGACCTCGCGTTGAAAATGGCTTTCGATTTGAGCAACCAACTTCATGGCTAGCAAGGAGTTCCCACCAAGGTCAAAGAAGTTTTCTGTGACGCTTACTTGTTCCACATCCAGGAGTTCCATCCAAAATGCTGCCAGAAGGCGTTCCGTTTCGGAGGCTGGTGGATGGTAATCTTTTGGCTCGAGAGCTTCGGGCTCTGGCAGTGCGGAGGTATCGACCTTCCCTGAAGGTGAAAGCGGAAGTTTCCTTAAAAGGACGATGGCAGAAGGAACCATGTAGGCAGGAAGCTGGTCTTTTAGTTTCCGCTTAACTCTTTCCAACAACTGGGAATCGCTTACTCTCTGCTTCACGACTTCCTCGGAGCGGGTTGCATAGGCAACTAATCGGCCGTTTTTGCCTTCTCCGTGGATAGTGGCACGAACCTCATTGAAGGCACCCGTGCTGCGCAAATGGGTTTCCACTTCACCTAATTCAATTCGGAAACCCCGCAGTTTCACCTGGTCATCCAACCGACCGCAAAACTGCAGTTGACCATCGGACAAATAGCGAACCAGATCACCTGTGCGATAAATCCGAGAACTGGAATGCTGGGGAAAGGGATTGGGAACAAACCGGCTGGCAGTCAATGCCGGCTGGTTTAGATAGCCACGGGCAAGGCCAGTGCCGGCAAGGTACAACTCGCCCTGAACCCCAACGGGTACGCGCTGCATTTGAGCATCCAGAACAAAGCATTGGGTATTGGCCAGCGGAAAGCCGATGGTTACCGAGTCCACCTTACCTTGGTACTTGGCCAAGACGGAGATAACGGTGGCTTCGGTTGGCCCGTAATGATTGAAAAACCTGCGGTTTTGCGCCCAACTGGCAGCAAGCTCTTGCGGGCAGCTTTCGGCACCGGAAGTCACCACACGCAGGTGGGGGTAGGCGCCAGGAGTCACGGTTGCCAGCAGCGAAGCGGGGAGCGAAACATGGGTCAGCTGGTGATCGGCGATGAACCGGTCGAGGTTGGTATGCTGATCCGCAAGATAAACTGTGCCGCCAGCGATTAACGCGCTAAACAGGTGCCCGGACGCCGGATCAAAACTAATGGAGATTCTGCTCAGAACGCGATCGCCTGGCACCACCCCGAGGTTGAGGTGCTCGGCCCAAGCCAGGTTCACGAAGCTACGATGAGAAACCATAACGCCTTTGGGTTGGCCGGTGGAACCCGATGTGTAGATGACATAAACCAGATGTTTCGCCGAAAGACCTATTTCAGAACGAGGCAGATTCTCCGGTGATGCATCCGCCAGGACCAGCGACCGGACTTCGGGATCCATCAAAAGAGTGCGACGTTCGTTAAGAATGGGCAACATGCTGAGCAGTTGGACTTGGGTTAACACCATGTCCACTCCTGAATTTTCGATCATGAACGTCAGCCGGTCGGCTGGGTAATCCGGGTCCAGGGGCACGTAGAACGCACCGGCCTTGAGGATGCCAAGCAGACCAATAACCAGTTCGAGCGAACGCTCAAGGCACAGACCCACCGCCATATCAGGTCCAATACCTTGATCGACCAGGTAGTGGGCGACCTGGTTAGCCTGCCGGTTGAGCTCTCGAAAACTCAGAGCTTCCCCTTCAAAAACCAGGGCAGGTAGCTCCGGTGTTCTGGCTACTTGCGCTTCGAACAGTTCGTGAATACATTGATCTTGTGGAAAATCCGTTGAGGTGCCTTGCCATTGGGAAAGCTTTCGCTCATCCAGTTTACTGAGCATGGGTAATTGAAAAATCTCTTGTTCGGGACGTTCCACAATACCTGTGAGCAGACGCTCGTAGTTGGCAGCCATCTTGGCGATCCGGTCCTCGCCGAAAAGGCCTTCGGCATAGAGCCAGGTAATCGAAAGTCCCTTTTCAGATTGGGTGGCGGTCACTTGAAGATCCAAGTCGATTTTTCCGTAACCATTATCGAAACTCGCAATATCAAGTCCTGGCAGGGTCAACCGAGAGTCTTCGTTAGTCTGTACCGACACCGTCACCTGGAAAATGGGGCCATGACTCAGCATGCGCTCAGGCTTTAACGCATCCACCAGGGACTCAAAGGGCAGCGCTTGATGGTTAAATGCCTCCAAGGCCGTGTGTTTCGCTTGGGTCAACAACCTATTGAATGTGAGGTTCTCCGAAAGCTGGGTGCGCAGGACAACATTATTAATGAAGAACCCAATGATAGGCTCCAGATCTGCATGGGTCCTGCCGGCAACCGGTGTACCGAGCACAATATCCGTTTGATTGCTCAGCCGGCCCAAAAGCAGGGCAAAACTGGACTGAATCACCATAAACAAGGTCGCCTCATGAACCAGCGCAAGGTGTTGAAGCCTATCAAGCAGATCTCGGTCAAAGTGTTGAACAAAAACGCCTGCCCGAAAATCCTGGCGCTTCGGCCGCGGGTGATCCAGCGGCAATTCGTGGAGCTGTGGAATACCATCCAGCTTCTGTCGCCAGTAGGTCAGTTCCTGCTCCATCCGCTGCTCGTGAAAAGTTCGTCGCTGCCAGTGAGCAAAGTCTGCATACTGAAGTCTTAAGGACGGGAGCCGCGCTGCCTTTTTGAGAGTCATGCTTTCATACAGTGCTTTGAACTCCGAAACCAGCAGGCCGATAGACCACCCATCGCATGCAATGTGATGAAGCGTCAGTGTCAGAACATGCTGGTCCGGCTGAAGACGAATAAGCGCACAGCGCAACATGGCGTCGCGCGTGAGGTCGAAGGGTTTCCGCGAGATTTGGGCAACCAGTTCTTGGGTCGCGTTGGCGCGAAAGCCCTCCGGGATCCTTTGAAGATCGACCACCTTCATGTTGACCGGATGGGGCGGTTCAATTGTTTGAAACCCTTTCCCATCGCGGGTACCGTAGCGTGTGCGCAAAATCTCGTGACGGGCCAGGATGGCATCCAATGACTGTTTCAAAGCCACAACGTCTAACTGTCCTCGCAGTTGCAGGGCTGCGGGCATATTGTATTGCGGGCTGCCCCCTTCCAGTTGGTCGATGAACCACAATCGTTGCTGGGCGAAGGACAAGGGGAGATCCTGATCACGCGGTGCGATACCTATTTCCTGGAAACCCTGCGCTGCCTGCTGATCCAGGTGGGCAGCAAGAGTGGCAACAGTAGGATTTTCAAACAGTGCTCGAACGGGCAACTGTTTGCCAAAGTGCTTGGCAATCGCACTCACCACGCGCGTCGCCAATAGCGAATGCCCACCCAATTCGAAAAAGCTGTCATTCACACTAATCTTTTCCAGTTTCAGAATGTCCTGCCAGATTGCACAAAGCTGTTTTTCGGTTTCGGTTTCAGGTTCCACAAATTGTTGCTGGCTGCCATGCTCAAGGGCCGCCAGCGCCTTGCGATCCAACTTCCCATTCGGTGTTAGCGGAAAACGATCCAGAAAGGTGATCTTGCTGGGTACCATGTAGGGCGGCAGCAGTTCGCGCAAGGTCTTCTCGGCCGTCGCTGCGAAATCGTAGCGGCTCAACCAGCGGCGAACCGATCCTGCAGAATGCTCCTTCGCCTGGTTCATGGTTCGCGAAGCGTACAAGTTCACTAGCTGTGTTTTTTCCAGAGCTTGATTCTGTTCTCTCACTACCTCAAACCCCTTGCTTTTCAACAAGGCCTCTACCAGGTCTGCTACATTTTCAAAATTCTCCACTTCCACAACCACTTGGCGAATGCGGGGCCAATCCCTGTCCTCGATGCCTTTCAACACCTGCAACTCGCTGCGCTCTACGTCGATTTTCAAAAGGTCAATTGTTTGGCAAGGATGCAGACGCAGGTGTTGAGAAAGAGTGGTCAGGGCAACGGTAACTTGCTCCGTTTGGAGCCGATCCCTGATCATTTCATCGATAAGTTCGGCGGACACTTCTTCACCGGGCAAGTCGCCGGATGCCGCTAAATACCCCCGCACCTTTTCAAAATTCGAAGCGTCTCCACCTGCGATGCCCGAGAAGACCGATGCAAATGGATAGTAGTGAAACTGGGTTTCCATTTCCCGATCTGAAAGACCCTGACAATAGACATGTACCTCGTGTGGTGCATAAATTTCCGCATTGCCCTTCAGGGCTTCAAATACCTGGGGAATGGGCTCAAAAGCGTGAATTGTCAGGTTTCGGTGTTCGCGGATCAAGGCAAGGCTGAAGAGCCCGATATTGGCGCCCACATCAAAGATACAGTCTCCATCAGATACTTGGATTCCGTGTTTGAGATAGGTGTTCTGTTCCATTAATTCCTTGTAGAGGAACTCTGTTTCTGAAGGATTGTGGCTGCATATTTCCATCCCATTGGGTAGCAGGGTACATTTCGATGCCGGCCACCCAGACGAGAGCAGGGCTGCCAGCGCATGTGCCTGAGGTGCAGTGGCCTGATCCAAAGTGGCATAGGCCAAGAGTTGGCCATTTTCACCTTCGCCATCAATAATGACTTTTGCCTGTTGGACGCCTTTGCAGGAACCAAGCACCTTCTCGATTTCTCCGAGTTCGATCCGGAACCCGCGGAGCTTTACCTGATCATCCACACGACCGTGGAAGGTCAACGCACCTGCATGCGACCAGCTCACCAGATCGCCGGTCCGGTAGAGCCGCGCCCCAGGCTGCATGGAATAAGGGTCGGGAATGAATTTTTCGGCAGTAAGTTTGGGCAGGTTTACATACCCTCTGGCGACGCCACTTCCACCAATGAGTAGCTCGCCTCGAAAGCCGCGGGGAACCCACTGAAGAGATGGATTGAAAACATAGGTTTGAGTGAGATCCATGGGCTTGCCAATGGGCAGCAGGGATGCTTGAGACTGAAAGCCCTCCTCTACTGGAAAAAGGGTCGCCCCGACCACTGTTTCAGTTGGGCCATAATGATTGTAAATCCTGGAAAAAGGAAACTTAGCCTTCAGAGCAAGAGCCAGGGGCACAGGGAAGGCTTCACCGCCAATGACAAAGGCGTGCGCTTGGGAAAGGGGTTGATCATCGGCAAGGGTTAAAAAAGCACGCGCATGGGTAGGTGTCATGCGCACGAGGAAATTGGGGCAATTCGCAAGCGCAAACCGGTGGACCAGCCCGGAAAGGACATCCTCTTCGGGAAGTAACTCCAAGGTCCCACCCGTTAGCAGGGGCAGGAACAGGCTTGGTACCGAGATGTCGAAGCAGTGGGATGTTACCAGCAAAGCTCCGGAGAGTTCCGGTTCCGAGCGGTTGTAGTGGTCATAGGCATACCGGCAATAATCCGCGACGCCTCTATGACTGATTTCAACACCCTTGGGCTGGCCGGTGGAGCCGGACGTGTAAATCACGTAAATAGGCGCATCCAGATCCGGTGCAAGGTCAGGCGGATCGCCGTCGTATTCCTGCAACCAGTCTGAATCCGACAAAGCCTCATCGAGCAACAGAATGTCGATACCCGAGACTGGCAACCGGTCGATTGCTTGCGATTCCACAAGGACGATTTCCATATCTGCATCGGCCACAATCGATCCAACCCGAGCCCGGGTGTTGGTCAATTCGAGCGGAACGTAGGCAGCGCCGGACTTTAGAATGCCGAGAATGCCGACCATTAGGGCTGGCGATCGTTTCAGAAACAAGCCCACCCTGCTTCCTGGTCCGATCTCCTGTTCTTCCAGGTAATTGGCAAGGCGATTCGCTAGCACGTCCAACTGCCGGTAGGAAAGACTTCCAACGGGGGAATGGACGGCCACCTGATCAGGGCTGGCTGCAACCTGAGCTTCCCACTGAACAAGCAAATGCGTTCCCGTTGGCACTTCCCCACCGGTACCCCATTGCTGCAGCGCATCGCGCTCCGATTGTTGGACGAGAGGCAATGCATTAACCGGACAGGTTGGCTGCGCAACGATATGCTGCAGCAGGGTCGTAAAGCTGCTGGCCATGACCTGAATCGAACGCTCCTCAAATAGGTTCTGCGAATAACGCCACACCAAATTGATGCTGTTCCGGCCTTCGGCCACAGAAAGTTCCAGGTCGTATTTGATGATAACCAGATCGCGGTCAAAGCCAGAGAGCCGAACACCCTCCACCTGAGCACCGTCTCCAGCTTGGGTTTGCATGGAAAGCGCTAGTTGGAAAATGGGGGAATAACTTAAACTTCGTTCAGGTTTCAGCTCTTTTACCAGCATCTCGAATGGGATCGTCTCATTGGCAAAAGCTTCCATGGAGACCTGGCGCATTTGGTTCAGGAGTTGTTCAAAGCTTGGGTTTCCCGAGAGTCTGGTGCGAAACGGTAGCGTGTTGATGAAAAAGCCCATCAAGGGAGCCAACTCCCTCTTGCTGCGACCCGCAGTCGGAACCCCAATCACCACATCATTAGCGAGGCTTAAGCGGCCCACCAATAATGCAAAAGCTGCCTGCAGCAAGATGAAAAGCGTGACATCGTGAGCGCTGGCTAACTGCTGTAACTCTCCAAAAAGTGGGCCTTCAAAGCGTTGCTGGTAAATAGCACCCTCGAAGCTCTGCTGCGCGGGCCTGGGTTTGTCCAAAGGCAATTCGTGCACCAGTGGAATCCCAGCCAGTTGTGATTTCCAGTAATCCAGCGCCTTGGCCCTTTCATCCTCGGGGAACTGCTGGCGTTGCCAATACGCGAAATCTGCATATTGAATGTCCAGATCCGGTAAGGGATTGGCTTTGCCGGCGCCGTAGGCTTCAAAAAGAAGGTTGATTTCGCGCACCAGGATACCCATCGACCAGCCATCGGCTGCAATGTGATGAAGCGTTATGAGAATGACATGATGGTTTTGTGAAAGTATAAGAACCCGGCATCGCAGCATCAGGTCTTTGCCAAGATCGAAAACAACTTTGGCCTCGGAAGAAGCCAGCGCTCTCGCGTGGGTTGCCTGCACCTTGTCGGTTAGGCCCGAGAGGTCGATCAGATTTATCGGCACCTCGCCAGGAGGGTGAATCACCTGATAGCTTTCAGCGTCTTCCATGGCAAAGGTCGTCCGCAAAACTTCATGCCGAGCCACCATCGTCGCCAACGCCTTTTGAAGCACCTTTACCTTAAAGGCACCTTTCAGACTAAATGCCATTGGCATGTTGTATTGCGCGCTTCCACCTTCCAATTGGTCGATAAACCAAAGACCCTGTTGGGCAAAAGAAAGCGGCACCCGCCCGGTACGCGGCGTTCGGCTAACGGTGCTATGGCTTTTTTCAAAGTCTTTGGTTAACCAATGGAGAATTTCAGACTTGTACTGCTTCAGTTGGTCCATGAGTTCGCCGTTGAGGTTTTTGGCGGGATCTTTAATCACCAGCTTTTCATTTTTAACGCCCAGCTTAATGTCCAGACGTTTGCAGGATTCAATGACCTTAGTAAAACTCATATTTCAATTAACTCCTCATCCCCTTCCAGGGAATCGCCCAGCATCACTTCGTCTCTAAGTGCCCGCTGCTGCGAAAGCTCGTCCATGTAGGCGGCAAGGGATTGGATAGTCTGACGGTCGAAAACCTCCTGAAGTGGAATGTCCAGGTTAAAACGATGTCGCAATTCGCCAATCATTTGAGTGGCGAGCAGCGAGTGGCCACCCAAGGCAAAAAAGTTCTGGGTGATGCCCACTTGCTCCAATTTCAGAACCTCTTGCCAGATTTCCGTCAGAACCTGCTCCGTTTTCGTCTCAGCAGGAACCCATTCCTGGTTGGTCTGCAAATCGGGTTCGGGTAATGCTTTTTTATCGATTTTGCCATTGGGGTTCAGAGGGAAGCGATCCAGTTTCACAAAGGCTGAGGGAACCATGTAATGAGGCAGGCGGCGTTTTAATGCCTCTTGCGCGCGCTGCTGCAGGTCCACATAGGGCTTAAGCTGACTGCCGTCCCCACTGAACCAGTCGCGATAAAACGCGTCCTTGCGGAAGTGTTTCGCCCGATGATCGCCTTCGCAGACAAGGGACAGGGTCTCACCACTTCGACGCTCCAGGACCAGTTGGAACTCAAAATCCGTTTGCAGGTTGTCAAGGTGTGTCGTGCGCGTGATCGTACCGCGAATCGCCTCGCCCTCTTCTACCCGAATCCCTGCTTTGGCCATAGGGAAAAACACCGGTAGCCAACCTTGGTTATCCTTTAAAATATCGATCTTTTCACGCTCGTCTACATCCACTGTCAGCCAAGCCAGAAGACCGTGAACCATGCCTGAGCGCTGGATTTCAAGGCGAACAGCATGCTGGCTGTGATCGGGAACGTGCTGGCGATAATCTAAATCTTCCAGGACATCTGCCGACGACAGGAGATCCTCGTGGGAAATATTTTTCAAGCAAACCCGCAAGTCAAAGGGTTCGCCAACTTCGGCAAAAATCTGTCGGACATAATGCGCAGCAATATCGCTAAAGCCCAGATCGGTATTTGCCAATTCCACTGCAGCAAGGCGCGTAGTGCTGCGCTGAGGAATCATGCAAGCAGGTTCTTTCAGGTGATGCCGCACGCCGTTCAGAATGGGGCCAGCACCCTCTGAACCACCGATGGCGCCAACCAGAGCGGAAATACAGTAATCTACCTTTTCGGGAAGCTGCAAGGTTCTGGCATCGCCGAGCATCAGGGTCACTTTATCTTCCAAGCCCAGTTCCACCAGCTTCTTTTGCGCCTTACGATAGGCTTCTTCGTCTATTTCCACGGCATACACGCGACTCGCCCCTGCCTGAATGCACAGGTGGGTCAAAGCCAATTCCGACCCTGGCCCTACTTCGAGAACGGTTTTCCCTGGGAGTACCTTTCGAAACGCCTCCGAGTATGCCTTCACCCTGGCTGTATTCTCCTGCATGGAGCGATAAAGCACGTCGTCGAGCACATGCCATTCGGAAACCGAGGGCCAGAGTTCCAGGTTCTCCCATTTCTCACCCACCACATAGGCCACTAATTGCTTTTCGCCATCGCGTCCCTCGCGAGCGAGGACAACGGCTTCCCTCACACCAGGAAGGGCCAGGAGCTGGGACTCTATTTCACCCAATTCCACCCGGAACCCGCGCACTTTCACCTGGTCATCGATTCTGCCCAGAAACTCCATTTCGCCATTGGGTAGGTAGCGCGCAATATCGCCGGTACGATACACCTTCTTGCCGCTTTCCTGTGCAATGGGATCGTCCACAAACTTTTCAGCTGTAAGATCGGGTCGGTTCAAATAACCTCGGGCAAGGCCCACGCCACCTATCAGAATTTCGCCGGGAATGCCCACTGGCTGCAAACGATTATGGCGATCCACAATATAACTGTACTTATTGGCCATGGGCCGACCAATAGTGAGGCAGTCACCTCCCTGGTAATTGGAAACCGAGAGGCCTACCGAGACCTCCGTAGGGCCATAGCCGTTGTAAAAGTTCCGGTTCCGCGACCAGGCCCGCACCTGGTCCATGGGGCAGGCATCGCCAGCCACTTTAAAATGCTTCACATCCTCAAAATCATGGGGGTTGAGCAGCGGTAAGAATGCCGGAGGAAGCGTGACATGCGTCAACTGGTGTTGCTTTTTGAAGTCTGTCATCAGCGCCGCCGACTTGAGCACTTCCGCTTTAGGAATGCATAAGGTGGCACCAGCGAGCAGACATATCGCGATTTCGGTTATGGAGGCATCAAAACTCAGCGAAGCGAACTGCATGAGCCTGCTCCGCGGCGTGACCTCTAATTGACGAATCTGAGCCAGAACCACATTGGTAAAACCGCGATGCTCAATCATGACACCTTTAGGTTCACCCGTCGTGCCCGACGTGTAAATGAGGTAGATCAGATTCGCAGACGTGAGGTTACGCTCAGCTTTGGGCAGATTGGTCGTTGGGTGGGAGCTGAGCACTTTTTGGGTTCCTTCATCATCCAGTAGAAGGACCTTCTTGCTGGCAAGGATAGGGTTGGCAGTCACCAGGTGCTTTTGGGTGAGCATTTGCTCCAGACCGGAATCCTCGAAAATGTAGTGAATGCGTTCTTCCGGCAAGGTTGGATCAATGGGAACATAGGCACCACCCGCTTTCAGAATGCCCAGCAAACCCACCATCATGTGAAACGAACGTTCCACACTCAGACCCACGAAGCAATCTGGCCCAACGCCCTGCTTCACCAGGAAATGGGCGAGCTGGTTCGCTTTTTCATTAAGTTCGCGGTAGCTTAACTGCTGACCTTCGAAAACCAAGGCCGTGGCCTCGGGCGACCTCTCCACCTGGGCCTCGAAGAGTTCGTGGAGGCACAGCTCGTGCGGATAAGGCGTTTGTGTCTGATTCCATGATGCCAGCGCCAAACGCTCGCTCTCGGTGAGAATGGAGATGGTTTGGATGCTCTGCTCCAAGGCCCCCGGCATCTGGCGAAGAATCTGTCCAAGGTGGCCGAGCATTCGCTCAATTGCCTGCGGCGTGAAATGGCGGTTTCGGTATGAGCACCAGATCTGTAACTCCTCCGCCAACCCAGCAACCAGGGTCAATTTATAGGTGGTTTGCTCATCGTTGCCCACTTGTTCGATATGTAAATCCGACTGGGTTTTTGGCTTTTCCACCACATCTTCGATGGGGTAATTGTTGAGTGCAAGCGCGCTGTCAAACAAAGGCGTCCCACCTGGCACTTTCGATTGCCGGGTGATTTCCACCAGAGACAGGTAGCCTTTCTCCATGCTCTCCTGAAAGGTATGGTGAAGCGTCGTAATCTGCTCGCGCAGGGTTAACTGCTCATTGAACGAGACCTTAACGGGAATGGTGTTGATAAACAAACCCACCATCTCCTCAATACCCTCCACTTCGGCAGGGCGACCGGTAATGGCGGTACCAAAGACGATGTGGTTCTCGCCGCTATAGCGGTGTAAAAGATAGGCCCATGCCAGTTGCAAAAGCGTGTTGATGGTGGTCTGCTGCGCACCTGCAACCTTCTGCAAAGCTTTAGTTTCAGCTGGGGTAAACGTGAGATAGTGCTCACCAAAACCGGAATCCTCCTCCCGGCCTAATTTATCAACGACCAGCGGTGTAGGAGCTTCGATTTCAGCCAGCAGGTTCTTCCAGAAAGCCTTAGCCTCCTCCACATCCTGGCGCATCAACCAGGCGATGTAATTTTCATAAACTGCCGGTGGTTTCAACTGCAAGGGCTGCTGCGCCATCAAGGAATGATAAATAGCAATAACTTCCTTATAGATGTAGGGGAAGCTCCAGCCGTCAGCCACAATATGATGCAAGGTCCAGAGCAATTGATAACGCTCGGCTCCCAGCCGGAACAACGACAGCCGCATCAGCGGTGCTTTCTGGAAGTTAAAGCCCGTCATTTTGTCGGCCTTGCGGAATGCCTCAAACCGCTCTTTCTGTTCAAGCTCAGAAAAGGCGCGCCAGTCTTCCTCGTGAATGGTCAACGACGCACTGGGCAGTACCAATTGATGGAGCTCTTCGCCTTCGCCAACGAAAATGGTTCGGAACGCGTCGTAGCGCTGAATCACCTGCGCCCAGGCTTCCCAAAAATACCTGACGTTCAAGGGACCTTTCAGGGTTGGGTAGGTCTGCGTCGCATAGGCAGAGCGATCTAGCATGCTGTGGAACAGCATACCGGCCTGCATGGGAGTGGCTGGATAAAGCCGGGAAATTTCGGGGTAGTTTTCCTGCCAGCGATCCAATTGCGCCTGATTGACCCTGGCCAGAGGAAAATCAGAAGGGGTGTAACTGCCAACACCGGGCTGCATGCAATGAGCGATCACAGCGCGCAACCCATCTTCAATCTGCTTTGCCAGGTGGATGACAGTCTCTTTGTGATATTCAGATTGGCTGTAATTCAGTGTGAACTGCAACTTGCCGGCGAATACCTTGCCATTCAGACCTAGGCGATGACTGCGTATGGCGTCTTCAGCTACTTCATGGCCACTGTTTTCTGGAGCCGCTTTGAATTGAGTCTCTTCGTTGAGGGTCTGATCAAACTGGCCCAGGTAGTTAAACACGAGAGAAGAGGGTTTGCCGGCTGCCGCAATATCGGGATCCTGAGCCAGATATCTCAAAACGCCATAGCCTAGACCGTTGCTGGGAATTGCCCGGTAGTGTTCCTTAACGCTTTTAATGGTGGCGTCCATCTGACTGTCAGCACACGCCAGTCTTAAGGGGTAAATGGCCGTGAACCAGCCAAGTGTCTGGGTGGTGTCCAAATGGTCGAAAATGTCGTCCCGTCCATGGCCTTCCAGCACTAGGCGGAAGGCAGACCCACCCGTCCATTGGCGCAACCCGACAAACACACCTGCAAGCAGGAGTTCATTGATGGTGGTGTGATAGGTGGCGTTGCATTTCTGAAGCAGCGCTTGTGTTTCACCTTCATTTAAACCAAAAGCTACACCTGCAGAGGTTGCAATGGTGGGCGGTTCAAGCGGGTGCATATCCACTGGCAACTCGGTGACCGGCAAACGGGTTTGGTTTAACCAGTATTCCTTTTGCTGCTGCAACTCCTTCCCTTTTGCCCATTGTGCCAACGCCTCGCCCCATTGTTTAAAGGAAGAAGTTTTCTGGGCAAGCGTTACCGTTTGACCAGCCTGTCCTTGGCGGAAGGCTTGTTCCAGATCTGCCAGGAGAATGCGCCAGGACACACCATCTACCACAATGTGATGCAGCACGATGAAGACTCGCTCGCCTGAAGGATCTCCCGTTTCGCTGCTTTTGAAATAAACGGCCCGAATCAGCGGCCCAGCGGTTAAATCGAAACGTGCCTGCCAATAATTACAGCGCTGGGTTACGAAGGCCGAACCTGCAGCCGTATCATCAGGTAGGGTTTCCACCATGCAACTCGCCTCCACCATTGCCTGGTTAAAGGGTCTGTGGACGGCAGTCCAACCTTGCTCATCCTGGAGGAAGCGCAAGCGCAGGGCATCATGGCGCATGTAAAGCGCATGCACCATATTTCTCAGGTCATCGCGGTGAAATCCCTCTGGTGCGACCAGGAGCACCGCTTGGTTGTAGTGCTGAGGCCGTTTGCTTTCCGCCAGGAACCAGGCTTGAACCGGCAACAAGGGCATCTCGCCGGAGATGGCCTCTTGGGGAATTGCTACGCTGGCAATTGCCTGGCAGTGTTCAGCGACTGCTGCAATGGTAGGGTGAGTAAACAGCGCTTTGGTGGACACATCCAGCCCTGCTTGTTTGGCCCGAGAAGAAATTTGGATAGAGAGAATGGAGTCGCCACCAATTTCAAAGAAATTATCGTAGATTCCCACTTTGGGAACTCTCAGGACCTGCTCCCAAATGGTGGCAAGCGTTTTCTCAGCCGGAGTTCGCGGCGCACTGTAGGTCTGCTCAGCCTGGTAATCTGGCTCTGGCAGAGCTTCTCGGTCAATTTTCCCACTGGGCGTGAGCGGGATCTGATCCAGAAGGACAAAGGCAGCGGGAATCATGTACTCCGGTAACTGTTCCTGGAGAATCTTTTTCAAATCTGTGCGGATCAAGCTCTTCTCGCGCGAATCTTTCACAACCACGTAAGCGAGTATGCGTTTCTCTCGATCCTCCCCGCGGATCACGACAACGGCTTCTTCGACAAACCCAATTGCATTGAGTTTCACTTCAATTTCGCCTATTTCAATACGAAACCCGCGC